>Ga0105240_10005960_pt1 | contig 18032 bp, 14 predicted proteins | sample KBSC54metaG_FD_80426 | JGI IMG/M metagenome (GOLD analysis project Ga0105240, IMG submission 80426) | Corn rhizosphere microbial communities from Kellogg Biological Station, Michigan, USA - KBS C5-4 metaG | ecosystem: Host-associated > Plants > Roots > Rhizosphere > Soil | place: Michigan, USA...
CGAGAAATTGAAAGAAGTGGATGTCACCGGAGTCGAGCCCACCGCCCACGCTTTCCCCCTCGTTAACGTGACCCGCCCGGACGAAATCCAGCCTTCGATGAATCACGAAGACGCCCTGCGCAACGCGCCTTCCCAAGCCAACGGCCTCTTCATGGTCCCCAAAATCGTCGAGTAACGGAGCGCCGAGTCGCACTCGGCTTCAGTCCCCCCTCCATTCCCCTGATCCCCAGCATATCCCCCCGCCAACACCTCACGTCCTTCCCCGCTTTTGCGCCAGCACCGCAACCACAATGATGATGCCCGTGAGCATGAGTCGGCTCGCTTCCGGAACCGCATTGATGCTCAGAATCTTCTCCAGGTACCCTATGGTGAGCGTCCCCAATAAAGTCAGGCCAATGCTGCCACGACCACCGGCCAGCGTAGTGCCCCCGATAACCACAATCGCAATCGCCGTCAGCTCATAGCCAATCCCCGCTTCCGGGTCCCCTTGCTGTTCCTGGGCCGCCTGGCAAATCCCGGCCACCGCCGCCAACAATCCGCTGGCCCCGTACGCCAGCACTTTGGCCCACGTGACCGGCACGCCGGAAAGCCGGGCGGCCTGTTCGTTGCCGCCAATCGCGTACAGGTGTCGGCCCCAGCAATGTCGCGCCAGCACGATCCCCGCAACCACGGCGCACACCAGGAAAATAAGCGTCACCACCGCCAGGTGTCCTCCGAAGATGCGGCTGTCGATAAATTGGAAAACCCGGGGCACCTCCACGTAACGATACGTTCCGTCCGCGTTCTTTACCGCCGTTGAAACCTTCATCCCGCCGGAGACGGTCTTGGCCAATCCCCGAGCAAACACCATCATCGCCAGCGTTGCGATGAACGGCTGGATCCCAAAGCCGGCGGTGACCGCGCCCGAAACCGCTCCACAGGCAAGGCCGAGTATCAAGCTGGTCGGAAGCGCTACCCAGGGCGACCAGCCCCAATGAATGCTCATCAGGGAAAAACTCACGGACACCAGGGCCAGGATGCTGCCCACCGCCAAGTCGATGCCTCCGCTGATGATCACCAGCGTCAGTCCGCACGCGAGAATGCCGAAAACCGAGGCCTGCCGCAAAGCGTCCCGGTGCGTGCCCAGCTTGAAGAAAGCCCCGTTGGCATTGAACAGAAACCCGATCAGAAGCACAAACGTCAGTGCCACCAGGGCTCGCGTCGCGGGAATACTCCACAGCCGCCCCACCCAGTTGCCTTCCGATTCGCCGAGGCCGCGTTGGGTGCCGACAGCCGGCCCCTGGGCGGGAGGCGGGGAGGTTATCTCGCTCATGACGTCCCGGGCTTACAGCTTGCTATCAAAATGGTAGGTGCCGGAACCTAGCTCAAAAACGGCCCGACCCCCGTCCAGTCCCTTGAAGGTGATCCCTCGTGCCTGCTGGGCTGGGCGGCTACGCTCCGTGACCTCCGTGCCCGGTTTGGTGGGCACATACGCCGTGCCGATCGCATTGACCGGCACCGTGATCTCCCAATGGAAGCCCCGGTCATCTCTCGACCAGGAACTCGCGATCAGGCCGCGCGGCGATTGATGGGTCGCTCGGGCGAATTTCAGGTCACCCACCGGTTCCGGTCGCAGGATGATGTGCTTGAACCCCGGCTGCGCCGGGTCCCCTTGGATGCCCGCCAGGCACTCGTTCAACCAAATGATCAAATCCCCCACGAGCATGACGTGGTTGCCGGAGTTCATCGCCGGGTCCGCCGTGTTCCCGTTCCACAGCTCCCAGATCGTCGTCGCCCCATGCTCCGCCATGTAACCCCAACTGGGATAGGTCTTCTGCGTCGCCATTTCATATGCCACATCCGCCCGGCCGTTGTCCGTGAGTGCCCGCATTAGCCACTGGCCCCCGATCAGACCCGTGCCGATATGGCCGTGGCTCTCATTCTCGATCTTATCAAGCAGGTGTTGAAAGACTTTTGCGCGCTGCTCTTCCGGGACCAGCCCAAATGCCAGCGGCAGCACGCAGGACGTCTGCGATCCGTTGGCGTATTGGCCCTTCCGCTCATCGAGGAACTCGCGGTTAAAGGCCTGCTTCAAGGTTGCCGCTTGCGTTTGAAAATGTTGCGCGTCGGCTTCCTTGCCCAGGAGCGAGGCATAATGCGCCATCAGCATCGCGTCGGCGCAAAAATAGGCCGTCGCGATCAACGCCGGGTCCGTCTTCCGGTTCGGGTCATTCGAGTGAATCAGCTTCGGGTCCTCGGGAGGCACGCACCAATCACCATACGAATCTCGCGCGATGATGCCGTTGGTGACAAACCCCGCCATATACCCCATCCACTTCCGGGCACTGTCATAATGGCGCTCGATCACGGCCAGGTCACCGTATTGCGCGTGCAAAGTGCCCGGGATGATCACCGTGCTGCTGGGCCACGTGACGTTGTCGGAATAGATCGGCCAGTACGCCGGGCATACATCCGGAACGCTGCCGCTTGCCTTTTGCGCGTCCGCCATGTCCTGGACCCACTTGGCGTACAGCGCGGCCGTGTTGAACAGAAACGTTTCGCCTTTGGATTCCGCCGATCGATCTCCCAGCCAACCCTGGCGCTCATCCCGTTGCGGGCAGTCCGTAGGTATGCTCCGATAGTTGCCCCGCACACCCCAAACCACATTGCTGTAGATCCGGTTCAGCAAGGGATTCGAGCAGGTGAACTCTCCCGCACCCGCAACATCGTCGTTCACTACCTGGGCCTCCAAAGTCTCCAACGTCGGCGTGCCCGGGAAACCGGTGACTTCAACGTAGCGAAAGCCGTGATACGTGAACCGCGGTTCATATACCTCCCGGCCTTCTCCTTTGAGAGTATAAAGGTCGGTAACTTTGGCCGACCGTATGTTATCCAGGTAGAGGGTCCCATCCGATTTGAGAGTCTCGGCGTGTCGAAGCGATACGGTCATGCCCCGCGGGCCGGAAACTTTGAGCCGGCACCACCCGACCAGGTTCTGCCCGAAGTCAAAAATCCAAACACCCGGGCTCGGTTGGGTCAGCGTGGCCGGCCTGATCTTCTGCGTGACGCGGATCGGGTCGATCATCGAGGCATCGAGCACCCCTCCCGGCGCTTCGACCACCTGCGCCGAAACCCAACCCGACTCATCGCACCCCGCCGTGTTCCAATGAGCCAATTCCATCCGCGCATCATACTCCTCGCCATCGTATTCGCTATTGGCCCGAATCGGGCCATTCGTCGTCAGCTTCCAACTCGCATCGCTGACCACCAGCACGCTCGAACCGTCCGCATATTCCACCCGCATCTGGAAGAGCAGCTTGGGAAATCCAAACCCCCGCGTGTCGGTCGGCACTTTTCCGCGGGGAGCGAAGAAGCGGCCGTTGCCCAGCACGACTCCGATGGCATTATCGCCGGTCTTCAGGTCCTTGGTCACGTCGTGTGAGACGTAGAACACCCTTTTCGCGTATTCCGATAGCGCGGGAGAGAGCACCTCGTCACCGATCTTCTTTCCGTTCAGATATAACTCGGATAGACCCAGGCCGGCCATGTAGATCATCGCGCGGCGGACCTGCTTGTCGCACCGATACTCTTTGCGCAACCAGCGCGCTGCCAACCGCCGTGCCTCCGGACCTCCCATGGAACCTCCAGGTGTTCCCGGCGCAGCCTTCTCGTCCAATCCAATCCACTTCGCCTGCCAATCTGACGGTGAAAGCAACCCAACTGTCCAGCGCCCGGCTTCACTCCACCCTGAGGCCTTCCCGCTCTCATCCCAGGAGCGCACTTTCCAAAAGCATTCCTGCTCGGATCCAAGAGGCTTGCCATGGTAGAGGATTTGCGACGTTTGGTCCGACTCGATTCGCCCGCTTTGCCAAAGGTCTCCCTGGTTATGAGCGAGCAGCCGCGCGCTGCTGGCCACCAAAATCTCGTACGCACGTTGCTTCTGTCCTCGCGGTGCGGTGTGGCTCGGCTGGAGAATCCAGCTCAAACGCGGCCGACCCATGCCAATGCCCATCGGGTCTCTCAGGTACTCACAGCGCAGTGAGCTTGGCTCAAACCTCGCGGAACTCGAGGCCAGGACCGCCTCGGGATTGAACCCGGCCAGGAGCATGAGCAGGCCCGACAGGGTCAACCCGCGCATCCAAAAGCGAGCTGGAGGGCGAAGCGCCATTGCGCGGTTCGCCGCCAGGTCCGCGCGGTGGCCACCCGTCATCCCCGTTTCTCCCGGCCTTGGCCCACCGCTCGGCCGGCCATCCTGCGAATTCCAGCTAATCACTTGCATTGTCGCTCACCTTCACGCTGCCCTTGCTCTGGTTATCCACCTGGAGTTGCCCCCGAACGATGTTGTCCGCAATTACGGCCCGACGGACCTTTTCGCCCAAAGCGATTTGTGGTTTGTCCTCCCGAAATTCGCAGCCGCGCACCAGCACTGTCCCACCCTCCACTTGCAAGGCGTGGCGTCCCTCTTTCTTTTGATCCCACTGCACGAACGTGCAGTCGCTGAAACCCACCGTGCCGCGGCCCTCGAGCTTGGCAATCTGGTTGCATGGCCCCCAAAAAGCGCAGTTCACAAACCGCACACTGCCCGTGTTTCCTGCTTCCACCCGGACCATCGTCGGGTCGGGCCCATGGAAGGAGACGAATTCACCATTCGAAATCAGCAACGCGAACGGAGCGCAATTCTCGACCACCACCGCCGTGAAGCAGTCATCCGCGCCCAGCCCCAGAAAATTACCGTTGCACAACCCAGCTTTGGTTTGGACGAACTTGTAACCCACGTTGTAGCCGAAACAAAACGTGTTGAACATGTACTGCCAGTCACTCCGCCCGATAATGAAGGCTTCACCGTGCGCTTGCTGCCACGCAAACAGCTTCGGTTTTAAGCTCCACCACGGATTGAAATGGACATTTTCGATGCGTCCGATATCGTAAATGCCATCTACAAAAATCCCCCGCCGAAGCGGCTGGCCTTGGACATCGCGGATGAGGTGGCGCTCGTTTTTGCTCGCGTCGATGCCGTTGAAGGGATTTAGCATCTCAACGGCCAGTACCGCCGGGTTCTTCCCCCGCATGGCGATGGCCCAGGGATAGGGCGCTGGCTCCTCGGCCGGATTCTGGTCGGGGTAGTACAGGACCACCCCTTTGAGCGTGCTGTTATTGGTGAGCGTGATGAAGGGTGAATCCTCCTCTTTACCGCGCCCCTCGGTTACCAAAAACGTGGTCCCATCCTGGGTAGGCTTGGCCCCGGCGGCATCGCGAATTCCATTATGCGCGGGCACCGACTCCCAGACGCCGCTCAGCGTTACCGCGGCGGGTATGGCCAGGTGACCCGCAAAAAAATAGTTCCCTCGCGGGGCGTACACCTGCCCGCCGCCCGCCTGTGCCGCCGTATCCAGGGCCTTTTGAAAAGCCGCTGTATCATCCGATTGTCCGTCGCCTTTGGCTCCATAATCCCGGACTGAGTAGACATCGGGCGGGGGAGCCGCGCCGATCGCCAAAGGAAAGAGCAGGGCTCCAAATAGGTAGGCCTTAAGCGTGGGTGTGGGTTTTGATTTCATGGTTCAGGGTCTCCCGTAACCGAGTCTCAGTCGGCGATCTTCCACTCGAGAATACCGCCGGAAAACTCGGGTCGAAGCTGCACGACGATCCGGATCGCCCGGGTCTCCACGGGGGCAAATGAAGCTCGGTTGTAGGCGTTCACGCTGGTGCTGTAGCTCGACGCTCCCTCCACTGCTTTCCATTGCCCCCCGTCCTGGTACTGCACTTCCCACGATTGCGGAACCCGGCACGCCCCCGCCCCCGTATCGTCGAACCAATAAACCTCCACCGCCGATACTCTTCGCGCTTTGCCAAAATCCCATTGCACCCATTCCGCCGTTCCCCGTTGATCCCACCACGTAAACCGCGGTATGGACCGATCGGTGGAGTCCTTCGGCTCCAGCCCGTCCGCCAGGGCTTCTAGGCTGTCGCTCCCGTTGCAGTGCGAGGCGGACAGCGCGGATGCCTTGGTCGACGACCATTCCTGCGCTTCGGGTCCGAGGCCGATCACTGGAAACGAGGTGATACGCAGACGGGCCGCCCCCATCGGAATGAGCCTCACCGTTTCTTCTTTTTCCTCCGACCGGACCGGGCTGGCCTGCAGCTTCCCGACCAGCCCCAGGCCGTCCTGCTTCCAGGCCGAGATCTTCCGCGCCCGGGCGTGCAGCTCGATCGGAGCACTTTCCGGCGTGAACGGCTGGGCAGCCAGCGCCTGCCCCTTCCGGGCCACGCGAAACGACTTCGCTGGATTTTTCTCGTTCAACACCAGTCCATAATTCCAGTCGGTCGTGGGGAAGACTTCCAACTCAGGCCACTTGTCCGTGCCGCCATATCTGGCCCAGCGCTCGCCGATTGCCAACGAAAACGCCAGCGGACCGTAGTTGACCGAAGCCGCATTGTTGTTCTTCGCCCACCGGCGCACCTCGATTTGCATCGGTAACCGCAAGTCGACTGTGTCCCCACCCTTCCAGGTTCGTTCCAGCCGGACATATTGCTGCGGGCCGATTTTAACGCGGACCGCCTTGCCGTTCACCTTAACCGACGCCGCCGTGCACCAGCCCGGGATGCGCAGGTAAAGCGGGAACGCGACGGGCTTCGATGCGGCGATGCCCAGGTGCACGCTCTCGCTGAATGGATACTCGGTCTTTTCGGATATTTGCACCGTAGAACCGTCCCCGACTTTGGCGCTCACGTCGCTTTCGGCATAGAGCGAAGCGCACACGCCCGCATCGGCCGTGGCGAGCCAAAGTTCCTCGGCGTAATACGGCCAGCCGTGCGAAACATTATGCTGGCAACAGCGATACACCTCGTATGGACTGTAGGAAAACATCGTGCCCTCATTCTCGACGCCCGGGCTCTTGTTGTTTTTATCGAGCTGCACCTGGTTGGCCGAGGTCAGGTAATGCAACCCCTTCAGGTCCGGCGTAAGCGCTGCCGGCAGCGAGTTGAACGCCAGCTCTTCACAGCGGTCGGCCCAGAGCCCGTCCCCCGAGATCTTGGCGAGCATCTCGAAGCTGTGCATGAATTCCACAATGCCGCAGGTCTCAAATCCCTGTCGCGGATCGCCGAACCCAGGCCGGCAGTTCTCATCGCCCGCAAAACCGCCCCCAGGAAACTGCCCGTAGCGCTCCATCACCGTTTGATAATTCCGCTCTGCGTCCTGAAGAAACTTTTGGTCTTTGCCTTGTTGATAGTAAACGCCGGGTTCGCGAAAACCTTCGGAAATATTCACGTTGTGCCAATTGATAACCCCCGAATCCCAACGCGCCATGTTCTGGTGAATTCGCTGAGCCAATTCGAGCAGGAAGCTCTCCCCGGTATGGTTGTAGAGCCAGTAGATCGATTGAATGTTGTCCCCAAATCGGATCTTCGGCCAGTAACCGGCTCCGAAATCTTCACCGGGCAAAGTGTTCAGCCAGCGAAAGTACTTGGTGAGAAACGGCAGGACGCGCGGGTCGCCGTTATACTCGTACAACGATTCCAAAACGTTGCACATAACCATGTGCGGCCAAAGGTCGGGTTTGCCTTCCAATCCCGTCTTGTTCGCGCGTGGGCCGAAGAAACCGTCCGGCTCCTGGCTGGCAAACGCGGCATCAATCCAGCGGCGGGCGTGCTGGATAATAGTCTCGTTCTTCAACACGTATCCCAGATCCCCATAGCCTTTCAGCCAATAGGGCAGTTCTTCCCACCCATACTTGCCTTGGCCATCCACGGAGGCCCAAGCACTGTCCTGAAATTGACACCACTTCGAGATTTCCTCCAGGTGCCCAGTCATCCCCTCCGCCTCAAGCTCGAGTTGATGCCGCAGCCAGCCGCGGGGAGTGATGCTGCCGATGGGCAGCTTAACCAGCGGACTGGGCGTCAGGGGCTGCCGATTAGAAACATAAAACGGGTTGGCCGGCCCACTCGGCGGACGGTCCATGCTGCGCGCCTCCACATCGCTCGCGCGCGCGCAGGGCTGGGCTGGAGTCATCAGACAGGCCAGGATAAGGACGCCAGGAAGATGGGCAATGTAATGTGGGAAAACCTGGTTCTTTGGGGAGAGGATTCGTTTCATCGGTTTAAGTCAGGGCGGACGCGGCAACGCAGACATTAAACAAAGCGGATGCCACGCAAGTCAAGCGAGGGTCTGCGGAGCGCGGACGCCCCCGTCCGCGAGTTCAGTGGCACTAGCGTGAGGTTTGCTCCGCCGCCGCCAACTCCTGGGGCAGCGTAAAATAAAACGTGGCCCCCCGGCCCAGGTCACTTTTGACCCACGCCTTCCCGCCATGCGTTTGCACGATGTGTTTCACTATCGATAGGCCCAGGCCCGTCCCCCCTTGCTCCCGGGACCGAGCCTTGTCGACGCGGTAAAACCGCTCAAATATGCGTTCCAGCGCTTCCGGCGGAATTCCCGGCCCGTTGTCTTGCACCGAAACCTCCACCTCTTTCCCATTCACCGGCCGCGCGCGAATCGCCACCGTCCCGAGGGGGCGTCCATACTTGATCGCATTCTCAATGAGATTGCAGAGCACCTGCTCGAGCCGGCCCGCATCAGCCCGGACCTGCAAGTCCGGCGCCTCGTCCACCAGCTGTACCTGCTTGGCTTCCGCCAGTGATTTAAAATCCGCCACTAACTTCTCCAGCAGGGGACGCAACGCCACGGGCTGCAGATTGAGCCTCAGGCGGCCCGATTCGAGCTCGGAAATGGTCAGCAGGTCTTCGATCAGGAGTTTCAAACGCTCGGCATTGCGGTCGATGGTTTGCAGGAACTTCACCGCTACTTCGGGATTGTCTTTGGCTCCATCGAGCAATGTTTCCGCGTAGCCTTTAATCAACGAGAGGGGCGTGCGCAGCTCATGGCTGACATTGGCCACAAACTCCTGGCGGGTACGTTCCAGTCGCTTCAGGCGAGTCAGATCATGAAAAATCAGAATGGTGCCTTGGCGCTCGCCTTCAGCGTTTAGGATTGCGGCCCCGTTGACCTGTAGCCACCGCTCGTTCGGAGGCAACAGCTTCAGCTCGCAATCCATCACCTGTTGCTGGGTGCCCAGGAACTCGACTAAATCAGTGAGCTCATGCAGCCGCAGAGCCTCCATGATCGTTTGCGACCGAATATCCGTCTGGATGCCAAAGACGGCGTTGAACGCCCGGTTGGCCAATTGGATCCGGCCGTCCCGGTCCACCAGGAGCAAGCCTTCCCCCATGCTGTTGAACAGAGCCTCCTGCTGTGTCTGCACCTGGTGCGCGGCCTTTTGCTGTGCCTCCTGCAGGTTTTGGATCTCCTTCACAATCTCGCGCTGGAGGCTCTCTTGGGCCGAGGTGAAGCGGGCCCGCCACCAGAGGTGGATCGCTATCGCGCCCAGCAGACTCGCTATCGCTACGATGGGCCAGAACATGTGCGCGGAAGACCAGCTACCTCTCGCACCGGAATAGCCGCTGTAATGCCTGCGTGCAGATGTGCCAATCTCACTTGCTTGGGTTTAACTATCGATAAAACGATAGCCCACGCCCCGCACCGTATCCAGGTATTTTGAGGCCGGCCCAAGCTTCTCGCGCAGCCGTCTCATGTGCGTGTCGACGGTTCGGGTATCGATGAGGTTGTTGTACTCCCACACATCGCGCAGCAGTTGCTCGCGCGACTGCACCCGCCCCCGTCGCTCAGCCAGCAGACACAGCAGCTTGAACTCCGTCGCCGTCAAATCGATTTTCTTCCCCCTCCAGCTCACCAGGTGGCGCGGGCTGTCGATCAGTAATTCGCCGAATTTATGAACCTTCGGGTCTTCGGCGGCGGTGCGCCCGCGCTGCAGCACATTCTTGATCCGGAGCACCAGTTCGCGCGGGCTGAACGGCTTCGTGACGTAATCATCCGCGCCCAGCTCCAAACCCAGGATCCGATCGATCTCCGCCGCCTTGGCAGTCACCATCACCACCGGAATCGCCGACGTCGCCGGGTCGCGCCGCAACATCTTGCACACCTCCAACCCGTCCACCTCCGGCAGCATCAAATCGAGCACGATCAGATTCGGCAGCGCCGAACGCGCCTTCTTGAGCGCTTCCGCGCCATCGTCGGCTGTGAGGACTTCAAAACCAGCCTGGCGAACATTGAACTCAATGAGCTCAACTGCTTCCGGCTCGTCGTCCACAATGAGAATCTTGGGTCGCACCCTCCACTGCATAGCATGGCCCGGGGATTGGAACAATGGCGACTTTGTGACAACCGCGTGACAGCCGCGTGACGTTGCGGTGTCATGCACCCCCCGCCGCAAGCCTGATCTCGTCAGCCAACGGTGTCTCTCCGGGATTGCCCCCCGCCCGACCCTAACTTCAAGCGTCGCTCAATCCGCTCTAGCAAGATTCTCGGACTGAACGGTTTCGTCATGTAATCATCTGCTCCCGATTCCAGCCCGGTGAACCGCGCCAACTGACTGGACATGGCCGTCAAAATGATGATAGGAACCGCGGCGGTTTCCTGATCGCGACGCAATATCTCGCAGACCGCCAATCCATCCATTTCGGGCAGCATTAAATCGAGCAGGATTAAATCCGGGCGAATAGACCGCGCCTGCTTGAGGCCGTCGACGCCGGTGGTGGCCGTTCCCACTGAGAAACCAGCTTTCCGGAGGTTGCAGGTGAGCAGTTCGACGAGGTCGAGGTCATCCTCCACCACCAGAATCTTCTTCCGCATGTCTAAATAAACTCCCGCCGCAGGGAGTAACAGAGGCGAGGACGTTACGATTGGGTAACGTTGACAGGAGCGCGGGCGCCTCCGCCCGCGCGATCGTAGTGGCCGGAACGCGCAGGGCAAACTCAAACCGCCCAGCTCAGCCCTTTAATACTCCAGCCCTGCCGGTAATCCCGGCGGATGAACTGGTTGGCTTCCTTTTGCTCAAACTCGAGCTTGCCGGAATTCCATTTCAACGTTGTCTGCGGGAACCGCGAGGCGACACCCCCTAGCAGCACGGCCTCCGTGAGTGGCCCGGCGTAGCCGAACCCCGCCGAGGTGCGGGCCTCTCCCTGGCAGGCATCCAGAAACTCGCCCCAGTGATCGCCCGACTCCGCCGCCGGGAATTTAAAATCTTTAAACTTTTTGTCCGGGTACAACATCGGCCGGGCAACATGCGGCAGCACCAGGGCCCCTTGCGTGCCGATGAAGATCGATCCGGTATTGGGCCGCTCGTCTCCTTCCAGCACCGCCAGCACATCCGCCGAGGGCTTTTGCGCACCGTCATACCAGGTCACCTTTAGCGTGTTGTCCGCGGTATAAAAGGTTCCCGGGAACGTATACTCGATCCGCGAGTCAATCGCCCAGTTCGACCGATTGGGCGCCGGCCCTTCGGACCGCACCGAGATCGGCCCCGCCAAATCCAGCGAGTCGAACACCGGGTCGAAAATGTGGCAGCCCATGTCGCCAAACGTTCCGGTGCCAAAATCCAGGCGTTTGCGCCAATTGGCCGGATGATAGTATTCGCCGCCCAGGAACGGCCGCCGCGCGCACACGCCCAGCCATAGGTCCCAGGAAAAATTCGGGGGAACCGGATCCGACCGGTCCGGCAAGGGCTCGGGGTCGCCCCAGGATTTGGGGCACCAGGAATGGACCTCTTTCACCCGGCCGATCGCCCCGCCGCGAATCAACAGTTTGGCCAGCCGATAGTGGCTGGTCGCGTGGATCTGAATCCCCATCTGCGTCACCGCCTGGCTCGTGCAGGCAAACTCCGTCATCTTTCGCACCTCGTATAAATCGTGGGCCAGCGGCTTTTGACCATACACGCTCTTGCCCAGTTGCATCGCGCTCATGCCAATCGGAGCATGCATATGGTCCGGCGTCGACACATTGACCGAATCGATCCGCTTGCCTTCCTGCTCCAGCAGAACGCGCCAATCCCGATAAATCCTTGCCCGGGGAAACTTTTTGCGCACCTCCGCCGTCCGCGTCATGTCCACCTCCGCCACCGCGGCCAGTTCGAACGATTTAAATTTCGAAAACTCCGTCAGGTCGGCCCAAGCCATGCCGCTGGCCCCGAAACTGGCATGCCGCACCACGCCGTTCGGCGAGCGCGCGGCCCAACCACTGGCAATAAAAGGTGAGCTCAGCGCCGCAGCGCCAATGGTTTTGAGAAACGAACGACGGCTAAACGAACGGTTTGAATTCATGCAAATGAAGGTTGTCGCGCCCTGAGCATCCGGAGGCCCAGATCATCCACGAGACTTTGAGTCATACCTGAAAAGAGCAAAACGCGGGCCAGTGGTCAAGAGATTTGGCTCGTCGCGGTTTTTTACTGCGCTCCGGCCCCGTTTATGTGAAAACACCGGCCTATGTTTTCGCTCCAAAGGCTCCTGGGTAAGGAAGACAAGTTTTTTGGCTTGCTCGAAGCCAGCGCCGAAGAGGCCCGCACCAGTGTCCAGGCTTTGGTCAAATTAAGCCAGGACCTCGACCGCCCAGTCCCCCTCGACGAGTTTTCCTACTCCCGCCGCAAAGACAAAATGATCACCCGCGAGATCAGTGCCGCCGTCTATACTACCTTCGTCACCGCCCTCGAACGCGAGGATATCGAGGAGCTGTCCAACGCCCTCTACAAAATTCCTAAAACGGTGGAAAAGGTCAGCGAACGCATCCTCGTCGCTCCCCAGTTTGTCCGGGGCATCGATTTCTCCAAACAAATCAGCCTGCTCGAACGCGCCACCGTCCTGGTGGTTGACCTCGTCAAGTGCCTCCGCGATGGCATGAATTTGGAGAAAGTAAAAGAGCTGAATGACAAGCTCCAGTTTCTGGAGGGTGAAGCCGACAAGCACATCATGGTCCTCTACAAGGACCTGTTCAGCGGCAAGCATGAACCGCTTCAGGTCATCGCCCTCAAGGACCTCTACGAGTTGCTCGAGAAAATTATCGACCGTTGCCGCGATGCCGGCAACGTGATTGCCCATATTGCCTTGAAGAACTCCTGACCGGCCATGACCTTCGTTCTGCTGGTCATCGCCGTCGCGCTCGTTTTCGAGTACATCAACGGCTTCCATGACACCGCCAACTCCATCGCCACGGTTGTCTCCACCAAGGTCCTGACCCCGCGTCAGGCCGTCGTGATGGCCGCGTGCACCAATCTCCTGGGCGCCCTGTGGGGCACCGCGGTCGCCAAGACCATCTCCTCCGGCCTGATCGACGCCAACCTGGTGGCCCTCACCTCCGGGGTTATCGTCTCTGCTCTCTTCGGCGCCATCCTCTGGAACCTGCTCACCTGGTGGCTCGGGCTGCCCTCCAGCTCCAGCCATGCTCTCATCGGCGGCCTGTGCGGCGCCGCCCTTGCCGCCTCGGGTAACAACTGGCACGTGATTGTTTGGGCTCAGCCCAGCTCGACCCACTGGTGGTTGGGTAAGGGGCTGCTTTGGAAGGTGATTGTCCCCATGATCACTTCCCCGCTCGCTGGGTTGCTCCTGGGCTCCATCCTTATGGCGTTGCTCTACCTCCTGCTCCAGAACGCCCGGCCCACCAAGGTCAACCGCTTCTTCGGCGTCGCCCAGATCTTCAGCGCCGGGTCCATGGGCGTTATGCACGGCACCAACGACGCCCAAAAAACCATGGGCATCATCGCCCTGACGCTCCTCGGAGCCACCCGCGCCGGGCAGCTCGCCAACCTCCCGCACTGGATGTCTTTCCTGCAAATGCCGGAGCCGGCGCCAGGTAAAGACCTGGGTATCCCCGTCTGGATTAAAGTCCTCTGCGCGATCACCATGGCCTCCGGAACCGCGGTTGGAGGCTGGCGCATTATCAAGACGCTTGGCCACAAGCTGGTGAAGCTGCACCCGATTAACGGCTTCGCCGCGGAAGCCAGCTCCGCAACCGTCATCGCCGTCGCCACCAGCCTCGGAATCCCCGTCTCCACGACTCACAATATCTCCGCCGCCATCATGGGCGTCGGTGCCGCCAAACGGTTGAATGCCATCAAGTGGACCGTGGTCGAGCGCATGGTTTGGGCCTGGATCTTCACCATCCCCGTCAGCGCCCTGCTGGCCTACGTCTTCGTTCGCCTCACCCGGCTCACCGCCGGTTGAGCGCTTTCACAGTCCAACGCGTGCGGGCGCTGCTCCCGGCTGAGGCGTCGGCGTGGGCCGGGCGGGCCCCGCCGGTCGTGGCGGGTTGGCGGCTCGCGCCGCCACTCTTGCCTTCGGCAGAACGCTCCGGCTTACCCGCGGCCGTCTTCCGCCGTTTCCCCCGGCTTTGATGGGGCCGAGTTTCTTTAACGCTTTGGCCAGGCGCCGCTGGGCCCTGATAAATAGATACTCCGTCTCGGCTATCTGTTCCTCGGCCTGGCAGGCGATCTTTTTAGCCGCCCGCGCCAGCTCTTTGCGATGTTTATACGCCGCTTTCGTTTGTTTGGCCTCGGCCTTGGCGGCCTTGGCCTGCTCCTTCGCGCGCAATCCTCTTTGTTCCGCCATCTGAAAGCGTCTCTGCGCGGCGGCGACTGCCGTTTGCAAGGTCCTTATTTTGGTTCGAGCGTCTCTCATTTCCGTCCCTTTCTCCATTAGCCGCAACCTTCTCTCCACCCCCGAGCGAACGCCCTGATGCGCTTCAGCCGGATCTAAAATGAACCACCCCAACAGGGCAAAAAAATGGCTGATCAGGGTGGCACGGAAAAATAGGGTCCGTACCCTAGGGGAGCCCGACTTTTTTCTAACCCCAATGCGGTTAGCCTTGGCCTGGGAGTCGCGAAGCGTATGGAGTGCGTGCAGCTCGCTGCCGCTTTTCGAAGGCTCGCGAGAATTGGAAGGGGCGCCTGCGCTCAGTGGCGTGTTCCGGCCTTCAGAAGCGCCAGGAAGGGGTCAATGCCGCACAATTGCCTATCATCGTGGCCTTCGGCAAACGGCCCGGTGTCGAGGGTCTCGTGTTATAGTCACGGGTAATCCTTTGCGAGTCCGATTGGCATTTTGAATATTCGAGCGACTGATCGTGTTTGCTGGACAACGGTGTAAATTTAATCGTTGACTTTTGTTGTGTTTTCGGGTGTAAGCTCAATGGCATGAAGGTTTTAGGTTGTAGAAAAGGTAGGTCCAATACACAGACGGGTCGTCCTTAGAATCAGTAGTTCGGCAACATGAAGGCGCTCGCCATCATGCTCATTTCCGTCATCGCTCCGCTGCTCTGGGGTAGCGAGATTCCTGACGCCATTAAGGGCACCTGGGTTGTTACTGGGTATCGGTTTGCCGGCACGTCGAAAGTTCACGAATATGAGATCAAGGGTGAGGACGGAAAGCCGTGGGTTGAGCCGGGCAGCGTCCTCCTGACCCTTAGCGATACGGGGGCGTTGGCCGTATGGGACGGGGTGTTCTTTGTCCTAAAGCGCAAACTGCCGAACCAAAGCTCTGCACTGGACGCCCGGACGGCGCTCGGTTTCCATATCGAAGATCACTGGCCGGGCGCCCGTGAGAGCGAGCGTTAGGCGGCAATACGCAGATGGCCAAGCAAACGCTCATTGTCCTCGGTCTGTTTCTCGTGCCTCTTCTGGGGCTGGTTACTTGGGTCGTGCTCCAGCCACCGCTAGCATCCCCACACGTGACAGTCAGGTTCGCCGGCTACACGAACGACACCACCGGCACTCGACTTGCCGTGTTTACGGTCAGCAACGCCAGCCCGTCAGCAGTGCAACGTCTCTCCCACTACCAGATACAGATTCCGGCAGCTACCCGATGGATGAATGTCGCAGAAGGTCGGCTTTCGGATAGCGGTTCGGTTTTACAGGGAGGCTCCTCGGAGACGGTCACGGTTCCAGCGGCCACCAATCAATCGTGGAGGGTTTCTCTTTCTGTCAGCCCCGAACTCAGGAGGATGGGCGATATGATGGGTTCCCTCGCCAAGGCAGCACGGGTTGCCGGACTACCCGCCCGCTACCGCAACACGAGTTACGGTGTTCCGAGTGATTGGATTGGAGAGTGACAGATAACCGTGCCGCCTAAAAAGTCAATGAAGTCGAACCGCCGCTGCCTGACTCCCCTCAAAGTTCATGGCAAAGGGTTCGCATGTCGAACTTTAAAGGACACGCCCTGATCCCAACGCGGTAAGCTTTGGCCTGGGAGTGGCGAAGCGTGTAGAGTGCGTGCAGCTCGCTGCCGCTTTTCGAAGGCTCGCGAGTTTTTGAAAAGGCGCCGGCGCTCAGAGGCGTGTTCCAGCCTTCAGAAGCGCACAGACCGCAAAAAAGCGGCGGCAAGCCAACGGCACTCCATACGCTTCGCGAGGACGGCGGAGCTCATCCCTCCCGGGTAATTCCATTTGCCGAATCCCGTGGAGTGCGCGATGATGCCCCTTCAACCCAGAGCTATGAGGATGATCAACCGATCAACGACCTCGACCACTCACCCCGTGTGGCCCCGGGCTCTCCCAACAGCGGACGGAGGATTCACCCTGATTGAACTGCTCGTCGTGATCGCCATCATAGCAGTCCTGGCGGCCTTGTTGCTGCCGAGCCTCGGCGTGGCTAGAGAGAAGGCGCGCCGCACGGGCTGTCGGAACGCCCTGCGGCAGCTTGGGTTGGCGCTGCACATGTACGGACACGATAATAACGACCGTCTCCCGCCAGGATATCGGGATGACGGTCTATCGCATACCATCTGGATCAGCACCAATACCTTCAACGCCATCAAACAATACAGCTCCACCAACATGAGCTCCTGTCCGAGTCTGGAGGGCAAGTTTCAGTACTTTCAAACCGGTGTCGGTTGGGTCATCGGCTACAGCTACAACGGCGGGCATAAGAAGCCCTGGCCGGGGGAGCCGAAACCGCAGTGGATTTCTCCGCAAAAGCTGACCGATAACGCGATGTTAACGCTAGCATGTGATTTGAATGCCTGGGCCGAACCGTCGACCGGGTACGGTTGGGTCATCGCACCGCATGGCCGTGCAGGCGCCGCTCAGCAAGCTGGGGACCCATTCATCGGCGGGCTAACCAAGCTCACCCGGTCCGATAACGTTGGCGGGCAGGGTGGCAACGTGCTGCTGCTCTCGGGCTCCGTGCAATGGCGGAACATCGTTTCCATGACCAATTACTCCGCCTCCCAATTCGGTGGCTACTGGAACATGTGGTAGGGCAATCGGGCCGCATCTCAAATTTTAAAAGGACAAGCCCTGGCCCCAATGCGGTAGCTTTGGCCTGGAAGTCGCGAAGCGTTTGGAGTGCGCGCAGCTCGCTGCCGCTTTTAGAAGGCCCCTAGTGCTTGAAAGCCCGCAGGCGCTCAGAGGCGTGTTCTGGCCTTCAGAAGCGCCAGCCCCCAAAAAGCGGCGGCAAGCCAGCCGCACTCCATACGCTTCGCGAGGACGGCGGCAAGGGGTCAGAGCCGCACAATTGCCTATCATGTTGGCCTTCGACAAACGTTCCGGTGTCGAGAGCTGCGTGTTGGAGGACACAAGCTTCCCACCGGGGAACAATTGCGAGGTCGATCGGCATTTTGAACACACGAACGACTGGTCCTGTTTGTTGGACAACGGTTGTAAATTTGACTTTGCGGACTTTGCTGTATTAGGCTCCATGGCATGAAGACTTTACCTTTTGGAAAGGTGGGTCCAATACACACGCGCCTCCTGGTATACTCCGTCGCTCACAATGAAAACCAAATGCTCACCCGGTTTTCTCAACGTGGATCTGGAGATAGTCTCCCGATCAAAACTGGATTCTATTGAGGCCTGAACTCCTTCAATCATTCTGCCCTAATCGTCCTGCCTTCGGTGACCCCTATGTTTTCGGGCTTTCGCCCGGGTCGCGCCACACGGGACCCGTCTTCCAGTTGAATTGGATTGCCAAGACACGGAACAAGAAGGTGGCGCCGATCGTGATGAGGGCAGCGGGCATGCCTTCGACCTTGAACTGCAACACGAGCAGAACGAAAAGAAGGCAGCCCAGGATCACAGCCAGCACGTAAAACTGACCCGGCTTGAAGACCAACGGTTCCTCGCGGACGAGCACATCCCTCAGCACCCCACCGCCCACCGCGTTGACGACACCGACGAGAACCGCCGCCGCGACGCTCAGGTCCGCGCCCAGAGATTTTTCGATGCC
>Ga0105240_10005965_pt1 | contig 18020 bp, 6 predicted proteins | sample KBSC54metaG_FD_80426 | JGI IMG/M metagenome (GOLD analysis project Ga0105240, IMG submission 80426) | Corn rhizosphere microbial communities from Kellogg Biological Station, Michigan, USA - KBS C5-4 metaG | ecosystem: Host-associated > Plants > Roots > Rhizosphere > Soil | place: Michigan, USA...
CACGGCGACCACCATGAGCATCATCACGTCATCGTGAAATCCAATCCGTCCATGCCGACGCATCCAGTCGGTCGGCCAGCACCCCGCGCGGAAGGCGTCGTGCTGCGGTGGCGCTAGTTTCTGTCCCTCGATCGATGGCCAGATCGCGCTCAGTCAACAGGTTTTTCAGCCGGCCGTTTTCCTGCTGCAAGGCGCGCAGTTCCTTTACGTCGGCCGCATCGAGCTGCCCGTAGCGCTTGCCCACTGGTACAACGTCTGTTCGCTGATACCGTGCTTCTTGGCGACATGCGCGACCATGGCCTTATCCATCGCGCGCAGGATCTTGACCTTCTGATCTTCGGTGACTGCCTTTCGCGTAGACTCCTCGCTCGTGGCGGGGACATCTTCTCAACTTTCAAGTGATCCGAGAACTGCCCGGTAGGTCACTAGCGACGTCACGTTAGCCCAATGAGTCATTCCTTTTTGACTTCATACGCGCTTTCCGGCCTTCCTCCTTTACTTGGCCCTCGGCTTGGAAACGGTAGGAGACGATTTGATCTGTTCTAGCCTTGTCGCTAAGTTCTTCACCGCCGCCATTACATCATCGCCGTCCCTCGATCCCTCTGGGAGTCCTCGGTAAAATTCGCGCATTGATCGGTAGGGCTCGCTTGAAAGTGTCCTCCTCACAACATTACGGGCAAGTCGCAGCAAGTCCTCGGGTACGAGCTTTCGTCTGAGCACAGCAGTCAGTTCGTACGCACGATCATCATAAGGTGGTGTTCTCGGAGGCGGCCGATTTCCCCAAATAGCGGGCAATTCGGCAGCTGCGAGGCCTTCCTCAATTGGCCCATATCTCTTGCTTAGGTATCGTTCTGATTCATACTCGTCCCTGAGATCGCGCTCCACGTCAGCCAAGAAAGCCTCCAAAGTCTTCCCTGATTCCTTCCACTCCAACGGTGGCTTATCGCGCAAATCGCAGACTATTCTCTCGACGAATCGGTCAATCTTATCTTTGGACCAACGTTGAATATCCTCGGCTGAGAAATTGATAACGTCGACCAGAGCGCGTCTTATTCGCTTTGAGGCGTTTTGTCGAGTCAGCTCACCAACCCAGTCGGCTGCCTGATCATTTTGGAAAGCTTGAGGGCCCCAATAGGCCATATTCAAAACGCCTCCTACGCTTACTTACCACAGCCACATTTCGACCAATTAGGATTGTGCATTTTGTTCAGATTCGGCTTTCTCAATTTAATTAGCACCACTTCAGTATCTGTGCGCTCAGCTGGATCTTCGATTTCATGCGTTGGTGACCTGCCAGCTTTTCTCGAGCCGTGCCGGAGTAGCAAGGGTTCGAGGGGACGGACCCGAGTCTTTTACCTCTAGCCTCAAGACTCCGACGAATCGATCTATTCCAGCGTTTCCCTAGGTCCTTCACCACTCCCCTCAACCATTTTCTAAACAGGACCAAAACCCGAAAATGCCGCATCGGACTTCTTCTCAAGGGCACACTACCACTTGTGCAGTAAAATGTGCCTCATACCCAAACGACGAGTCACGACCGCGACTTAGAGTCGCACTCAGACACTATAAGCCTGCTTTTCAATTTCTTTCTTAAGATCGCGAATCATGTCCTGTGGAACGACCACCCCACCATTCAGCTGATGCGCCGGAAACACCCAGACCTTGTCTCCAAAGGTACCTATGTCGGGAAGGTAATTAGTGAGCCACTTACTGACGGGTATCCTATCCACAATTGCTAAAGGCCAAAGACTCGCGCCATTCTCATCAAGGGCGCGCTTGGCAAACACCTCGTCAGGCCAAACAAGGAAACGTTCCTTACCGTCTCTTCCCGTGGTTGTGAGCCAACCTTCTTGCTCCCAGAGCCCCCAGACGAATCCTGTGCGAGTTACTCTTTTAATAAAGTAATCGTAACGATCAGAATTGGACGCCCAGAAGACCTTCTCCACATCCTCCGTGGAAAGCGTCTCCTTCACGACAAATTCTTCAAGTTCAGCGACGGCCATATCGACCACGCGCCTGCTCGTGCTTGGTTTGAATATCGTGCACCTGTTCATTCTGCATGCATGTGTTCTTGTAAGAATTACCTTGACAAGAGGGGGCATCCCCAGGGTGTGCCAAGTCATAGCCAGGCGGAAGCCGGATGTACTTGTTCCCTTTGTTGCTCGGCGTCCCATCCCTATTTATCGATGGCCTTCCACCTTGCGCAGCGTGTCGCCGCTCATTTCTTATCCAGCCACGAATACACCGCGCAATCTTCGGGTCGCTCTCAATTCGTCTAAGCGCCGCATTTCTTCCGGCGCGGCTTCGCTTGTCAGCAACATCATCGAAGTATGCCAGCGGGTCAGCACCAACGTAGAGAAAAGTGTTGGCCCCATCTCCCAAGCCTAACCGATCACTCTCAGCATACCTTCCCGACTGCGATTCATAGTCACGGAAGTAGTTGTAGTGGGTTTGCGTCTCCGCGTCAAAGTACTGACCTGGGAAGCGCAGGTTGTAGACGAACGCGGTCGCAATGCCCTGACTAATACTCGGTGTCTGATTCGGCAACGTGTTGCCGAACGGATCGCTGTCCCATTGCCAGATTAGCTGGTGCGTTTGATTGACGATAGCTCGAGGTGTATCTAGCTGATCGGACTCGATCCAGAACACCTCGACGCCGCCGGCCGGCAATCCTTGCCAGGGCGTCGCGCTACCCCCACCGATAGCACTGCCGTCGGCCGCGCCTGCCCGAAGTTTCAGCGTTACGACCGGCGTGTCATCGAGCCATAGCGTTTCTTCGATCAGGCGCCCGGCCTGATCGTATTCACCCTGCAGGTGACCATCGTCGTCGTAGACGAACTGTGTGTAACCCGCGCCCTGTTTGCCAACGCGCTCGCCCCAGGCATCGTAAGCGTAACTCGCTAGGGGCGCGACAGTCTGAGTCTGAGCGAGCCGGTTGCGCGCGCTGTAGCTGGCGTGGATCGCGCCGACGGGGCTGACCCAGTCGGTGGTATTTCCGGCAGCATCGTAATTTCGCGCAACTCCGCCTATCTGGGCCAGGCGATTGCTTTGGCTATCGGTGACGTAGTTCGTCGTCACACCACTGGTCGTCGCGGTCGTTCGATTGCCCGTCGCGTCGTAGACGAACGATTGATTGATGCCAGACGTCGCACCTGTCATCGCTGCATTGGTCGCGCCAGTGAGGCGATCCTGGTCGTCGTAGCCGTATGTCCAATCGGCCGTGCCGCCAACACCGCTGTCGACGCTTGCTGTGATCCGGCTCGCTGCGTCGTAGGCCAGTTGCCTATTCACGCTGCCATCGCGATAACTTGTGACGCGTCCGTCGCCATCGTACTGTCGCGTGTAGCTTGCCCCGCCGCTGATCGTGGACTCGGTCCAACTCCCCAGATCGCCGAACGGAAAGTAAGCGACGTCGCGCACGATAACGACGCCATTCACGGCAATCGTCATCACTCGGCCATCGGCACCGTAGGCGTAGCTGATCACCGCGCCCGAAGGCAAGGTTACTTCATCGCGCTGACCCAGCGCGTTGTAGTGCGTCTGCACGAACAGTGCAGGGGCGATCGCGAGCTGCTGCGTCTTCTGTGTCACTCGCCCATGTGTGTCGTACTGATAAGCCAGGTGGCTGTTTCCGAGTGGCGTGCCAGTAACATCGGCATGTGTCAGGCGACCTACAGCGCCAGTGCCACCTGTCGCTTCATCGTAACCGTAGCTGACGACTTCCTCGATACCGGCCAGCGCAATGCCACTGCCGGCCTGGCCGTATTGGATCTGCGTCAGGCGATCGGCAGGATCATAGGCGTACACGCCACGTTTGCCGCGCGCATCGGTCTGCACTGTGAGATTGCCTGACGGATCGTACTGGTACTGCGTCACGCCCGTATCTGGGCTCGTCAACGTGTTCAGTTCGTCGAAGCCGGAGTTTGCGTACTTTGTAATGAGCTGACGCGGATCGCTGACGGAAGTCAGGTTGTCGCGGACATCGTAGCCGTAGCCAATGACCGCGTGTGCCGGATCAGCGACGTCGAGGACGTCTGTTTCGCTCAAACGATTCAGTGCGTCGTAATTGCTCGTCGTCGCATGCCCAAGGGGATCGGTTGCGCTCCTCTCATTGCCTACGTCATCGTATGTGTAGCGGGTTGTCTCGCCGTTCTGCGCGCCATGCAATTGGTCAAGCCGTCCGAGTGCATCCATCACGCGGCTGAGCGTCTGCGCAAGCGTGTGGTTCGGATCCTTTGTATCTTCCTTCGTGCGGTTACCCAAGCCATCAAGGGTGTAGTGCACCGCGTTTCCGACACTATCGCTGATATCAGTCAGGCGTTGCGCGTCATCATAGGCATAGCTCAAGAAACTGCCGTCAGGCAGTGTCAACTGTTTCAGTTCGCCGGTGCCGTCATATTCGAAACGCGTTGTTTCTCCAGCATCGGAGTTCGAAATCCGGTCTGTAACGAACGTCATTCGACCACGCAAATCATATCCGTAAGCCGTGATCAGCCCGTTCGAATCGATTTTCTGAGTCAGGCGGCCGTGAACATCGTAATCGGTGTAGTGTGTCTCATGATTGACTGCGTCGACCTTTTTTTGCAGATTGCCGGTGCTGTCGTCGTAATGGTACGAGACGACGCTAGCCAAATCCGTTCGCGGGCTCTTTGCCGTCAGCACCTGGCCACGACCGTTGTACGTGTAGTTCCACTGCCGAATGTCTGTTCCGGCGGTCGCTGTGATGGCCTGCAGATTTCCCTGGGCGTCGTAGGCAAAATTGTCGGTTCGCGTCGCGCCGCCTGGCAAAGGACTCACGATCTGAGACGGCAAGTGATACGTCGCATGCCACTGGGCAGTCGTTGTACGAGCCTGCGGTGTACCGCTGGCTTCCGTGCGGCTCGTGATGAGGCCGCGGCCGTTATGCGAAAGCACGATCGAATGGTGGTTGAAATCGGTCTGCGTCGCGACAAATCCATTTCCGTCGAATGACTGTGAACTTACGCCACCTGCCGAACAACCTGCGCTGCAAGGTTGGTCTACCTTGATGAGGTATTGACGTTGATTGATCAGCGTATAGCTGTACGTGCGCACCGTACCGATTGCGTCCGTTACAGTCGTCGTGTTGTCTCCATAGCTCAACGCGATCTTGCCCGCGCCGTCCGAGTGTGTGCTCAGGATGGCGCGACCCCGGTAGTCGTAGGCAAACGTTGCGTAGCGGACGCCACGCTCGTCGACAATGCCGGTTAGATAGCTCTTCAGGAAGGCGTCTTCGTACAAATATCCCCGGGTCTTGGTATCGGGATACTGGACGCTCGTGGCGTTGCGGTTCGTGTCGTAGCCATAAGTTGTCATCTTGTTATCGGGATCGGTCAGGGTGGCCAACAGCCCGGTCGTCGGGTCATAGGCGAGTTGGAGTGACCGTCCAAAATCGTCGCTGACGCTGGTGACTTGCCCTGCCGCGTTGTATCCCAGCGTGTGGCGCAGCCCGGCGCGGTTCTGCACCCATTGCAAGTGGCCAGCGGCATCGTAATGTTCGATTTCGTCACTCAAACGTGTGACTTCCCACCCAGCTGTATTGCCGCCGCCATCGGCAAGTCTGATGAGAGGTTCCGGAATGTTGCTATCTGGAGCGTATGCCGAACCGCGTCGTACATACTGCGAGTAGGTGCCGTCACCGTGCGTCACAAGCACGGCATCAACGGCGTTCTGCGGTGTGGCGTCACTACCCAAAGGCGCGGGCGCCACGTGAATCGAACTTTGATAGGTGTGAGTCCATTTGTTTCCGACAACACTCCCGTTGGTCTGAGCGCTGTTGTACGTGCGCACGAAGGTCATCGGATATGCGCCAGCCCCGTCGTAGTCCCGCTCCCATTGCCATTTGATCCCATTGCCCACGGAGACTGGATTGCCCTCGGCTGGCTCACCTGGAGCGCCGCCACCAAGACCGCCCAGCAGACCGCCAGCTAAATTTCCGGTAAACGCTTGCCCGATTCCATCGGGGGAGAAATTGTGTTTGATATCATCGAAATAGTTGCTACCAAAGCACGGGCTACCTAGCGAACAGACAAAATCATTGAACGCCGCGATGCCGAGCTCGCTAAGATCATCGGCGCTCAGGTCCTCGATCATGTTCATGATGCCGCGCACCCACTTCAGCACCTGCATGGTGATATTTATGAGCTCCAGTGCGAGCTGAACAACAACGATGATTTGACCTACGATGGGTACGAAAGCGACCAACGCCCTGGTGGCCAACGTCGCCAATAGCGCGCCGGGATTGAGGAGGGCGATGAACTGTTTCAGCAACTTGTCAAACATAAGATTGCAAAGCACGTTGAGGGATATCGCTTTGACGATGCAGCCCACGTCGATGCCACCGTTCAGCCCACCCGATACGCGCCACACTCCTGCGCCTGTGCCGGGGTCCATAACCACGTAGCCGACGCCGCTCCATGCTCCGATGCGCATTTCGCGCGCCGGCACGAGAACTATCTGGCCGGCGGCGACGGCATTCTGGATGTCGGTCTTGTCGTCGTCGGAAAGCGAGAGCGTCGGGAGATCCTGACCGAGATTCGACTGGCCAATCTCGTAGAGTGGAATTTGCGCCTCGTTGGCGCGCAGCAACAGAGTTGCAGCCGAAAGCGACCCTGCCACGTCTCGTCCAGTGAGCAGACTCCATGTCGCACCCTCGCTGAATGAACCGAGGACGCCCATCTGCGCCAAAGTGCGAACACCCTCCTCTGCAGAGGGCGCGACTACTGCATACCGGAGTGCCTTTACGTCAGTCACAAAGCCCTGCGTGGACGCCGTCCGCGGCTGTCCGAAGAAGTAGCTCACGCTGACGGCAGTTGCGAATGTGCCTACGCTGGGTAGTCGCACTACGGTCGCATGGCGCGCTTGTGCAACCATGTCGTCGAACACGTCATGCAATAGGAAGTATTGAAGTCCACCCATCGATAGCGCATCTGCGATCGGCAGATTGGCTCGATTGCCATATGCGCCCGTAAGAGCCTCGGCATAGTCGGGCGCAACGCCACTCGTATCTACGACAAACGCGATTGCGGTACCTGCGGGGAAAACACTCGGATCGGGAGGAGTTGTAAAAGCTCCGCTCGGTTGAGAAATGGTGGCCCGCCAAAACTGCTGCGTGCCGTATGCGACCGCCGCTCCTTCCTTGAGCAAGGTCCCGCCGAGCTCTAGTTGCGGCACAACTGACAACGAAGTTGCAGACAGCGTTACTGAGTTTGCGGCCGCATATTGTTGTAGCAAGCTAGCCGCCGCGGCTGTTGCGCCACGATACTCGACCTGCAGAGACGATGTTCCGATACGCGCCAGGGGCATCGTGACGGAAAACTGCGGCGAATCGCCGTCGACATCGAATGACGTGTTGTACAGATTTACGCTGATGGCCTGCTGCAGGTTCGCCGCCAAAGCGTCAAAGCGATAGGTCTGAGCCGACTTTATCGCGTATGGCAGACTTCCCGCCAGGACCGGCGAGTTGTCCGGGGTAACACTGCGTTTACCCAGCATCGAAGCTGCATCGCTTACACTTTGGGAAGCGAGATAACTTGCCACCTGCTGCGTAACCTGATCGTTGACTCCCTGTACCGCCGCTGGACTAATGCCAGTGACCCAGTTCGCACCCTGCTTTGCACCCGCCAGCATCGCTGCTTGCGCGGAACCCGCATTGAACGAAACATGATCCATTACCGGAAGCGGTGGTGTGCTCGTGTAGGACTTGAAGCTCGCATCCATCGGCACCCAGGTGTCGGGGGCCCGATTGTGCGCTCCACGTGATGGTGAGAAATCTACATAGGCTTCGACCCAGACGTGCTCGATGCGCAGGAACTGAATCGTGCCACCGACTGTCACGACGATCGTCGGAATGCCAGACTTCGCGAGCAGGTCAGCCGCGGCATTGGCATCAGGCAAATCGCCAAGCCAGTTGCGTACCTTGTCAGCTGGCAGATCGACCGTGCCGTACACATAACGCGCCGGCGTTCCGGCAGCACGCAATAGTGCGATGAGAAGCGAACTTGTGTCGAACGCATTGCCACGACGTGCGAACAGTGTGCGTTGCGAGTTCTGCGTTGACCCAAAGCTTGGAACGAAATCGATATTGTTGTAGACCCAGTTGCGAATCGCAACCGGATCGTTGCCGAGTTGTTGCGCTTTAGCCAAGATGTTGGCTGTCAGTTGTACCTCGACCGTCTCGGAGAGGTCAGAGGCCGTCGGCGGGTCGCTTGCGGCAACTGCAATAGTGTTTGGAGCGACGGCAGCTTGAAATTCAGCTGCTGTCTGAAGCGGTTCACGAACCTTTTTCTTGTCAGCAAGCTGTCCTGGCACGGTGCCGGGATTGAACTTGTGGGCAGGCCTGTCTTTGGGCTCCACGTCGAGCAGCCGCGCCAAATCCACCAGCGCATTGAATCGTGACTGGGCATCGTTCCCGTGTTGTGCACCGTCAAGTCGATCGAGAATCGCCGAAAACTCGTTGAAATGGCCAAGCAGATCCGCCAGAACACCAGCACGGCCGTCGTCGGGACCCGGCACGATCGTATTACTTGCGGCAGTCAAGGCATCCTGATCGCGCAGCGTGCTGGCGATACCCAAGACTTCATCGCTCAACTTATCTGCATCAATATAGCCGCGCAGGCGAGCCATACCACCGCTCGCGTTTGGCAAAGTCACAGCATGGAGCGCCTGTGCCAACCGGTCCATCGCTGAGTACATGCTGTCGATTGGCGTGTTGGGCACTGGTGCCGCGGAGCCAGTTGCGGATACTGCATGGCTGTTTACGACTTCGCGAAGGCCGCTCGCCGAGGGCGCGGCGAGACCGGATGCAACTGTCCATAAGGCAATGGTTATTCCCACCGCCGCCGAATGGATCCGAGTCCTTCGTATTGCTCTATTCATGCTCCACCTTCGCGCGACATATTCAGCTGCTTCCCTAGACATTTCCGTTTTAGCCCCATGGCTTCCGGCGCGTTCAACAACATCGAAGCCGTTTCCCCGGTCAGTGCGTCGTCGTCCAGATCACCCAATCGATGCGCGTTCGCAGCGCCTCAGCTTGAGCGTTGGTTGATTGACCACTTGCTTCGGCCGCATCGAGCAAGTGATCGAGCGTGCCTTCGCGATCATTTGCCGCGGCAGCGACTTGTGCCGCTTGTAGGGCACCCAGCGCTGCCGACAATCCGGCATCGGCGACGCCCATTGCAGAGACGGCTCCGATCAAATCATTAATCGACTCTCCGGACAGATGTGTAATCGTCGCAGACGTTTGTGTGAGCAGGCTTTGCACGATCGGCGTTGTCGTGGAAACCGACGCCGTAATATCAGTACTGCTGCCCGGGCCCAAGCGTATGTTGCTTTGGGTTTGGAACATGCTCTGCTGTGTGAAGTCGAGCGCCCATGCGATCGTTGGTGGAGCGAACGTCGAATCATCACCGGCCTGCAGCGTAACTTCTCCTTTGAAGGGATCATTGAGGTTCTGCACCGAAAGCTTTAGTGGAATGACCGAACCCGCGCGAAGCACGTACTGCGTGGGAGCCAGCTCGGCGAGCACGCCGCCAAACAGATTGGACAATTCGCCCGGTGCGCTCCGTTCGTACCGTTCAATAGCTCCCGGCCAATCGAAGACCGAGTACCCTGCCCAACCATTCCCGAACGCGTTGAGCAGCACGGCGGGCGCCTTGCGCTGTACGGTTGCGTAGGGGCACTGGCGCGCATCGATAGTCGTTTTGGCGTTGGCGAAGCGGATTTCGTTGCCGATGACGGCACACTGCAAGCTCAATGACGAGCCGCTGACCTGCACGGTACCGTTCGGCGCAAACACAAGTCCACCTATTTCCATCGCATCCCCGGACAGCTGCAATGCGCCAGCCGATGCGGAGGTCGTAGCGAACTGCACACCTTGGTAGTAAGGAAGGAATGTGCCTTTCGCTCCATCGATCTGCATCGCACCGCTACTGACAAGCGTTACGTTGCTGATCGTCCCGTTGCCGCCAGTGATATGCACGTCGCAAGGAATCCAGTAGACGCCACTCGCCAGCGGCATTTGATTGGCGTTGCGCTGCCAACCGTGGTGGCTACTTGCGCACTCAGCGCTCGAGTCGATGTACTGCGAGCCTGCTGCGGTGGCTATCGGACCACCCGGTTTGAAATCACCCAGATCGAGCAGCGTCGGCAAGGGTTGCACATCGACCGGGCGCGGCAGGAACGTGAGTGTGTTCTGGTTGCCGCTGTTGGTGAATGTCGTGACGTAGTGCACCGGGCCATCGATCAAGTTTTGCGCGCCCGCCAATCGAATATCGCTATTCGAATGCACAGCACCGTGCACTTGATGCTGGCTACCGGTCCAGTCGAGCACGTCGATCATGCCGATCTGGTTTGCCCAGAGCGCGATGGCGCCCGGGTTGTCTCCGATATCGACTTGACGAGTATCGGTGAATGCGCTGCTGAGTGCCGCGACAGCCTGAATCGTTTGCGTCGCCTCAACGAGGCGATGATCGGCAGTACCCGCTACGATCGGGCTCGCGACAAAGGTATCGGTATGGCCAGGGATCATCAGTGCCGGCGCATAGCCACCGGCGACACTCGACAACACGATATTGCGCGCCGCGTCGCCGCTGTTGCGAATGCGCCAGGCAGTGTATGCGTCGCTACCATCCGGGTTGCGAATGCGGCCCATTGATGCCAACGACAAGTGCGAACCCTTCGTGCCGGCTTCGCTACCGAAGTAGCCAGTGTCGATACGGCCGACAGAGGCCAGTTCGTCAGACAAGGCGCCATGATCAGGCGAGCTCGGCAACCGTCCCGTCAGAACAGCCTGCATTTGTGCCGACACCGGCACGACCAGTCGGCTCGCCAGCGGCGGATCGAACGCCAGACGTGCTGTGCCACCAGGCGCCGAGTCCAAGACTTCAATCGACTGTGCGTTGATAACGGGCAGGGTGGCTGCCGTGAGACCGCTGATCTGTGCCAGTGCATCCGGCAGGTCAGCAGCGCTATTCGCCGTTAACAGGCCTTCGCCGCGATGAACGCCTTCGCGCAACAACCTGAGCGTGGTTGCATCTGGAGTAACCTGGGTCGCAAGCAGGAGATAGAGCTGATAGGCGCCGGTTCGAACCCCATCGGCGAAGTCCTGAGCGGTACTGACAAGCGTTAGTGCGTAGTTCAACGATGCGAGTGACGCATTGATCTGACTGAGCTCCGTTGCGGACTCGCTCGGGTCGACGAGTACCAGCGCGGCCAACGGTGGCTTGGTCGCCTTGAGCATTACGTCGGCATCGAGCTTCAGCGTCAATTCGAACGTGTCGACCGCCAACGTCAGCGTCTTTGCGGTCGCGCCGCTCCCAATGGTCGCTGTCAGCACGGCGTAGTAAGTCGTACCGACAGTGCCCTGTGTTATCCAATTCGTGTTGAACGGTATGCTGCCAGCCACCGCCAATGAGGACGTCTGACTGAACTGCTGAAGCACCGTTTCCTGTTGCGGATCGACGATCGAGATCGTTAACGGCAAGTTGTTCAGCGCGCTGTTGCCCCGATTGGTCGCAGACGCATTGAGTGTGATGGTTCCGCCAACCGGCAGTGTCTTGGGAACCGCAGCAATCGTTCCCACCAGCCCGAAGCCTGTATCGCTGGTGGAACTGACACTGTATACGGCCTCTACGTGATCGAACAGATTGCCCTGGCTGTCCAGAAGGTCCTGCTTTACTGCGTAGAGACCAGCCGGCGCATTCGTCAATGCTTCGATACCTGTGAAGTCCAGCGCCTGTCCCGGCAGGAGTTGTGCAATGGCGTAGGTGTGGGTGTACTCCAGGGCATCGCCGGGGTCGTATACGTTCACGTTGAGCGACAGATTGCTCAGCACAGTATTCGCCGAGACACTTTGAACCCTCGACAGGATCTGAACCTGATCGGTCGGGTTGTAGACCTGCTTGTCTGTGCGCACCGTCGATGCCGCTGCAGCCGAGCCGCTGTCTGGAAGCACGTTGAATGTTGTCTGTCCTTGGGCAAGTACAACTTCGTTGTTGGACACTACTGCCTTCACGGTGTAATGAAGTGGCGCGATCGTTCCAATCGCGAAGGGACCAGTCACTGGCAGAGTGCCGCTGGCAGGTATGCTCACGGCTTGCTGCGTGACGCCCCCAACGAATACCCCCGCAGTGTCGTACACGTTGACCACCAACGTTCCACTGATGGCGACGTCATCAAGATTGACAAGCGTCGTGGTCACCTGTGCGGTCGCATTGGCCGGATACTCCGGGTGGTCCGTCACGACGGAGAGGTTCACCGGTGCGGTCGCGGTTACGTCGGGAATATCGATCGGCTGCATGACTGTCTGCTGATTGAAGCTATTGTTGAACGTCATGTGCGCATCTGTTGCGGCCGGACGCACTTCATTCGGCAACAGATTAGTCAGAGTGAGATCGAAACCGAGGTCTATGCCGTCATTGGTGACGCCATTGAGCACCCAACTTGCCGTGACATTGCCGGTGCCATCCGTCGACGTCTGTGTGGGTTGCGGGACCACGCTACTCGGCCGAACGTTCGGCGGGAACTTCGCAGAGACCTGTGCATCGATAGCGCCCAGTCGGTCGAGAATCATTGGCAGCCAGATTGCGACCATCGTCGTGGTCGAAACTTTCGTACCGTCGGTAAACAGCGGACTGGACCATGCTCCCGATCCGTCCTGTTGGGAGAGAAGCCAGGCTACGGCATTGCGAATGACTGGATCGCTTGCCGACGGGTTCAGGTAATCGAGGGCGATACCGGTCTGTGCGGTAACCACCGGGTCACCGGCGCCACCTTTGTTGACACCCCAGCTTCCATTGCTGTTCTGGTTCGCGCGAAGGCGCGCGGCCAATGTCGACATCGCTGTCTGGATTGTCGCGGCGCGCGCAGAATCGATCGGCAGGTAGTATCGATACGCCTCGCCGAGTCCCCACAACTGTTGAGCCGTGTGCATGTTGTCGGTGGCCGCGATTGCCTGGATCCGCAGCCATTTTTCACCACGGTCCATCGCACCCGCATAGTTGACGAGAGACCCAGCAACGTCCTCGGTTTGAGGAACCAGCACATTGACACTGGGAAGCGCGAAGCCCACGTAAACGACGCGGCCATCTGCCAGCCGCCGGATTTCATCAGCACGCGTCCACGTGACGCGATGGCCAATCCAGTCGGCCGTCAGGCGAACAATTCCATTGGACGTAGCCAACAGCCAATGATCGCCGTCCTTGAGCAGCCCCAATAGATTCGGTGGCGTGCGGCTGCCCTGCATGACTTCCGTTACGACGGTCACCGATTTGTCCGGAAGGACCCGATAGATCTTGGCGCTCAGCACATCGGTGACGTACAGGCTGCCGTCATTGTCCGGCGTTATGCGCCCAATTTGACTAAAGGGTCCATTCGAGAGCCAGACCGACGCTTTGCCCGTTGTTGGATCCAGCGTGTAAATACTTCGGAGGTCACCGACTCTTACACCCCAGATCGTTCCAGCCGCATCGATGGACAGAGAATCCATGCTATCGGCAGCTAGCAGCGCCTTGGTGCCGTCGCTGTTCAGACGGAAGGTACCTCCGCTGCTCGACACCCACACCTGACCGTCGAGGCGGACGACAATTGCGCGTGGATCGTTGAAGCCCGTCCACTGCTTCAGCGTGGTGCCGTCAGCCTGCATCAGGTTTGCGGTGGAGTTGCTTCGGTCGGTGTAGTAAAGCTGGTTCCCATCCAGAGACGTCGCCAGGAAGCCGCGACTCGAAGTCGGCTTGCTGGCGACGATGGGTTGCGACACATACGTCGGTACGGCCGTGATTCCGTTGGTCCGCAGCAGCACATCGGTCCGCCGTAGATTCGAGAGGTTCAACGTCGACATGCTGATGTCGTTGTCGAACCAGGTTGCGTTGTAGCCCGATGACCACCGACCGACGTTTGCCAAAGCATGTGCTGGATCGTTGCTTTGAATGCTGACGACCCAGTCGGCCGCGCGCTTGTAGACCGTTTGCAGCTCAACCGGGTCGTGGTAGCCGAGTAGACCCCAAAGCGCCATCGTGCCGAGGCGTGGCCAATAGGCGGACGTATCGTTGTATCCTGCCGTAATACCTCCATTGCTTGCCTGGTTCGTCGCGATGTCGTTAATGATCGTCGCTCGATCGAGCGCATTGAACGTCGTCAATGAACGTGTGAGCTCCCCTCCGATGAGCGCCTGAGTACCGATGTGGCAACTCGAGCACTTGTTCGTGTCGATCCACTGGTGTGCGGTCCCATCGTTGTAGTTCACCGCCTTCTGAATCGCCGTTCGAATCAGCGGCGCCAACGGATCCGTGATCGTTGCCTGCGCTGGATCAACGCCAGTCACATGAATGTTGCCGTGTACGGTCCGCGTGCCAGCCAGTACCGTATCGGGGTTTACGGTAAACGTCGCTTGCGCAACGTTGCCCACATAAACGCTCCCCGAGATGCTTCCCAAAGTTGGGTCGACTGCCGTGATGGTCAGCTGATAATTGCCGCCAGTTGTCGGCACCCAACTGCCCAAGTCGACATTGGCCAATCCGCTGGTCGCGAGATCCGCAACATGGGCGCCTCCGATGAAGGCAATCGCGCTGGTCTTGGCATCGGCTACCGTGAGCTTCATTGCCTGCGCGGGCAACGTCACGTTTCCGTCGTTCTTGATTACACCCGTGAAGTCGACGGCCTGAGTCAGCCCCGCCTGGAGTACTGGCGGATCTCCCGCAACAGTTCCGGTGAAATGGCTCGTGGGCGTTATGGAGAAAGGCGCGAACTGATTGAGTATCAGCGTGCCCAATGGATTCGATCTGCTCGGTGTGTTCGGCACGACCAGCCGCATTTCGAACCTGTAGGCGCCGGGCGCAAACTGTCCCGTGTTCCAACGCCCAAGGACGCCGAGGTTTTCGCCCGGCTGCAGGACCACGGTGCCAATGCTGAATCCAGCCGTATTGGTCAGTACACCGCTTCCAACGACGACGTCTGTCGCATCGCGAACCTCGAGCAGCAACGTGCCCTCGAACGGCGCGTCACCGCCGTTCAGCAGCGTGGTACTCACATTCAGATTCGTGTTCGCACCGGCGCTCATTGGCGCGACTGTGATGGGGCCGAGGGTGACGCTGGCCGTTTGCTGTGCGACCAGATGGAAATCCTGTGTGTATTCGCCTGGCGCACTGACGGTCACCGCAAACGTCTGCGCGACATAACCAGCGGCCGAGACGTGGATGGTGAATTGCGTGCCGATCAAGCCGTTGAGTTGATACGCGCCTGTCGTATCACTTGCGGTGTTGGGACCACCATCGGTGGCAATGACTGCGTTGACGATTGCACTGCCCAGGCTGTCGGTGACTGTCCCCTGCAGCGTCGTGGCTGACGGACTTGGTTGCAGCGTGATGATTCCTACGTCATTCACGCCTGCGACCACACTCACGGCTGCCGTTACAGCCTGATAGCCGCTGGCCGATACGGTCACGATGTATGCACCAGCAGTCACCGGCGAAAAGACGAACTTGCCGGTCGCGTCGGTCGCATGGGCAACGGCGTTCAGCAGGACGCTCGCACCGACGATGGGCGTGTTTGTGATGCCATCGATGACGATGCCTTGCAACGATGTCGTCGGCGGCGTGACGTTTGTCGGATACATCGTTGGCGAGAAGAGATATGTCGTACTCGCCTGGAAGGACACAGTTACGGAAACCGTCTTGTATCCAGACAACGTAGCCGTAACCGTCGCAGAACCCGGGTTAATCCCGAGAAGCTGGTAAGCGCCACTTGCATCCGTAAGGGTTGACTTGGTACCGACAGCCACGATTACGTCTTGCAGGAGCTGCCCGGTGTTGCTCTTGATGACGCCGCTCACGGTGGCGGTCGTCGAGATGGCGGAAATTGCGATGGAGCCAATATTGAGGGTCTGACCTGCCGAAACTGAAACGCTGGCGGTCCGCGATTGATAGCCGGTGCGTGAAGCCTGGAGCGTATAAGTAGCGGCAGGAACGCCGCTCAGATGGAAGGCGCCGTCGGTCCTGGTTATTGTGCTGATGCCCGCATTTTCGACCAATTTGATCGAAGCGCCGGCTACCGGCCGACTGCTGGCCTGATCGACTACGACACCGATCACATCGCCAGTCGAAGACGTCACCGGCGGCTGGCCCGCGTACCATAGCGCGCGAAGGACTAGCGCAGTGACGTAGGGATCGTCTGCCCAGCTACCGTCTGCGAGCTGAGTTGTCCCCAAAGCGGAGATGAGCGGGGTTAGCGCGGCGCTCTGGCTTGGCTGCGCCGACAATGAGAGTAACGCCGCCGCGTTGTCGAACGAGCTGCCATACTCTTGACCCGCGTTGCGCGCGCCGAGCATCCAGTTCACTGCCGTCGACGCGATTGTCGTGCCATAGGTTGGCCATAAGCCCGCCGCGAACAGAACATTCGCAGTGACATAGACCGAACTCTGATTGATTCCCCAAGCACCGTCTGCGAGCTTGGCAAGCGATAGATATGCGAAGCCGGCCTCGGCTACCGACGGTGACGCGTTTGCCTCGCTTAGTGCTTGCAACGCAAACGCGGTATCGAGCGCATCGCTTTGGTAACCTGGCGTAAGCCCCCATCCGCCGTCCGCATTCTGCCGGGAGAGCAGAGTTGCGACATCCAAACTATCTGGCTGCCCCGAAGCCTCCGCTGCGAGTACGCGACGCGCCAAGTATTCGGTGCCGCCGTCGGCGTTGGCCGCAATTGTTGCGGCTAGCGCGACAGGCACGGCTGCCAGCTTGCGCAGCGTAAGCAGCGCTTCTTCACGACCCTGAAATGCGTTGGCAATAGAACTCGTTTCGTTTGCCAACGACCCGTCAGTTTGGACTTGCGCCGCAAGCCAGGCGGTGCCTTTTGTCGAATCTGGTGTTTGCGCCGTTGCGCTGCTACACCCAGAACCCAGAAGAAATAGACACGCGACCAACGGCCCGAAACGGGCCATCCCCTTGTGCAGATCCATCTCGCCCCCAGAAGGCAACTCTTGCAGCTACCGCGCCCCGGGCCCCCACCGCCAACCTTCCATGATCCCTAGCACGCGTGACGGTTCGCAGCCTGCCAAGGCCGAAGGCGAAAGGCAACGCCGAATTTTCGCTGTTTGCCGGCTGCAACGCTGAACTAAGCGTGGCTCAGTACCGAGAGTGCGGGCGTAAAGGCCGCAAAAAAAACACCACGCAGGCAAGCTCCCATCGCAATGAAAACGCTTCCACGCGCGACCGACCCTATCGGCTACGCGATTTGCCAATTTACACCTGTATAATCGTGCAGGCGTCATTTGAATCAGATGGTTGCGACAACCAGACTCAGGTCACGCTCGCGCTTTGATAAGCGACACTTAACAAGCAGGGAGGCTTAATGAAGTTCCTAAGCAATGCTGAAGGCTCGTCGGGCCTGCTCGCCGATCGTATCCGCCAGGCGCGACGAGCCGCGAAACTTTCGCAGGCGGAATTGGCCGAAACGCTCGAGGTTGCATCGAGCGCGGTGGCGCAGTGGGAAAACCCGAATGGAACGACGCCGCGCATCGAAAAATTTCCGGCGCTCGCCGACGCCATCGGCGTATCCGCTGACTGGTTGCTCACCGGGCGCAGCGAAAAGCGACGCCAGCGTATCGTCGACGAGCACCTCCCGGCGATCACTCCCGACTCGTTTGCGCGCGACGTCGATGAAGAGTTGTTGCTGAAGCAGTTTCGCCGCTTGCCCGTTCGTACCCGTCGTCTGTTCATGGGGCTGCTGACGGAGTTCGGTAGCCGGCGAGCCTGACTTGCGGATGGATGCGTGCGAGTGAGCGTGCGCTCGTACTCACAATATGGCCCTCCCGTCGTGGGGTTGGGCGGTGAGGGAGTGTCGTTTCGCGGTGTCGCCAGTTGCACTTTACTCTCCAGATCGTCATTGCCGCCACGCTGAATGCGGAGGCAGGATGCCGAAGCGAACATTCGCGCAGCGGCCTTCAACAACGCAGCTGCTCATGGCCCGAACGGCACGCGGCGGGAGCCGAGGTAATGCTGAGCCAGCACGGC
>Ga0105240_10005969_pt1 | contig 18019 bp, 16 predicted proteins | sample KBSC54metaG_FD_80426 | JGI IMG/M metagenome (GOLD analysis project Ga0105240, IMG submission 80426) | Corn rhizosphere microbial communities from Kellogg Biological Station, Michigan, USA - KBS C5-4 metaG | ecosystem: Host-associated > Plants > Roots > Rhizosphere > Soil | place: Michigan, USA...
ATCACCGCGGCTGCCGACATCGCGCGGCTGAGATCGGCCATCACGCGGTCATCGGTCAATGCCAAACGCCAAAGCTTGGCATCTTCGGAATCCTGCCGCCGCTGTGCCGCGTGCCGCTTCAGCCACGACTGCACGCCGGCTACGGCGCCGCTGATAGCAGCGGCGAACCTGGCGGCGCCGAGGTGTTGGGCGGGATAGCCCGCGTGGGCGAATGTGCTCATGATTTCTTCCTCTCTTCGAATCGCGCGCGGCGAAAGCCGCTTGCATGCCGCAATACTAGGGTTTTCACTGATATTTGTCCAATTTTGAATAGTGATGTCTATCATTCACAAATCATATGACGTCACCGAATTTCCGTACCCTTGACCTGAATTTGTTGCGCGTGTTCGATCAGGTCATGGCGGAGCGCAACCTCACGCGCGCGGCGCGCAAGCTCTCTTTGACGCAACCGGCGGTGAGCAACGCGCTGAGCCGGTTGCGCGACGCGCTTGGCGACAAGTTGGTAGTGCGCAGCGGCTATGGCATCGAACCCACGCCGCGGGCACTCACGTTGTGGCCGTCGGTTGCCGATGCGCTTCGGCAAATGGAAGCCTCTCTGGCGCCGGCGGATTTCGTGGCGTCGAAGGCAAGCACCACCTTCGTGCTCGCAATGGCCGACGCCACGGCGGCCGAACTCATGCCAGGCCTGGTGGGAATTATCGAAAAGGACGCGCCCGGCGTTTCGATGCGGGTGTTGCCATTGAACACCCGCGACCCGCGGCAGTTGCTCGAACAGGGTCACATTGATTTGGCGGTCGGCTTCTTCCCCGCCGTGCTGGCGGAGTTGTCCGCGCAAGCGCAAGCCGGCGTCGCGCCTTTTGAGCACCAGCGCCTGTTCGCCGGCGACCATGTGTGCGTCATGCGAAAGGGCAATCCGCTGGCACGCGGGCCGATGACGCTCAACCGTTATTGCGACGCGCACCATTTGCTCGTGAGTTTTTCCGGACGGCCCATCGGCCCAGTCGATCGCGCACTCGCCGCGCTCGATCGAACGCGCCGCATTGTGCTCACCGTCAATCAATTCTTCACTGCCGGCCGGGTGGTCGCCAATTCAGATCTGCTCACAGTGCTGCCGCGGCATTTCGTGAGCGTGACCGGCATCGCGCATGAACTGGTGCTGCGAGCGCTGCCGTTCGAGGTTCCGCAGGTGCACGTCGATTCGTTATGGCACCGCCGGCAGGAGCAGCGCAGCGACCACGCCTGGCTGCGCTTGGCCGTGGCCGCCGCGGCGCAGAAGGCGTTCGGCCGCTAAGTGTCCGGCGCTGACCGATTCGCAGAACTCTTGTGGCAGGCGCTTGCATTGGTGGGCCGGGCTCGTCATGATGAGCTGACTACTTTTTGAGGAGCCGCGAGATGCACATCACACCAAAAATGCCGCGCCGGCGTGGCGTACTGAAGGCGCTGGCCGCAGGCGCGGCGACCATTGCTCTTCCTTCTTTCGCCGCTTGGCCCGACAGGGCGATCAAGATCGTGGTCACCTTTCCGCCAGGAGGCGCCAGCGACATCGTTGCGCGGGTGCTGGGCGAGCAGCTCCAGCACAAGCTGGGGCAAGGCGTCGTCGTGGATAACCGACCCGGTGCGGGGGGCAGCGTCGGCGGCCTGGTCGTCGCGCAGGCGCCCGCGGATGGCTACACGCTCATGCTTTCCAATTCGACGCCCATCTCGATCGGCCCGTTTGCGCTTGAGAAGCAGCCCTACGACCCGGTTCAGGGCTTCACGCATATCGCGCTGATCGGCAGTGCGCCCTGCGTTGTCATGGCCAATCCGGCCAGCGGCATCAAGACCATGGCCGATCTGATCGCCGCCGCGAAGAAGGCGGGGCGACTGGACTTCGGGTCGGGCGGACCTGCCTCGATCGGCCACATCTACGGTGAGCTGATGAAAAACGCGCTGAAACTCAATCTGGTGCATGTGCCATACCGTGGCGGCGCGCCCATGACCACAGACCTGATCGCCGGCGTGGTGCCGGTAGGAATCGACGTGCTGACTGCGTTCGTGCCCTATTTCCAGAGCGGCAAATTGGTGCCCGTGGCAGTCACCTCTACCACTCGCGCGCCGCTCGTGCCGAACGTGCCCACTGTCGTGGAGGCGGGCTACCGCAACCTGGTGTTGGATAACTTCTTCGGCCTGTCCGGCCCAGCCCACATGCCCGCGGACGTGGTGTCCCGCCTGAACGCGGTTTGCAACGAGATCCTGGCTCAGCCTGACATCCGCAAGAAGATGGATGAACTGGCCATCACGGTGTCGCCCGGTACACCGGCCGCTTTTACGACCTTCGTGAAAGACCAGGTCGGCCAGTTGAGTCCGCTCGTCAAGGCTGCCGGGGTGCGGCTGTAAGAGCCGGCGCACAGCGACTGATTCAGGACCAGCCGGGTTCGCGAGCGCTTGTCTGAAAAGCGCCTGCCCGCGCGCTGGGCACAATCGGCGGGTGAACATTCAGCTGATGTCCGACCTGCACCTCGAGGTGCATCCCGAGTATCGTCCGGTGGCCGCGCCCGGCGCCGACATGCTGGTGCTTGCCGGCGACATCGGTTCCTATCAGGCGGGCAGCCGGCTTGCCGGCGACGATTTCGGGTTGGAGCGGTTTTCGCCGCGCCGGGGCTGGCCGGTGCCGGTGCTGTTCGTGCCGGGCAATCATGAGTACGACAACCTCGACTTCGACACTGCGCATTCCCGGTTGCGCGCGAGCTGCGACGCCTTGGGAATCACCTGGCTCGAGCGCGAAGTTCTTGTGGTTGCGGGAGTGCGCTTCATCGGCACCACACTGTGGTCGGACTTCGATGCGCTCGCCACGAAGGACGATTGGGCCGCGGCCAGTCCGGCGCGGCTGTTGAAAAAGCGCGAGAAAGCGTTTCGCGCGGCCAACTTCTATCTGCACAAAACCGGCACCAGCCGCGCCGGCGCTCCGCTGCTGGCGGAAGGCTGGCGCGAGCATGCGCTGGAATGTCATGCCTGGTTGCGCGAGGCACTGGCCGCACCATTCGAAGGCAGCACCGTGGTGATCACTCATTTCGCACCGAGCTTGCGCAGCGCCGATCCGCGCTATGGCCTGACGCCGGGCACCGCCGGTTTCTGCAATTCCCTGGATGAGCTGCTGCCTTGCGCGCGCTTATGGATCCATGGGCACCTGCACTGCCAGCAGGACTACCAGGTCGGGGCCTGCCGGGTGGTTGCTAACACGCTCGGGTACGCCGCCAAAGGTGAGCAGCACGGGTTTCGCGAGCAGTTAGTGATCACGGTGCCTCAAAGCTAAAACCGGCGCGAGTCTTGCATTCATTCGCCGCACACACGCGCAGCGGTTACCTCCAAGTACATCTAGCTTGCGGACTTTACATCGGCGACGTGATGTTTTCATGCACGTGTGGAACACTGCATCAAAAGTGAGGCACACGGCATGAACAGGACCATCTGGACTCCGACCCTGGCGTGGATCGCGGCCGCCGGCGCCGCGCTGGTGCTTGCGTTCGTGGCGCCCAACGAATCGAACGTAATGGGCCGCTTGCCCACGTTGACGGCCAAGCGCCTGGACCAGCAGCGGGTGGTGCTGCCGCAAAGCCTCTCGGCCGATCGCACCTTGGCGCTGGTGGCCTTCAACCAGAATCAGCGCGCGGAGATCGACAGCTGGGTAAAGGGCCTGTCCTTGAAACAAGATCCCAGCATCTCCTGGTTCAAGATGCCGGTGCTCAATGACCCCGGCAATGAGGACGCGCGCAGCGCGATCGAGGTCAAGCTGCTGGCCCGCCACACCAGCGAGCGTGCCCGCTCGCGGCTGGTGCCGGTGTTCACCGATCGCGACGCGTTCATTCGCGCGGCGGGCCTTTCCGGAGCCGACCACGCATCCGTGTTGATCCTCAATCGCGAGGGCAAGGTGTTGGCCCGCGCCGAAGGCCAGTACGACGAGCGCAAGGCGCTGGCCTTGCGTGAAACGCTGCTCGCGCTACGCGACGACTGAGCTGCGGGCGGCTCAGATGCCGGCGTACCAGTTGTAGCCCTGGTCTTCCCAATAGCCGCCGCGGCCGGCACCCATCTGCCTGAAGCTGGAAACGAGTTCCACCCGATAAATGTATTTCGGCTGCTTGTACCCCAGCTGCCGTTCGATGCGCGCTCGCAAGGGTGCGCCATTTTCGACCGGCACCGGCTTGCCATTGAGCTCCCATGCCAGGATGGTCTGCTCGTGGAATGCGTCGTCCAGGTCAATGCTCTCGTAATACAGGCTGTCCTCGTCTTCCTCGTCCATCTGGTCCAGGCAATGGAACACGACAAACTTCGCCTCGGGCTTGAGCTGCGCCAGATTGAGCAAGTGCGACAGCCGAACGCCTTTCCATTGACCGATCACGCTCCAGCCTTCGACGCAATCATGGCGCGTGATCTGGGTGCGCGTGGGCATCGCGTGCAACTGGGCCAGGCTCAACTCGAGAGGCTTGTTGACAAGGCCATCGACCTTGAGCCGCCAGTCAGCAAAGCCATTCGCCAGCATCGCGGCGTACTCATCCCCGGAAGGCATCGTTGTTCCGTTGGGGCGGAACTTCGGCGCGATGTCCTGAGGTGAAAACTCCTGTGCCATGGCTTTGCGCCCCAGCACGCGGTGCAATCCGTTGTTCAATGTTTCGGCGCTGTGCAGGACCTGGACAACGCTGTCATCGTGGCTCAGCGCATCGCATCCCGTCAGCGCGGCGCCGGCCGCAACCGCCACTCCGGCACGCAGCAAGCCACGGCGTTCGCGGCGCTGCTGGTAAAAAGGTTTGGTTGGTTTCTTCATTTGGGCAGCCTCCAGTAGCCGGTGATCATCGAGCGCAGGTTGTTCACCAGCCCGGTCACGATCACCTCGAATACATGCACCAGCACGAATGCAACGAGCAGCACCGCAGCGATGAAATGCAGCGTACGCGCAGCCTGCCGCCCGCCAAGCCAGTCGACCCAACCCGGCGAGAACGCGTCCATCATCGGCGACATCGCCCATCCGCCGATCACGATCAGGGGCAGCACGCCGAAGATGATCGACAGGTAGGCGATGTTCTGCAGCACGTTGTAGCGGCGGGCCTCTTCGCCATGCGGGTGCCGCAGCAACAAGTGCTCCTTGATCGAAGCGCCGATGCCGCGGACTTCGCTCCCGGTGGGCACCAGGTCGCGCCGCAGATGGCCGCTGAAGATCGTCCACAGAAGGTAAGCCAAGCCGTTGACCACGAAGATCCATGCGAAGAAGAAGTGCCACAGCCGTCCCATCGACAGCCATTGGGAGCCGGGAATGGTGGCCCACGCCGGGAACGCGCGAGCCGCGTATTCCTTGTCATCGCCGCTGCGCGAGGTGCCCAGCACGCCGTCGGTATTGAGCTCAAGCCCACCGATACGGGTCACCCCCTTCCATTGGCCATTCACCTGCTTCTGGGTGATCTGCATCACACGGGTGGCGTCGCGAGAATCCTCGCCCCAATAAAGCGCCGGGTGCGCATTGAATATCTGCAGCCCGCTCATCAGCAGCACGACCAGGCAAACGACGTTGATCCAGTGCATCACTCGAACCGGCAATCGGTGCCGATAAATGACGGGCGGACTTCCTGCGGCGTCGACTTCCATGGCGTCTCCTGAAGAGGAATGGCGAAGAATACGCGCGAATACAGCGCAACCTCCAGCAGTCGCGGATTAAGCCGCTTTCTTACAGCGGTATCCGGCCGGGCATCAATCGTCTTTTTCGCCCGGCTGGTAGAGCGCTTCGCGGCCCATCCGATCGAGCACGAGCTCGGCGGTCCACGGCAGCATCAGCGAGCCGCATCGGCTGTCGCGATAAATCCGCTCCAGCGGCAGGTGTTTCATCATGCTCTGGCCGCCGCAGGTTCGAATGGCCAGCCGCGCGATGTCGTTGGCGCCCTCCATCACGCTGTACTGGGCGGCGTACAGGCGCATGCGAGCGTCTTTCGACGGATTCGGCGCGGCCTCCTGGATGGCACGCACGAAAATGCTTTTCATCGCCTCCAGCTGGATTCGCATTTGCGCCACCGCAATCTGCTTGGTCGGGAACATGCGGCGCTTGACGCCCTTCCCACCCGATGGTTCGCCGGTCGCTTCATTGATTTCGCCGCGCAGGTAGCTCACCGTGAAATCGTAAGCGGCGTTCGCCAGCCCAAGGTAGGTGGGCGCCAGCGTGAAGAACATGGCGGGCCAGGTCTGGGCGCCCTTGAAATAGATGCCGCGCGGCATGAGCTGCTCGTCGTCGCAGACGAACACGTCCTGAAAAGTGAGGTTGCGGCTGACGGTGCCGCGCATGCCCAGCGGATCCCAGTCGCCGCTGATCGCGAGGCCCTTGCTCGAAGCGGGAACCGCCAGATAAAGCGTGTCGCGAACGTCGGGTTTCTGATCGCCTTTGTCTTCGGTGCACAGCAGGCCGTAATAGTCAGCGGCGCCTGAGAGCGACGCGAAAATCTTTCGGCCGTTGACGAGCCAGCCGCCTTCGACCTTGCGCGCGGTAGTGCCGAATGGCGCGCGGCCGGCCGCCGCCGCACTGCCTTCGGAGAACGGCTGTGCGTAAATGGCGCCGTCTTGCACCACTCGCTTGAAATGCAGTTGCCGCCGCCTCGCATGCTCGCTGCGCTCATCGTCGGTCATCGGGATGCCGTCCGCGAGCACGCCGGTCCACAGCGTGGAACAGATATGCATGTTGTAGGTGAGCGCGGTGGCGCCGCAGAATCGCCCGATCTCCGCTGCCACCATCATGTACGTCGCGTAGTCCGCGCCCAGCCCGCCGTGTTCCTGCGGCACGCACAATCCCAAAAGCCCCGCCGCCTTCAGGTCCTCGTAGTTGGCGAATGGGAAGGTCGCCGTCTGGTCCCATCGCGCGGCACGCGGCCCGAATTTGCTGAGCCCGAGTTCGCGCACCTGAGACAACAACGAGCGCTGTCCAGGGGTGAACGGCAAGTCGCCGACAGCCGGCGTGAAGCTGGGGTCGAGCGAGGCATCCACAGTCATCTCCTTGCGCGGGTTCAGTGCAGCAGTTCGCGCGGCAACGCCAGAAAATTCAGCAGCAGCCCGTCAAATTCGTCGGGCGCTTCGAGGTTTTGCAAGTGCCCGATGCCGCGCATCTCCAGATAGGTGCTGCGGGCAATGGCGTCGGCCATCTTTTTCATCATGGACGGCGGTGCATTGGGGTCATGCTCCCCCGCGACGACCAGCGTCGGGATCTGGATCAGAGGCAAGTTGGCGCGGCGATCGAACGTGACCAGTGCCTCCAGCGCGCGCCGGTAAGTGGACGCGGGCACCAGGCTCATGCAATGCGTGGCCAGGCGCACTCCTTCAGGCAGCGAACCGGGTCCCACGATCTGCGGGACCAGCACCTCGGCCAGTTCCGCCATGCTCTTTCCTGCATCAAGGGGCGCCGTGCGTTGCGCGATGAACTCGCGCTGCCACTCGCCGTCCGGTTTGCCGAACGAGGGCGAGGTGCCGCACAGCACGAGCTTGCTCACGAGCTCCGGCCGCCGCGCCATCACCTCCTGGGCGACCATCCCTCCCATGCTGTGGCCCACCAGCACCACGTCGCCACACTTCAGTGCTTCGATGAGCGCGATGCAGCTTTGCGCCAGGCCCTTGAAGTTGTACGGCTCGATCGGCGCGCTGCGCCCATAGCCCGGCATGTCCCACGCGACGGCGCGATACCCCGACGAAGCCAGCGTCTCGACTTGCGGTGCGAAGGACAGGTGACCGCCGCCTATGCCGTGCAACATCAGCACAGTGGGACCGGCGCCCAGAACGGTGAACGCGGGAATGGTCACGCCAACAACTTTCCGGCTTCGACCACCGTGGCGCCGTCGAGGGCCACCGTGCAATTTCGCAGAGGTAAATCGAAGTGGCCCCGGGTGTAGCGGCCCGCCACTTCATTGGCGCCTGTGCTGTACAGAAAGTTGCCGGCAAACGCGCGCAACTCGGTGCCGTTGAAATCGCGCTTGTCGTACAGCGCCATGCTGTCCCAACGCGCCGCGGCATTCAGCCCGTAGCCCACATGGCTGACGGCGTATGCATCTCGCCCCGAAGCCGTTGCTGCATCTCCCCCACCGTCGCCCCAGGCAGCGATGTAGCTGCGCATCAGGTCGGCGTCGATGCCCGCCCCTTCGATGGACGTGATGTAGTCGTTCTCGATGCGCAACGTGATCGGCCGCTCGATATAGCGCTTGAACGTGAGATTGACGTCGCCTTCGGCCAGCACCAGAGTCCCATTCACGCTGCCTGCACCGGGGAACGCCAGCGCGAGCCCGCCCGGCCAGTGCGTGATGGTGCCCGGCCGACTGGTGTAGCCCCAGTTGCCGCCGCAGGTTGCGCCGGCCAGCGAGATGTCCAGGTCGGTGCCGGCCGCGGACGTGACGCGCATGACCCGCGCCGAGCGCAGGCGCTTGACGTGATCCTTCACAAGCGGTTCCAGTGAATCGTCGGGCACGAGGCGGGCGAGCGCTTCGGGATGCTCGTTGCTGACGTAGAGAACGCGCGCGCCGCCCTTGAGAACGGCAGGCAACTCGGGCGAGTGCATCAGGCCTTCGACGGTGCAGTCCACCACCAGCGTGCTGCTCGCGAGCGCTGAGATGACCGGCACGAGTTGCTGCAGCGCGGTGGACGCGCCGGTGGAGCGAACGGCAGGCCCGGCTTCGAAGACGGTCGGCACGGTGATCGCGAAACACTTGCAGCCCATCCGGGCGGCAGCGAGATGGGCCAGTTGGGCAAGTACCGGACGGCTCTGGGATTCCGCGAGGACCACCACGATGTCACCGCGTTTCAGGGCGCACCGCGTGAACACGGCTTCGAAAGCATCGAGCCACGCGGGTTCCATTGTTTCCTGCAGCATGATTTGGCGCTTTCGAACCAATAATACATGGGTCATCAAGCTGGTCCATCCATAGCCAAACCTAGCGGACCGAGTCAATCAAGGCGAACGCTCGCTGCGCAAGCTGCCGGGCAAATCGCGCTAGCACGCCTGCCCTTCCTGCACAACCGCCGCGCCAGTGTCAGAATAGCGCGCGCATCACAGCGCGCACCCCCAACAAGGAGATGAAGTCGATGAGCGTGACATGGACAGGCGGCACCGAGCACTGGACCCGCAAGGGCGACATCAAGCTGTTCCTCTGGAACAAGAGGGCGTCGCCAAAGGTGCCGCACGCGGGAACGGTCTTCTTCGTGCACGGCTCGTCGATGGCATCGCAGCCCACCTTCGATCTGCATGTGCCGGGGCGGCCTTATTCGTCCGCGATGGACTGGTTCGCCGAGCACGGATTCGATACGTGGACGATGGACAACGAGGGCTACGGACGTTCCGACAAGCACCGGCCGATCAATAGCGACATCAGCAACGGTGCCGACGACCTCGCGGCAGGCAGCGAGTACATCCTGAAAGCAACCGGTGCGCGCCAGCTGTTGCTGTATGGCATTTCATCGGGTGCGCTGAAGGCGGCCTTGTTCACCGAGCGCCATCCCGAGCGCGTTGCGAAACTCGCCCTCGACGCTTTCGTCTGGACCGGCGAGGGCAGCCCGACACTCGACCAGCGCAAGAAAAAGCTGCCGGATTTCATCGCCCGCAACCGGCGCCCTATCGACCGCGCCTTCGTGCACAGCATTTTCCAGCGCGATCATCCCGGCACCGCCGATGAGGCGACCATCGAAGCCTTCGCCGACGCCATCCTCACGCTGGATGATTCGATGCCCACCGGCACCTATGTCGACATGTGTTCCAGGCTTCCGCTGATCGACCCGGCGAGGATCAAGGTGCCATCGATCATCCTGCGCGGCGAACACGATGGGATCGCCGGCATGGACGACTTGCTGGCCTTCTTCAACAAGCTGCCCAACATGAACAAGCAGTTCAGCGTGATGGCGGGCATCTCGCATGCCAGCTTCCAGCAGAAGAATTACATGATGGTCTACCAGATCCTGCATGCCTTCTACACCCTGCAGGAACCGGTCTACAAGGGCTAGGAGCAATGCGCATTTTCAACCAATCATTTCTCGCGGCGGCAGCGATGGCGCTGTCGATGAGTGCTGCGCTGGCGCAGAACTATCCCAGCAAGCCGGTCCACCTGATCGTGCCATTCGCACCGGGCGGCTTCACGGACGTGGTCGCGCGGATCCTGGGGCAAAAGCTGTCGGTTTCCATGGGACAGCAGTTCGTGATCGAGAACAGGTCGGGCGCGGGCTCGACCATCGGCACCGATTTCGTCGCCAAGGCGCCGCCGGACGGCTACACGCTGGTGATGATTTCAACCACCCACGTGATCAGCCCGTGGATCTACAAGAAGCTTCCGTACGATCCGATCAAGAGCTTTACGGTGGTCGGCAAGTTGGCCGATTCGGCGTACGTGCTGCTGGTGAATCCGAAAGTGCCTGCGCATAACGTGAAGGAATTCATCGCGCTGGCCAAGGCCGCGCCCGACACCATCCACTATGCGTCGTCGGGCAATGGCAGCTCCCAGCATCTGATGGGCGGACTGTTCGTGTCGCTGACCGGGGCGCCGCTCAAGCACGTGCCCTATCGCGGCAGCTCGGGGGCAGCGCAAGACCTGGTCGCCGGCGTGGTGGAAAGCAGTTTCGCGGGCGTGCCCAATGCCTTGGCCCAGGTGCCCGGCGGACGCCTGAGGGCTTTGGCTGTGACGACCGCCAAGCGGGTTCCACAACTGCCCGATGTTCCGACCATGCAGGAAGCCGGCGTGCCGGGTTATGCTGCCTCCGTATGGCTCGCGCTGCTGGCGCCGGCCGGCACGCCGCCGGAGATCGTCAACAAGTTGAACGCAGAAATCGCCAAAGTGATGAAGGATCCGGAACTGCGCAAAGCATTCGATGCCGCGGGCGTGGAACCCGATCCTTCCACGCCTCAGGCCATGTCCGATTACATGGCGCAGGAGATGGCTCGTTGGGGCAAGGTGGTCAAGGAAGCCGGGATCAAGCTGGAGTGAGCGGCCAGCGGCCACGCAGGCAGTGCATCGCGCCGCGCTAACATCGAGGCGATGCGCGCACGCAAAGACCACCTCGACACGCTCGCCATCTCGCTGCTGCTGGTCTGCTGCATCTTCTGGGGCTTTCAGCAGATATTGATCAAGACGACAGTCTCTGAAGTTCCGCCACTCTGGCAGGCCTCTTTGCGTTTCATCGGCGCTACTGCATTGCTGGGATTGTGGTGCGCGGTGCGCGGCGTGAAGCTGTTCGAGCGCGACGGCACCTGGCGAGGCGGATTGCTGGCCGGTCTGCTGTTCGCCGGGGAATTCAGTTGTCTCTATCTCGGATTGCGCGACACCACTGCGTCGCGCCTCACGGTTTTCCTCTACACGTCCCCTTTCGTCGTTGCGCTGTTCTTGCCTCGCCTGGTCCCTTCGGAGCGGATGCGGCCGACGCAGTGGTCAGGCCTGCTGGTTGCTTTTTGCGCCGTGTCGGTGGCCTTCAGCGAAGGATTCGGCAGCGCAGCCAGCTCGCGCCAGTTACGCGGCGACGCCCTCGCGCTTGCTGCCGGCGTGTTATGGGGCCTGACCACGCTGGTGATCCGCGCGAGTGCGCTGTCCACGGCAAGTGCCGAGAAGACGCTGTTCTACCAGGTGGCCGTTACCGCCGTCGTCGCCCCGCTGCTATCCCTGGCGCTTGGTGAAACCCCATCGCTGCATTACTCGACATATGCCTGGGGATCGCTGGCGGCCCAGACCGTGATCGGCGCGTTCGCCAGCTACCTCACCTGGATGTGGCTGCTGCGGCATTACCCCGCCACCCGGGTGTCTTCGTTCACGTTCCTGACGCCGCTGTGCGCATTGATCTTCGGCGTGGCGCTGCTGAACGAACCGCTCACGGCGCGATTGGTCACCGCGCTTTGCGGCGTTGCCGTGGGAATCGTGTTGGTGAATCGGCGCGTCGCACCGGCAACGGCCTAACTCGCAGCCACCTGCGGGTCCGCCACAGGCACCGCAGCGATGCGCATTGCCTGCTCCTTGGCGATCAGCTGATCGAGCGTGCGCCGGAAGTGCGCCAGCGGCGCGTCGGCGACCACGGCGAGCAGCTTGAATTCCGGATCCTCGTCCATCGCTTTCTGCTGGGCTTCGATGATGTGCTTGTCTTCCATGAAGCCTTCGATCAGGCTGGCGTGCAGGGAGCGCGAGATCGTGCTGTCTTCGCCCTCGTAGTTGTTCAGGTAGATCCAGAAGTGATGCGTTGTCTTGCGCGTTTCCGGCGTCATGAACTGGCAGTTGCGATATTCCTTGGCGCCTTCGAGATTGCCCTTCTCGGCGCCGCTTCCGGCCGGCGTGAAGGTCGTGAACAGGAAGAAGTTACCGGGGATGTGCATGTGGCCGATGTTGCGGCGGTCGACGTTCTGCGTCTTCTCCTTGATCACCTTTTTGTGGAACGGCGGAGGCGGCGCATTCATGTGCCAGCGCTCGACGCGAAAGCCCCGCTCCAACCGCTCCATCATCAGCGGCTTGGTCACATACGCATATTCCTCCGACCCGCCCAAGGTTTTCGTGTGTACGAAAGCGAGGTGCGCGAAGTCGCTCAGGTTGTCGACGATCAACAGGTAGTTCGCGTCGTAATGCAGGTAGCCCGGAATGCCTTTCCATTGCGGTTCGCGAAGGTACGGGAAATCCAGGATCTCATCTTCGTTGGCGAGTTCGGGGTCCCCCATCCAGATCCACACCAGATGATCACGCTCGACCACCGGATAACTGCGCACGCCCAGCTTGGCCGGGATGTTGTCCTGGCCGGGAATCTGGATGCATTTGCCGGTGGGATCGAATTTGAGGCCGTGGTACATGCAGCGAACGCAATCTCCCTCAAGCCGGCCCAGCGACAGCGGCGCACCGCGATGGCAGCACCGGTCCTTCAGTGCGACGACCTTGCCGCTCTCACCCTTGTAGAGCAGCACGCGCTCTTCCAGCAACGTGCGCGGCAACAGTTTGCCGTCGATCAGTTCGTGGTCCCACGCGGCGACGTACCAGCAATTTTTCAGGAACATAGGTTTCCCGGAGGGCAAAGCCGGGCAGTCTGTTTTGGATGGGACAATCGTAAGCAGTGGCGCCGCCTCGATCAACCGGCGGTGCTGGCTTCTGTGTCCTGAATCCTGAACAATGAACTGGGACGACTTCGATGCTTTCTGCCAGGTCGTGGAGCACGGCGGCTTCACGGCGGCCGCACGGGCGCTTGATCGGCCGAAGTCGAGCTTGAGCGCGTCGGTTGCCCGCCTGGAAGAGCAGTTGGGCAGCCGCCTGCTGGAGCGCACCACGCGCAGCCTGCGCCTGACCGAGGCCGGCGAGTCGCTCTATCGCGACATTTCCAAGCCCCTCGCGCAAATGCGGGAACTGGTCGTGGACGCCGTTGCCAAGGGCGCCCAGGTGCAGGGGACCTTGCGCATCGCCGCGCCCTACGAATTCGGCGCGCATCACCTTGCGGAAGTCGCGTGCAAGATCATGGCGGCGCATCCGCAGTTGAAGGTGCACATGGACGTGGAGCACGCTCGGGTCCCACTGTTCGAGCGCCACTATGACATCGTGTTCTCCACGATCGAGCCCGGCGACACGCCCTCGAGCGTCGTCACGCGCCGGGTGTTCTCGCTGGAGCGCGGGCTGTTCGCCGCGCCGCAACTGCTCGCGAGCTTTGCGGAGCTCGCGGCTCCCGAGGACCTCAACGCCGTGCCGCTGCTCGCGGGCGCGGACGATGGCGAATGGGAATTCAGCACGGAGGACGGCACCCGCTCGAAGGTCGAGGTACGCAATCCCCGGATGCGCAGCGGCAACGCCGGCGTGCGGCTCGAAGCGGCGCTGGCCGGCTTGGGCGTGGCCCGCATCACCGCCACCTTCTGCGCGGCCGCGGTGCAACAAGGCCGGCTCGTGCCGTTGTTGCCGCAGTGGCGCTGCGCCCCTCTGCGGGTCTATGCGCTATTGCCCGGACGCAGGCTGATGCCGGCCAAGGTGCGCGAATTCATGGACATCCTGGAAGCGCTGCCGACGCATCAAGGCTAGCTCAAGAGCCGACGGCGGCGCGGCGCCTGGCCAGTGCAAGATACCAGTCCAAAGATTCCGGATTGGCCATGGCGTCGCGGTTCACCACCTTTTCCAGGGCGTGACCCAGCAGCAGCTTCTTGACGGGCAGCTCCTGCTTCTTGCCCGTCAGGGTGCGCGGAATTTGGGGCGCCTCGAAGATGTCGTCGGGCACGAATCGCGGCGACAGCGCGGTCTTGATTGCATTGTTGATTTTCGTTTTCATCGCGGCGTCGAGTGCGATCCCGGGACGCAGCACGACGAACAGCGGCATGTAACTCTCGCGCCCCAGGTATTCGAGGTCGACCACCATCGAGTCCAGCACTTCCGGCAGTGCCTCCACTGCGCTATACAACTCACTGGTTCCCATGCGCAACCCATGGCGGTTGATCGTCGCGTCGCTGCGGCCATAGATGATGCAGCTGCCGCGCGGCGTGATCTTCAGCCAATCCCCGTGGCGCCAAACGCCCGGATACGTGTCGAAATACGAGGAGAGATAGCGCTTGTTGCCTTCGTCGCCCCAGAAGTAAAGCGGCATCGAAGGCATCGGCTGGGTGCAGACCAGTTCGCCGACTTCATCGATCATCGGCTGGCCCTGCTCGTCCCAGGCCTCCACGGCGCAGCCCAGCAAACGGCACTGCATCTCGCCGGGCACTTGCGGCAATTCGCGATTGCCCCCGACGAATGCGCCGGCGAAGTCAGTGCCCCCGGACATGTTGCACCACCAGATCGACTGCTGCGTGCCTGTCACCGCGTTCGTGCGATCGTGACCTCGCACCTGGGCGAATTGATCCGTGCCCCATTTCTGAACTTCCGGGCTCAAAGGCGAGCCGGTAGTCCCCAAGGTGCGCACCGCGCACAGGTCGCCGCACGAGTTCAATTCAACTCCTGCCTTCATGCAGTTGGCATAGAACGCAGCCCCCGCACCGAAGAACGTCACGCCCAGGTCTGCCGCGAAGCGCCACAACACGCCCCAATCAGGGTGTTCCTTGCTGCCTGCGGGATTGCCGTCGTAGATGCAGCAGGTCGTGCCACCGAGCAGGCCAGCGACCTGGATGTTCCACATGACCCAGCCCGTGGAGCTGTACCAGTGGTAGCGCTCACCCCAGCTGTTGCCGTCGTAACTGCATCCGATGTCGTTGTGCAGCACATTGAGCGCCAGCGCGACGATCACCGTGCCGCCATGCCCATGCACGATCGGCTTGGGCAGGCCCGTGGTACCGCTTGAATACACGATCCACAAGGGATGATCGAAGGGTAGCCACATCGGTTGGAATTCGCGGACCTGCGCGTCGTCACGCGCCGTCGCAGCCGCCATGTCGGTGAACGGTGTCAACGAGCCCAGCTCGGCATCGCCCGCCGCGCCGCTTCTCGAGACGATCAGGTGACGCACGCTCGGCAAGGCAGCGCGCAGCTCTCGAACAACAGCGACGCGGTCGATGTCGCGCCCGCCATATCTGACGGCGTCGCAGGCAATCAACACCTTGGGCTCGATCTGTTTGAATCGATCGAGAACCGCGTTGCTGCCCATATCGGGCGAGCAAAGGCTCCACACGCCGCCGATGCTTGCAACCCCGAGAAACGCGACGATCGTCTCGAGAACATTCGGCAGATACGCCGCCACCCGGTCGCCGGGCTGCACGCCTTGCGCCTGCAAGTGCAGTGCGAAAGCCGCTACCTGCCGGCGCAACTCGGGCCACGCCAGCTCGCGCATCCGGCCTTGCTCGTCTCGACTGATCACCGCCGGCATGTCGGCGGCATCCGCCGCGTCCACGTGACGAAACACCTGGTGCACGTAATTGAACTGGGCTCCTTCGAACCACCGGGCGCCCGGCATTCGCGGCTGCGCCAGCACCCGTGTGACGGGCGTGGGCGACTGCAGCCGGAAATAGTCCCAGATACTTTGCCAGAACTGCGACAACTGGGTCGTGGACCAGCGCCACAAGGCATCGTAGTCGTCGAACGAAAGGCCGCGAGCCTCGCTCAACCAGTTCTGGTAGAGCCGGATCTGTGGAACGTGCGGGGCGCTCATGCGGCCAAGCTTAGCGCGGTTTTTCGCTGGCTTGTGCTGCCGCGCCATTGCTCATAGCATCGCGGCACCACAACGAGGAGACGCAGCATGGGCTTGTTCGCCTGGACCGAGAAGTCCCCCGACCTTCTGGATCAGGGCGGCGTCATCGCACCCGATGAACGCCTGCCTTGGCCGCAAACCGCGGCGATGGGCATTCAGCACGTCATCGCCATGTTCGGCGCCACCGTGCTCGCTCCGATTCTCATGGGCTTCGATCCGAACATCGCGATCCTGATGAGCGGCATCGGGACGATGCTCTTCTTCGCCATCACCGGCGGCAAGGTGCCCAGTTACCTCGGGTCCAGCTTCGCATTCATCGGTGTCGTGATCGCCGCGACTGCTTATGCCGGGAAAGGGCCCAACACGCACATCGCGGTAGCCCTGGGCGGCATCATCGCCTGCGGCCTCATCTACGCGGCCATCGGCGCGATCGTCCAAGCTGTGGGAACAGATTGGATCGAGCGAGTGATGCCGCCGGTGGTGACCGGCGCGGTCGTCGCCGTCATCGGCTTGAACCTTGCCGGCATTCCGATCAAGAACATGGCCGCCAGCAATTTCGATTCGTGGATGCAGGCCGTGACATTCACCTGCGTGGGGCTCGTGGCCGTGCTGGCACGTGGAATGGTGCAGCGTCTGTTGATCCTCGTTGGATTGCTGATTGCAAGCGTCGTGTACGGCATCCTCACCAACGGCTTGGGGCTGGGCAAGCCGATCGATTTCAGCGGGATCGCGAATGCCGCGTGGCTGGGCGCACCGGCATTTACCGCGCCGGTATTCGAAGCTTCGGCCATGCTGCTGATCGCGCCGGTGGCCATCATCCTGGTCGCGGAGAACCTGGGACACCTGAAGGCGGTGACAGCAATGACGGGCCGCAACCTGGATCCATACATGGGCCGCGCATTCATCGGAGACGGTATTGCAACCGCCGTGAGCGGCGCGTCCGGCGGCACCGGCGTGACCACCTACGCCGAAAACATCGGCGTCATGGCGGCCACGAAGATCTATTCGACCGCGGTGTTCCTGGTAGCGGCATTGATCGCCGTGGTGCTGGGTTTCTCGCCGAAGTTCGGCGCGGTGATCCAGGCGATCCCGCTGCCCGTGATGGGAGGAGTCTCGATCGTGGTGTTCGGTCTCATCACCATTGCAGGCGCGAAGATCTGGGTGGACAACCGGGTCGATTTTTCCCAGAACAAGAACCTGATCGTCGCAGCGATCACCCTCGTGGTGGGCACGGGTGACTTCACGCTGAAGTTCGGCGGCTTCGCCCTCGGCGGTATCGGCACCGCCACGTTCGGGGCCATCCTGCTGTACGCGTTATTGAATCGCGTGCCGGCCATCTCGACACAAACGGCGCCGCAAAAAAGTGCCTGAGGCCCGTGCTCGTCGCACGCCGGCCAGTTAGCCGGCGCGCGCCATCCGCTCGCTCTTCCAGTAGACGTCATCGCCGCCATTTTCGCGGTTGAGCACCCGAGCCAGCACGAACATCAAGTCGCTCAGCCGGTTCAGGTAATGGCGCGGCGTTTCGCGAACTGATTCCGTGCTGCCCAAGGCCACCACTGCCCGCTCAGCTCGCCGCGCGACGGTGCGGCAAACATGAGCGAGGGCGGCCGGCCGCGTGCCCGCCGGCAAGATGAACTCCTCGAGCTTGGGCAGTTTCTCGTTGTGCTGCGCAAGTGCCTGGTCCAGCGCGAGCACGGCTTCGGGCTTGAGTAATTCGAACCCTGGAATCGATAGCTCACCGCCGAGGTTGAACAGCTCATGCTGAATTTGCACGAGCAACTCGCGCACGTCGCCGGGCAATTGTTCGCTGAGCAGCAAGCCGATATTCGAGTTCAGCTCGTCCACGTCGCCCATGGCCCGCACGCGCGGGCTGTCCTTGGGCACCCGGCTTTTATCGCCCAAGCCGGTGGTCCCGTCGTCACCCGTGCGGGTG
>Ga0105240_10005970_pt1 | contig 18017 bp, 17 predicted proteins | sample KBSC54metaG_FD_80426 | JGI IMG/M metagenome (GOLD analysis project Ga0105240, IMG submission 80426) | Corn rhizosphere microbial communities from Kellogg Biological Station, Michigan, USA - KBS C5-4 metaG | ecosystem: Host-associated > Plants > Roots > Rhizosphere > Soil | place: Michigan, USA...
ACCGTACTATTCATGTCGGGTCTCGCCGGAGGCACGATCCGCCAGATCATCTGGATAGTACCGTTTCTGATGTTCCCTCTGTTGGCACGGGAAAGACAGCGAAGAACAGGTCTATTATGGATTCTGTGGATTACGGGATTCATCTGTGCGGCTGCATTAGCTTATTGGTTCCACTTTCAGCCCTATGTGGCGACATTGCCCGGCCTTAATCCGCTTGCCGTATCAGCGCTTCGATCGCGCCTCTGGCCCATCGTGCCGGCACTCGTCTTTTTGAACGTAACGACACTAACGATTGAAGTGATGGCGTTGATGTTTCCACTTCTAGTACTGGGATTGCCCCTCAAGAATACTCGCCTCCCCCGTAACTTGTTGGTGTTTGCGTGGGTATCTTTTGGGTTGGTAGTTGTCTTGTCGGCGATGCTGAGTCAGCTACGGCCAATGCAGCTTTTTACGGGCAATGTGCTCTCGAAATGGGGACTATTGCCCGCCGACATCCCCGGTCCAAAACCTGTAGTCCTACCGTATTTCGTTCAACTGATCATCGGCCTCTGCGCAGCATGGTTGTCCATGATTTTGGGGGTTACATTCTTTCGTAAACTATCCGGAGCCAGATCACTCGTCCGCTCCATTCCCAGCAGCTTTATTGGTCCGTACATACTCTTTTCAATTCTTTATCTGGGCGCACTCACACCGCTTTCATTAACGTGGAACGTCTTTGACCGCTACATGGTGCCCGTCCTGCCTCTGATAACCATTCTGGTCCTTAAGACCGTACAGAACGCGGGGATCCGGGATCTGTCTATTGCCGCGACCGTTTCCATGTGCGTGATGATTACTTTTGGTGTCTTCACAACACACGATTACTTCGCCCGGTCACGCGCAAGGCTCGATGCAGTGACTCGCGTTATGGCCGCAGGCACATCACGGGATCAGATTTCGGGTGGGTTCGAATTTGATGGTTGGACAGAGCTCTTAGCCGCCGGACACGCTAACGACCCCGGCATCACAAACCCCCCGGGATCATACATCTCCATGACCAACCGGACCTATCCGACACCCGATCCCTTCTGGTTCTGGCCTTACGCTCCAAGCGTAAATCCCGAGTTCGTCCTCTCGCTATCACCTGTTCGCGGCTTGCGCGATTCCGCATTCGCTCCGGTGTCATATCGTACCTGGATGCCACCATTCTCAGGATCGATTCTGATACAGCAAGCCGATCACTCTTCGCACACCGTAAGTGCTCATCCCTCGCGTTGACCGAAAACCGCGTACTGGCCGCCCAAAGGAACTCGCCGCAAAACCTTTTCAACTCCCGCAACTCTGCGATAGAGTCTTTCCGGTAAGTAGAGGAAATAGCAACTCCAGTCAATGGAAAACCCGCTGGTGTTGAGCATCGATCGCGTTTCGGAAGCCGGCAACAGAACAGCATCGGCATCTACAGGTGTGCGGCTGACGATGATCCGAGTCGCCGGATTGTAAGGATTGTGTTCGATTACAGCAAACATGCCGCCGGGACGCAGCACCCGCCGGACCTCGGCGGTTAGCGACGCACGTTGCTCCCGAGGCACGTGGTGATAAACGCAGACTGCTGTGACGAAATCAAATTGCGCATCATCGAACGGTATGCGTCCCGGCTCCTCCTGCACCCGTACCGGAAAGCCATGCGCTGATTCCAGCATTCCGCTTGAAGGGTCGCAGCCGGTAGCGTACGCAAAATCTGCTCCAATCAATGAAAGGAGTTCACCTTTTCCACAACCAAAATCCAGATACCTCATTGCGTGTGTGTTTCGGCGCCGCCGTCGAAAATACTCGCGGATAAGGTCTCTCTTCCTGAGATGAAAAAAAGCGGAGCTACCGGCGAAGGACTCGCGAATGGGGTCCTTTAGAAGATCTTCATAAGAACCGGAATAGCGATCGAATTCAGGTTGAGTGGTCATCTGTACTGTGTTCTCACTTGCTTGTCGTTTCTGCACGCTGAAAGACAGAAGCGAGCTCGTCCTGGTAAACCAAACGGAATCGCGAGTCCGACCGAAGAATCGATGCCAAACCGGATTCCCGCTCCAACAATATCGTTTTGGCGGCCATCAGTTCCGGATCTTCGGCCCACTTCTCACCGCCCATCCAGGTCACGGCGGCACGGGCCAGGCGCGCATCGCCATGAAGATTTGCCCGTCCGTCGATCGATACCGGCATCCCCGGCAGACGCCAGATCAGGTATCCACCCCACGCGTAGGAATTATAAAGCGGTCCCTGCAAAGCATGGTCCTGGATGTAGGCGCTGGCTTTCTCCGGAAATCTCTTTGACGCGGTCTGCTGCAATACGCCGGGCGATACGCCGGCCGATGCCAACACCGCAACCGCGAGGACCAGGGATACAGGCAGCGCGATCGCCCATTGCCTGCGTCGGATTTTATTCAGACCGGGCTCGGCCGGTTCACCGGAAGCGGCCATTACTAACGCCGATACTACGGCGAGAAACCATCCATCTCGCTCGCTGCGGAAGCCGAACCACAGCGAGACCACCAGCAGACTCATCATCAACGCACATTTGCGACGTGCGCTTCCAATCGTGAAGAGCGCGGAGGAGGCGAGAAACAGTGCAGCCCAATCGGTGACACTCCGGAAGTGCATGGCCTGCATCTCCTTCACGATCTGTAAAGGCACGGTCTGCATTGCATACTGCGCCACCACCAGGTACAGGCGCCAGCCATAGGGATTGACGAGTGTCGCGACCGTCGAGGCAGCCAGCAGTGCCCAAAACCATCCCGCCCGCAGCTTCGGGCCGGAAGAAGGCCACTTGAAGATGTTTGCTATCAGGTGCTCCGCGGCAAACAGACCGATTATGCCCAGGCCGTACACGAACTGAATATGAAGATTGGCCCATAATGCAAAAAGCAGCGGAAGCGGAAATAGCCAGGCAACCTTCCCACTACTTCGAGCCTGCAGCAGCAAGTGTAGTTCGATGACAAAAAAGACACAGGTAAATAACCACGGGCGAGGCGTAACGATCGTACCCGACGCCGCGAATACGAGACCGCCCAACGCCAGGGCGCGAACCATGCGGCCGTACCGCGACAGCAGAAGGACCACCGCTGCCACGAAGCTCAGCGTGCAGAATGTAGTAAACGTCAATACACCGTGCAGCCCCCAGGTATTGTAGATTTGTGACGCGAGGACGTCGAAAAGCCACGTGTAGGCAATCCATGGAGTGCCCATCGTGTAGGTCGAAAAGAGGTCCTTCACCGGAACAGCATGATGGCTCAGAATCCAGTCGCCCGTGCTCACATGCCACCAGAGGTCTTCATCCATGCCCGCCGCGGGAATGATGGATTTGGCGGCTACCGTCGCCAGAAGGCAGATCAGTAGCAACGCATCGATCAGCCACCGCTCCGAGTCGCCGCGGCTTTTGGGTTTTTGGTCCGATACGTCGGGATGCTGGTTTCCGTCTGGAACACCAGTCTGAGAAGCCGCCTCCATCCCGGTCTCCGGTTTCGCGGTTTCACTGACCATGTGGTTCCACCCTGGGAGATCCATTTCCTGGCGTACCAGCTTCACTCTTCGGCAAGTCCTCACGTTTCAGAACCACGACCGCCCGCTGGAAGGGAGGAAACCAGGCATCAAAGGGAATAGTCGCAAGGCGGTTTGCGGGCAGGGCCGAAGCGGGCCAGTAACTCACCACGTAATCCGGCCTGATTGCCACAGTCTTTGCCCAGAAGCCGAACTTGTCGGTGGAATTCCACTCAATCGGCTCATTGTAGTGAACCACCTGAATTGTTCCAGAGCTTTCGAGCTGCGTCCAGCCGTCCCGTTCAAAACCTACCGAGATTCGATTGCGGGGGACTCCCCTGCTTTCCATCGTTTGAGCGGCCCGAACTCGTGCCCGCAAGCTGCTGGAGTAATCGTGCGTGGTCGCTACGGAATATGCCGCGAACAGAGCGAGGCAGATCCATGCAACGTACGGAAGAGACTGTACCGAGGACTGGAACGTCAGAAGAATGATGATCACCAGCAAAGGAAACAACGGCAGCATGTAACGGTCGTAGCTAAGGATTACGAGTGCTCCAGGGACCAGGAGCAACATGTAGACACTAGAGAAACTCGCGAACACCCGCACTGCAATCGTTCGTGCGGGGACGCTGATCGTTCGATAAAGATGAATGAAGGCTGCGACGCTGAATAGCAGCAGCCATGTTAGCGAGATACGAACAGGCAGCGGAAGAATGACTGGCCTGAAACCCAAAGCATCTTGACCTGGCCTCATGATTCCATTCGGCGTAAGCATGTTCCCCAGAAACGGAGCGAGGCCGTACGCGCTCCCCAGGATGCGGGCTAAGACAGCAGTTCCCAACACGGCTATCAGCCCATACACAATTAGTCTCCGTCGGCCCAGCGCTTTCCAGAGTGGAGCAAAGCACAGGAGAGCCGGCAGGGCTACCAGCAGACCGGTCAATAGTAAATCAACCATCAACGCCAGGCCCGGGAACCAGTTATCCTGAATGACCCCTACGATTTGATGCCCCGACAGCTCAAGAGGCGCGTATGGCTGTGAAAGAGTGGTCAGCACCAACGCGGCCGCCGCAATACTGAGACTATAGGCCGCGATGGCGTGGACGACAAATCGCCTGTCGGGCCGCTTCAGCCATACCAGGTGCGGGATCAGGACGAATGACGCAGCCCACACTAACTGGCGATTCGAGCCGCCCGCCATTCCGGAAACAGTCAATACCCAAAGCCAACGCTTCGCCGTTGTGACATTTTGCGTCTGCATACAAGCGATAGCCGCATAGATGCAGACCATGATAAAGAAACAGCCATAAACATCCGTCATGAACGTTGCGGCAAGGGGAACAAGCAACGGCGACGTGGCGACTGTAAGGGCGCCGAAGCACGCGAAGCTGCGGGTCAGCCCCACTCTCCGCGCCAGGGCATATACGACCAGGACGAATCCCAAGGCAAAAGGAATTGTCGCGGCTCGGAGTACGTCAAAAGAAAATCCGAATACGCGGATCCATGCAGCGCCCCACAGAGTCTGGAACAGAATCGTGGGGCTGCCCCAGCCACTGTAGTGAAAGCTGCCGGTCTGCGCGAATTGCTGGGCCACGTACGAATAGGACCAATCGTCGTTGAAGGCACTTTCCGCAAAAGGACGGGCGATGGCGATCGAAATCAGAAGAGCCGCACAGCATAGCAGAGGATAGAGGGCTGCTCGCCACCTGCTCACCGCACCAGCCTTCGCGGCCGCGAGTTCGTGGTGCCGATCATAGAGAACAGAAGGAGCGAGCCCGGGTGTCATTTTCTGCTCGCTCGCTGCGATAATTCGCCAGGGATATGCGTGTTCGTTGAGCCGCCGCTATCAGAAACAGACTTCAATAACTCCGCCGCGGGATAAGGCGACACCTTGGGCGGGTTCTTATCCGGCTCTATCAGCCAGGCGGTTCGGTCTTTATAGTAAGCCAGCAACTCACGAGTATTGGGCGCGTCCATCTCCCGCGCCCAGACTACTTTCGCGCTATCGATATCCGCCGCGTTGTAGACCCATTCGGGATAAAGGTGATCCGGTACGTATCTTACGATCGCCAGTTGCCGGCCTGCGCGACTCTCCAAGTCCGAGGCGACGCGGGCCCGTTCCAGTCCGATCGGCCCTGAACCATACCATGACTGTACGGCATGCACATCGTCCGGAAGATGGAGATTCAGAGGGTGGGCAGCCATCCTCGCTGCAGCCAGCGCAACGCAAAGAACCGGCATCCCACGCACCAGAAATGATCCCGTGGGGCTCCACAACCGAATATGGCGCATGCATTGCATCAACAGAATGTAGAGCAACACGGTGGCTGCGGCAGCGTAGTGTGGGATGAACCAGGTTTCTACCGCCAGGCCTGCTACAAAAAACACTATCATCACCACCACAGGGCGAATGCGACGATCACGTAAAGCCCAAGGTAATGCGATCAGAACAGGCGCGAGCGCAAAGTTGACATAGAAGAACACCCAACCTGACAGCTTCTTTCCCGCGACATTCATCAACCCCGCGGCACTCCCCTTCTCCTCGCGAAACCAGTTCATCTCACCCAGAGGATCCGGGCCGGCGTAGAAGTTCCACAGGACGCGGTGTCGGTAGACGGGCTCGGGTTTGGCCGATTGCCACAGAAAATGTGGCGCCACGGCGTAGGTATCCCGGTTGACCTTGTAAGGCGGCGTGAATGCGTTCCCATACAGGCGGTGATTGTAGTAGCCCATATAGACGAAAGTCCCGATCAGGAGTAAAGCCGCAGGCGCGCCACACCTCGCGAGCGTCGCAAGGTTCACCTTCTGTCTCCATATCGACCAACCGATCATTGCGCAGGCAGGAATCGAGATCAGGAGTCCTTCATAGGGCCGGCTGCACGCCAGAATCGACATGCCGGCCGCCATGCAAAACAAATCGCGTCCTCGAAATCCTTTCAGAATTCGTGGAAGCGCACCGATCACCAGGGCTCCTGCGGCTGCCGCCACCGCTCCCCCGGTGTAGGTGTTCATCCAATAGCTGTATAGGCCCAGGCGCACGCCTGCCAGCAGCCCGCCCAGCAGCGCCCACCCAGGCGGTAACCAGCCTTGTAACGCCCAACAGATCGCCGCGCACATCAGGCCGCAGCTCAGCCACACTCCGAACCACGGATTCCCGGCAATCATCTTCCCGGCTGCCATGATCATGCCCTGCGCGGGAAAATACATCGACATGTAAGTGGGTTTTAGCGTGATCTGAAAACTCTCGAAGTGCATCCACATCGCAGGAGTGGGATTCGTCAACTTCCCGGATGCAAAGGTGTCTGCCGCCAGAAGAAAACTGAAGTCATCTTGTATCCAGGGCTGTGGAATGGGCTCCAGTGGGAGCATCAGCAAACGCACCAGGCAGGGAGCAGCACCACAAATCAGAATCGCCAGGGTCCGTTTGCGGGCCAGCCGGGCGAAGATCGTCTCAACACGGGAGAACAGACCCGAACCAATTCGCGGAAACCAGAAGGCCAGAACGATGGTGAAGAGAGTGAGGCACAACTCTAGTACCAGCGGAGTAACTCCTGCTGGGGGGTGTTGCGGAGGCGTCATTCCAAAGGTACCGTTCAGGCGCTGAGCCGGGCGACGGACGCGCAGTGGTCCACATCACCGAGAAGTACCGACGAGCCACTTAACGAGACATGGGGAGCCGCGCAATTGAAAGAAGTTGCGACCACATAGATTGGCCGTCCTTTGCTCTCCTCATAAATCTTGGCTATGTAGTCGCCGATGGTGCCTAATGCGATCAAAATCATCCCGGAGAAGATACACTGCAACACCACGATAGTCGCCCAGCCGTGTACCAGAGTATTCGTAAAGAGCCCCAGGTAAATCACCCGGAGCAGATACAGAAGCCCTGCACCGCTGAGCATCACGCCGGCCCCGATACTGAGGCGCAATGGAAATGCAGAGAACGACGAAACCGCGGTCCATGCAAAGCGCAGCATTTTCCCTAGTGTGTATTTGGTCTCCCCGCCCACACGCGCTTGCCGTTCAAATTGCAGATAGGCTTCCTTGAGACCGAGCCATGCAATCAGCCCGCGCATGAAACGGTGACGTTCGCGGAAACCGCGGATTGCCAGCACGGCCCGCCGGCTGAACATTCGGAAGTCACCTACGTCGAGGGACAGCTGGCCGTTCACTAACCGGGCCATGCCGCGATAGAACAGCGCCGCTGTCCAGCGCTTGAACACACTCTCGCCCTCGCGCGAAATTCGGCGAGGCGAAACAACATCGTAGCCTTGTTGGAGCAATTCCAACATTCGCGGGAGGAGTTCGGGTGGGTCCTGAAGATCGGCATCCATGATGGCAACCGCGTCGCCATCGGCAAAATCGAGTCCCGCTGTGATGGCGGCCTGGTGGCCGAAATTGCGGCTGAAGCTGATTACCTTCAGTCGCGGATCGAGCAACGCGGCGCGCCGCATGACCTCGAGCGAGCCGTCCGTACTGCCGTCGTCCACGAAAATGATTTCCCAATTTTCGCGCCGCAAAGCTTCGCGCACTCGCGCGATAGTCGTGCCCAGAATCTCGGCTTCATTGAAAACGGGAATCACAACGGAAAGCAACATGCCTTTTCTCCAGATTTCTTTATCGTCGAAGTTAAGGGCAGGAGGAGCATGGCGTACGTAGCCCAGTCTCCTCCGCAAATGCAGCACTAGCCAATGACGCTGTTGATCTTTCCGCCGACCGCGGTCATCGCGTCGTTGATTCCGTTGGCTAGCGTATTCATTCCGGCGGTGATACCGAGAACTACCAAGGAAATAACAGCGGCATATTCCACAAGGTCCTGTCCTTGTTCCTCGCGGATTACATCCAACAACATCTGGCCCTTGAGATACAGCTTCAGTAACGTCTTTCGCATGATCAGTTCACCTTTTAAAGTTAGGAGCGGAACATGGTTGAGTGTTCCGCTCTCGTGCCAGAACTAGCCGATGGCCGCATTGATTTTGGTGCTGACCGCGCCCATCGCAGTGTTGATGCCGTTGGCCAGGGTGTTCATTCCGGCGGTAATGCCGAGGACTACCAGGGAAATGACCGCCGCGTATTCCACGAGATCCTGCCCGTGCTCGTCCTTGATCACATCCAACATCAGCTTGCCCTTCAGATATAGCTTCAGAAATGTATCGCGCATTCAATTTGTTCTCCGTTTCGTTAGTGTGCCTATGTAGAGATAAGCAGCTTCTCGCAAGGCAATTCACAAGCCAAACACGTGCTTGCCGAAAATCTGTGACGCGCTGAGTAAGTAGGAAGGATGCAGTGTCTGGGTACAAAGTCCATGATTCCCCAGAGTTAGCCGAACGCACGCTACGCACGGCGCCGTCTATTTCAAATCTTGTGTGATAGTCGGCCGGGTTGTTCGCAAACAGCGCTGTTGTACACACAGGTTAACAATCACGGTCACAACAGTTGACAACCTCGCGCGGAGTCGAGGCAGCGCAGCAACTGCCTGGTACTATTGGTACTTCAGCGAGCGCCACGGCTGGAAAGACTCTTGAAACTGTCGTGGCACCTTCAAGCACTCCACCCTAACCTTCAAGCACTCCACCCTATAGGATCGGCCGGGTGGAAGCGGGCTTTCGGTACTCTCGAAGGTTGCCCGCCATATGTATACTTCATTTAACGCCCCGCCCGCTCCTGTGTACAGGCGTTGACAGCGTCTGCCCTATCTGTTTTGTAACTTGCTGAAATCACGAGGCCTGAACTTTCCCCTCGAAAGGCTCTCCAATTGCTGTTACCCCGCTGCGAGCGGCATTAGCGTATCCAAAGAATTGTATGCAGTCCATAGCCTGGTGGCCCACAGTAGCGGTGATGATGGTTGCGACGGTAACGGATCTTCGTAGCCGGCGGATCCCGAACTGGCTGGTGCTGCCGTTCCTCCTGGCCGGGATCGTCATCTCCACTGTCGTGGAAGGCTGGAGCGGACTCGGGAACAGCCTGTTGGGCGTACTGCTTGCGGCAGTGCTGATGGGGCTGCTCTGGATGCTCGGAGGAATGGGAATGGGAGATGTGAAACTTTGCGCCGCGCTGGGAGCGTGGGTCGGCCCCCACCAGCTGGCGTTTGCTCTGGCGTTTATGGGGCTCGTGGGGTGGGTGATGGCATTCGCCTGGGCCCTCTTCGGAGGATTTCTGAACGAGTCGTTGGCTGGCGCGGGCGATCTGATTGTTGGCTTCGGAAAGCGCGGACTGAGGCCGCACCCCAGCCTGGTCCTGGCTAATCCGGTCACGCGGAAAATGCCTTATGCGCCCGCTATTGCTATAGGAGCGATTCTTTCCTTCTTTGTACAGTCATGAAAGAGAAAAAAGAGGTGATGTCGACGTTTATGCGGGATTCGGAGGGCCTCAGTATGGGCTCGCTCTCCCTCGCTTTGATTGGCCCAGATGTGAGACGGCGAAGGGAGGTCGCCAAAGCGTTTGAAGGGCAGCAGGCCACCATCTCGCGCGAGTTCTCATCGTATCCGACAGTCGACCTGGCAGAGTTCCTCGAAGGGGTTTATGACGGTGTGATCATCGATCTGGATTCCAATCCGGAGCACGCCCTCGAAGTAATTGAGAACCTCTGTAGCCACAATAACTCCGTGACCGTGATGGTCTATTCGGCCCGCTCCGATCCGCAGATGCTGGTTCGATGCATGCGCGCAGGGGCACGCGAATTCCTGAACGAGCCCGTTCTTCCGGGCTCCGCCGCCGAGGCGCTGGTTCGTGCTTCCGTGCGGCGGGACGAAGTTCGCCGGCTAAAGACGGCAGCCGGAAAACTGCTGGTATTCGTTGGGGCGAAGGGCGGCTGTGGAGTGACCACCGTGGCCAGCAATTTCGCCGTAGCGCTCGCTAAGCACGCTAAGGTTGCCCTCCTCGATCTCGATCTGCAGTTGGGGGATGTATCCCTGACCTTAGGCATCCAGAGCGGCTTTACCGCGCTCGATGCGTTTCAAAACCTGCATCGGCTTGATTCTGATTTCCTCTCCGGATTGATGACGAAGCATGCTTCGGGTGTTTCGGTCCTCGGAGCGCCGGATAATATCCCGGACATCCAGCCATCGACAGATGGGCTCGAGCGGTTGCTGCGCGTCGCCCGGGAGGATTTCGCGTACGTGATCGTGGATGCTGGTTCCTGTTCCATTCGCACGCACGAAATGCTCTTTGAAATGGCGACTACGGTCTACCTCGTATCACAGGTCAGCGTCGCGGACCTGCGCAACGCCAACCGGTTTGTGACCCGGTATTTCGGCGGGGCGAGCGGGCAAAAGCTTGAGATCGTGCTGAATCGATGTAATCCTCACAATCACATCGAAATCGATGATGACGCGATTACCAAGGCTTTGACGCGTCCCGCCAAATGGCGCATCCAGAACGATTTCGTGGCTGCCCGGCGGGCGCAGAATACCGGAGTTCCGCTGGCTTCTGAGAAGAACCACATCGCACGCGTAATTGCAGATATGGCGGGCGCGGCGGCCGGTCACGTGCCGGTACCGGAAAAAAAGAAAAAGTTCGGTTTGTTTTGACAAGAGGTTTTTTGACAAAGAGGTCTTCCCACTGGGTGAAGTTCGAATAAGCAATGGAAAAACTGAATTTCGATCAACTAAAGGCGGATGTTCATAAGACCCTGATCTCGAAACTGGATCTTGAGAAACTCGCGACCGTACAAAATGGCAGGGCCAAAACGGCGGTCACGGGCCTGATACAGAACATCCTGTCGGACAGCAAGCTGCCTCTCAGCGCATCCGAAAAAGAGCGGATCCAAAGTGATCTGCTCGACGAGGTGTTCGGGCTGGGACCGCTTGAAGCGTTGTTGAACGATCCCACGGTCTCCGACATCCTGGTGAACAACAAAAACCGGGTTTTCGTTGAGCGGAAGGGCATTCTGCAGAAGACAGACATCAGCTTTCGCGACGACCGCCACATCATACAGATTATCGACCGGATCGTCTCCAAAGTGGGACGCCGGATCGACGAGTCTTCGCCCATGGTCGATGCCCGGCTCCCGGACGGATCCCGCGTGAATGCGATCATTCCCCCTCTCGCCCTGGATGGACCGGCATTGTCGATCCGCCGCTTTGGAACCGGTCCTCTTTCCGCCGAAGCACTTACCGAACTGAAGAGCGCTTCGCCTGAGATGCTGAAGATGTTGTCCTCCGCGGTTCGGGCGCGAATCAGCATTTTGATTTCGGGTGGGACCGGCGCCGGCAAAACCACCTTCCTGAACATGCTTTCGCAGTACATACCGGAGACTGAGCGGCTGGTCACGATCGAGGACGCAGCCGAGTTGCAACTCGCTCAGGACAACATCGTCCGGCTCGAAACCAGGCCGCCCAACGTGGAAGGCCAGGGAGCTATCCGCCAACGGCAGTTGTTGATCAACAGCCTTCGTATGCGGCCGGATCGCATCATCATCGGTGAGGTCCGCGGCGAAGAGGCCTTCGATATGCTGCAGGCGATGAACACCGGCCACGAAGGATCTATGACCACGATTCACGCCAACACCCCGCGAGATGCACTATCGCGGCTCGAGTCGATGGTTGCCATGGGTACCATGAATCTGCCGGAACGAACCGTACGCCAGCAGATCGCATCCGCCATTAACATCGTCGTCCAATGCTCGCGCCTGAGCGACGGTACGAGGAAAGTGGTCAACATTTCCGAGATCACCGGAATGGATGAAAACGTCATCAGCATGCAGGAGATCTTCACTTTCCAGCGAAAGGGAATTGGGCCGAACGGGAACGTCGTCGGCACCTTCCGCCCAACCGGTATTCGGCCCAAATTCCTCGACCGGCTGCGCGTGGCCGGTATTCAGACGCCGATGTCGATGTTTGAAACCACCATGGAGGTCGCGTAGGGCGACTGAGAGATAACCCATGCTACTGACTGTCATCGTTTTCTGCAGTGTCTTTTTGATCGCCGCTCTCCTCATCGCGGCGAGTGGAATGGGTCAATCGGAACAGGTGAAGCGCACCCTGGCGCGTCTCGATGCACTCCTCATTTCGAGACGGGACGGGGAGGCGCTCGATGAGATGGTGGACCTCGAGAAGCGCGAATTGATGAGCTCCATTCCGCTGCTCAACCGGATACTGCTGCGGTTTGAGATCGCGCCTCGATTGCGCAGGCTGCTCTATCAGGCCAATGTGAAGTGGACGCCGGGAGGCTTTTTGCTCATTTCCGTGGTCGCCTGGCTCGTCAGCTCATATCTGTTCTATTTGCGGAGCGAAGCCGTCGTCTTTTCACTCCTCGTGGGATTGATCCCGGCATGCGGCCCACTGTCATTCGTTGCCCGCAAACGGGCCGCACGATTTCTCAAGTTCGAAGAAGGTTTGCCCGCCGCGCTCGATCTGATGGTCAGTGGGCTTCGCGGAGGTCACAGTCTGAATTCGGTCCTCTCGCTGGTGGCGCGCGAAGCGCAGGACCCTATTGGCCCGGAATTCCGCATCTGTTACGATGAGCAAAATTATGGCCTCGAGTTGCGTGCAGCGCTCGATAACTTATCCGTCCGCGTCCCGATTCAAGATGTCAGGATCATCGTGACCGCCATCCTCATTCAGAAGGAGACCGGTGGAAACCTGGCGGAAATTCTCGAGAAGTGTTCGTATGTGATCCGTGAAAGGTTCCGGCTCAAGAAAGAGATCAGAGTGAAAACCGCTCAAGGGCGCCTGACCGGCTGGGTTCTTTCCGTGCTGCCGCTCGCTCTTGGTACGTTGATGTTCCTGCTGAAGCCGGAAGTTGTCAGTCTACTCTGGACGCGCCCGTTCGGGGTAAAGCTTCTTTATGCCGGAGCGGTCATGATTACACTGGGCGCCTTGATGATCCGCAAGATTGTCAGCATTCGGGTCTAGGATTCTTTATGGGACTTGCCATTGTTACATTTATAGCGGTTTTTGTACTGGTCGGCAGCGCCGGGTTTTTGATTGCGTGGCGGACCGGACTGACGGCGCGCCTCTCGATGGTTCTGTCTCCCGATGGGCAGACCGATAATTGGCTCTCCTGGCTGCGGCCCCACCGGGCGGGACAATCGATCCAGGCCGTCATCGAACCGTTCGACCGGGTTTTACCTAAAAGTCCGCAGGAGGTCTCGGTCACCCAAAAGCGGCTGATTCGCGCAGGATTGCGTGCGGATTCTTATCTGCGGCTTTTCTATGGGTCCAAAGTGCTGGTTCCAATTGCCCTGGCGGCTCTGGTTGCAGTGGGTGGGGTGACGAATTATTTCAATCCTTTCATGGCTTATGCCATGGCCTTGGGAATGGGGTATCTTACTCCGGACTTCTGGCTGGGACACCGGATCTCCGTGCGGCAGACAGAGATCCGCCTCGGCCTGCCGGATTTCCTGGACCTGATGGTGGTGTGTGTCGAAGCCGGGTTAAGCATCGATCAGGCACTCTCGCGGAGCGCCGAGGAGCTAAGGCTCACCCAACCCGAAATCAGTGACGAAATGGGACTGGTGGTCCTCGAGCAGCGCGGCGGACGGCCGCGGGTGGATACCTGGAAGAACCTCGCCGAGCGCGTCGATCTGGAGGTCGTCCGCACGCTCGCCACCGCGATTATCCAGGCGGATCAGTTCGGTACGAGTATCTCGAAGACACTCCGTGTTTATTCGGACGGCCTGCGCGTCAAGCGGCGGCAGGAAGTGGAGGAGAAGGCGGCAAAGACCGCGGTGAAACTGGTGCTGCCTCTGGTATGCTTCATCTTTCCCACCTTGTTTATTGTGGCGTTGGGACCATCGCTCCTGGTGATGGCTGACGCTGTCGAGAAGTTCTTGAAGTAGACTGACGGCATTTGGATTTGAGGAGAAAGGAGATAGATATGGATAACGTAACTCTGATTCGTGTTATTGCTGGCGTATTGTTTGTGATCATTCTGATTGGTCTGATCCAGCGCCGTAGAAGCCGCGTTCGCTAAGAGCCGTGCCCCCACCTGGGGGCTCGTACCTGATCGAGCCACACTGTGGGGCAGGCGGTTTTCGCATTGCAGTCACGGTTAGACTGCCATCTGGCTTCCGGGGAATCCGGAGAGTCAGTGCGATGAACACCCTGCCCGTCCGGAAGACATCAGCATGGTTGTAAGGTATCCGGAATATGAGGATTGTGCAGCCATTTCACTTGCAGGCATAAGGACCAACACGGAAACTATTTTCATTGCGGCGCCTCAGAAAATGGGGTGCACAGGTATAAACAATTGATTGCTATAAAGCAAAAGCCGGTGCGGAAGTACTGCGTTTTTAATAAGACGCGGGAGTCTTTCCTCGCGTTAAAAGTCACCCCCGCGGACACTCATTTCGCCCGCCTCAAAGGGCTGTTGGGCGTCAGGCTGAAATCAGACGAAGGCATCTGGATGACTCCGTCTCAAGGTGTTCACACCATCGGGGTCCGTTTTGCGATTGACCTCGTCTATCTAGACTCGAACCATCGCGTGATCGAGACCATCGAATCCTTTGGAACGTTTCGCATCGCTCCGCTGCGCATGAAATGCGCGAGCGTTCTGGAACTGCCGACGCGGACTATCTACTCGTCTCAAACACAGGTGGGCGACGAATTGCTCATTTGCTCGCCGGAAGACATTGAGCAACAGCTGAAGACGAATGATCTTCACCAGGATGATCCAATTACTGCACAAAAGCTGAGGTCGGGATAATATGTTGCGAGATAGACGTCGGGGGGATAAGGATCGGAGTGGCGGGAGCACAGGTTACAGCCGGGTGCCCTGTCCGCGCAGCAGAGGCGGCGCCAGGAATGGCCAGGCGCTGCTCGAACTGACGTTCGTAACTCCTATATTGTTTCTGCTGCTGGTTCTGGCGATCGATTTCGGGGGATGGCTGTATGCCTGGGTTGAAGTGGCAAACGCAACCCGGGCCGTAGCCAATTATGCAATCCTTGGTCCTCATTCCGCGGGGGCCCCCGTCACACCGAACGCCGGCGCTATCACCAGCCTGGTCGCGACTGATCTGGCCAGCTTGCCGAACTACAGTTCGACCAACCCCACCATTGTCGTCTGTTGGAATAACAATGGCACCGTGTCATCGATAACGGGCACGTGTTCCTCCCCTTCCCTCGACCCCGAGTCGTCCACGTTTATCGCCGTTTCTGTAGACCTCACTTATACCTATACTCCGCTGATAGCGTCATTCAATATTCCGGCGTTCCATATCACACTGCCCTCACTACCGACCACAATTCATCGCCGCGTTGTGATGAGGTTTATATGAGTTGCAGAACCACTGCCAGCTTGGAGCGGAGGCGCCACAGGAGAGGCCAGACGTTGGTCGAGTTCGCCGCTTGCGCTGTGTTGACGATCATGATGCTTCTGGTGGTGATCGAGTTCGGCAGGATGGTCCTGGTCTACACGACGGTGGCTAACGCGTCTCGCATCGGCATCCGGTTCGCCATGGTGCATGGATCGGATAATGCTGCCACCACCACCCAGGTTCAAACCATTGTCAACAATTACCTGACGGCGGCAGCGATCGATACATCGAGCGCCACTGTAAATGTCACGTATCCGGGTTATGCGTCTTGTGCTTCGGGTTCCAAAATTCCAGGCTGTCCGGTGAAGGTGACGGTGTCTTATCCATATCAGACAATGGTGACCTACTTCCCGATTAATGTGACGCTCAGCAGTCAGAGCCAGGGGGTTATAACGTTTTGAAGACATCATTTCGCAACCGGACCCTAGAATCGGGACAGGCCGTGCTCATGACGGTGCTTGGTATGAGCATTTTCCTGATGGCGGCTCTCGGCCTCGCAATCGACGGATCCCACCTCTATGTGCAGCGGCAGCTAGCTCAAGCGGCTGCGGATGCTGCTGCACAGGCTGCCATGATGAGCGTTTTCGTGGGCACGAACACCAGCGGATCGCATGCTTTTTCGGTGGGCACCCCAGCTTCGCCCTTTAACTATACGTGTACCAGCAGCGATGCCGCCACCCCATGTTACTATGCACAGACACTGAACGGATTCAATACCGGGAGTGATACGGTCAAGTACACCGCCAGTCCCTCGGGACTCACCATTCCGGCCCTAAGTCCGACCTATCCGGTAAACCTGTTACAGGTGACGGTGAGCCGAAATGTTCCGGCTACACTGATGGCCTTACTTGGCTGGTCTACGTTTCCGGTTTCCGCCTCAGCCGTCGCCGCCATCGTCTATGTCGACTCGCCGGTTCCGATCATCGTTACACACCCCACTCTATCGGGTTCGCTGAATCTGGGAGGAAGCGGTAGTACCTCTAAGATCACAGTGTGCGGAGGACCGTCCCAGAGCATTCAGGTGAACTCCTCAAGCGCAACGGCCGTGACCTGGAACGGAAACCCTGTTATCGACCTGTCTCATGCAGGTCCCGCAGACCCCGGTAATTGCACGACCGGAACCGGTGCGGATTTTGGAATTACGGGAGGTCCTCCCGGTGCCAATACGATTTTTGGGTGCACGTCCGGCCAATTCTCCGGATGTACCAATCTTGGTAGCACCGGCTTTTTCATTGATCCGTCCCCTATGATTTTGGATCCTCTCGCGGGCGTTGTTGCGCCTCCGGATCCGACGGTTGCGAATTCGTTGGATCTTAATCCTCCAAACGGGACTCTTGCTCCTGGTGTGAACGGGTGTCCCGCGACCGCCAGTTCCAATTGCGTCGTTTACTTCCCGGGGAAATATACCAATCGGATCGATGTTAAAGGCCAAACTGCTGTTTTCACGCCGGGGATCTATTGGATGTATGGGGTCGATTTTACACTCGATTCCAACGGTGATCCGTTCATGGCGACCGGCTACACGGACAGCAGCACGACCGGAGTACCCACAATTAGCCCGACGGTGAACTGTTGCGGAACCGGCACGAACTGGACCCAGAATATGCTGATCTATATGACCGGACCAGCGTCCGCCGGGAAGAACGTGACGGGGACCTTTTCCGTCAACGCAAACGCAGGCAAGCAATATACAACAGCACCCATTTCAACGATGATTGGTGCACCCAATGCATCGAGCTACAAGGGTATACTGCTTTTCATTGACAGGAATGCTGCGGCAAACTTCAATCACAGCATTGACGGCGGAGCTACTCTTCAACTTACCGGTACCCTCTACCTGAACAGTAACTTCAATGACGGTACCACGTACCAGAAACTGAACCTGCAGGGTAGTGGCGGTGGCACAACCAAGCTTACAGGTGAGATCATTACGAGTACTATGGACCTCCAGGGGACCCCCGGAATCGTCATGAATCTGAATAGCACCGCATCTTATAAGTTAAACAAAGTCGCGCTTGTACAGTAACTCGGAACGTGGGCCCAGACTCGAACTGGCTGAGCCCGCGTACGTCTCCAAGCGTTACACAGAGTGATCCGGTTGATTACAGCGATTTCGATTGGCCGTGTGGCTCGTGAGAAGGGTGTCAACATCGCGATACCCTCGCTGTTCAGGTGTAAACAAACGTGGACACCGCCCGTCTTACTAGTTCTCTAACTGCATGAGAATGTTGGAGATTCTGATGAAGTGGCATGGCTA
>Ga0105240_10005971_pt1 | contig 18015 bp, 13 predicted proteins | sample KBSC54metaG_FD_80426 | JGI IMG/M metagenome (GOLD analysis project Ga0105240, IMG submission 80426) | Corn rhizosphere microbial communities from Kellogg Biological Station, Michigan, USA - KBS C5-4 metaG | ecosystem: Host-associated > Plants > Roots > Rhizosphere > Soil | place: Michigan, USA...
ACGATAATGTTGATCTCTGTCTGCTGCGCGATCTGCTTGATCCTGGGGAGATATCGACCCAGGCCAATCACCGTGAGATCAACAATTGTATCCACACCCCCTGCCTTGAGCTGGTTCAGCCGTGTTATGGCGTCGGCAACCCGCTGCTCTTCACTACCCCGCTCTTCTGGATAGTTCTGGAGTATCTCGGTATCCAGCACGAAGATGTGCTCGTGCATCAGCGTGGTGCCGAGCTTGGACGAGTCAATAGCGCCACGAACGGTCTGGACTTGGGCCATGGGGAAAGATTCCTTCGCGTGGGATTCTATATCCTGACACATGAAAGTTGTTCGAATCAGAGGGTGGATAATTTGGTGAGCGCGGAAGGAATCGAACCTTCAACCTACTGATTAAGAGCCACTTCCGTCGGCCTACAGAGATCTATTGAATTCTGCTGTCTGTATTTGATAGCTGCTAAAAATTTAGATTGTGACCATTGGCGTCTGTTGGATTTTTTGGGTTTCTGCTGCTCTAGGTAGCTACATTTCTTGCGAGGGCGTCGTGGCCGACAGCGCTCTCTCACCACCATGCTTCCAGTGGTCGTTTGGTCAAATAATTCGAGCATGGTCACGCCACGCAGTCGTTCCGCAGACGCAGATGAGTTTTTTGACCAATACGGGCATAGACACGTTGTCAGAGGGGCCAGTCGCAAACGTGTGTACGAAACATTTGGGGTGCATACCTTAGGATCGGCCTTGTCACCTGCTGATCTTCGCCAAGTTCTCGAAAAGACGGGCATCTTCGAGCTGGCCAGAAGTTTCAAATGACGCCGCAATCCTGGAAAATGCAGCCGCGAAGTGGAACGCTGGCGAAATATAATAAATCCACGTGTCAGGGATGGAATCGTTGGCAATACTGACCGGCAGACGATAACGGAGTTTCGCCATTTGCGCGTGTGGCGTGTGCAATGATCTGTGCAGTTTCAATGCTACAGGCCAATAACTGGCGGCTGAAGGCAAATCATGATCGGCGAGCGCCAACTCTCCCAGACGGACGTACGGAAGAGGGTCCGACGGATCCAGAAATATTGCTCTACGGTAGCAAAGAGCAGCGGCGTGGCTGTCCTGAGCGACCTCACCTTGTAATTCCCAGGCGCCCTCAAGCTGGGGCGATAATTTCAGCAGCGTAGCGGAGAGTTGGGTTGCCCGTATGGAATCCCCGCTGGCCAGGAGCAGGCGGGCAAGCCTTTCAGCCGCGACAACATCATGGCTTGCGTTATACGCGCTCTCATTTTCTCGAATAGCGTCGGCAAGCGCCTCCCGAGCTGAAGTTTCATCGCGCATTGCAAATTCGCGCCAAAATGGCGACTGGACTAGCCGGGGGTAAATAGCCAGCGCACCGGAGTACGAGCGTACCGCATCTCCTTTCAGCCCCCTGGCTTCCTGCAGCAGGCCCAGATTCACAAGATGAGAATAGTCCTTTGGCGCCAGTTTCAATGCTTGCTGCGCTGCCTCCAGTGCGTTCTCGTTCTGGCCGATAGAGAGATAAAGACGGGACACGTTTTCCCATGCTCCATCATCGGCTGGAATGGAATTCAGGAGAGAGCGCCAGCCCCGAAGAGCTTCTTGCACAGCCTCTACCTGCTCCGCAGTAACCATGGCGCGGCCCGCATAGAGATTGGGCCAGCCCTGCCTGAGCTGCGGATGCGTAAGCATGAGCTGATTCGTGTATTCAATGTATGGATCGGTTGTCTTAAACAATGTACGGATGGCAGCCGAACTGTTTTGCGCGGGCCTCATGCGGGAGCGATTCACAACAACAAGTTCCAGGTTGCGCATTTCGCCGTCCACCAGATATGGAAAGCACGCCGCCCCTGCACAAGCCAGGGCTAAAATGATCGCTCGCAAAACGGTGAGACGGTATGACCTCAGCATTGCGTGCTGCTTTCTCCAGCAAGGATTCCAAAGAGAGCGTAAACATAAAAGGCTGTGGCGCGCCCGGAGAACAAAAAGCTCTGGGACAAAGACAGGCATAACAGCCCCGCATAGGCTGACCCAAGAATGGCGGCTTGTGAAGAGAATCCGGTTCGCTTGAGCCGATACAGGCACATTGCGGCGCCCGCCACAACCAAAATAAGCATTACAGCACCCAAAATGCCAGTCTCTACGAGTGTGTTGAGCAGCACGTTATACGATTGGGCCGCAGGATTCGCATCCTGATAAGGCGAACTTGTTTGTAAGGCGTAGGCAAAATTACCAGGCCCTACACCGGTGAGGGGCTGTTGAAGACTCAAGACGGCGCTCATCTTGGCAAGAGTAAGCCTGCCATCCAGGCTCCGCTTTTGCGACAGCGTTGAACGCATTTCAACCGTATCCAGCATCGCTCTAGCAATGTCTTTGGATGAGAGTGCGAGGGCCAAAATCACGCAGCTTACCGCAACCAGGCCGAAAACTGCATATCGGCGGCCACGCGCCACGGCTGCATAAGCAATGAGTGAGCACAGTAGAGCCAGATAGGTGCCTCTTGAGAAGGTGAGGAGCAGGCACATGAAAGAGGCAAGACTTGAGAATACAAATATCCACCCTGTTTTAGTTCGTTTCGGAGGCCAGCGGCACATGCCCAGGAGCGCCAAGGCAAGGGCGCTCAGGAAGAATGCGCTAGGGCTGCTATTGGCGAAAAGCCCCGGCACGAACGTCAGAGGCGCGCGAAAATCAACCAGGCGAGTGAAGCTGAGCTTACGCCATTCCAGATAAACAGCAACGAAATGTGCCAGTGCGGCAATAGCATAGAAGAGGGACAGCAGACCCATCACGGGCAGCAGAATGGTAGTCCGATATAGCCCGCAGCGCACGCAATAATAAATCAGACTGGAACAGATGCAGAGCGCCAGTACGACAATAGTGGCAGGTTTGTACTGAGCAAAAAGCGTTGCAAGGCCCAGGCTGCAGGCGAATAAAAACACAGCGACATCCAGGAGCATCAACTTGGGAACGGAAGGGGTGTTCCATAACAACAAGAGCACGCATGTTGCGATGATGACCAGCAGTATGCTGAGTGAGACAGCAGCAATGGGGAGGCTTACAGCAACGATCGATATCCACAGATTCTGAGTTGTGGCAAGAGACTTCAGGTTCGCAAAAAAAGACGCTTTCAACGCAGACGGAGCACAGCCGTTCTGCAATTCATCCGTGGTTATAAGAGCCGGCTGCATAAACAATTCACCCTGAAGTCTTAACCTTGAAGCTCGGACCGGCTGCGGACGCAGGCTCTGCAAAAAGCCAACCGTTGAGGTCAGAGCCGACTTCTTTCTCGATTTTCTCAACTCCGGGAATCAGCCGATAAACATCTCCAGAACACCACTGGTATTTCTCCGGGTCCACATATTCGAAGCACTTTGCCATAAAGTAGTCCATGGTTATCGGGCTGAATCCCAAGAAGCTGAGAAGATCATTGAAGATAGCCAATTGTTGCTCGCACGCTGCCTGGGGGCCGTAAAAATCCTCATAAACGAATGTAAAATGCTCAACGCCGTTCTCGCGCAGGAAAGCGCTCCGGCGCTCTACTGCCTCACGCTCGAGTTCCAGCGCAGATCGCAGTATCTCGGGATCGAGTTCCGGCAGGGGCGCCTTTTCCAGCTGAGTGGAAAACTGCTGCCTGGTCCCAATCCAGAAATCGAGCGCCCTGGAAATGGCGTGGGAAATATGGCGCTTCAAAAAGTTGCGGCGCTGCACGAATATGACGCGCCCCCCGGATAGCACCAGTTCCTCATTCAAAGCCGGCTTCCCCGTAAATGGCCAGCCGGTATCGGGCGACCAGACATGCTTCAGGCCGTTCCAACGGTACTTGATGAGGGCGAGCGCTGACTTGACCGAATCATTGTTCATTGCCATCCGGTGAAATTGCCCGTCGTAACGCCGTGGATGAAAGGGTTCGATCAGGCAGGAGATATCCGGATGGCAGTTCAAGATTCGTGCCAGCGTCGTGGTACCGGTCCTGGGCAGCCCGTCGATAATGAAGCAGTTCGTTCTGGGTTTCAAAATTGTTTCTCCATTTCGAGCTTTTGGTGAATTCCGCCTAACACAATCAAGCTTGTACCACGAACAAATCCTTTTCCTAAGAAGAGCACTTTCCCGCAACCTGTAGCAATGATCTGATACAGGGTTCGTCAGACGCTAACGAACTGTGGAGTTTCCACGGGATTTACACCAAAAGCTACAGCAAAGAGCGAAGCCCGATCAAAACCATTTAAACCAAGAAGGGCCCGGGCAGCGCCCGGGATCAAGCCAGCAACCAGACAGCCGGCGAGACCTTGACCGAGTACCGCCATCAGGCACCGATGACCGGCAGCACCTGCTCGCAATAGCAGCCGCCGATGTCCCGCTGCTCCGTACAGGCGGCACGCTTGTTCGAGGTCTCCGGCAATCCAGAGGACGGATGGCGCATCGGCAAATTCATCTTGAACAAAGAGGGACGCCATCTCCTCGTGCGCCATATCGCCACGCAGAGCGCACAATTCGTGGGTGCGCGGTTGGTACTCATATACACCGGCAGCCAGTCCGGCAATCCGGCGCGCCAGCAGCAAAAATCGTAAAGGTACGTTCAACTGGAGGTCTTCGAGGGAATCAGCGCGGTTCGCGTAGTACAGGCCTGTAGCCACGGCATCGAGATGTATAAAGGCCGCACTGAACGTGCGGACAGACCTGCGGCTCTTGAGCACCTCACCGACTGTTAGTCCCCGATGAAGCGGAAGCGGTAGCCGAATGCGCGCCTGCCTGCCTTCATCAGCCGATTCGACCATTCCCCCCGCACTCGCAATTGAGGCTGCCGGAATGTTTTCGCTAACTCTGCTCTCTTTGAAGAGCATCTCTGTGATTGCATGGAGAGACATGCCGGCAACGCTTTCAGGCGGATGCACACCTGCGGGCTGCGGAACCATAACATCATGGCGCTGCCGGTTGAGGTGCCGGCCAAACCACCCTGCTTTATCCGCAGAAAAAAGTCCCACAGCAGACATGGTTTGCTCATGGAATGAATGCAGCCCGAGTTCGCGCTCCACCAGATCATCGGGCAATAGCGGCGCCACGCATGCACCAATGCCCATGGCGCGTGCGACCATCTGCAACTGTCCGATCGCAGTGCCGGCATCCAGGTGGAGGAGTCGGTAGGCAAACGCTCCATACTTTTTTTTGAGCCTGTGAAATGCGCCAGTGAAGATGACCAAAGCGTTCGGCAAAGCATTTCCGGTCCGTAAAAGCCGGGGCAGCAATTCATCGCTGGGTATGGAATTGGACTTTTTCAAGTGCGCCAGCGAGTGGCTGCCGGGTTGATAAAAATAAAGACCGGGATCCAAGCCGGCTACGGAATGGACCAGAACGAAAATCTCCGCGGCGCCAAGATTGCCGGCGTTTGCCGACCAGCGTTTTGCCACAGTTCCGCTTTGTTCCCGTATTCCGGCAGTAAGAGCAAGCATGGCGCTCAGATGATCGCGAGTGAGAGTGCGGGCGAGTCGAATCCGAGTGCAGTCAAGAGCTTGTGGCATCGCCAGTCCGAGATCGAGCGTAGCTGAGCCCAGTTCAAGCTGCGGACTGTTTTGAAAGACTTTGCTGAACAGGGGCTCGACAGCGAAAGTCGCTGCAGAGTCGTCTGTGACTGTGATCTGGGTAAAGAGACGGTCCTCAAGACCGACATATTCTTCAAATACAATGGCCGTGTGAAGTGGGCTATCTGGCGCCGGATGAGGTCCATCTTTTGCAGGAACTACGGACTTGTGGTTTGAGACAATAGCGCATTGCCGCGTTCGTGGATAATTCAGCCTGCGCGAGGAAAGGTCAGTCAAGCTGAAACGGCAAAACTCCCTGCCGCGTATGTGGACACCGGACTGCCCAAGAATGGACAAGATCTCAAGCGCCACAAATCCATTCAAAGTGGCGTCCAGGATCGGGAGTTGCGATTCGTGCGCAGCGCAGTGCGGTTGTTCTCCTCCGTGTACCCGGCGAAAACATGCAAAGCAACTACCGTTTCCAGGTTGGAACAGCGGGCCCACATCGGCCAGATTTGATTCCGAATAAAGCTGGACGCGAAGCCAGGAGAACTCGCGGGTTTGCCTGGCGGCTTCGAGCTTCTCAAATATTCGCTCATCCTCAGCGGTGACGGCCATCGCGATCACTAACAGTTGGGAAGCCGGCGTCGCAAGCACCTCGTCCAAGGTCATGACCTGGGCAGACGCAACACAACTTGAATGCAGCAGTTTGCTCAATTGTTCGGCCGCAGAGTGACAATTGGCTGCGGGAATGATCCGTACCTGCCAAGACTGAAGTTGCTGGAATATTTCGTGGGCCGCTCGCGAATTCGCAAAGCGGGCCCTAGACCTGCCGAAGAATGCGGCCGTATCCTGCCACTGATGGGGGACATGAGTGGCCGCATCCGGCTCGGCTTGCAATAATCCAGAGCTCGCCAGCAGCTCAAGACTGGTATGAATATCCGGCGGCGCAACATCCGGAAAAGCCTGAATCAGCTCTTCCGCACTCCGGGTACCATCCGCGTACTCGATCAGTTGCGGCAAGATCGTCTGAGCCATGGGCCCGCGAAAAACCTGTAGTTTTCCCACACCGTCCAGTAGCACTCCGTCTTCAACTGGGAGAAGTACGAGGCCGGGCAAAGCCTGGGGACGCTGGAGAGTAGTATTCATTTTCGTTCTCCAGTGCAGGCTGAATGAGCTTTGCCGCCATCGGTTTCCGGACTCTCCTGCTCCGCATCCGAGTTCCAGAGATACGCGAGCGATCCCCGCATCTCCGCGTATGTGCGTGAGTGCAGCGGTCGACACAAGCCGCAGCAGCAGCAACCGTCCACTCCAACCAACTCTCCGGTAGTGACCTCGCGAGAAAAGATGTCTACTTGCCACAGCTTTCCAGCCCACCGCTCCAGAGACGCCCTTGAATCCAGAATTGCCCGCAGCTGTGATGCGGCGATCCAGGCAAATGGCTCAAGATATCCGCCAGGCCCGCTCTCCGGATGGTCATTGTAAAAAGCATGAAGCGCTGCTGTTTCGCGGGGATGAGGATCGTGCTGCCGGTAACGGGCCATCCAGCATCGCCAACACCCGCTTAAGCCGGGGACAATGATTGGCCCTAACCGTAAGATCGATTCGTCAATGACGACTGGAAGAAACGCGCGACCCTTCTCCTGTGCGAGGCTGGCCCAGGACTCACAGAGAGCGGGAGCTGGATGCGGCGCAGCGAGGATCACCGCCGAATTTCTGAGCGGGGAGTTCAGATGGTTGGATGAAGCTTCGCTGAATTTGCTTCCCTGGTCTCGCAGGCGCCGGACAACAGCACGCCCAAACGCTCCTATTGAAATCATTTGCAGGTCGCTGGGTTCCATCAAACCAGTCTGTGAGCCCTGCATGCTATCCTCCAGCGGGCCGTCGTCAAATCGCAATTTATCTGAAGCCTGGGTCATTTTGTCATCCGTGGATATTGTTTAGGCAAAAGGCTGAGGAAAGTCATTCAGTTCGTCTTCGGTGAGCACTGGAAATCCCATCTTCCGTGGAAGTTCGTAAAGCCGCGGATGCCCCAGAAACCGGGCCCGATAGCGAAACGATAAGGGCTGCAGGCCTGGAATGATCACTCGAACAATGCGAATCCCGCTGCGGACCGCCTCATCCGTGGACAGATCAACGGCGTAGGCGGGCAATTCTTTTTCCCGCAACATATTCAATATGTGCTGGAGTGAATGATCGTGTGATTCCGAACCCATAAGGACACTCAGTTTGGTGGTACTGGAGGAATTCAGCAGGAAATCGAATGCATGACGGCGGTCATGGTGCGCCATGTAGGTGGCGCCATGCGTGGGCTCTGAAAAATCATCCCACGATTCCGGGACCGGCCGTGTCTGGCGAAATGCCGCGTTCATCATCGCCAGGTCACGGATGGTTTTGGCCAGGGCGTTCACAATAGAGTGGCTGCTGCTGCATGCAAGCAATGTGGCGGCGTGCTGATTCACTAAAGACCGCTGCACGGCATAAACGGTAGGAATGCCCAGATCAAATGTGGCATTGAAGAAGGACGTCTGAACGTGGCTGGATCCGGACAAGAATGTTTCCCACAGCGGGGCCAGCAGAGGCGGCCGGACGTCAACTTCAATGCGCGGAAGAGATAGTTTCTGCAGCCAGGTGATTGAGATCGCGTCGCGCTCGATGACTTCATATATGCCACTCAGCAGCGCGTCCTCATACGAGCTGTGCCCTCCACAACCAGTAGAAGTCGGAAGCCAGAACCGCTCATCAGGCTGGATATTCACAACATACGAGTAAGCCATTACAGCAGGCACATAAACAGGACGGCCATTGAAAAGCGACAAACCTTGCACGTAGCGAATGGGCTTCTGTTTATCCGGTAAGATGAGAGGACATTTTGGGTGGGCCAGTTCGTGATCACTACAGCGCGGCACGTCATCCAGGTTCAGCGATTCCGTGCCCAGTTCGGCGGCGGAAGCGAATATGAACTGCGCGTCGCGACAAACGCCTGTCGAGTACCGCTCCAGGCCTTCCACCAGCCCAGGGAGCATCGCCTCTTCCACGGTCAGTCCTGAGCCACTGGCACGCTGAACTATGTGGTTTCCATACCATTCGGAATTGGGCCACACTGCTGCAAGATTACCAAGTTGAGGTCCAGACAGGATGATTGCAGGTGAGACCTCCGGGCCGGAGTAGTGCAGTCGCGCGGAGGAAAAGAGCCCGCCAGGAGAGTAGGGCTGCAGCAGTTTTCTTAGTTTGCCGGACACGTGCGACTGTTCTGCGTTCACAAGGGGCGCCTCCGCAGTTTTCTTCGTGCCTTCTCTTACTGTGCTTGTAAGTGTTGAGCGACTGGCTTCAAGTGGGTTGCGGGACGTGGCCAAGGGCCACGCCCCTTTATGACCGTCACTCGAGCTTCAGCAAGTGCACGAGCAGCTGCAGCCACAACTGCAACTGCAGCTACAGCTGCAGTCACAACTACAACTACAACTGCAACTGCAACTTTCGACAATGATGCAACTGCAACTTCCGCTGATGAAAGGCTGTACCGAAGAACCTGCCACAGTTTTATAGATTGCATGCGTGTTGCTAGCCACCTTCAACGCTTTGGTAGGACCTACGGTTAAATCCCCTCTCGCGCCACTTACCGCTCGTGCTATCGGCAGCCTGAGCAGCGTCGCCACAACCACCAGGCCGGACAATATGAAATTGCGCAACTTGAGTTTCATCAGAATCCATCCTTATTGGAGCTGTTGTTCATGTTCGTTAGCTGTGCTGAACAGGGATCTTTCGTATCAGCGGCCCCGGTGAAGCGAGACCTGCCGGGCGCCTGTCAGGTTTTGAATGGCAACAAGGACCGCTTTTGTATGGCCGCTCTGCTGCAGTTGCAGCAGCCTTCGGGCTTCACTGGCGCGGCCCAGTGCGCACGTGGTTGATGTCGGACTGCCCGACAGAGCGGTATCCGCATTGAGTTGCCGGGTAAGCGCTGCGGGATTATTAGCGAATGGCAAAAGCGCCTGCGCCTCTGCAATAGCGCCATTTCGCTCACAGGCAAATTTGTCGAGAAGATCGAAGCTATCAGTGCCAACAACGGAGTCATTGCCAAAAACAATGCTGTCAATGACCACGGTAAGTTGTTGCGCGCCCAGGATTGCCGGCGCAGAGCCGCCATTGACATAGGCAGCATCAAGCGCGGACGCGTTTGCGACCCGGCTTACGGCAATACTTTCTTCTACGTGTCCCAGAGGCGATACTACGGCAATCTGGGAAGGCAGCAGCGCCGGCAAGCGGCCCGGCAGGAAGACATGGCCTAAAGGCTGTGGACAAACGCATGAATAGGAAACAGTCTGCGTGCCGTCGGACTGTGTCACAAACCATTTGAGTGCCATTGCCTTTACTTTGAATGCAGTGTCGTTCACCACGACAACGCTGGTGTTCTTAATCAGCTGATAGCGCGCGGAAGCGGCTATCTCCGGCAGCCGCTGCCGAACAAGGCTGTCGAACTGTGGATCTTTTCCCATGACAAGGCGTACCCGGTTCACACCCGGCGGGTTGGCCGGAACGATGGTCTGGGCTGAAGCCGCCAGCTGGGCGCAGTACAGGATTGCAATCAAAATAACGATACTGCGGAAGCGAGCCATATTTGCGCTTTTCATGTATACCTCTCGTAGTAAGTCTGGCCGTTCCCGCTTCCGGGGGCCGGTGTTAAAGGGTTACTTTACAAATACAGTGGTCCTGTTTCCGAACGCGTCATACTGGGCCTGTTGCACCGGCAGCAGGCTGAGAAAATACCTCTTGCCATCGGTGTCATACAGCAGTTTCCAGTACAGTTTCTGGCCAGTGGCGGACATGACCTGCTGCAAAAGCGTTCTGGCAGGAACACCTGGCCCCCCGAAAACACCATTGGTCCGGGCAAACAGGTTGATGGGTATAAGGCCAGGTTCAACACTGGTCCCGCTCTGCGAACTCAGCTCGGACAATATCGCCTGGAGTGTGGCTATACCGTCCCGCGACTGCTGTGGTATAGAAATCGGAGTGTCCAGAATAGGCCGGACGTCCTTGGTTGTTCCCGCTTCGTCAGTGACGCCTGTTGAAATGATGGCAAATCGATCAGGCCCTTCACGGCGAACTGAAAACTTGCCGGGATTCCCACTCTGGTTGTAATCAGCGACCAGCTTATTGAGAACGGCCTCCTCGTCTTTATCGGAAGGGGCTGCGCCGGGGTGTTCAGGAAACTGGCTCTGAAATGCGCCGCCCTTGATGAGGGTGACACCTTTTGCATTCGGATGCTGAGCGCGCCAGGCGGGCGCAGTGGCATCCGCAACATCCTTTGAACTGAAATAAGGTGGATCTTCGAAGTCAACAGTCCAGCCGTATTCTTCGCTGACACCTTGCACTGCCTGCTCCAAGGGACGCGGCGAATTGGCCACAACCGTCGCTGAGTTCGCGCCATGACGGACTTCCGCACGATCCTGAAAATGAGGGTTCTGGTTCAAGACCTGCGTCAGGGCTGCAGTCGACAGCAGAAAAGCGGCAAAAATCGTAAGTGCTAGTGCGCGCACGGTTCCTCCTTAAAGAAAGCTTGAAGGTTCAGTGATTGATCGTTTGACATGCCGAGCTGCTCATGTCATTACGGCAGTTCTGCACAGATGCAGCATTGATCTGAATTGTGAGCTTGTTCCCAGCCGATGGCGTATACACCTGCCAGGTTGAGCTACACAGGATGCTCATGGATTGAAAAAACGTAAAGCCGCAGGGAATAGCGATACCATGTGCAGGGGCTTGGACCCGGTAATAGTTCACCGTGTTGGTAAAAGCACCGACGTTGTCATAACCCCAATGATTGTGCTGGCCGGGCACATCCGAGCCGGCGACAGTCCACGTTCCACCGGTAATCGTGGTCTGGGGCGGAATAGCACTGCCGTTGAACCAGCAGGTGTCTGCACCCGGAGCGGCAACACCTTCCTGGACAGACATATTATCGAAGCTGTCACCGCCTGTATCACTAATGCTCTGATTGAATAAAGTGATTGTCGTATTACTTGTACCGGCTACCGCTGTTGTCTCGCTGGTAGGCGCGGGGCAAGTAGAACACGCTTGTGTCTGCGCCAATGCGTTTGTGGAGCCCAGCGTGAGCAGAAACAGCAGAAGGAACAGCATAATTCGCAGATTCATTTCAGGTCCACCTCCGGAGCTGAACTGGCCAAATCAGCCGCTCAGTGTCGCTCATTCAAAGTAAGTCCGCCCTGCTTGAAAGACAAGCGACATTGGTTAGCCTGAGTGGCGTAATGATGAACCGAATGGAACTCACCGTTCCTTTATGGAACTCGCAGTTCCTTTTCGGTAAGAGCTAAGGGAGTAGTACCGGAAGACTTTCGAACGAAGCGGTGAAAAGACTGGGCATGCCCGAACCCAAGCTCAAAAGCGACTTCCTTAATCGGCTTTCCCTGGTCCAGCAATGTCTTTGCGCGCGCCAGCAGGACTGTCTGCCGAAGATGACGGAAGCTCTGGCCTGTGGTTGAACGAACTACTTTTTCAAGTGTGTGACGCTCGACACCAACTTCGCGGGCGACTTCGCTCAGCGTGACGCGACGCTGCTTAATAGCGTCCAACACGGAATGAAATAATCGAGCATGCCGTTCTTCATTGGAGATCAGGAACGGATGTCGCCCGTGATGTGAGTCCGCGTGGTGCGAAAGATGCACATCGGTCGGCAGCCAGACGCCGTGAGGCAGGCCGTTTCCAATCAGACTGCGACCGATCTGGTCTGCCGCCTCACTCACTCTCATGTCTGTTGTATCGATTACCGCTTCACATTCCACGGGAGTTTCATAGATGTCCGATATTCCGGTAAAGCTGGGCAACAATCCGGCGCGGGCCCTGCGATACAGCCCCTTAGGATCTCTGCGCTCGCACTCTTCCAGTGGAGTAGAGAGATGCACCAGAAAAAATCTGCCGTGCTGCTGCACAGTCTCCCGAATCTCCCTGCGGCTTTGCTCATAGGGAGCAATCAAAGAGCAGATGACGATTCCGCCGTGCTTGACAACCTCTGCGGCGATCAAACCGGCCCGCCGCAGGTTCGTTTCGCGATCAGATCGGGAAAAGCCCAGATCGGGAGAGATGCGTGACCGCAGTTCGTCGCCGTCCAGCAGCGTCACCTGATAACCCGCCAACGAAAACCGGCTGCCGAGTTCATCTGCCAGGGTGGTCTTACCTGCGCCAGACAGTCCGGTGAGGAGAATCGTAAGCCCTTGCCTGGGCTGATTGGTTTTTTGCAATGTTGCTGAACTAACTCTACTTGAATTCGCGTACGATGCAGCTGAATCCTGGGATGGTATTGCTATATGTTTTCCGCGCGCCTGCATGGTCCCCTCACTCCGCAAAGCCGGCAGTCAAAGACAATATCGAGGAGCTGGCAAAGAAACCGCCGGTAGCCCTTCGGGCACTCGGATGCAGCTACTCGGGACCAGAGTTGCTCCAGTACCAATTTGAAACCGGCCACACGTCCCCAGAGACAACCAGCCTTTCAAACAGATCTAACAGGTCAAGAGCCACCAGTCCTCCTTTCAAGACCCCTGTTGCACAAGCCAATCTTTTGCCATTGCTTCAGGAATCCAGACCGCAACCGTTGGCACATTCTTGGCAATGAGCGGGCCCTTGCCTTTTTCGCGCACCTCGAGACTGTGAATTTGGATCGTTACAGTGTTAGCCGTCCGGAAGCTCTCATCTCCCCGATATACCATGTCCTTATGCCCGGCATCAGCATAGTTAGTGCCTTGAAACAGCGTCGGCATTTCTTCTTCATCGGTTGACGCTTCTGAGGCGCTCATTGCCCTTGCTCATTCGATATACGGTGCAGGTTGTATTTGGATGCTCGTCCAAGAAAGACTCGATTTGCAGAAGTAGCCCTGTAAAAAGTTGAGAATCACTGTCCTCTGTAAGACGCAGTTGGGCTCAGCAATTCCTCATAAGCCTGCTTCAGAAAGATATTTTTGGAAACCAAATGAATCTGATCTGGAGTTCTTCGTCCATCCCCTTCATTATGTGCCCATAACAGCTTTTGAATGAAATCGGCGACGGTTCTCCGATTTGCATTTAATAGATCGTCGTTTCCATGTGGCACTTTTGGCCAAAACCAATCATCCGAAATCATGTCATAGCGATAATCCAAATCCAACACTTGCCGGCGAGTCGGCCTGAAGACGGTATCGAGAAAGAATGCTCGGCGACACTCAGTCAGGGGCTTGCCTTGATCTCTATGTGCCGCCAATCTCTCTCGTATATCCCTCATGCTGAACATAAAAGACAAAAGCATCACGCACGCTACTTTCAAGAAAAACACGGCAATAACCTAAATATTTTCCTTTATACCCAAGAAATCGCGCGCACTGCTGAATGGTGTCAGCGTTTCCAAGACCCATTTCGCGCGGCATATAGGTGATCGTTAGCCCTTCAACTGTGAAGCCACGGTCCATTGCTTGTCCGCCCACCAGGATCCAAGGATATGTATCCTTCCAATCTGGCTGCGGGGTGTCTTGGCGTGCCATTGCATTCACCTCTAGGACAGACGTCTTTCTTAGCGAATAACCGATCGTGAGTCGTCTAGACTGTTTGTCCTCAATGAAATTTGAAGCCGGCATCGTATTCCGCAAGGATGCTGTAGTCGATTTTGTGTCGGTCACAACCTCATGTTTCAACAGCTTTGAACGCCCTAAATTTTCGCCATTGAATCTAAAGGAATTCCATGTGGAGCGCCGGGTAGAGCACCTGGTCCCGAAACCAGGTGTAAAAGCCCTATGAGACTTATTTGCAATGTGTTGATTCTAAGTGATTGATGAAACCTGTTGCAGGCCGCTCGTGGAAAATAGTTGAACTTTATTGAAATTGGAGGCTTTCACTGTCACATTTTTACCTACAGTCCAGTAGACTGAACTCCTCTCCTAGTACGGTTTTCGATTACAACACCTCGCGGCTTTCTAAAATGTGAACCCTTCACTTGGAACAATCTTGCCTTTCACCCTTTGCCACAATGCTGATCCCCCTCTGTCATCCCGTGGATTCTTCTAGCAGGGATGGGGTCTGGGAAAAGAGACGGCTCCGTTCTCTAGACAGTTCGAGATCGCCAAATTCAGTCTATGCACGTCCACAAATGTGCTCAACCAACAGTGTGCTTTCAATTCTGGCGAGGCACAGCAGACATCGCACTAACCCAGGCACTCATGAGCGCAAAAAAATAGCTGGTCCCTTTGATTTCTCAAAGAGACCAGCACCCATCCCAGACAACTACGGAATCGCTACAGTGACTGTGCCAACGGTGTAATGCCCCGCGGCATCGCGGAGGTTGTATTGGAAGGTGTCAGTGCCATGATATCCGGTAAATGACGTGTAATAGAACGTGGTGTTATCGGCCAACTGGATATAGCCATGGGCCGGCTGTACATAAAGCGGGAAGTTCACGTCAAGATACGGCTTCTGCCCGTCCGGATGGCAGTCATTGGCAGTCACATTGATCGTGGTAAATGTACCTGAGGGCGTGGTTACGTTATCTGCAACCGCCACAGGCAGATGATCGGTCACCACATTCACCGTGGCTGTGCCCTGCGTGGTGGCCCCGCGTGAATCCTGCACATAGTACTTGAACATATCCACTCCCACATAACAGCCTGTAGCTTTGTAGTCCACAAACTTGTAGGAATCAATCGTTAGTGTTCCGTGCAAAGGATTCACAAAGTTATTGACCAGCGTGATTGGCTCGCCATCAGGATCAGAGTCATTGGTCAGCACTGCCAGCTGTGCTGTGTTTGAGCCAATGACAGTGAAGGTATCGGCAACTGCAATCGGCGCACGATTGATGATGCTGACGGTCACTGTGGCCCGTGCTTTGGCTCCGTAGCTATCCTGCATTTCATACTGGAAGCTGTCAGTGCCCACGAATCCGGACGGCGGCGTGTAAATCAGAGAATTTCCGCTGACCGTGATTGTGGCCCCTGCCGCCGGTGCAACAACAACAGGCGTTGACGAGAGCGAGAGCACATGCCCATCGGGATCATTATCGTTTTGCAGAACTTCAATGGTCACCGGAGTGTTAAAGGGCGTGCTCACCGGATCATTGATGGCAACCGGGGGCCGGTTGACGACGGTAACAGAGACAGTACCGGTGGCCTTTGTTCCACGAAGGTCCTGAATCTGGTAGGTGAAGGTGTCCGTTCCCACAAAGCCAAATTTCGGCGTATAGCGAAGCGTGTTGCTGTCTATATAGGTGACGGTTGCACCCGAGGCAGGCGACGAAAGCAGAGGCGTTGACGAAAGCGAGATGGGGTCCTGTTCCGGGTCTGTGTCATTGGCCACAACATTAATGTTGATGGGAGTGCTGGAGTTTGTCTGCGCAACATCAGCCACGGCTACGGGCGGATGGTTCAAAACACTTACCGTTACCTGGGCTGTTGCCGTGTGTCTGTGCCCATCGTAAACCTGATAAGTAAAGGTGTCCGTTCCTGCCGTGTAAGGCGTTGGCGTGTAGCGGATGGTATATGGATCAACCAGGACTGCTCTTCCAATCGCCGGAGGCGTAATTACAGACAGCACTTTCACCGGATCGCCATCGGGATCTGAATCATTGGCGGTCACCGGAATGTTGATTGCCTGGTTGATGTAAGTGGTCGCTGAGTCTGGCATGGCGACCGGCGGATAATTTGGCAGCTCAATGCCAATTCCAACGGCCGCTGTTGCAAATCCGCCATGCGTATCAGTGATTTGATACACAAAGAAGTCAGAGCCAAGATAGCCCGGATTTGGCGTGTAGAGAATTGTGTTCCAGTCCGCGCCGTGCTGGGCTGTGCCATGTTGCGGTGGAGTGACAATGGTGTTGTACGTCAGCACAACCGCTCCCGTATCAGGCGAGTAGTCATTGGCAAGAACGTCAATGGTGATGGGCGTTCCCAGTGTTGTGTAAACCACGTCATCCGCAGCCACGGGTGGATGATGGGCCACCACAAGCTTGATGGAGACTGTTGCCCGCGATGTGCTTACGCCGTTGGAGATCTCATAGATAAATGAGTCATTGCCATCCATGGGGTACAGCGGCGTGTAACGGATGATGTTGCCGGGCATGAGCCTGACCGAGCCGTAGATCGGCGGCACCACACCCGGATTGGTCACAACCAGAGTCCTTCCTGCCGGATCAATATCGTTTGCCAGCACGTTGATGTCGGCAGGCAATCCATCGGTGGAAGTTCCCATATCGGAGCCAGCAAACAGGATCTCCGCCTGCGCCGGCGCCATGAGTTGGAACACAGGCGTGGCTGGATCGGAGGTCCCGAATGACAGCGCTCCGCCAGTAGCGCTGCTGTAGGCAACTTCAAACCATGCAACGTCAGATGCGTCCACAGAAGGAGGCAGTGGCGTTACCAGGGAATATCCAGTTGGTAAAGTTAAATTGCTCAGAGACAGCGGCACATCGCCATCATTCATTACGGCGAAGAGCGTAGGCTGTGTTGGATCAAAGCTGTCACCGTTGGCAAGCACAGTGGTGCCTTGTTCTGCGCTTACCACTGAGGCTGAATTCGGTCTTGGCCGCACCAGCGAGCTCAAATAGAACTTATACGGTGTAACCGTGCCGTCCGTGGCAGTGCTGTTGAATGTTACGGTGGCCCGATACGTTCCCGGTGTAGCATGCAGAGAGCGCACACGGAATGCTCCGGTATTGGGCCCGCCCACATCCGCCACACTTTGATGACCAGGAATAGTGGTGTTATTGAGCGGCACAGTGATAGAAAAGCCGTCGCCATCCACAACAGGATTGCTGATGGTGAGCGGCTGGTTTCCGGTATTCACAATGTCAAACACCTGTGGACGCGCTTTTCCCGCCACCACAGCCGGCAGAGTGAAAGTGTTTCCATTCGGGATTTCTGTATTGGGGCCTCGCGCATAAACGGTCGCGTGCGGTCCATCCTGAATGGTGACGGTAACCGGGATATAGAAGAGATTTCCAGTTCCTGCGCCACCAAATGGATCAAAGTAATGGCCGTAAACCTTGGCCGTGTAGGTGCCAGCCGCCGTTGCGCCTGACCGGTCATCGAGTTGGATTTGGACCACTCCGTGCTGGTTTGGAGCAATTTGTGCAGGGAAACTGGCAATACTGAAAAGACCGTGCCCCTGGGCTGACTGAATGGAGATGCCATCCAGGTTGATGTTGTGAGAGAAAGTGGTGTTGTAAATGGTGAGCGGCACTTTTACCAGATTGCCGGGAGCCATGGCGCCAAGGCTGGCCACACCGCTGCCCGGGATCTCTGAGCCGTCAGGGTTTCTTATGCCCACTGCTACCAGATTTCTCTGGCTGTCAGTGGTGGCAATCGAAAGATTCGGGTCCGGGAAAACAGCGGCAGGCCCTGAGTTCAGCGTGATGGCATACGTTTGTACTGGCCCATCCGTTTCATGATTGGCAGCATCAAAGCTGACGGTCCGGTATTGGAAGGTCAACACAGCGGTGCATCTTTTCGTGTCCTGCACCACGTTAAATGAAAATG
>Ga0105240_10005973_pt1 | contig 18011 bp, 15 predicted proteins | sample KBSC54metaG_FD_80426 | JGI IMG/M metagenome (GOLD analysis project Ga0105240, IMG submission 80426) | Corn rhizosphere microbial communities from Kellogg Biological Station, Michigan, USA - KBS C5-4 metaG | ecosystem: Host-associated > Plants > Roots > Rhizosphere > Soil | place: Michigan, USA...
CGTGCGCCTGATTACAGGCGGGAAGCTCTGGCCGGATCGTTGACTATTGAGGCCGCCGCGTCACGACGCGAACACCGCTGACGTCAGCATCGGTGACGACGATCTCTGCCGGCGGCGCCGACGTGTTCCCGCCGATGGACACGCTGCTGAACGAACCACCAGAGATACCGCCGCTGATGCCGCCGGCGGCGCCGCCGTTCATAACCGCCGGCACCGATGCGTTGATCCGGTAGCTGCCGGCGACGATGCTGCCTATCGCGAACCGGCCGGCTGAATCCGATCGCGCGCTTCCGACCGGTCCGAACATCGGCCCGCTCCGGGGATCGCCCATCAGCATCACCATCGCGTTGCTGACCGGCTGGCCGCTCTCGTCGACGACGATGCCCGATATGCGGAATGCGGGTGAGGACTGCATCGTGAACTGAATGCCGTTGACGGTCTCTCCGGCAGCAACCCGAACCGGCTGCGCACCGTCGGGATCGATCGTCCCGGGGTAGTACGTGGTGGCTGTCGTCATGACGGGCCCATGTGCCGAGGGCGGTGACACACGTGATTCGCCGAGCGGCATCATCATGCGCGGGCTCGCGGCGATGAAGTACTCGCCCGGCGCAAGGCCGGCGACGCGAAACTCGCCGATGTCGTTCGTCTGCTGTCCTTGTCCTGGCGCGGGCACGAGACGCGAAGCGGCGTTTCCAGACGCGACGCGGCGAAGCGCGATGACGCGCGCGTCCGCGAAGGGCTCCCCGTTCGCGTCGAGAACTCGCCCGGCGACGACGCCGCCTTTCTGAACATGGAGATCGGCCATCGCGACGTGTCCGGCTTCGACGTGAAACGGACGCGGCATTTCCGGCCTCGCACCGGGCTGCGGGTAGCCGTACGGCACGTAGCCGCTCTTCTGCACGTCGAGCCGGTAATCGCCGGGGACCAGAGAAGCGAAGGCGAACGCGCCGTCGGCGTCGGTCGTCGACTGCGGCGGCGGCCCGGGGATGGTTCGACTGCCTTGCGAAAGGAGCATGACGCGCGCGCCGGCGACGGGCTTGTTGCTGCCATCCTCGAGGACGTGTCCTCGGAGCTGTCCCGTCGCCGCGACGGGCGCCTGAGCCAGGAACGATGCGAGGAGGATGAACAGCATTGGCATCATCGTTATCTCCATCAATGGGAGGCTCTGGAATCAGTGACGTTCCGGCGTCACGATCTTTCCAGCGAGCTTTCCCGTCCACGCCCCGGCGTCTTCAGCGACGACGCCGTTGACCAGCACGTACTGCATGCCTTCGGCAAGCTGGTGCGGCTCCTGATATGTCGCGGTGTCGCGCACACGCGCCGGGTCGAACACGAGAATGTCAGCCCACGCGCCCGGCCGCAGCACGCCGCGATCTTTCATTCCAAACACCGACGCTGGAAGGCTGGTCATCGATCGGATCGCAAACGGCAAATCGATCACTTTCCGTTCCTCGACGTACACGTGGAGTTTGCGCGCGAACGCGCCGTTGCCGCGCGGGTGCGGCTTGCCATTTCCGAACGGCACGAGGTCGCCGTCGGTGCACGTCATCGTGAACGGCTGCCGCATGATGCGATCGATGTCCTCGTCGGACATATTGAAGGAGACAAGGCTGGCGTCGCCTTTCACGAGAAGATCCAGCACCGCTTCGTCTGGCGTGCGCTTCATCATCCTGGCGACGTCCGCCAGCGTCTTGCCTTCGAGCGATCGATCGGGCGTGTAGAACGAGATGACCAGCTTCTCGGGCCCGCCGCGCCGTTCGAAGTTCCGCCTGATGTCGGCGAGCAGCCGCTCCCGGTCGCGGCCGTCTATTCGCTTGAGCAGCTCCGGCCGTCCCCCGACTTCCGCCCACCGCGGGATCAGTGCGCCGACGATCCCCGTTCCGCTCGCGTCGTACGGATATTGATCCGCCCACACCTCGACGCCGCGGTCGCGCGCCTTCTGAATGTGGTCGATGAGGGTCGCCGACAGGCCCCAGCTGGAGGGTCCGAGTGCTTTCATATGCGCGACGATGCCGGGAAGGTGCGCTTCCTCGGCGACGCGGATCACCTCGTCGACGGCGGCGACGACGCCGATGTTGTAGTCGGCTTCATCGCGAATGTGGCTTTCGTACACACCGCCACCCTCGCCCGCGGCGCGCGCCATCGCGATCACCTCGTCGGTTTTCGCGTAGCTGCCCGGCGCGTAGTAGATGCCTGAGGACAAGCCGATCGCGCCGGCCGCCATGCCGTCGCGGACGAGCGCGATCATGCGGTCGAGCTCGGCGGCCGACGGAGCGCGGTCGGCCATGCCGAGCACTTCGCGGCGAATCGACCCGTGCGGCACGTAGAGCGCAACGTTGACGCCTGTGCCGACGCGCCCGTATGCGGCGCGCTGAGCCTTGATGTCCACCGGTCCGCCGCCGTCCGGGTTCAGTGTCACCGTGGTCAACCCCTGCGCAAGAAGTTGGCGCCCTTCTTTGAGCGCGCCTGCGAGACCAGTCGATGCGTGTGAATGCACGTCGATGAATCCGGGCGTCACTGTCAGGCCGGCGGCGTCGATGACCTTCACTGCCGTCGCGCCGTCCAGGCGCCCGAGCGCGGCAATGCGGCCGCCCCGTACGCCGACGTCCGCCAGCCGCCACGGATTTCCGCTTCCGTCGATCACTCGACCGTTCTTGATCAGCACGTCGAACGGCCCCATGTCCTGGGACGTGAGCGAGACTGTGAAAATCAGTGTGAAAACGGCCGCCGCAAACCGACATAGTCTCATGGCGACATTCTTGCTCAAACAGGACTGGGATGCTGAGCCATTCGAAGCTGCCGCGAACGTGGCGCCGGCTGCAGCGCGAGCAGCGCGCCGGGAGCCGTCGCTCGCTGCGAATCCGTGCCCGTGCCGGCAACGGGGGACAACAGCTCGACCCGGCGGCGTCGGCGAGAATTGCCGGCCTCCGCTACGTGAACGACGAGACGATGCCCGGCCTGAGGCGCGTCGGATCGGCGAATCGCGTCCGGTACGTCGATCCATCCGGACGCACCGTGTCCGATCGCGCCGAACTGCAGCGCATCCGCTCGCTCGCGATTCCTCCCGCGTGGACCGACGTCTGGATCTGTCCGAGCCCGCTCGGCCATCTGCAGGCGACGGGCCGCGACGCGCGCGGCCGCAAGCAGTACCGCTATCATCCGCGCTGGCGCGAGGTGCGCGACGAAGTGAAATACGGCCGCCTGATCGCGTTCGCCGAGGCGCTGCCCGGCATCCGCGCGCGCACGAACAACGACCTGCGCAAGAGCGGGCTGCCGCGCGAGAAGGTCCTTGCGGCCGTCGTGCAGCTGCTCGAGAAGACGCTGATCCGCGTGGGCAACGACGAGTACGCGCGCGAGAACGGCTCGTTCGGCCTCACGACCATGCGCGACCAGCACGCGAAGATCCAGGGGCAGACGGTGCGGTTCGAATTTCGCGGCAAGAGCGGCATTCAGCACGCCATCGATCTCCGCGATCGTCGCCTCGCGCGGATCGTGAAGGCGTGCCGCGATCTGCCGGGGTACGAGCTGTTTCAATACGTCGACGACGACGGCACGCGCCAGGTGATCGATTCGGGCGACGTGAACGCGTACCTGCGCGAGATTACCGGCCAGGACTTCACGGCGAAGGACTTCCGCACGTGGGCGGGGACCGTGCTCGCGGCGAAGGCGCTCGCCGAGGTTGCGCACTTCGCGTCGAACGCCGAAGCCAAACGCAACGTCGTGCGCGCGATCGAGTCCGTCGCGAAGCGACTTGGCAACACGAAGGCGGTCTGCCGGAAGTGCTACATCCATCCCGCGATCCTCGACGCGTACATGGAAGGCGCGACGATCAGCACGATGAAAGCCCGGGCGCGCGCATCACTGAACGATGAAGAGACGGCAGTGGTGAAGATGATTGAGCGGCGTCTGCGGAAGAAGATCGCCTGACATCTGCCGATCGCCCGTAGATCGCAGAGCCCGCCGTGGATTCCTGCCGAACATGAACTCCGCGGTTTCCGCGGACTCTGCGGTTAGAGCCGCGGACGAGGCTTATAATCGCCGGCGTGTCAGCTCGCCGCGCCGTCGGAACGAATGTGCTCCGCAAAGACGGCGCCGAGAAGGTGTCGGGTCGAGCGCGTTATCTCGACGACCTCACGTTTCCCAATCTCCTCCACGCGCGCACGATCAGGTCGACCATCCCGGCTGGCACGATTGCGAATGTCGGCTTCGCCTTCGACACTGCCGGGTTCACCATCGTCGACCACTCCGACATTCCAGGGAGAAACGTCGTCGCGCTGATCGACGACGACCAGCCGTGTCTTGCGGAACGCGAGATTCGTCACGTTGCCGAGCCGATTGTCCTGCTCGCACACGCGGATCGGGATGCGCTCGCCGCCGCCGATGTGCGCATCGACTATCGGCCGTCTCCACCAAACTACGATCCCGCGCGCGCCGAGCGGGCGTTCAAGACGATCGAGATCGCGAAGGGCTCGCTCGCCGCTGGTTTTGCGGCGGCGGACACGATCGTCGAAGGTGAATATCGCACCGGCCATCAGGAGCAGCTGTACATCGAGCCGAACGGCGTGATCGCGATCGCCGAACATGGCGGCATCACCGTGTACGGTTCGCTGCAGTGCCCCTATTACGTCCACCGCGCGTTGATGGTGCTGCTCGGGATTCCGGCAGAGAAGGTTCGCGTCATCCAGACCGAGACCGGCGGCGGGTTCGGCGGGAAAGAAGAATATCCGTCGATGATTGCGGGTCACGCGGCGCTCCTCGCGATCAAATCGGGACGGCCCGTGAAGCTCGTGTACGACCGCGTCGAAGACATGCTGGCCACCACGAAGCGCCATCCGGCGATCATCCGGCACAGGACCGGCGTGACCCGCGACGGCCGGCTGACCGCGATGGAGGTCGACGCGCTGTTTGACGGCGGCGCCTACGCGACTCTCAGCGGCGTCGTGCTTTCGCGAGGCGTGATTCACGCGGCGGGTCCGTACCGCTGCGATCACGTACGGATCCGGGGGCGCGCCGTCATGACGAATACGCCGCCGAACGGCGCGTTCCGGGGCTTCGGCGCACCGCAGACGCAATTTGCGATCGAGGTTCACATGGATCGCATCGCGGATGCGCTCGGCGTCGATCCCGTGCGCATTCGCGAAGTGAACGCGCTGAAGCCAGGCGACTCGACCGCCACTGGCCAGATACTCGGGCGAGACTGCAGCGCGCTGCCGGTGCTGCGAGCGGCGGTCAAGCGCGCTGATTTCCAGAAGAAGCGGCGTGCGTACTCAGGCACGAACCGCGGCATCGGCCTGTCGCTCTTCTTTCATGGATCTGGCTTTACGGGCGCCGGCGAGGTGAAGCTCGCATCCAAGGCGTCGCTCGCGCTCACGGCAACCGGGGCGCGGATTCTCGTCGCGAGCACGGAGATCGGGCAGGGTACGCGCACGATGCACGCGCAGATCGTCGCCGACACGCTCGGCATTCCGTACGATGCCGTCGAGGTGAACGCCGCCGACACAGGTGCGGTGCCCGACAGCGGCCCGACCGTCGCATCCCGAACCTGCATGGTCGTCGGACGGCTGCTGCAGCGCTGCGCTGAGGAGATGCGCGCGCGGCTCGGCGGCCTGACTCCGCGCCAGTACTTCAGGAAGCACGGGCCGTTTGTCGTCACGAAGCAATACGAGCAGCCACCCGAGCTCGCGTGGGACGATGAGGCATACCGCGGTGATGCATACGGCAGCTACGGCTGGCGTGCGACATCGTCGAAGTCGAGATCGATCCCGATACGTGGCAGGCCACGCCGCTGACGTTCACGACGGTTCACGAAATCGGCAAGGCGATTCATCCGATGCTCGCGACCGGCCAGATCGAAGGAGGCAGCGCGCAGGGCCTCGGCTACGCGCTTCTCGAAGAGGTGGTGATGCGCGACGGCCGCATGGCCAACGCGCAGCTCACGAACTATCTCGTTCCGACGACGCTCGACACGCCGGCGTTCGACGTAGTGACGATGGAGAATCCGTACAAGCACGGTCCCTTCGGCGCGAAAGGGGTGGGCGAGATGCCGATCGACGGTCCGGCGCCAGCGGTGATCAATGCGCTCCGTCACGCCGGCTACGATCTGCGCGAGATTCCCGCCACGCCGGAGAAAATCATGCGGTCCGCCGTGAGCCGAGATCGAGAATCTACGCTCGAGGGCAAGTTACGGAGAGGTGTCGTGAGGCGCGCGCACGTGGGGCGCCGCGCGAAGTGAAATAGCGTGCTCACGATCACCGTCAACGGACGCCGCACGCGACTCGACGTTCACCCGATGAAGCGCCTTCTCGACGTGCTGCGCGAAGACTGCGAGCTGACGGGCACGAAAGAAGGATGCGGTGAAGGTGAGTGCGGCGCCTGTACCGTGCTCGTGGACGGCATCGCGGTGAACTCATGTCTCGTGCCTGTCGCACAGGTGAATCGTGCGACGGTGCTGACGATTGAATCGCTGGACGGTCGCCATCCCCTCCAGCGCGCGTTCGTCGAGCACGGCGGCGCCCAGTGCGGCATCTGCACGCCCGGCATGATCATGGCGGCCGTCGCGCTCGGCTCGAAGCCGTCGCTCGACGACATCCGCGTCGGCCTCGCCGGCAATCTCTGCCGCTGCACCGGGTATGCGGCGATTTATCGATCGATTCAGCAATCCAGTCGGCGACCGCGCTCCCCCGAGCGCGAGAGTCTACGCTCGAGCGCGAGGTCTTCAGCGCGCGGGGGTGGGGCCCCGCGCGCGGTGAAGAATGTCATCAAAACGCCCGCTTCGCGCTGATGCAGGGGTTGATCTCACATCGTTCGCTGTTCGAGCCCAGGTCGCTCAAAGACGCCCTTGCGATGCTGCGCGACGAAGGTCCACTCGTACCGATGGCCGGCTGCACGGACCTTTACGTGTCGCTGAACTTCGGCACGCTGAAGGAGACGCGCTTCCTGAACCTGTGGCGGCTCGATGCGCTGCGGTCGATTGCCATTTCAGGGGACGCGCTGTCGATCGGCGCGCTGGCGACGCATACGGCGATCATCCGTTCGCCGCTCGTCCGCAAACGACTGCCGATGCTGGCAGCGGCATGCCGTGAGATCGGCGGCGTGCAGATCCAAAACCGCGGCACGCTGGGTGGCAACGTCGCGAACGGATCGCCGGCGGGCGACACGCTGCCCGTCCTCGCGGCGGCCGACGCCGTCGTGGTACTTCAATCCGCCGGCGGAACGCGTCGCGTTCCGTTCAATGCGTTCTACACCGGCTACCGCCGCACGGTGATGCGAAGCGACGAGCTGATCGTCGCGTTCGAGCTGCCAAGAATTCATGGCCGCCAGTGGTTTCGGAAGGTCGGCACGCGCGCGGCGCAGGCGATCTCGAAAATCGTGATGGCAGGCGTCGGTCCCGCGGCTGGCGATCCAGCCCGTATCGCGTTGGGGAGCGTTGCGCCCACCGTCCTGCGGGCGACCAGGACCGAAGAGTTGCTCGCTCGCGGCTCGTCCATTGCCGATGCGCAGCGGGCGCTCGCCGCGGACATCGCGCCGATCGACGACATCCGGTCCACGGCTGACTACCGGCGGCGCGTCGCGGCGAATCTGCTCGCTCGTTTCTGGAACGACACCCATCGCGGCTAAAATAGCTGCGCGTCCCCTCGCCGCCATTCCCGAATGAGAGCTGCCGTCGTCGTTCTCGGAGATCTGGGCCGAAGCGCCCGCATGCGCTATCACGCGCAAGCGCTCGCCGCGAACGGTGTCGACGTCGACCTCGTCGGCTTCGAAGGGATGCCGCTCTCGAAAGCGATCACGGCGGACCCGCGGATCACGATTCACCGCATCAACCCGGCGCGACTGCCGATGCGGAGCAATCTCAGAGGGTCGAGTTACGCAGTCGCCGGCCTTTTCGACGCCGCGCGCGTCAGCTTCCGCCTGTGGCGCACACTCCGAAAGCTGAAGCGGCCGGAGCTCGTGCTCGTCCAGAATCCCCCTGCGTTCCCGACGATGCTGATCGCGTGGATGCTGCTGCGCCATCGCGGCGTGCGATTCGTGATCGATTGGCACAACCTCGGTTACAGCCTGCTGCGATTGCGGATGGGGCAGTGGCATCCGGTTGTGCGGCTCGCGCGCTGGTACGAACGGCGCGATGCGCGCCGCGTCGACGCGAACCTCTGCGTGTCGCGCGGCCTGGCGGCATTTCTCGAGAGCCGGTTCGGCGTGCAGAACGCGCACGTGCTCTACGACCGGCCTGCCTCGGTTTTCGTTCCCATGGAGCGCGGCGACCGCGAGCGGTTCCGGCAGGCGTTCTTCGCGCGATTGAACGTTCACGCGGCAACCGTCGGTTTCATCGTCTGCCCGACGAGCTGGACCGAAGACGAAGACTTCGACGTGATCATCGAAACAGTGCCGCGGCTCGAGGAACGCATTCGCGGCTGGGAGGCGGCCGGCTCAGGCCGGCGGTTTCCCGATCTCGTAATCCTCGTCACGGGCGACGGCGCGCGCCGCGCTGAGTTCGAGCGCCGCTTCGCCGGGCTTCAGGCGCGGCGGGTTCAACTGCGGACCCGCTATCTCGAACCCGAAGATTATCCGCGGGTGGTCGGCAGCGCCGACCTCGGCCTCTGCCTGCATCGCTCGTCGAGCGGACTCGACATTCCGATGAAGGTTGCCGACCTCTTCGGCGCCGGCGTCCCCGTGTGCGCGCTCGACTACGGCGCGTGCCTCGCCGAGCGCGTCCGCCACGGCGACAACGGCCTGCTGTTCTCGAATGGCAGGCAGCTCGCCGACGTGCTGTTCGACCTGTTCGAAACCTTTCCCGCCGAACAAAAGGCGCTGGACCGCTTGCGCTCTGGAGCGCGCAAGTCCGCCCGCCCGACATGGGAAGAAGGCTGGACGCGTGAAGCGAAGCCGTTCCTGCTGGGCCCGTCCTAACTTCATATAATTGTGTTTTCCCGAAGGAGCCTCCATGCCTGACGTGGCCGAACGTCTCGATGTTCGAACGCTGGACAACTTCATCGGCGGCCAGTGGGTAAAGTCCCGCGCCACTGATTTCTTCGACGTTCACAACCCCGCGGTCGGCGACGTGATCGGGCGGACGCCGCTGTCCACCGCCGCCGATGTCGACGCCGCTGTTCAGGCGGCCGCGGCGGCATTCCCCGGATGGCGCGAGACGCCGGTGAACGCGCGCGCGCAGGTGCTCTACAAATACAAAGCGGTCCTCGAGCAGCACTTCGACGAGCTCGCGCGAACCGTGACGACCGAGCACGGCAAGACGCTGAACGAAGCACGCGGCAGCGTACGGCGCGGGATCGAATGCGTGGAAGTGGCGTGCGGCGCGCCGTCGCTGATGCAGGGGTTCGCGCTCGAAGACATCTCACGCGACATCGATTGCCACGTGATGCGCCAGCCGCTCGGCGTATGCGCGGCCATCGCGCCTTTCAATTTCCCCGCGATGGTGCCGATGTGGTTCCTGCCGTTCGCGATCGTGACCGGCAACACGTTCGTGTTGAAACCGTCCGAGCAGGTGCCGCTCTCGCAGCGGATGATGATCGATCTCCTGCAGCGCTGCGATCTGCCTGCGGGCGTCGTGAACATCGTCAACGGCGGCAGCGACGTCGTGAACGCGATCTGCGATCACCCGGTCATCAGGGCGGTGTCGTTCGTCGGGTCGACGCCGATCGCGCGCCACGTCTACCAGCGTGCGTCGCACGCCGGCAAGCGGGTGCAGGCGCTCGGCGGCGCCAAGAACTTCGTTGTCGTGATGCCGGACGCGGATCTCGAGCGCTCGATCGAAGCCATCAGCGAATCGTTCTACGGGTGCGCCGGAGAGCGCTGTCTGGCCGGCAGCATGCTGGTGCCGGTCGGAGACGTGCACAAGGAAACGCGCGAGCGCATGGTGGCGCAGGCCAAGGCGCTGAAAGTGGGCGACGGACTGCAGCCAGGCGTCACGATGGGGCCCGTCATCAGCGCGAAGCATCGCGACCGCGTCATCGGCTATGTCGAAAAGGGTGTTGCGGAAGGCGCCAAGCTGCTCGTCGATGGCCGACAGACGCGCGTGCCGGATCGGCCGCACGGTTTCTTCGTCGGACCCACGGTGTTCGACGATGTCTCGCCGAACATGGCAATCGGCCGTGAAGAGATCTTCGGGCCCGTCGCGGCCATCAGCCCCGTAAAAACGCTCGCCGAGGCGATCGCGTTGATGCAATCGCACCCGAACGCGAACGCGACGTCGATTTTCACGTCGAGCGGGAAAGCGGCGCGCGAGTTCGCGAAGCACGCCTCGGCGTCGATGGTGGGCGTCAACATCGGCGTCGCCTCGCCGATGGCGTACTTCCCGTTCGGCGGCGCGAAGGACAGCTTCTTCGGCGATCTCAAGGCGCACGGCCGCGACGCGTTCGAGTTCTACACGGACAAGAAGGTCACGATCACGCGTTGGTTCTAAGCGACCGGGCTCTCATCACGAAGGCACGAAGGATCGCGAAGATCACGATGATTTTGTTTTTCGTGAATGCGTGCGCCTTCGTGTCTTCGTGAAAGCAACTGATATGCGCACACTGATCAAGAACGGCACGATCGTCACGGCGGTCGACCAGTACCGCGGCGACGTGCTCGTCGAGGACGACAAGGTCGCATTGATCGGGACGGCCATCGCCGACGTTCACGTCGACAAGACGATCGACGCGTCCGGCAAATACGTGCTCCCGGGCGGAATCGACGTGCATACGCACCTCGACATGCCGTTCGGCGGATCGACGTCCGCCGACGATTTCGAATCGGGCACTATCGCCGCCGCGTTCGGCGGGACGACTTCGATTGTCGATTTCGCGATTCAGTATCGCGGCCAGACGCTTCATCACGCGTGGGAAACGTGGATGAGAAAGGCGGAAGGCCGCGCGGTCATCGATTATGGCTTTCACATGATCATGACCGACCTCAACGACCAGACCGAGCAGGAGATGGACGCGCTCGTCCGCCAGGGCGTGACGTCGTTCAAGCTGTTCATGGCGTATCGCGGCGTGTTCATGCTCGACGACGCGAGCATCTTCAAGGCGCTGCTGCGCACTGGCAGCAACGGCGGCACGATCTGCATGCACGCGGAGAACGGCGATGTGATCGACGTGCTCGTCCAGAAGGCGCTCGCCGCCGGCAAGACTGCGCCGAAGTACCACGCGCTCACCCGGCCGGCCCGCGCCGAGGCAGAAGCCACGCATCGGGCGATTGCGTTGGCGGAAATCGCCGACGTGCCTGTTTACATCGTCCATCTCTCGTCGGCCGAAGCGCTCGAGATGGTCACGGAAGCTCGAGACCGCGGCCTGCCGGCGTTTGCCGAAACGTGCCCGCAGTATCTGTTTCTCTCCTACGACAACTACGAGGAGCCCGATTTCGGCGGCGCGAAGTACGTGATGAGCCCGCCGCTGCGCGACAAGGCGAAGCAGGATCAGTTGTGGCGCGGGCTGAAGTACAACGACCTGCAATGCATCTCGACCGACCACTGCCCGTTCTGCATGAAGGAGCAGAAGGAGCTCGGCCGCAACGACTTCTCGAAAATCCCGAACGGCGCGCCGGGAATCGAGACCCGCATGAGCCTCGTGTACGACGGCGGGGTGCGTGCTGGCCGGATCTCGCTGAACCGCTTCGTCGAGCTCACGTCGACGTCGCCCGCGAAGATCTTCGGGCTGTTTCCGAAGAAGGGCACGATCGCGCCGGGATCGGACGCAGACATTGTCGTGTTCGATCCGAACCGCAGGATCACGCTCGCCGCGAAGACGCTCCACATGAAGGTCGACTACAACCCGTACGAGGGCCGCGAGGTGACCGGCGCCGCGGACACGGTCCTGTCGCGCGGGCGCATCGTCATCGAAGACGGCGCCTTTGCCGGACGGCCGGGGAACGGCGCGTTCCTCAAGCGCGCGGCTCGCACGTGAACCACTCGGGCATTCTGCCGTTGTGATCATCCGCGGCCGGCGCGTCCTGTTGCCCGAAGGCGTGCGTCCGGCGGCGATTCACGTCGACCAGGGCCGGATCATCCGCATCGGCGACAACGAGGAGACGTCTGGCGACGGCGACGTGTACGACGCCGGCGCGCTCGTCGTGTCGCCTGGCATCGTCGACACGCACGTCCACGTCAACGAGCCGGGCCGCACGGAGTGGGAAGGCTTCGACACGGCGACGCGAGCGGCGGCGGCAGGCGGCGTCACGACGATCGTCGACATGCCGCTGAACTCGATTCCAGCGACCACGACCGCAGGGGCGCTGGACGCGAAACGCGCGGCCGCGGAAGGCCAATGCCATGTCGACGTCGCGTTCTGGGGCGGCGTCGTGCCGAACAACATCGACGGCATTGACGCGCTCGTCAACAACGGAGTTCGAGGATTCAAGTGCTTCCTCGTCCCCTCGGGGGTCGACGAATTCCCCTCGGTCGACGAAGAGGTGCTGCGCCGCGTCCTGCCAACGATTGCGCGCCGAGGCGTGCCGCTGCTCGTCCACGCGGAGTTGCCCGACTACATTGCCAGCCTGCCCCGCCCGACCAGCCCGGCTGACCGGTTTCCGCCCTGCGCGTCCTATCAGCCGTACCTCGAGAGCCGTCCTCCGCGAGCGGAAGTTGAAGCCGTCAGGCTGATGATCGGATTAGCCGCCGAGCACGATGCGCACGTTCACGTCGTGCACGTCGCGTGCGCCGAGGCCGTCGAGGAGATCGCGCGGGCAAAGGCGGCCGGCACCCGGATCACGGCAGAAACCTGTCCGCATTACCTGACGTTCACATCGGATGAAATCCCCGACGGCGGCACCGAGTTCAAGTGTGCGCCGCCGATTCGCGAGGCTTACCATCGCGACGCCCTGTGGCGCGGACTCGAGAACGGCGCGCTCGATCTCATCGCCACGGATCATTCGCCGGCGCCTCCTGCGCTCAAGACTGCCGGTGATTTCGCATCCGCCTGGGGTGGCATCGCCTCCCTCGAGTTGTCGCTCGCCGCCGTCTGGACGGCCTTGTCGCGACGCCGAACGGCGCGGAGCCGTGAGGCGGATGATGCCGCGATCGGACGTGTCAGCCGGTGGATGTCGGCGAACCCCGCCCGGCTCGCCGGATTGGCCCGAACGAAAGGCCGCATCGCCGTCGGCGCCGACGCCGACCTGTGTATATGGGATCCCGACGCTGAGCTCGTCGTCGATCCGCAGCGCCTGCAGCAGCGCCACAAATTGACGCCTTATGCCGGCTGTCGCTTGCGCGGGGTGGTTCGCACAACATTCGTGCGCGGCCGCCGCGTGTGGGATGGCGATCGCCTCGCCTCCGCTCCGATCGGACAACTCTTATGACGCCACCGTACATGGACCTGGTAGACCTTGCCGCCGAACGATTCGGCGGAGCGGTCGTCGCCGCCAACGACGAATTCTTTGCCGCGAAAGAAAACCTGATCAAACGTGAGGCTCCTGTGTGGCGCGAAGGCGAGTACACCGAACGCGGCAAATGGATGGACGGCTGGGAGACGCGCCGGCGTCGCGACATGCCGGCGGGCGGCGATCCAGCCGCGCACGACTGGTGCATCGTCCGGCTCGGCGCGCGCGGCATCGTCCGCGGCGTCGACGTGGAGACGACGTTCTTCACAGGGAACTATCCAGAGGCGTGCGCGATCGACATGTGCGACCTCCCGGCGCGTGCGACCGGACGCGATTTCGAGGCTGCGACGTGGCGAGAGCTGCTCGGAATCACGGCGCTCAAGGGTGATGCGCACAATCCGATCGACATCGCGCAGGCTGCGCCCGCCAGCCACCTGCGCCTTCGCATCTACCCTGACGGCGGCGTGGCGCGCTTTCGCGCGTACGGCGACGTGGTCGCCGACTGGAACCGGCTGCGCCAGCGCGGAGAAGTCGATCTCGCGGCCGCCGAGCACGGCGGCGTCGTCGTCGCCTGCAGCGACATGTTTTATGGTTCGCGGCACAAGCTGATCATGCCCGGCGATGCGATCAACATGGGCGACGGGTGGGAGACGAAGCGGCGGCGCGGGCCCGGACACGATTGGACGATCGTGCGGCTGGCGGCGCGCGGCGTCGTGCGGCGCGCCGAAATCGACACGCGGCACTACAAGGGCAACGCGCCCGGCGAGTGCAGCCTGGACGCGTGCGTTGCGGCCACCGACGACGACACGCTCGTCGTCGGATCGTCGACCGAGGACAACGGACCATGGCGCGAGCTGCTCACGCGGACGACGTTGCAGCCCCACGCCCGGCAGATCTTCGACCGGCTGCACGACATCGGCAGCGCGACGCACGTGCGGTTCAACATCTTTCCGGACGGCGGCGTCGGGAGATTGCGGTTGTACGGCACGCCCGAATGACTGTGGATGAGCTGAACGCGTCCCCGGATGCCGAGGCGCTCTTCCTGCGGTGCTGCGGCTCGAGGCGGTGGGCGCGCGCCATGACGGCCGCGCGTCCGTTCGCGGCGCTGGCGGCAGTGCTCGATACCGCGGATCGGATATGGAACGCGCTCACGCCGATCGACTGGCGCGAGGCGTTCGCGGCGCATCCGAAAATCGGCGAACGGACCCGCGATGTGTGGGCGGCAGGCGAGCAGGCGGGCGCCAGCAGTGCGTCGGCGGCCGTCCGTGAGCGGCTGGCGGCAGCCAATCGAGCATACGAAGCGCGTTTCGGGTACATTTTCATCGTCTGCGCCGCCGGTAAGAGTGCCGACGCGATGCTCGCGTTGGCCGAAGAGCGGCTGCAGCACGATTCAGAGCGCGAGCTGCACGTCGCGGCCGAAGAGCAGCGGAACATCACGCGCCTGCGGCTCTCGAAGCTACTGGCATCAGCATGATCACAACGCACGTGCTCGACACTTCACGCGGGGGCGCCGCCGTCGGCATCATGGTGATTCTCGAACTCCGGCAGGCGAGTGAGTGGAGTCCCATCGGACGCGGCGCGACCGACCAGGATGGCCGGTTCATCGCGCTCGCCGCAGACACGCCGCTCGTGCCGGGCATCTATCGCATGACGTTCGACACCGGCGACTACCAGCGCGAGCGTGGCATGCCCTCCCCGTTTTTTCCCGAAGTGACCGTCACGTTCAGCGTTCGCGACGCCGCGGCTCACTATCACGTCCCGCTGCTCCTCAGCCCGTTCGGGTATTCGACGTACCAAGGCACATAGCGCAATGCCGGTGCTTGGCACGAATCGGTACGGCAAGTCGAGAATCCGCCTCGTCAAGGTGCGGCGGCCGGCAAGCGCGTCTGGCGACGCGCCGCACGAGCTCGTCGACCTTACGATCGACGTCGGGCTCGAGGGCGCGTTCGAGGCCGTCTACGTCGACGGCGACAATGCCGCGTGCCTGGCGACCGACACGATGAAGAACACCGTCTATGCCTTTGCTCGGACACATGAAATCGCGCACGTTGAAACGTTCGCGTTGGCACTCGCCGGCCATTTCGTCGCGCAGCCGGCCGTTTCGCGAGCGACGGTTGCGACAGTCGAGCATCGCTGGGAGCGGCTGGTCGCTGATGGCCGTAGCCACCCTCATGCGTTCGTCCAGCCGGGCGGCGAGCAATGGACCGCGAAGGTAACGCGCGACGAAGAGGGAACACGAGTATCGTCGGGACTCACGAATCTGATCGTGCTCAAGACGAGCGATTCTGGTTTCGCAGGATTTCCGCGTGACGCGTATACCACGCTGCCAGAAACAACCGACCGCATCCTGGCGACCGCCGTCACGGCAGGGTGGGTGTACAGGAGTGTTTCGGTGGACTTCGGCGCGAGGAACCGCATTCGTGCCGCGCTCGTCGAGAGCTTTGCCGCGCACGACAGCCGGTCCGTTCAACACACGCTGTATGCGATGGGCGGCGCCGCGCTTGCCTCCTGCAGCGACATCACGGAAATAACGCTTTCGATGCCGAATCGGCATCATCTGCTCGTGGACTTGCAGCCCTTCGGGCTGGATAATCCGAACGAGATCTTCGTCGCCACCGATCAGCCCTTCGGGCTCATCGAGGCTACGGTGAGGCGCTGACGCTCCATGCCCAATCTGTCCACGACGTTCACCGGCTTGCGATTTCCGAATCCGTTCCTCTTGTCGTCGGCGCCGCCGACCGAATCGGAGTCGAACATCCTGCGCGCGTTCGAGGCTGGGTGGGGCGGCGTCGTGACGAAAACAATCGGGCTCCATCCGGTCGTGAACGTTGCCGGACCGAAAACCAAGTTCCTCCGGGCCGATGCGGATTCGGCGCACCTGTCCATGAAGAAGCGCGCCGGCGCCGCGCTCCACTCGTCGTGGAACTGGGAGCTCATTTCCGACAAGACGCTCGAGTGGTGGGTGCCGCGGCTCGGCCGGATCAAGGACGCGTTTCCCGATCGCATCCTCGTCGCCTCGATCATGGCCGGCTCGGGAAACGACACGGAGCTGCGGCACTGGCAGGAGCTCGCGATCGCGTGTCAGCAGCAGCGCTGCGACGCGCTCGAAATCAATCTGTCCTGCCCCCACATGGACCGGCCCGACATGGGCTCGAACGTCGGCAAGGACAAGGAGCTGGTCTCGATCGTCACGAAAGTCGTCAAGGAAGTTGCGAGCATCCCCGTGTGGGCGAAGCTCACACCATCGACGACCGACATCGTCGTCGAAGCTCGCGGGGCATTTCTCGGAGGCGCCGACGCGATCTCGTCGTCGAACACGTTCACGTCGCTGCCGCTCATCGACGCCGAGACGCTCGAGTTCGAAGTGAACGTGGACGGCCTCGTGTCCACCGGTGGCCTCGGCGGCCCGGCGATCCTGCCGTTGTCGCTCGCGAAGATGTCGCAGCTCACGCAGGCGTTCCCGCAGAAGGCGTTCTCCGGGATCGGCGGCATCTCGAATTTCGAGCACGCCTTGAACTATTTCCTGCTCGGGTGCGGAACGGTTCAAGTGTGCACGGCGGCGATGCTCGACCACGCCGTCGGCCCGAATGTGATCCGCGAGCTGACCGGCGGCCTCGCGCAGTTTCTGGACGCCCACGCCGGCCGCGGCTGGACGAGCGTCTGCGACATCGTCGGCCTTCGGCGCGATCGGATCGTCGCCCAGTCGAGGATCCGCCGCCCTGATGAGAAAGATTACCGCGGCGGCTACGAATCGGAAGGCTACGCGTCAGCCGAGTCGCCGACGGTGCGCTAGGATCTTGGCGAACGATTTCATCCGCAGCTCCTCGATTGTGAGTCCGCTGCGCTCGAGCGCTTCCGCTTCGGTGATCGCGCCGCAATTCATCGCCCGCAGAAAATAGTTCAACAGTCCCTGGCCCGTCGCGGCATCGTCGAAGACGTCGCCGACGAGCGTCGCCTGCGCCGCTTTGTCGATGAAGTTCTTCAAACGATCGGATGCCGCATCGAGGCCTTCGAGGAAGAATGCGTACACCGTCGCGTAGCGGGTCGGCAGCTGCGCGGGGTGAAGATCCCAGCCCTGATAAAAGCCCGATACGAGCGAATGTCGCACGTGCTCCGCATGAAGCCGCCATGCTCGGTGGACGACATCGCGCGACCCGATCGGCAGCATGTTCGTTGCGCCGTCCGACAGGTGAATCCCGGTGCCGGCGAGCGCCACCTGCATCACGTGCTTGGCGAAGTCGCACACCGGGTGCAGCATGTGCTGGTGCGCGGCCGTGATGCTGCACGCCGCGGTGTAGTCGTATGTTCCGAAATGCGCCGCGACGATGCGGCCGCGGCCTTCGACGATGAACCGGGGCAACGCCACAGTACCGTCTTCGGCGAAGACGGACTGCGTCGTCTCGATCATCAACTCGAATTGCAGCGTTCCCTTGGTGATGTCGCGCCAGTACTCGAACGCGTCGCACGCCGAGGTCATCGCGGTGACTTGCTCCGGCGAAGTGATTTTCGGGAGCGTGACCACAAAATTGGCGGGCAATGCGCCGCCAGTCTTCTCGAGCAGTCGCGTCAGAAACAGATCGAACGTCCGGAGACTGCGCCGCTTCAGTTCTTCGTTGAGCGTTTTGATGCGAATCCCGATCGATGGCGGCAGCGAATTGGCGGTCATCCCGGCAGCCACTTCGTCCGCCGCCGCCTTCGCAACG
>Ga0105240_10005974_pt1 | contig 18011 bp, 15 predicted proteins | sample KBSC54metaG_FD_80426 | JGI IMG/M metagenome (GOLD analysis project Ga0105240, IMG submission 80426) | Corn rhizosphere microbial communities from Kellogg Biological Station, Michigan, USA - KBS C5-4 metaG | ecosystem: Host-associated > Plants > Roots > Rhizosphere > Soil | place: Michigan, USA...
CGATCATTCGTATAAGAAAACGGTAATGAGAGGGATACCGGGCGGCGAGCAATTAATAACCGGTGATTTTGACAACGATGGCTGGCCTGATGTAATGTGCTTATTCGCGCAAGCCGACGAAGGCATCTGGATGTTCCTGAACGATCATAAAGGCGGCTTTATTACCAAAAATGTATTACATTTTCCAGCCGTGTATGGATCGAGCAGTTTCCAATTAGTCGACTTTAATCATGATGGTAAGACTGATATATTATATACTTGTGGTGATAACAGCGATTACTCGAAAGTATTAAAGCCCTATCATGGCGTTTATATTTTTACCAACCAGGGCGACTGGAAGTTTAAGCAGACTTATTTTTATCATATCGATGGCTGTTCCAAAGCTATTGCTTCCGATTTTGATCATGACGGCGACCTGGACATAGCGGCCATAGCGTTCTTTGCCGATTTTAAATCTCATCCAGGCGCTGGTTTTACTTATCTGGAGCAAACCAGGTCCAATCAGTTTACTGCTCATGAATTACCGATCGATCAATATGGCCGCTGGCTGACGATGGAGATAGGAGACGTCGACAATGACGGCAACGAGGATATCATTCTCGGTAACTTCTCAACACACGGCCGGGGTCTGCTGAATCAGAAGGGTTTTAAACCTCAATGGGACCAGCATTTACCGGTAATCATGCTGAGAAATAATACCCCTAAAAAGTAGAAGACATTTGCCTTTTATTAGGCGTTGTGCTTCGGTGCCCGAAGCAGGTGAGTATGACCTTTGCGCTTTATTCTTCGACAGGCTCGGAATAACAAGGCTCTTTTAATGCAAATCACCTTACTTTGCATTATCGATTATGAAAAACGCAGATGTAATTATTATAGGCGCCGGTGCGGCGGGTTTGATGGCCGCTTATGAATTATCCAAAGCCGGAAAACAAGTGATTGTATTAGAGGCCCGTGGCCGTGTGGGAGGAAGAATGCATACTTTAAATGACGACTTGCATACCGAACTGGGCGCGGAGTTTATTCATGGTGATTTGCCTGTAACCTTACAACTCCTTAAAGACGCTAATGTCGAATCAATCCCTGCATCCGGAGAGATGTGGCATAGCCGTGATGGTAAGTTTTCAAAGAATGCTGAGCAGTTTGAACACTGGGATTTACTGATGGAAAAGCTTGATCAGCTTGAAAAGGATATCAGCATCGGTGATTTTCTGCAGCAAGAGTTTGGCGATGAAAAATATACAAGCTTAAGAGCATGGGTAACCCGTTTTGTTTCAGGATACGATACGGCAGATCCATTTAGGGCCAGTGCATTCGCTTTGAGAAGAGAATGGCAAAGTGAAAATGACGACACGCAGCATCGGGTAAAAGCCGGTTATGGCAGGATGATCAATTACCTGGTCAATACAAGCGAGCAAAACGGCACACGATTTTACCTGAATACCATCGCGAAGCATATTCACTGGACGCACGGACAGGTAGAAGTAATTACATCTAGCAACGAAAGTTTCAAGGCAAAGCAATTGATCATTGCCTTGCCATTAGGAGTTTTAAAAGCTGATCTATCGGAACAAGCTTCAATAACGATCAGTCCTTCTGTAGGTATGTGTAAAGAAGCTATTAGTCAGATTGGCTTTGGATCGGTTGTGAAGGTACTGCTACAATTCAAAACCGCATTCTGGGAAGATCAATCTATAACCGGCGCCGACCTGGGCGATATGGGTTTCATCCTTTCAGGCGAAGCAATACCTACCTGGTGGACACAGCATCCATCGCCTTCAACTTTACTTACCGGTTGGCTAGGCGGTCCGCCGGCTGCGAGGAAGAAGGACATGAGTAACGATGAGCTGTTGGAAGAAGGTCTGCAGTCACTATCGAGAATATTCAACATTGACATAAGTAAATTAAAAAGTGACCTGTTAACCTCGCATGTAGTGAATTGGACAACCGATCCATTCACATTAGGCTCTTATGCTTATGATACATTGGAATCTGCCGAAGCCCGCAAAATATTAAATACACCGATAGATCACACCATCTATTTTGCCGGAGAATATTTGTATGATGGTCCTGCTATGGGCACGGTGGAAGCAGCGCTCACAAGTGGGATGGAAACAGCGAGGAAGTTGATCGGTTGATAGTTTAGTTAAGCGGTTGATTAGGTTGAATGGTTGATTGAGTTAGGGTAGCTTTCAGCTTTAATCTTTCTGCTTTCAGCTCTCACTGCCAATAATTCCCTGACAGGATGATCATATTCAATAACTTGATACTATTGTCATAGTAGTCGTAATCTTTCAATTTAAAATTCACCAGGTAATCCCATTCATCATTCAGCCACTGCTGATTCTTTTTGTCAGTCATGGCTGAAACTGTAAACGGACCGATGAAACTCAAAGCCTCAAAATAGCGGTGCCTAATATCGTTGCCCGCAAGAGTGTATCCTGCAGAGAGGTTATCAGGTTTATTTTGGGTGGTTTCGCGTACCCACTTATTAATGCGGTCGTTGAATGTTTTAGCGCGCTTGTCGCTGGTTAGCAGATAATCCGTCGCAATGCGCCAGGGAACACGACAGGCATTGTAGTTATAACTTCCGTCGTAAGGCGACTCGAGATAATTTGCCTGTGCCGGTTCAGCTTTTTTATTGATGTGACGAATGAAGTCAGGCACCAACCCGGCATCCGGACTGTAAGTGTCCTGCATGTAATTTAACAGCTTGTAATTGTTATCAATCACCTTTTTCCATCTTTCATCATGCGTTGCATTTTCAAATGCTTTAAAGTTCGACGGCATAAAATCAGACGTACGGGTATCGTAATAATCCTTACTATCATACTCGATCGCGTCACTCAATAATATGGAGTAGGTGTGAGGATTGATTTCATAATGCATAATGGATGCGATCATCTTCCGTGCCCCTTGCAGATAATTGATTTTGCCAGCGCTTCCCCATTGCTTATCAGCCAATAGGAGGGAATAAGCGATATCTATATCCCCGTCTGTTGCAGTGCTTTTATCCAGGTCACGGCAGTTTTGTGTTTGCGCCCAAGCCATCAGGAAAGGATGATTGGCAAGATGACTTTTATAATATTGATAAAGGCCATCATATGTTGTTTTTGCAGATTGATCAGCACCCGCCATTAAAGCGGTAACGATCATTCCATATCCCTGACCTTCAGACACGCATTGTTTATCTCCTTTTCGCTCAAACCAGACAAAATATTCACCCGGATGGCAGCCGGATTTGATATAACGTTTCTTCCATTGCTCATAAAAGCTCAAGATCAGTTTATCTAACCGATTCTGGGAAATATGATTCGGCTTGATGCTGCCTTTTGTATAGCGCGTATGTTGAGGAAAGGGCCTCTTCGGTGCCTGTCCATGCAGTTCTATACTAAGGTATAGAAAGACAATTACCCCAATCCATTTTAAACACATTAGTATTGGTAGTTCTTTATATCCTGTATGGCATTGTATCGTGTAAGAGGTGCGATCGCCTGCATGGTACCGGTATATTCCTGTAACACGGTTTCGTCAGCGTTCAGATCAATGCCAGCGAAATACATCTTTAAGCATTCCAGGAAATTTTGGATGGCCGGGGTTTGTTTGCATGTCGCTGCAAACCAGGCACGTTTAGCTACGCCATGGTGCAACGGCTTTACTACGATATTCCGGTCTTTCAGGTAAGGTTCAACGATCCAATCAGCCATTACGCTAATACCTAAGCCTGCATTCACCATTTCGATGGTGGCATCGGTATAATGTATACGATGCAATGTTTTGGGTCTGACATGCTGTGCCTCGATCAACGATTCAATTACCGGAGTATCCTGGTAGGATGGGTCATATAAAGGAAGAATTAACTCCTCATCCTGAAAATCGCATATCTCTATTATATCTTTTTGCGCCAAAGGATGATCTTTGCAAATCACGGCCATCAGCTGATCCTCAAAAATAGGCTCGTAACGGATACGCGTATTTACCATTTGGGTACGAATGATACCGATATCCAGATCTCCATTCATTAAATATTCTAATGGTCGGCGGGTAGCTTCTGACAGTATTTGTATATTGATATCCGGCCAGCGCTTTTTGTAATATTTAATAATACCCGGCAGCCAATGATAAGCTGTATAACACTGCATGCTGATGGTCAGTTTGCCTGTGCGGCCCATTTTATAGTTGGTAATATCTTCTGCGAGTGCCTTAATCTCAGCTAGTATTTTTTCGGAAGTCCGCAGGAAACGGTACCCCTGGTCAGATAAATGTAACCTTTTCCCCTGCCTGTCGAATATCTGGACGTCTAATTCACGTTCTAACTCTCTAAGCTGATGACTCAATGCGGATTGCGTAAGATGCAGTGTTTTAGCGGCTTTGGTTAGTGTCCCCTCCTTCGAAATCGTATCAACTAACCGAAAATGATGTAATGCTATGTTCATTATTAGTATTTTTAATGATTGTAACAAAATTAATTCATTTTTTTCATATAGGACTTAATATCTAATTTTGTCGTGTCAAATTTACACGTCTATGGTCAACATGCCTTTTAAGCATTTCCTCTATGTTTTCTTAGGCTTTTTTAGCGTCATTCAGGCATACGGTCAGGAAAAAGTGTTAACGATGAAGGATGCGGAGCAATTAGCGCTCAGCAATTATGCCTCCATCAAAGCTAAAGCCAGCCAACTGAATGCTTCAAAAGCTTTCCTGAAAGAAACAAAATCCGAATACCTGCCCGATGTGAACTTATCGGCCCAGCAGGATTACGGAACAATCAACGGTCAAAACGGCCCTTCTTATGGTTATCGCGGTTTAAGCGTAGCATCATCTGGTCCAGCGTTGCCGAATCAAAACTGGAACGCCGCATTTGGCGCACTCTATTTAGCTAACGTAAACTGGGACTTTTTCGCATTCGGTCGTGCCCGCGAAAAGGTTAAAGTACAAAAATCTATTGTCGGGCTGAATGAGAATGATCTTTCGCAGGAACAGTTTCAACACCAGGTACGCGTAGCTACTTCTTATCTTAACCTGCTGGCCGCACAGCAATTAGCTAAGGCACAGCAGGATAACCTCGACCGTAGCATCGATCTGCAAAAAGTAGTTGTGGCCAGGGTAAAAAATGGTTTGAACCCGGGAGTAGATTCAGCGCTGGCCAATGCGGAAGTTTCCAATGCGCGTATTGCATTGACGAATGCACAGCAAACTGTGCAGGATCAGAGCAATCAGCTATCAAACTACCTGGGTATTACGCCTCAGAATTTTGTATTGGATAGCGTGTTTTTAACCAAGGCGCCCAATAATGTTGATCAGCAATCGACAGTTAATCTCGATAATCATCCGATTCTAAAATATTATCGCGATCGCGTTGGCGTAAGCGATGAACAGGCTAAATATCTCAAAACACTAGCCTATCCTACCTTTAGTTTTTTTGGTGTATACCAGGGCAGGGGATCTGGTTTTAACTCGACTTATGGTTCCGACCAAAGCGCCTACACCAGCAGTTATGGTAGTGGAGTAGATCCAACCAGATACAATTACTTATTTGGGATAGGCTTTGTGTGGAATATCACTAATCCTTTCCGGGTACATTATAATGTTCAGTCGCAGAGGTTTACTTCCGAACAATATCAGCATGAATATAACCTGGTTAGCCAGCAGTTGCGTGATCAGCAGTTACTTGCAGATACCAGAATATCTAACGCTTTGAAGAATTACCACGAGGTGCCTGTAGAAGTAAAGGCTGCCAGCGATGCTTACGTACAGAAATATACTTTATATAAGAATGGCCTCGCCAATATCGTCGACTTTACGCAGGCGCTGTACACATTAAACCGTGCCGAGGTGGATAAGGACATTGCTTATAACAATGTATGGCAGGCGCTATTGTATAAAGCGGCAGCGACGGGCGATTTCGGACTATTCATCAACAATTTTTAATCTAAAACAAAACACAAATAAATGGGAATGATTAAAGGCGCACTGCAGAAACCGATCACCATATTGGTAATCGTGGCAGGCCTATTCTTTTTCGGGATAAACGCTGTCCGCACCATCAAGATCGATATCTTCCCCGATCTTAATCTACCGGTTATCTATGTGTCTCACCCTTACGGTGGTTTTACTCCTGACCAGATGGAGGCCTATTTCGGTAAACAATATGTAAACCTCTTGCTCTTCGTATCCGGCGTAAAAAACATCGAAACAAAAAATATACAGGGGTTAACACTAATAAAAGTTACATTTTACGAGGGCACTAACATGGCCCAGGCCGCCGCGGAGGTGACGGCTTATACCAACAGGGCCCAGGCGGGTTTCCCGCAGGGCTCGCAGCCGCCATTTATACTCCGGTTTGATGCATCTACGCTACCTGTAGGACAGTTAGTATTAAGCAGCCCGATCCGAAGTAACAACGAATTGCTGGATTTTGCGCTGGTATATGTACGGTCGTCGTTTACGTCAATTCCCGGACTGGTAGCTCCGGCGCCGTTCGGCGGTAACCAGCGTACTGTGGTTATCAAGGTCGATCCTGCATCATTGCGCGCTCACAACCTAACGCCGGATCAAATTGTTCAGGCATTGCGCGATAATAACCAGAATACGCCTGCCGGTAACGTGCGTGTAGGAGATTATAACTACCTGACACCAGCCAACACAACCATAAAAAAAGTACCTGAGTTTGGCGATATACCATTGCTAAAGAATGGTGTGCAAACCGTATTTATGCGCGATGTAGCCACGGTAGAAGACGCGGCGGATATCACCAATGGTTATGCTTTGATCAATGGCAAGCGCTCGGTTTATCTGCCTATTACCAAGTCGGCTGATGCTTCTACCTGGGAAGTGGTTCAGAATCTAAAGAAAGCGATTCCAAGATTCCAGGCATTGCTTCCACCCGACGTGAAACTGTCGTTCGTATTCGACCAATCGGTTTACGTAATTAACGCGGTAAAGAGTTTGGCTGAAGAGGGCGCCATAGGTGCGATCCTGACTGGTTTGATGGTATTGTTGTTCCTGGGTGACAGGCGTGGTGCTTTGATCGTGATCCTGACGATACCCACCTGCGTTATCTCGGGCATATTCTTCCTGTCGCTTTTTCATCAAACCATCAATATCATGACGTTGAGCGGTCTTTCGCTGGCGATAGGTATTTTGGTTGACGAATCGACGGTAACTATAGAGAATATTCACCAGCATTTTGATATGGGTAAACCCAAGGCACTCGCCATATGGGATGCCTGTAAGGAAATAGCCTTTCCAAAATTGCTGATCCTCTTCTGTATCCTGGCGGTATTTGCTCCGGCTATCACTATGAAAGGTATACCGGGAGCATTGTTCCTGCCGCTATCCATGGCTATTGCTTTTTCAATGATCACATCTTACGTTCTGGCGCAAACATTCGTGCCGATCATGGCCAACTGGCTGATGAAGAATGAGCACGAGGACAAAAACTATGCTGCTAAACACGACGAGCAAGAAGAGCAGGAGCAATGGAAACTGAAGGAAGAAGCTGTTAAACAAACATTAGCCCATCACGCCAATGGAAAAGTAAGCCGTTTTGAACGATTCCGCGAGTGGTATATGGATAGGATAGACAAATTCCTGATGCCAAACCGGAAATTTGTGGTGATATTCTATGCAATTACTTCAATTGGTTTTGCGGCAATATTGTTCGCCATTATTGGCCGCGACGTATTGCCTAAAGTAAATTCTGGCTCGTTCCAACTGCGCTTACGCGGACCGGATGGCACCAGGATGGAGCGTACGGAAGCTACTACTATAGAGACCTTGCATATACTGGAGAAACTGGTCGGAAAAAATAATATTGAGATCACTTCGAGCATGGTGGGGCAACACCCGTCATCATTCTCGACCAACCCGATCTACCTGTTTATGGCTGGTCCGCAGGAAGCAGTAATGCAGGTAAGTTTGAATGAAAACTACAAGGTAAACCTGGACGATTTGAAAGAACGCATCAGGGATACGATGAAAAAGGCTTTACCGGATGTGAAGATGTCTTTTGAGCCGATAGAACTGACCGACAAAATTTTAAGCCAGGGATCAACGACACCTATTGAGGTGGCATTGACCGGTAAGAATAAAAAACAAAACCAGCAGTATGCATTAAAGGTGGTAAAACAGTTAAAGACCGTTCCTTACCTGCGCGATGTGCAGATAGCACAATCTTATAAATATCCGTCTATTAACATTAATATAGACCGTGTCCGCGCGGCTGAATTGGGCGTGAGTATTAATGATATATCGCGTACGCTGACAGCATCTACCTCGTCGTCACGTTTTACAGAAAAGAACAACTGGATAGATGAACGGGTGGGATTAAGCTACCTGGTACAGGTAGAGGTACCCGAATATAAGATGTCGAGCCTGAATGATATTCGTGCGTTACCCATAGTCGCCAATCAACCAAGACCCGTTTTAGGCGACGTGGCTGAGATAAAAACCGATACGACAAACGGCGAAAATGATGATATCGGTGCAGTGCCAACGCTTTCGGTAACGGCCAATATTAATAAACAGGATTTGGGAACAGCAACAACTGACGTTAATAAAGCACTGAAAGATTTAGGACAACCGCCCCGCGGTCTGACAGTGGAACTGCGTGGTATGGCCCAAACATTGACCGAGACCCTTGATAGTTTGCAGTCGGGTTTGATAGTAGCCATATTGGTGATATTCCTGATGCTGGCAGCTAATTTCCAGTCGTTCAAAGTGTCGCTTGTTGTATTGTGTACGGTTCCCGCGGTAATAGGAGGGGCATTATTCCTGGTGAAGATAACCGGCGCTACGCTAAACCTGCAATCCTACATGGGCATGATCATGTCGGTAGGTGTATCCATTTCAAACGCGGTGTTATTGGTAACCAACGCCGAAGAGCTGCGCAAACATAATGGCGACGCATTAAAATCGGCACGTGAAGCCGTAGCTTTGCGTATCAGGCCGATCTTAATGACCAGTTTGGCGATGGTGGTAGGTATGCTTCCAATGGCATCGGGCTTAGGCGAGGGTGGCGATCAAACCTCTCCGTTGGGCCGCGCTGTGATCGGTGGTCTGCTGGCCTCAACATTTGCTGCGCTGATCGTATTGCCACTGGCTTTTGCCTGGATACAAGGCAACACCACTACCGAATCCGTATCGTTAGACCCTGAAGATAAAGAAAGTAAATTCTATGTCCCTTTGCATCATCATGAAAACCCTAAAAAATAAATCACTTATTATTCTTGCCTGCTTAGTAGCAGGTACGGGCCTGTTTAGTTCTTGCGGCCCGAACAAAAAAGAAAAGGAAGAGCAACAACAGACTGTCGAAGCAGAGAATGCGCTGGATACTCCAACCGTGGCACTTATTCCTGCGGCAAAGGGCAAGCTGAGCTCAAGCATTACTGTGCCGGGTGAACTGCAGCCATTTTTGCAGGTTGACCTGTATGCAAAGATCAACAGCTATGTAAAAACACTTTTGGTTGATATCGGCTCACAGGTACATAAGGGACAGGTACTGGCTACTTTAGAGGCGCCTGAGATCAACTCACAGTTGGAAGAAGCTAAGTCAAGAATTCAGCAGAACAAAGCTGTATTATTCGCCAGCAAAGCAACTTATGACAGGCTTTATAGCACCAGTAAGACTCCTGGTACAGTATCGCTGAATGACCTTGAACAGGCTGAGGCTAAAATGCGGTCCGATTCAGCTAATGTTGAGGCGGCTAAATCGGCCTACCGGGTAATAACAGCTAACCTGGATTATTTGCAGATACGTGCGCCGTTTGACGGTGTGATCACTGTTCGTAACATTAACCTGGGGGCCTATGTTGGTCCTGCCGGCGGTAGCGGAAACTTGCCGTTGTTTGTCATTGAAGATCATAAGCGTCTGCGTTTGGTGATATCTGTACCAGAAAATTATACTGGTGGTTTACATGATGGTAGTGAGGTCACATTTAACGTTAAGGCGTTGCAGGGTGAAAAATTTACTGCCCCGGTGAAACGTTTGGCAGGTGCATTGGATCAGAAATTAAGATCAGAACGTTTGGAAGTGGATGTGATCAACAAGGATAACAGGCTATTGCCCAATATGTATGCCGATGTGAATGTTCCGATCCCTGCAAGGGACAGCGCCTACATTGTGCCAAAAACGGCCGTGGTGGCATCTACTGAAAGGGTATTTGTAATCAGGATCGTAAACAACCGTGCAGAGTGGGTTGATGTACAAAAAGGACTGGAATCAGGAGATAACGTCGAAGTTCATGGCGATATTAAGGCTGGCGATCAAATTGTAAAAGCAGCTTCTGAAGAAATAAGAAATGGCTCACCTGTAAGAACAGATGCTGGTAAAAAAGCTGCTGAAGTGACGAAGAGTTAGTGATTAGAGATTAAAGATTAGAGATCAGAAGAACGTCGTTATGGTTTTATAACGACGTTCTTTTTTACTGGAATTTCTTAAGTAAACCCACCCCCAGATCATTTGTACTGATCGCTGAATTAGACAGCAAAACTATCCCTAATTTCTTTTCAATATTAAATGCCATAAAACTGCTGCAGCCGTAAGTTTGACCGTCATGGAAGTAATATTCGACGCTATCAACTACGATCACATGCCAGCCTAATCCTAGTTTAATGTCTTTATTGTAAGTTATTTGGTGGGTTAATTCAATTGCTTTTGATAGTCCGGTTTGACCGGGAGCCATGTTGACTTTAAGATACAACAACATATCATCCAATGTCGACCTTAATGCACCGCAGGCGGCAAGTACCTGGAATGTCCACGGGGAAGTAGCTTTGCCGTCTTCATTATAAACAGTAACAAATCTTTGCCGTTGAACGGTGGTTAAATGCTGTTCAGTGTTTTGCATTCCTAATGGAGTGCAAATTACTTCCTTCACCATTTCTTCAAATGTTTTCCCACTGACCTGTTCTAAAATGCTCCCCAATAAACCTACTCCAAAATTAGAATAGGAATAGTTCTCTCCTGGTTTGCTGTTTAGTTTGCAGGTTTTCAGATATTCATAAAGATGCTTTTTAGTGTAATCCTTATAAGGATCATAAGGGTCACTGGAATGAAATTCAAAGTTGTCGGGCAGACGTGATAGGCCGGAAGTATGGTTGCTCAGCATTTCAAGTGTAATGCCCTGTAACTCTTTGTTAGCAGAAACGGAATCGGGCAGATATTTAGTGATTGGATCCGTCAGCTTTAACTTACCCTCATTGGCATAGTACGCCAGCAGTATAGCCGTAAATGTTTTGGTGATAGATCCTATCTCGTAAATAGAATTTGTTTCTGATAGTTGATTATTTCCCGAAACTGTTTCTCCATAATTATAAGTATGAACTACACCACTATGAATGATCCCAATACTTAGACCGACAGTATTTCCTTTTTGAATATGATTTCTTGCTAATGAGTCTACCTTTTTATCGGTCAGTGTTCGCATCAGGTTGGACGTGTGGACGGGTTTGAGTTTATCAGCTGCTACTTCTTTGTAAGGTTTGAATAGGAGCAGATCAAGTTTGTCATCCTTATCCAACGCCAGCAAAAGCTGTAAACTCCCTGAATCAAAATCCAGCTTATAAGTGCTCAGTTTATTGTCCTGGAAACTAATAAGTGAGGATTGCCTGATGGGGCCAAGCGGGAAAAGCTGCTGAGTAGCTACATATTTGAATGTCTGGGCGTCCAGCTGTTTTTTGAAACCTTCTCCACCCAGTTCATACATTGGTTCAGCCTGACGCTCATTAAAATACTTATAAACCAGTGTAAATACCGAGTCGTTTTTACGCTGCTGCATGCTTTGCGCGGATGTGGCAATATTTAGCAATAACAGGACAGCCGAACTAATAATTTGAAATATTCTCATAAGCGTTCATTGTCGAATTCCTGCCTATTCTTAAATATGTTATTAAGCGGATCGGTTAACCGGGCAAATAATTTTTCGTTACGTCGCCAATTGACCCGGCAAGCAATAACGCCAGTTATCGCTCCGGAAATATATGCGTATCCAATAAAACTGAACATAGAGCCAGGTTCGGCTAAAATATTTTTGAATGAATGCGAAAATAGAATAGCATATGCCAGACTTAGTGCTAAGGCCAGTCCCGCTCCGGCTATAATTCCGCCATCCCTGATGCAGTATTTCCACAGACCGCCTTTACGGGTCTCTTCCCATTTCTGCACAAATGTGATGTTTTGAATATCCTCTTCGGTAAGTCCCTTCACCTTTAGCTTTTTTCTTCTCTCGACGCTTTGCTGAAAAGAATAAAAATCAAGGAAAATGCCGGGAACAAAAAATATCAAGACAATCCACCAAAAGCCCTGAAGCCACCATACGATAAACGCGTTGAGAATTACAGAAACAATGATCTGTTTGTAAGACGACTTTAGATATTGCTTAAAAACATCAGCTATCATCTCAGGCCGTTTTATTGCGTCTGCCCCGCCAGCAAATAAAGCGCAGCCATACGGATCGCGACACCGTTCTCGACCTGGTCCAGTATGATAGATTGCTTGCTGTCGGCCACATCGCTGGTGATCTCCACGCCACGGTTTATTGGTCCGGGGTGCATAATGGTGATCTCTTTATCCAATGAATCAAGTATTTGCTTGTTCAAGCCATACAACATGCTGTATTCGCGCAATGAAGGGAAATACTTAATATCCTGGCGTTCTAATTGGATGCGCAGCATGTTGGCCACATCGCACCAGTTTAAAGCTTTTATAAGGTCGTGTTCTACTTTTACGCCTAAAGCGCCGATATATTTAGGGATCAGAGTTGTTGGTCCGCAAACCATTACTTCGGCACCCAATTGTTTCAGGCAAAGGATATTGGAAAGCGCCACACGCGAGTGCAGGATGTCGCCTACAATGGCAATCTTTTTACCTTCCACGCTGCCATACCTTTCGCGGATAGAGAATGCATCCAGCAAGGCTTGTGTAGGGTGCTCGTGGGCGCCATCTCCTGCATTTACTATCTGTGCTTTAACGTGTTTCGACAAGAAGATACCAGCGCCGGCATAAGGGTGGCGCATCACCACCATATCAACCTTCATCGCGAGTATGTTATTTACAGTGTCGATCAGCGTTTCACCTTTGCTTACTGATGATGAAGAAGCAGCAAAATTCACTACATCTGCAGATAACCTTTTCTCGGCCAGTTCAAATGAAAGACGTGTACGGGTAGAGTTTTCAAAGAAAATATTGGCAATGGTAACATCGCGCAGGGAAGGAACCTTTTTGATCGGCCGGTTTAAAACAGATTTAAAAGTATCCGCTGTTTCAAATATCAGTTCGATATCTGCGCGGTTTAAGTCCTTGATCCCAAGTAAATGTCTTGTGCTGAGTCCTGCCATTTTATATTTCGGATTTCGGAATTTCGATTTCGGATTTTCCGGTTGATGATTTTTTTGATTTATTGATTGGTTGATTTGCTTTTGCAGTTTTACCAATGGCTGTGAATATGGCTGTCAATTCATTTGCCTCTTTCTTAAGAGCAACGATGTCAGATGACTTAACTAAGTTTGATTCTTCCATTAACTCCAGCCAATAAACAGATTCGTCGGCTTCTTCTTCAACTATTACTATCTTATTTATAAAGTCAGCTGACGATTTACCTCTACAAGCGGATCGATAATTCGCTCCAACCGATGACGAACTCCTTATTAATTGATTAGATAAAACATTGAGCGCACGACTATTTGGTAGTTTTTCGATAAATCTGATAACATCGACAGCAAATTTTTTAGTTCTCTGTTTTAATTCAATTTTATCCATTTTTTAAATCTAAAATCCGAAATCGAAATTCCGAAATCCGAATTTATTTTGCGTCTGATAACAAAACCACTTTGTCTTCTCCATCCGTTTCTTTCCAGCTCACCACCACCTTTTGTGACGCAATTGAGTCAACCTCTATACCTACATAATCTGCCGAAACTGGTATATGCCTTGAGTAGCGGCGGTCTACCAGCGTTAGCAATTCTATTTTTTCTGGTCGGCCAAAAGCAAGCATGGCATCCATTGCAGCACGAATGGTACGACCCGTCCACAACACGTCATCCATCATGATTGCCTTTTTGCCTTCTATTATAAAGTCAATTTTGGTTTGATTGGGCATTAGTTGTTCGCGGCGGCGGAAGTCGTCACGGTAGAATGTAATATCAAGATCGCCTTGTAAAATGGTTTTTCCGGGTAATATTTTTCGCAGTTCTTCAGCTACGCGTTTGGCTAAATAAATGCCCCGCGGTTGTATACCTATTAATACTGAATTGGAAAAATCGTCGTGGTTTTCGATCAACTGACGACATAGACGTTGTATGGTAATCTGAAATTTCTGACCGTCGAGCAGCGTAGGGTTTTGCATCTTTGGTTGGATTTGGGCAAAGGTAAGAATTTTGGTGATTAGTTGATTAGTGATTAGAGATTAGTTGACGTTATATTGATCAGTTAACCGGTGATTAGAGATTAGTTGGTGTTAAGGAGGTACCCGTCATCTTGATCGGAAATAAATTCGCTATTGACCCAATCTGTAAATGAACTATAAGTTTTTGTTTTTGGAAAGTTGGGATAAACAGTTTGCCTTCCTTGCCAGGTAAGATGAACCTCGTATACTTTTCCGTTTGCTTTATCCAGAAACAGGGCGTCATCGCAATCATGCCTGCGCAGAATCAACTCAAGTTTATTAAGCTTATCTGTTAATGTATGTTGTTGCGTTACTTCTTTTGATAATTGATTAAGCAAACCGTCTTTTTCTTCATTATTAACTGTATGCCATGGCTCAAATGATAAATATTCACTGGAGATCGCAGTCGTCAGCCAAACATTATCACTGGTTTGATAGAAAATAAAACCTTTTTTGCTCAAAATCTCTGTGTCTATTTCTATAATAATAGGCCTTCCATGTCGTTTAGCCACTTCCACAGCAGTTTGAATGTTAGCTGAAAGATGAACGAATTGCCGCTGCATTGGCTGTAAGCCTTTTAAAAGAATATTATAAAAGTTGCCGGCAGATGTTCCATGATATAGAACCGAAGGCGGGATGCCATTATCATTAGGTAGAATAATTGACATCGAATGTCCATGAGTTGCCCTGACGCTGGCGCGATCTTCATTGAACTCCCATCGTACTTTGTCGAACGATTTGTTAAGCGCTACAATATCGTCGAGCGTCGTATCTGTATACTTGTTATTGAGTGCTGCCAGCAAGCATTCTGTTGGCACCCATCCGAATTCATCCATAGTTAAATTACCATCCGATGGATTGTGCCGAAGCCAATAGCTGATGAGTTTACTTATTTGTTCTTTGTCAGACATTCTTCAAAAATATAATAGTATCAACTATATGGCAAATTCACCTTTTATCAATGCTGGGGAAATATCATTTATATAATCGCTAAATTGGCTGTACTTATCCGCAAGTCATGAAGATCTATAAAACCTTATTTGTGGCTGTACTTGCCTGTACAGTTTCAATAAACAGCTTTTCCCAAACCGCATCAGAAAGTCTGCCAATAGATTATCTGACCAAAGAATTCCATTCAGGAAGACGTGATGCATTAAGGAAAATGATGCCAGACAATTCCGTAGCCGTCATTTTTGCTTACCCTGAGCGTGTATTCTCCCAGGATGTCAATTACGCTTATCATGCTAATCCTGATCTGTATTATTTCTCGGGATATAAAGAAACTAGTGCGGTTTTGTTCATATTTAAAGACATGCAGCATGGACAGGATGGTGATTACAACGAACTATTCTATGTTCAAAGCCGCGACCCGCAGCAGGAACAGTGGACTGGAAAACGCTTGGGCGTAGAAGGTGTAAAATCCAAGCTTGGCTTTAGTAAAGTTTATAACAGCGAGGAGTTTGCCAAGGCCCAAATCGACCTAAAGAAGTTTAGCAACGTTTTATACGATGGCATTCCGGAAGATGAAGGAAATATGAAAGGTTTGTATGATGCATTCAAGGAGAAAGCGGCTTTGCCCGAGATCAGCAGGGAAGTTCTAAGCACTTTGACTACCATTATACAATATGGCACGCCTAAGAATCTACAACGTATCATGGATTATTTCAAGCCTAAATTTGAGCAGCCTGCCTACAAGAATAATCAATTGCTGCAAGGTTTCATCAGTAAACCAGATTCTGCGGGTCTGGCTGATCTGAAAGTTAAATTCAATACACAGTTCGGCGGATTGGTGGCATACAGCGATGATATGAAACAACTGCGTGGCGTAAAGCAACCCGAAGAAGTGGAATTGGTGAAGAAGGCGGTCGAAATATCCAGCATCGCCCATGCAGAAGTAATGCGCGCTATAAAACCCAATATGTCTGAGCGTGAATTGCAAGGCATATTTGATTATGTACATAAAAAATATGGCGCCGAGGACGAAGGTTATCCGCCAATAGTAGGAGCAGGCGCGAATGGTTGTATCCTGCATTATGAGGAGAACAATGTGACCGAGGTTAAAAATCAGCTGGTGCTGATGGATGTAGGTGCGGAGTATCATGGCTATTCAGCAGACGTGACGCGTACCGTTCCGGCTAATGGTAAGTTTACTGAAGAACAGAAAGCTATCTATCAAATAGTATATGATGCACAGGAAGAAGTATTTAAGCTCTGCAAAGAAGGTGTTCCTTATAGACAGTTGGAAGACAAAACGCAGGAAGTATTAGCGAACGGCTTGATGAAACTGGGTATCATCACTAAAAAAGAAGAACTAAGAACTTACTATCCGCATGGTGTGTCTCATCACATGGGTTTGGATGTACATGATAAGGGTGAGTACAACGGGAACCTGAAAGAAAATATGATCATTACGGTTGAACCGGGAATCTATATTCCTGCTAATAGTAAATGTGATAAAAAGTATTGGGACATCGGTGTGCGTATCGAAGACGATGTTGTGATCGGAAAAGACAAATGCACCTTGTTATCTATCGATGCACCGCGCAAATGGCAGGATGTAGAAAAAACGGCTGCTGATAAAAGTATTTTCGATCTGGCGAAATTTCCGCCATTGAAGTAATTGATGTCGATGGAGACACCGACATCGGGGTGGGATTATGATATTTAGCCGGTTTTACTGCCGGCTTTTTTATTTAAAATCTTCAGCTAATTGCCTTAGTACATGTAATGCCTTACCAGCGTCATTTATATCAACAAAAATATGATCGTGATAGTAAGCCGCAACCACATTGCAACTAATCGATGCATCAGCCAATGCCTTTGAAAATGCAGCAGTAAGACCCACGGCATCAAGCGAGGAATGAATTGTAAGCGTTATCCAGGCGGCTATATAATTATACCTTAAGTTGAGATGATCGGCTATTTTTCTATTTAAAATAATAGTAAAGCCTTCGGTTTCTCTAAATAGACCTATGATGTTATCTAAACTTAGCTTTCCCGGATCATCCATTGTGCAAAAAACATATTTACCCTCATTTAGTACTGGTGTCATGTTTTTTAACAAGGTATGGATATCAGTTTCGCCGCTCATTAGAAAAGATATTAATATAGTTGACGGACTTACAAATTAGAGAGCACGCTAACACAAAACGTTATTGTAAAATAAACCATTACGCCCAAAACAATCATTATCAGCATATCGGTGAACATTTTGGAGCCTGTTGGCTTAAACATTTTGCAATAGATAAAGCCGGCATAACTGATAATGCTCACCAGGCCGCTGATGGCTGCGATAACAAGGTATAAAACATGTGGTATATCAAAACGGGCATTTACACCGCGCATCAAAATCGTTATGATAAGGGCGACGACAACCATAAAGGCAAAGGTCTTTGGGTTGCGTTCTTCAGCAGTTTGGTTCTTCATCTAGTAAATGTAATAATATAGGTATGTTAAACAAAAAAGCCCTGTCCGCAATACGAACAGGGCTTAAAGGATTTAATTTATTTAAAGCTTATTTTGCTTCTTCTTCAGATTTCTTGGCCTTTTTAGCTTTGCTTTCAGCACCTTCCATCTGTTCTTTCAGTTGAGCCAATACGCTAAGATCGCCTAAAGTTGATTTTTCAACCG
>Ga0105240_10005975_pt1 | contig 18008 bp, 16 predicted proteins | sample KBSC54metaG_FD_80426 | JGI IMG/M metagenome (GOLD analysis project Ga0105240, IMG submission 80426) | Corn rhizosphere microbial communities from Kellogg Biological Station, Michigan, USA - KBS C5-4 metaG | ecosystem: Host-associated > Plants > Roots > Rhizosphere > Soil | place: Michigan, USA...
CAATCGCAGCTGGTGCTGCGCCAGCAAGCCGCGCAGGCCGCCAACCTGGTCGAGCAGCAGGTGCTCAACCGCTACGAGGCCGGGCAAGTGGTTTTCACGGATGTGGTGACCGCGCAGACCACGGCGCTCAATGCGCGCCGCGCCGAAGTGCAAGCCCAGTCCGATCGCGAAGTTGCCGCGGTGGCGCTGATCCAGGCACTGGGAGGCGGTTGGCGCGGCTTGTGACCGATTCGCGCGTGCCGCGCGCGTGACGGGCCTGCTCGCTCATCAGGCCTGATGCTGCCCCAGCAGCGCCTGCATCCCGCTTTCCAGCGCTTCCATGCGGCCGGCCAGTTGCGGCGCGGACTGCTTGGAAATCTTCATGTACTGCTGGAATGTGTTGAGCAGCGCCGGCCGGTCGGGATGATGCAGCAGCACGGTGGCCAGCGCCGCCTGCAGCACCTGCACCTGCGCCGTGAGCGCCAGCTGGTTGTCCATCAGGCCGTTGATGTTCTGGCTGTGCAGTTCCAGTGCCTGTTCCAACGAGGTGCTGTCCATAAGTCCTTCCGGTGTGTGCTTTACGCTGTTTTTACACTATGGGCCGAAAATCGGCGCGTCCGTTCATATTGCAGCAATGCACACGGTCTACCGTGCGCTTATCCGCTACCACGGGGTTCACCATGATCGATCGCCGCCGCCTCCTGCAAGCCAGCGTCGCCGCATTCGGCGGCGCGAGTCCCGTGCTGTCCGCGTTCGCCGCGCCGGCGCGCGGCGGGCTCGATCCCACGTCGCAGGCCGCCCACGTACTCAACCGCCTCGGGTTCGGTCCGCGCCCCGGCGATCTCGACACGGTCTCGCGCGACCCGCAAGCCTGGATCGAACAGCAGCTCGCGCCGCAGCAGCTCGCTTTGCCGGCCAGCCTGACGGCGAGGCTGAACGAAACGCAATTCACCGGCGGCGATCCCATCGCGCCGGTGCGCGAGTTCATCGCGCTGTTGCAGGACCGCCTGGCCGCGGCGAAGTTCGCCCAATCCGCCCAAACCATGCAACCCGGGCAGGCTGTCGCGGCAGCGCCCGGCGCGGCGGCGCAGGCGGGGCAGCCCAATGGGCCCGTCGCGCAGTACGTGCGCGGCTTCCAGCTGCCGGCCATCGAGTCGCGGCTGTTTCGCGCGCTCGAAAGCCCGCGGCAGCTCCAGGAGGTGATGGTCGATTTCTGGTTCAACCACTTCAACGTGTACCAGAACAAGAACTTCATGCGCGTGCTGGTGGGACACTACGAGCATTCAGCGATCCGCCCGCACGCGCTCGGGCGATTCCGCGACCTGCTGGGCGCCACCGCGCATCACCCGGCGATGCTGTACTACCTGGACAACTGGACCAGCGTCGGGCCGCAAGGCGAAGCGCGCGGCCGGGGCTTGAACGAGAACTACGCGCGCGAACTGATGGAGCTGCACACGCTGGGCGTCGATGCCGGCTACTCGCAGCAGGACGTGACGCAGCTCGCGCGCATGCTCACCGGCTGGACCATCGTCCCGCCGCGGCGCCCGCTTGCGGCAGGTCCCTTGGCGCGAATGGCGCGTTCGGGAAATGGCGGCGCGATGCCCGGATTCCTGTTCAACGAGCGCATGCACGATGCCGGCGAAAAAACGTGGCTCGGCCATCGCATCGCACCGAACGGCCAGGCCGAAGGCGAGTACGCGCTGGACGTGCTCGCATCGCATCCGGCCACCGCGCACCACATCGCGTACAAGCTGGCACAGTACTTCGTCAGCGACCAGCCCGATCCCGCGTTGGTGGAGCGGCTCGCTTCGGAATTCCAGAAGCACGACGGGCAGATCGTGGCGGTGCTGCGCGCCTTGTTCGCGAGCGACGCGTTCTGGTCGCCTGCCAACAGGGGCGCCAAATTCAAGACGCCGTATCACTACGCGCTTTCCACTTTGCGCGCGGGCGGCTACACGGTCGACGGCGCACAGCCGCTGGCGAACTTCCTGGGCGCGGAAGGCATGCCGCTGTTCGGCTGCCTGACGCCCGACGGCTACAAGAACACCGAGGCCGCGTGGCTCAATCCCGATGGCGTCGGCAAGCGTTTCGACTTCGCCGCGCAGGTCGCCAATCACCGGCTGGGGCGTGAACAACTCACCGGCGGGCTGGCGGCTCGTGATTTGATGGATCAACTCGGCCCGCTGGTCACGCCGGCCACGCGAGAGCTGGTTGCGCGCAAGAGCGAAGAAGCGCCGGTCGTGGCAGTGGCCATGGTGCTCGCCGGGCCGGGGATGATGCGCCGCTGAATGCGCGCGCGGGCACATCGAACAAAGTGAAGGACGTCACACCATGAACGAACATCGAATCGCGCGCCGCACCGCACTCAAGTTGGCGGGCAGCGCCATGTTCACCAGCTTCGGCGGCATCCAGGTCTTGCGCGCACAGCCCGCGCCTTCCAGCGGCGCCGCCCAGCCTCGATTGATCGTCGTCATGCTGCGCGGCGCGATGGACGGCCTCTCGCTCGTCGTGCCCTTTGGCGAGAACGTGTACTACCAGTCGCGCTCGACGATCGCCATCGCGCGTCCTGGCGAGGCCAACGGATTGTTGAAGTTGAACAATCTGTTCGGCCTGCATCCCGCGTCCGCGCCGCTGATGCCGTATTGGGAATCCAGGCAGCTGGCGTTCATCCACGCCAGCGGCTCGCCCGACCCCACGCGTTCGCACTTCGATGCGCAGGACTACATGGAGTCGGCGACGCCCGGGCGCAAGTCGACGCCGGACGGTTGGTTGAATCGGCTGTCCACCGTGCTCGCGGGTCCGCATTCCACGCCCGCGTCGCAGCGGCTGCAAGCGGTGAATCTGGGGCCCACGATGCCGCGCATTTTTGCGGGTGAGGCGGAAGTGGCGTCCCTGAGTACTGGCGCCCGCGCGCTGGCCAAAGGCGCTCTCGACCGGCCGGAGTTGGCGCAGGCCTTCGGCCAGCTGTACGCGGGCGACGATCGACTCAGCCAGGTGGTGCATGAAGCCAGCGCCACGCGCGGCGAGATCATGGGCAACCTCGCCAGCGACGAGCCCGCCGCCGACCAGGGCGCCTTGTCCTTGAACGGCTTGCCTCAAGACACCGCGAGACTGGCGCGCCTGATGGTGCGCGACAAGCGCGTGCGGCTCGCGTTCGTGGCGGTCGGCGGGTGGGACACGCACGCGGGCCAGGGCGGCGCGCAAGGGCAGCTGAGCAACCGCTTCAGCCTGCTCGCGCAATCGCTGGACGCGCTGGCGAAGGGCCTGGGCGATGATTTGAATCGCACCACCATCGTCGTCATGTCGGAGTTCGGCCGCACCGTGCGGCAAAACGGCACCAACGGAACCGATCACGGCCACGGCAACGTGGCTTGGGTCATGGGCGGCGGCGTCAAGGGCGGGCAGGTGCTGGGCCAATGGCCGGGGCTGGATACCGCGTCGCTGTATGAGGGCCGCGACCTGGCCATCACCACCGACTTCCGCGAGATCATCGCGCAAGTGCTGGAGCAGAAGTTCCGCCTGGCCGACAAGCAACTGGCGCACGTGCTGCCCGGCATGGAGCAACGCAAGCGCCTCGCGCTGTTCGCGTAGCGGGCGCTTCGCCGCTCAGCGCGCAGGCGGCGGCGTCTTCGGCTGGTAGTCGCAGTATTTGATCACCGCGCATTCCCAGCAGCGCGGCGTGCGCGCGACGCACACATAGCGTCCGTGCAGGATGAGCCAATGATGCGCGTCGGCCAGGTATTGACTGGGCACTCGCTTCATCAGCAGTCGCTCCACTTCGATCGGATCTTTTCCCGGCGCGAGGCCGGTGCGATTCGCGACGCGAAAGATGTGCGTGTCCACCGCCAATGTCTCTTCGCCGAACGCCACGTTCAACACGACATTGGCGGTCTTGCGGCCGACACCGGGCAGCGACTCCAGCGCCTCGCGCGTGCGCGGCACCTCGCCGCTGTATTGCTCCACCAGGATCGCGCAGGTCGCCATCAGGTTGCGCGCCTTGGTGCGATACAAGCCAATCGTCTTGATGTACTGCTCGAGCCGTTCGAGTCCGAGATCCAGGATCGCTTGCGGCGTGTTCGCAACCGGAAACAGCCGTCGCGTCGCCTTGTTCACGCCGACGTCGGTCGCTTGCGCCGACAGCAGCACCGCCACCAGCAACTCAAACGGCGTGGTGAACTCCAGCTCGGTCGCAGGCAGCGGATTGGCCGCGCGTAATGTCGCGAAGAAGGGCTCGATCTGGTCTTTTCTCATGGCGCGAGTGAGTCTACGGCACAGACTGCGGGCGGGACCTCATTACTTTTTGGTGCCGGGGTGTCCTTCGTGCATCACACGCCATGAGGGTGGGCGAGGCCGGCGGCCGGCAGGGGCCGTTCTCCGGTCACGCTCGCGGGCGGCAGAAACGGCACGCCTGCATGAGTTCGTCAAGCAGGTGGTTGCATCGCCTGCTCTGTAGCGACCGCGAATGGACCTGCGCCCGACCCCTACCGACCACCAGCCTTGCGGAGGATAGTGACGCTCCACGAAATGCGGGACTGCCGGACTTCCTCTCGCGCGTTACTTGGTCACTTGCGGTCGGTGGTCGGGGTGGACGGGCGCAGGTCCATTCGCGTTGTGGGGCGCAGTGCGTGTGGTTGCGGTGTTGATGCGACCACCCGTGCTTGTTCGGGTGCAGCACCGCGAGCGTGACCGGAGAACGGCCATCCCGGCCGCCGGCCGCTGCCCAGGTGATCGAGCGAAGCCGGCATTGCGTGATCGAGCGAAGCCGGCATTGCATGATCGAGCGAAGCCGGCAGTGCATGATCGAGCGAAGCCGGCAGTGCATGATCGCGAAGCCGCCAGCGATCTGACCGAGCGAAACAAGCGGGCACTGTCGAGGCTCCATCACGCGAGCGCCTGCTCTGGGATAATCGAGGATTCGCCCGCCAGGCACAAAGGCTTGGCGGTTTTCGGCCCATCGTTCGAGATCACCCGTGAAATTCGACTTCCACAATCCTTATCCCACCACCCGGCTGCCTGTCTTCGCGCGCAATGTCGTTTCCACTTCTCATCCGCTTGGATCGCAGGCGGGCCTGCGCATGTTGTACAAGGGCGGCAACGCGGTGGACGCTGCGATCGCCGCGGCGGCGGTGATGACGATCTGCGAACCGGTCAGCAATGGGTTGGGCAGCGACGCATTCGCCATCCTGTGGGACGGCCAGGAACTGCACGGGCTGAATGCCTCGGGCCGCGCGCCGGCTACGTGGACACCCGATTACTTCAAGAAGAAATACGGCAGCGATGCGGCGACGCCGCCCAAGCGCGGCTTCGATTCGGCCACGGTGCCCGGCGCGGTGTCGAGCTGGGTTGCACTCAGCGAGCGCTTCGGCAAATTGCCGTTCGCCGACCTGCTGGAACCGGCGATCGACATCGCCGAGCGCGGCTACCTGATGCCGGTGGTGGTGCAAGGCAAGTGGGAAGCGGCCACGCCGGAGCTGGGCGGCATGCCGGGATTTGCCGAAGCGTTCCTGCCGTGGGGCAGGGCGCCCAAGGTGGGCGAGCTGTTCCAGTTCAGGGCCGCGGCGCGCGCCTTGCGCGCGATCGCGCAAAGCAAGGGCGAAGCTTTCTACGGCGGCGAGATCGCACAGGCCGTCGAGAAGTTCGCAGCCGCCAATGGCGGCAGCATCACGGCCAAGGATTTCGCGGCGCATAAACCGGAATGGGTGACACCCATCGCGAAGGATTACCGCGGCTACACCTTGCACGAGATTCCACCGAATGGCCAGGGCATCGCGGCGCTGATGGCGCTGGGCATCCTGAAGAATTTCGACCTGGCGGCCATGCCGCCGGACAGCGCCGATGCGCAGCACCTGCAGATCGAGGCCATGAAACTGGCGTTCGCCGACGTGTACAAGTACGTGGCTGAGCGCTCCGCGATGGAGCTGAGCACGGATCAGATGCTCGATGACGCGTATCTCGCCAGCCGTGCCAAGCTGATCGACATGAAGCGCGCGCAGGACTTCAAGGCCGGCAACCCGGTCAAGGGCGGCACCATCTATCTCACGGCCGCCGACGAGAGCGGCATGATGGTGAGCTTCATCCAGAGCAATTACATGGGCTTCGGCTCCGGTTGCGTGGAACCACGCTTCGGCATCAGCCTGCAAAACCGCGGCCACGGCTTCAGCCTGAATCCGGGCGCCAATCAGGTCGCGCCGGGCAAGCGGCCGTTCCACACCATCATCCCCGCGTTCCTCACGCAGCAAGGGCAGCCCGTCATGAGCTTTGGCGTGATGGGCGGCAACATGCAGCCGCAAGGCCACCTGCAGACCCTGGTGCGCATGCTGGACTACCAACAAAGTCCGCAAGCGGCATGCGATGCGCCACGCTGGCGATTCAACGCGGGGCTGCAGATCAACGTGGAGCAGCAGATGCCCGCGGCGACGGTGAGCGAGCTGAAGGCGCGCGGCCACCAGATGGACGTGATCGTGGACAGCTACCAGGATTTCGGCTCGGGCCAATTCATCTGGCGTGCCGGAGAACCGGCGCGCGAAGGCTACGTTGCGGCATCGGACTCGCGCCGGGACGGCTTGGCCGCTGGTTTTTAGTTGTGCAATAGCGACTGATTGGGGCTTTCCCCCGGGGGAAAGCGTTGCCCGCCCAAGCACAACAGCGTAACCTTCCCACACGTCTGTCTCTGGGCCGCTCAAGGCCATGAAATCATCATGAAACTTGCAAGGACGGCGCTTGCCGTTGTGTTGGCAATCTCCGCTTGCGCCGCTCTGGCGCAGGAAAAATGGGTCATCGGACAGTCGGCGCCGCTCACGGGCAGCAACGCGGCCTTCGGCAAGGACACGCGCGAAGGCGCGCTGGCATACTTCGCCGCCGTCAACGCGAAGGGCGGCGTGCAAGGCAAGCCGATCGAGCTGCTCACCCTGGACGACAAGAACGATCGCAAGACGGCCGGCGAGAATGCCAAGACGCTGCTGGAAAACAAGAACCTGCTCGCGCTCTATGGCTTCAACTCGGCCACGCTGAGCCTGGATGCGATTCCGCAAGCGCAGGCCAAGGAGGTGCCGTTCGTTGGGCCGTTCACCGGCGCGAATCCGGTGCGCGTGAACAACCCGGTGCTGTTCACGTTGCGCGCGTCCTACGGCCAGGAAATGGAAAAGATCCTGAATTTCTGGACCAGCCTGGGCCTGAAGCGCGTCACGGTCGTCCACTATGAAGACGAGGTCGGCAAGCAGAACCTGGCCGTGGTGGTCGATTACCTGAAGAAGATCAATCTCGCGCCGCAGGCGTTTCCCTTGCAGCGCAATGCGCAGGTGGGCCAGAAGGAAGTCGACGCGCTGGTCGCGCAGCAACCCGAGCTGGTGCTGAGCACGGTGCTTTCCGGCGCGGCGGCCCAACTGCAAAAAGGCCTCGTCGCGCGCGGGCGCACCATTCCCATGTCCAGCCTTTCGTTCATCGGCGCCGACCAGTTCATCGTGGCGGCCGGCCCCAGCGCCGCCGGCGTGTCGATCACGCAAGTGGTGCCCAATCCCACGTCGTCCTTGCCCGCGGTTCGCGAGTGCGGCGCGGCGCTGCAGGCCGCCGGCATCAAGACGCCGATGAACAGCACGCAGCTGGAAGCGTGCTTCGGCGCGAAGGTGCTGACCGAAGCCATCCGCCGCGCGAAAAAGCCGGTCACCGCCAGGACCGTGCTCGACGCGCTGAACAACCTGGGCGCCTACGACCTCGGCGGTTTCACCATCACCCTCGGCCCCAATGCCCACCACGGCAGCAAGTACGTCGACCTGGCGATGGTGACGCGCGAAGGCAAGCTCAGCAGCCGCTGAACCTTCAGCGCAGTGCTCGCCCGAACAGGTCGAACAGCCGCTCCCAGTGCCGCTCGGCGCTGGGCTTGTGATAGATGCCGGCGCGCAGCGGGAACACGAAGCCGTGCTCGGCGCCCGGGTACCACTCGATGCGATGCGGCGTTCCCGCGGCTTCGAGCGCCGCCTGCAGGATCGCGATGTCCGCGGGAGGCGCCCACTTGTCGGTCTCGGCGCACGCGAAGTAACACTCGCAGCGGATGCGCGGCGGCATGAGGTGCGGCGAATCGGGGCGATCGGTCACCATGTTCGCGCCGTGGATCGACGCGATGCTCCTGAAGCGATGCGGAAAATTGGCGGCCGCCGCCATCACGAAGGGGCCGCTCATGCAATAACCGATGGCGCCGATCCGATGGGCATCGGCATCGGGATGCGCATCGACAAAATTCAGCATCGCCTCGGTGTCGCGCACCACCATGTCGATCGTCGTGGCGTGCATGTGTTCGAACATCACCGCCATCTTCGCTTCGGTGCGCTCGGTCAGCCAGAAGTCGCGTGAGCGGCGGTAATAGAGATTGGGCAGCACCACGTAATAGCCCACCGACGCCAGCCGGCGCGCCATGTCGTGCAGCTCTTCGCGCTTGCCCGGCGCGTCCATGTAGAACAGCACCACAGGATGCGGCCCGTTCTCGTCCGGATACACGATGAACGTGTTCATCGCACCGTCGGCCGTGTGGATGTCCAGGTGTTTTTCGATCATGGACCCGATAGTAAATTAATTGGGGTCAGACTCCAATTAGTCGAGCGTCTGGCGATAGCGCCCGAGCGCCACGACCGTCGCGACCAGCATGAACAGCAGCATCGGCCACAGATCCTGCATCAGCTGCGCCGAGGTGTTGCCCTTGAGCATGATGCCGCGCACGATGCGCAGGAAATGCGTCAGCGGCAGCACTTCGCCGATCCACTGCGCCCATTCCGGCATGCCGCGAAATGGGAACATGAATCCCGACAGCAGCATGCTCGGAAGAAAAAAGAAGAACGTCATCTGCATCGCCTGCAGCTGGTTGCGCGCGAGCGTGGAGAAGGTGAAGCCGACGCCCAGGTTCGCGACGATGAAGACGCCGATCATCGCCATCAGCAGCGCGAAGTTGCCGACCATGGGCACCTGGAACAGCAGCCACGCCGCGCCGATGATCACGCCCAGCTGGATGTACCCCATCACCACATAAGGCAGGATCTTGCCCGCCATCACTTCGGCCGGCAGCACGGGCGTGGCCAGCAGGTTTTCCATCGTGCCGCGTTCGCGCTCGCGCGTCATCGCAAGCGACGTGAGCATCACCATCGTCATCGTCAGGATCGTGCCGATCAGGCCCGGCACGATGTTGTAGCGCGACAGCCCTTCGGGGTTGTAGCGGCGATGGACGATCACGTCGTAGGGCGCGGCGCCGGGATTGAGCGCGCGCAACGGGCCGGCGAGGTCGCGCTCCAGCGCCTGGGCGGTCGCACCGCTCAGTGCCGCCAGCGCAGTGCCGGACGCCGCCGGGTCGGTGGCATCCACGGCGACCAGCATCTCCGGTTTTTCGCCGCGCACCAGCCGGCGCGTGAACTGCGGCGGAATCACCACCAGGAATTGCACCGTGCCGTTTTCCAGCAGCTTCTCGGCCGCGTCCTCGCTCGTGCCCTGGTGCACGATCTTGAAGTAGCCGGTGTTCTGCAAGTTCGCGACGATGCTGGCCGTGAGCGGGCTGTTGTCGATGGCGACCAGCGCCGTCGGCAGGCCGTGCGGATCGGTGTTGATCGCATAGCCGAACAGCACGAGCTGCAGGATCGGCACGCCGACTGCCATGCCGAAGGTCAGGCGGTCGCGCATCATCTGCTGGAATTCCTTGATGAACACCGCCACCATGCGCGCGAAGGAGAAGCTCATTTGAAATTGTCCTGCGCGCGATCGATCAGCTTGATGAACACTTCTTCCAGCGAAGCGCCGGCCGGCAGCCCGGCTTCCTGCACGATCTGCGCTTCGGTTCCATGCGCCAGCACCTTGCCGTAGGCGATGTACACCAGCTCGTCGCAGCGCTCGGCCTCGTCCATGTAGTGGGTGGACACGAGCACCGTGATGCCCTCCTGCGCGAGCCGGCGGATGTGGTCCCAGAACTCGCGGCGCGCTTTCGGGTCGACGCCCGCTGTCGGTTCATCGAGCAACAGCAGCCGCGGCTGGTGGATCAGGCAACCCGCCAGCGCCAGGCGCTGCTTCCACCCGCCCGAGAGCGTGCCGGCCAGCTGGTCCTGCCGCTGCGTGAGGCCCAGGCGCTGCAAGGCTTGATCGACCGCCTGCTCGCGCTGCGCAATCTCGAACAGCCGCGCGATGAAGTCCAGGTTCTCGCGAATCGACAGGTCCTCGTACCAGCCGAACTTCTGCGTCATGTAGCCGGCCTGCCGCTTGATCTCGCGCGCCTGCCTGATCACGTCCAGGCCCAGGCAGGTGCCCGATCCCGCGTCCGGTTTCAGCAAGCCGCACAGCATGCGGATGGTCGTCGTCTTGCCGCTGCCGTTCGGGCCGAGGAATCCGCAGATGCGGCCGGGCGCGACCTGAAGGTCCACGTTGTCCACCACCGCGCGATCGCCGTAGCGCTTGGTCAGCCCGCGAACGTCGATGGCCAGATCGCTCATCGCGAGGCCGCGGGCGCCGCGGCGCCGGCGCCGGCGGCAGCGGCAGCGGCGGGCCGCACATCCAGCGGCTGCCCGGGACGCAGTCGCGGCGCGTCGGCCAGCGCGGGCAGCGCCTCCACCAGGAACACCAGCTTGGCGCGCTGCTCGTTGGAGTAGATGACCGGCGGCGTGTATTCGGGCTTGGTCGCGATGAAGCTCACGCGCGCGTTGATCGGCGCGCCGCAGCCGTCGCACTGCAAGCTCACGTCCTGTCCGAGCGCTACCTTCGGCAAATCCGTTTCCGGCACGAAGAAGCGTGCCTTGATGTTGGACGGCGGCAGCAACGCGACCACCGGCTGGCCGGCGGCGACGAATTCGCCTTGGCGAAAGAAGGTGTCGGCCACTTGCGAATCGGACGGCGCCGTTTGCTGCTTCTGGTCGGCGCGCCATTCCGATTGACGCAGCACCTGCTTGGCCGCCTCCACTTGCGCATCGGCGGCCGCGCGTTCGTCGGAGCGGGCCGGCAGGCGCGCGACTTGCACCGCGGACGACAGCTCGGCGACGCGCGCGCGAGCCTGGTTCAGCGCCGACTGCGCTTCGTCCACCTGCGCCTTGGAGATGAAGCCGCGGCTCACCAGCTCGCGCTTGCGCGCCAGGTCGTTCTCCGCCAGCTGGGCTTGTGCACGCGCCTGCGCCAGCTGCGCCTGGTTCACCGCCACTTCGGGTGGCCGCTTGCCCTTGTCGGCGTCGGCGGCCTGGTAGGTGGCCGCAGCCAGCCGCGCATTGGCCTCTTCGCGCGCCGCCTTTTCAGATTCGGACTCCAGCTCGAACAAGGGTTTGCCGCGCGTCACCTGCTGGCCGGATATCACGTAGAGATTGCTCAAGGTGCCGGCCAGCGGCGCCGCCACGTACACGTAATCGGCATACGCGTAGCCCGACCAGCCTTCGTCCTTGTTGGCGCCGCAGGCGGCCAGCAGGCCAAGCGCGCACCAAGCCGCGACGTTGCTGTTCTTCATCATCAGCCCTTTTATACGAGCGACTGACAATTGGCAATCACCGCCGTGCGCCGCGGGCGATGCCGGCACGCGCTGTCAGGAAATCCCCGCCACCAGCCGCAAGCTGCGCAGCAGCGCATCGGGCCGAGCCACGCCTTTGCCGGCGATGTCCATCGCGCTGCCGTGGCCGGTGCTGGCCAGCAGCACTTCCGCGCCGATCGAGACGGCGCTCGCCGCCTGCGGCGCGAGCAGCTTCACGGGGATGTGTCCCTGGTCGTGCAGCATCGCCACGTACAGGTCGTGCTGCCGATCGGCGAGCAAGACGTCGGCGCCTTGCGGGCCGGTGACGTCAATGCCGAGCTCCCGAAGCTTCGCCGCCGCCGGCACGGTGCGCTCTTCGTCCTCGGGGCCGAACAAATGTCCTTCGGATGCATGCGGATTGATGCCGAACAGCGCGACCTTCGGGCTTGGCACGCCCAGCACCCCGCAAGCGCGTACGCCAGCGCGCGCCGCGGCGACGATCAATTGCGGTGTGATGCGCGCCAACGCGGCCGCGACACTTTCGTGCAGCGTCACGTGCACGATGCGCAGGCCGCCGCCCACCAGCATGAGGAACACGGTGTCTTGCGCGACGCCGCAGACGCGCGCCAGCAGCGAGGGATAGCCGCTGAACGCGATTCCGGCTTCATGGATCGCGGTTTCGTGATGCGGCGCGGCGACGACCGCATCGAACTCGCCTGCCTGCGTCGCCTTGATTGCCGCCGTGGCCGCGGCGACCGCGCTCGCGCCGGCCTTCGCGTTCACCTGGCCCGGCTGCGCGGCGGACTTTGGCAGCTCGCCTGCCGCGCGCAAGTCCACGCCATACAGGGCCTGCTCCAGGCCAATGCTCTTCGCCGTGCGCACCAGCACATCGGGCGGGCCGAAGAGGGTGATGCTCAATCGATCTTCGCCATGCAAAGCCTCGATCGCCTTCAAGGCGATTTCGGGGCCGATGCCGTTCGGGTCTCCGACGGCCAGCGCGATCCTGCGCATCACAGCGGCAATGCCATCAGCGTGTCGGTGACGGCGCTGTCGCAAACGACCACGCGCTCGGCCAGCAGCAGCCTGCCATTTTTCGCGACGACGAACCGATCGCGATATTCGCCCGTGGCGAACAGCATCGTCTCGCCCGTGGCCATGATGCGCGCCACCATGAAAGGCGTGCGTGCGACCGCGCCCGAGGCGTCGCACGATTCGATCTTCGGGATGCCGATCAGGTGCCGATAGCGCTGGCGTTCGTAGATGTTGGCGTCGCGCAGCGCGGCGACGCGGTCTTCCAGCATCGCGCGTGAATCGGCGTACACGATGCCGGCCGGCAGGCCTTCACGCTCGTTCTCCGCATTCGTGATGCGGTAGTGGCAGTTCTCGCTGAAGAACGCGGGCCACTGCTCCAGCGAGTCGTTGTCGATGGCTTGCGCGTAATCGGAGTTGAAAGCGCAGAGCGCCAGCAGGTTGACCATCTCAGATATCCATGTGCGTGCGCCAGGCTTTCCAGAAGCCGCGCACGGAGGTTTCGGTGGCGCGGCCGTCGCTGGAGCTGGCGTCGCCGCCGCCCATCTCGAGAATCGATTCGAAACCTTGCGCGCCCGCGATGCCGCGCTGAACGAAGCCGCCGACGGCGCCGTCCTCCATCGAGATGAATCCTGCGGGCCCGACCAGGTTGGACTGCTTGAGCCGCGCCGTGCGCTGCTCGGGTGTGTCGTCGGCGTAGCCGATGTAAGTCCAGTTCAGCTCGGCGCGCTGGCCGCCCTTGGGCAGCACCTGCCGTACCGCCAGGCAATTCTGGATCTGCTGCAGGACGAAGCCCGGAAAGACGGAGAGGATCTGCAAGGTGATGCCATCGTCGTATTCCTTGAAGCCGGCCAGCAGCGTCGGGTCTTTCAAGCGATAGTGGCCGGTGCCCGAGCGCAGGCCCTGGTCCTGGTAGGAAGCGTCCGCCGCGGCCGGGTCGATGATCGAGAAGCTCACGTGATTGCCGCCCGACGCATCGACGATCACGCCGCCCTGCTGCGACAGTCGGTTGATTTCGAACTTGGTGAAAAACAGGTGCAGCAAGCTGGCGTGATAACTGTCCTTCACGTTCTCGACGTAGAGCTTCCAGTTGTTCGGCAGCGCCTGGGTGAAGCGCCCGATCACCTGCACCGGCTTGTGCAGCACGCGCTCGATGCGCGCGCAAATTTCTTCGCCCAAGTAGTCCTCGATCGGCGGCGCGTCGCCGCTGAAGCTGCCGAACACGAGGCCGCGCAACACGGCCGTGCGCAGCTTGCGCGGGCCATGGTCTTCCTTCCTGAAATCCGGCGGCATCCCGCCTTTGCCTTTCACGCCTTTCTGGAAGGCCACGCCCGTGAGGTCGCCTCGCAGGTTGTAGCTCCAGGCGTGATAGACGCACTGGAAGTTGCCGTCCACCTTGCCGGACTTCTCCAGCGCGATCAGCGCGCCGCGATGCGCGCAGCGGTTTTCGAAAGCGTGGATCCGGCCGTCGCCGTCCTTCACCACCACCACCGGCGTCTCGCCGACAAAGGTGGTGCGATAGCTGCCGGCCTCGGGCAGTTCGGCTTGCAGGCACAGGTAGTTCCAGGTGGCGCCGCGAAAAATACGGTCCTGCTCCTGCCGGGCGATGGCGTCATCGGTGTAAACGTCCAGCGGAACCCGTGTCAGGCCCGGACCTTTCCAGCGGACGGCGTGCTCGTTCATGTGGGGTGTTCGCAAAGCTCGATTGTCAGTCTATGGTGACGTTGGCGCTCTTGATCACCTTGTTCCACTTGTCCGATTCCTTGCGAATGAAATCGCCGGTCTGCTCCGGTGTCCAGCCGCGCGGCTCCGCGCCTTGCGCTTCGAACTTCTGCTTGACGTCCGGCTGAGCCAGCGCGCCGGAGACTGCCTTGTAGGCGTAGTTCACGTCTTCGCGCGGTGTTCCGGGCGGCGCCACCATCGTGAAGAAGGTGACTGCGGTCATGCCGGGCAAGCCCGCCTGGGCGAACGTGGGCACTTGCGGCAGTGCCCTGGAGCGCTGCTCGTCGGCGACGGCCAGCACCTTGAGCTTGCCGTTTTCATGATAAGCGGCCGATGAGGAGATGTTGTCGAAGAACACGTCCACGTTGCCGCCCACCAGGTCCACCAGCGCGGGCGCGGTGCCTTTGTAGGGCACGTGGATCATGGAGGTGCCGGTGAGCTGCATGAACAGCATCGCGGTCAGGTGCGATGTCGAGCCGTTGCCCTGCGACGCGAAACTCACCCGGCCCGGATGGGCTTTCAGGTAGGCGATGAATTCGTCCAGGTTCTTCACCGGCAGCTTGTTGCTGACGTCCAGCACGTTCGGCACCGTGGCGAGCACCGTGACCGGCACCCACTTGCCCGGATCGAATGCCAGCGATTTGTACAAATGCTGGTTGATGGCGATGGGGCCGGGCGGCGAAACCAGGAAGGTGGTGCCGTCGGGATCGGATCGCGCAACCATCTCCGCGCCGATGTTGCCGCCGGCACCCACCCTGTTCTCCACGACGATGCCGGCCGGATAAGCCGCGCGCATCTTCTCGGCCAGGATTCGCGGCAACACATCGGCGGTGCCGCCGGCGGGGAAGGGCACCACGAACCTGATGGGCTTCGCCGGCTGCGCCAGCACCGCGAGGGAGGCAGCCGCCGTGAAGGCAGCGGCAAGCAGCAGGGCCAACGGCCGGGCAAACGGGCGGATCATGGGGCGAGGTCTCCTGGGCGTCGTCTTGAAGCGCCTCAGTGTGCACACCCATTTCTCGCGCGGCAATCGGGAAACCGCGCATTTCGCGCCGGCAGCAGTGGAACGCGGGCGCAGCTCAAGTGGGCGTGATGGGAGCGGCGGCGAGCCCGTTGCTGCTTGACATTGATCAAGTGCGCGAGCCGGCGGCACGGGGTCGTTCGTCACGCGGCCGCTGCGCCGGCACTTCGGTCGGGACGCCGGCCGCGGCCGTTTGCGCCGTCTGCGTCATGGCCTTCGCGGCGGCCTTCGACCCATGCTCATCCGCATACACCTTCGTGAACTCCGCGCCCAGCAGGAAGATCTGCGCCGCGTAGTACACCCACGCCAGCAGCACCACCAGCGACCCGGCAGCGGCGAAGGCTTGCGTCATGCTGCTCTTGCCGATGTACAGGCTGATCAGCATCTTGCCCACTTCGAACAGCAACGCGGTGGTGAAGCCTCCCACCCACACGTCGCGCCACGCGATGTGGGTCGAGGGCATCAGCTTGTAGATCATCGCGAACAGCACCGTGGAGATGCTCAGCGACACCGCGATGTTGACGGCATGCAGCAGCAGCTCGGAGGCGGGCAACATGCCGCTGGCCCAGCTGCCGAATGCCGCTACCGCGGTGCTCACCGCGAGTGACACGATCAGCAGGAACACGAGGCCCAGGATCAGGCCGAACGACAACAGCCGTGCCCGCAGGATCGCCATGATGCCCTTGGGCTTTTGCGCCGCCGGGATGTGCCAGATCCGGTCCAGCGCGTTCTGCAATTCGGCGAACACCGAGGTCGCACCGATGATCAGCACCACCACGCTGATCAATCCGGCCAGCCCCTTGTTGGTGATGCTGGCATTGGCCACGACGGTCTGGACGATGCTCGCCCCTTTGGCGCCGATCAGCCCGGAAAGCTGCGTGACGATCTGGCCCTGCACCGCCTCGCGCCCGAACACCGCGCCCGCGATGGCGATCACGATGATCAGCAGCGGCGCCAGCGAAAACACGGTGTAGTAAGAGATCGCCGCGCCCATGCTCGGCGCGAAGTCATCGGACCAGGCTTTGCCGGCTTTGATGAAGAGCTGCAAAAGGCGCTTGGGATTGGGCATGGTGCGTTTGTCGGTGCCGTTCGGTTCTAGCAGCGCGGGCGTGGGCAAGCTGTCAGCCAAGGACGGGTATGCGGGTCGGACCGCCTTTGCCCGCCGCTGTGCTCGAGCCTGCGCCGCAGGGTGTGCGACAATTCCCGCTGCTCCGGGGTGCCCGCGCAAGCGTGCTGAGATCCACACCCGAGAACTTGATCCGGTTCGCACCGGCGGAAGGAGAGCTTGATGACATCCTCGATGGCCCGTTTCCAGTACCCCCGGGTGCTGTCGATTGCGGGTTCCGACAGCGGCGGCGGCGCCGGCATCCAGGCCGACTTGAAGTCCATCGCGGCGCTGGGCTGCTACGGCATGACCGCGATCACCGCGCTGACGGCGCAAAACACGCAAGGCGTGCGTGCCATCCATCCGGTTCCGCTCAAGATGCTGGCCGACCAGATCGATGCCGTGGTTGAAGACATCGGCGTGGACGCGGTGAAGATCGGCATGTTGCACTCCGCGGACACGGTGCGCACGGTCTCCGCCGCGATCGAGCGTCACGCCTTGCCCCACATCGTGCTGGACCCGGTGATGATCGCCACCAGTGGCGCCGTGCTGATCGACAACGAGGCCATCTCCGTGCTGGTGCGCTACCTGTTTCCCAGGGCCGCGGTGGTCACGCCCAATCTCGACGAGGCCTCGCTGCTGGTGGGCCGTCCGCTCGACAACGAGGCGGCGATGGAAGCGGCGGCCTTGCAATTGCTGGACATGGGCGCGCAGGCGGTGCTGCTCAAGGGCGGCCACCTGCCGGGCGACACCGTGAGCGATTTGCTGGTGACGAACGAGCGGCAACCGCACTGGATGCGCGCTGCGCGGATCGACACGCCCAACACGCACGGCACCGGCTGCACCTTGTCGAGCGCGATCGCGTCACATCTCGCGCTCGGCGCGCCGCTGGCGCAAGCGGTGGAACTGGCGCGGGAATACGTGCGCGGAGCGCTGCAGGCGGGCGCGCGGGTGCGCACCGGCGAGGGCAGCGGTCCGCTGGATCACAGCTATGCGCCGCAAGCCATGCGCTTGCTGCCGCTTCGTTGAAGAGAGACATGGACGCATCGCAAGCCGCTTTGCCCAAGACGAGCTCGGAACTCGTGCAGTCGCTGCTCGCCTTCATGGCGCAGGACGGCTGCAGCGATGCGCAGTTCGACGAGCTTGCGTTGCGGCTGTTTGCGCATCAGTACGACAACAACGCCCCGTTCCGCCGGTTCTGCCAGGGGCGCGGCGTGACACCGCGAAAGGTGCGCGGCTGGCGCGACATTCCGCCGGTTCCCATCAACGGCTTCAAGGAATTGACCTTGAGCTGCCAGCCGATCGAATCGTGCGAGCGCGTGTTCATGACCAGCGGCACCACGCGCGGGGACGTCAAGGGAAGGCACTTTCATCCCACGCTCGCGGTCTACGACGCGTCGATGACGCGCAATTTTTCACGCCGGTTCATGCAAGGCACGGCGCGGATGCGCATGGGCATCCTGTTTCCCGACGAAAGCGCGATGCGCAATTCTTCACTGGCGCACTACCTCGCGCTGGCTGCGCGCGAATTCGGAACGGCCGAGAGCCGCTGGTTCGTCAGCCCGCAAGGACTGGACAGTGCTGCCTTGTACGAGACATTGGAGGCGGTCGAGCGCAGCGGCGAGCCCTACGCGCTGCTCGGCGCGAGCTACAGTTTCGTGCATCTGGTGGATGAACTGCAGCGGCGCGGCAAGTTATTTCAA
>Ga0105240_10005977_pt1 | contig 18006 bp, 21 predicted proteins | sample KBSC54metaG_FD_80426 | JGI IMG/M metagenome (GOLD analysis project Ga0105240, IMG submission 80426) | Corn rhizosphere microbial communities from Kellogg Biological Station, Michigan, USA - KBS C5-4 metaG | ecosystem: Host-associated > Plants > Roots > Rhizosphere > Soil | place: Michigan, USA...
GAGCCACTTCAAGCGCCACGTGCAGGCCGGCATGGTGATGGTCAACACCGCGACGGCCGGGGTCGATTATCACGTTCCATTCGGTGGTCGCAAAGGTTCGAGCTATGGTCCGCGGGAACAGGGGACCTATGCGCGCGAGTTTTATACGACCGTGAAAACCACCTACGTCGCATCAGGGAACGTTTGAGCGAGCAATGAAATGGCGAGAACCGGCAGTAACGAATGAAGCACTCGAGTTCTCGCCGCATTTAACACGGAATCTGCCCAGACTCACTGACCTGATGCGGAATTTTGTGACCAATCAGGCAGTGAGTCTCGCGTCGATGTGAGCGGAATCCGTTTCTTGAGGGCACGCCGTCTCTGCCAAACAAAAAAAGTTCGGGCCGACGAGTGGCGGCCGTCTGCTCCATTGCGGCGCATTCGCGAGCGAGCGAGAAAAGCCGCCGAACAAGAAAGACAAGACAACGGTAGCGGTTGGCGAACCATATCGCTTTTCATTCAGCACCAACCGAGTGCGTCTATTACACCCAAAAAAAGTTATAAGGTATCGAATATTTTTTGACGTATCGAATCTGTCTTGCTATGTTCGGGTCCAACGTAAAACTTTGGTAGTGATGTCAGTCTTGGATACCTTCAACCAGATAACCGCAGAGTTGTCTGCTCGCTTCAGATGAGGAAATCATGGTCACATCCTGAGATGTTCGACCGAGCCCACATTGACGATATCGAAGAGGTCGAGGCTGCGCCCGGCATCTTCATCAAGATGCTGCACCACACCGACGAGGGCGTGATGGTTCGCCTGATTCGATTCGCTCCTGGCGCAGTCCTCCCCATAGAGGACACTCACGACCTCGGCCTGGAAATCGTCTACGTGCTCGATGGCACGCTCGCCGATAATGCGGGAAGCTATCCCGCAGGTTCGATTCTGTATGGCAAGAAGGGCTCTTCGCACATTCCGGCGAGCCCCGAAGGATGCACGATCTTTTCCGTCAATTTTGTCGACTGACTGACAAGAGTGCCATGAGCGCAGACAGCATCATCGAGTTCTTACGCTGGTACGCGGGCGAACGACTCAACTCGCGCCTCATCGACGAACACCGACGGCCACCCGCCTCACTGCCAGCCGACCTGGCTTCCGGAGGGCTGCTGGGCCTGAGGGTCGGCGTGGAGCACGGCGGCCAGGGCCTGTCCGGGCGAGACACCGCGCGCGTCCTGGAGCAGCTCGGAGCAATCGACGGCAATGTGTCGCTGCTGACGACCGTGCACAACGCGGTGGGAGTCGACCCCATCCTCGCTTTCGCCGACCAGGACACCAAGGACAAGGTGCTTCCTGTCTTAGCCTCCACGGGGGCGCTGGCGGGCGTGGCGGCGACCGAGCCGGAGGTCGGCACGAACTTCCAGGCGATGACGTCGCGGGCGGTGCGCGATGGTTCCGGTTACGTCATCAACGGCACCAAGTGGCATCCCTTCTGGACTGGCAGCTCGACATCTGGCGACGCCTTGATCTCGGCTTGCCGAATACGCCGGTCTACCTTGAAGGCGTACCCAAAACACGGAAATCCGGAAAGATCCCAGCGCTTTTTACAAGGGGGGCACTTCCAACAGTGGAAGCTCATCCCGCGCCGGTGAGAAATTCGATGAAGCTGAAGGGCGCGCGCTCACCCAGGCAGAGGTCCAGGATTCGATGCGCGTCTGCGGCAGCGGCCTCGCTGCGCGAGAACATTGCCGTTTCAAAGGTGGTCAGCGCGCCCTCGATGTCTCCAGTACGAGCGGCGATGGCCTTACCCAGCTCGGCCCCGTCAAGCATCGCCAGGTTTGCGCCGTCGCCGGCAGGCGGCGACAGATGCGCGGCGTCTCCGAGCAGCGTTACGCCGGGGCTGCGACGCCATCGATGACCAGGCGGCAGCGCGTTGATCGTTCGCAGGATCGGTGCTGTGTCGCTGCCGGTGATCAATGTGGTGAGAGCCGATGCCCACCCGTCGAATTCGGCTGCGATTCGTGTCTTGGCTGCTGCGGCGTCGTTGAAGTCGATTTCCGCAAACCAGGACGCAGGTCGCATCAATTGAACGTAGGTGTGGAGCACGCCCGCCGGCTCACGGTGCGCGGTGATCCCTTTGCCGGGTTCGAGCGCGGACATCCCGCCCGTCCCGACCGCCGCAGCCGTTGCAGGGAACCGCCGATCAGCGTCATGCAGGTAGGTCTCGACGAAGGACACGCCTACGTAGGCGGGTTCCGCGTTGGACAACAGCGGGCGCACCTTCGACCAGGCGCCATCGGCTCCGACGAGCAATTCGGTCTCTACAGTTGAGCCGTCGGTGAAAGTCAGCTCGTGACGACCGGCGCCCAGGGGCCTGGCTCCGGCTAGCTTCTGTCCCCACCGGATCGTTCCGTCAGGCAAGGACTTGATGAGGATCCGCCGCAGGTGGCCCCGGAGCACCTCGGGACGCCGGCCATCTTCGGGCTGTTCGAGCAGCACATTGCCGTCCCGACCGAGCACCCGCGTCGCGTCGCCACCTTCGTTAACGATTGCGCGGAAAGCGTCTGTAAGACCGGCCGCTGCGAGTGCGCGCTGACCGTCCTGTTCGTGAATGTCGAGCTGGCCGCCCTGAGTGCGGGCGTGCTCGGAGAGCTCCGCTTCATAGATTGTGGCAGTGATGCCGTGGATGTGGAGCACGCGGGCGAGGGTCAGGCCGCCCAAACCTGCACCAACGATAGTAACGGAAGTGGTCATAACGGCGCCTCGGAGCGATTCGAACATTATTCCATATCGCGTCGATTGGAATCATGTTCCATGGTGTGTCGTAGTAGATACGTGCTAAACGAACCCTCCGGACTGCGCGGCATGTCGATGCACTTTCCAAAGCGCGGATTGTTAAGGCGGCGATAGAGATCTCGATCGATGCGCGCGGGCGCGCTGCGTTCGGCATAGCTAACCCTGTCCATCAATCTAAACCAGACTATCGTGCGCCAGCAAAATCAGCATGGGGAATGCTCGACATCACGAGGCGAACGCCTGGCGTGTCGCGGCAATGGCGTGCTGCGCGGCATTTGTATCGGCTTGGATCACGTGGTCTATGTTGCAGGGGCTGACGTTTGGGGAAGCGGTTTCGTGTAATGCAAGGTCTGTATGTTTCAGGCACTTTTTTGTTGCATTCCGCTGCGAAGACTCTCTATACTGGAGCCGTCTTCGCAGTATTTTGCGATGCCGATCATGATCCGCAGCATAGCGGAACAGGGAATCCACCTCGAAATCGCCATGTGTCATCACGCGACACGGCTCGGCGCTTCTCCCGTTTGAAAAAGAAGATGTGACCGTGTCCGTGCGGTCGCGGTCTCCGTTCGCGATACGCACGGTTCGTGCGAGTCGCTGCCGTCCGTCCATTCGATTCCGAAACGCCGTATGCAGGGAAGTTTCATATTTACTTCGTATTCCTGTTGAAATGGCTGGAAACTGGCTCGCTCGCAAAGCGATTGGTCATGGACATGAGGCTCGCAACGTTCCCGCACAGTTCGTCGGACCGTTTTTTAAGTCAAACAAAACCGACATCGTCGATGCAGAGGCTAGCCGACATGAGCGACTCGACGACGCCTTCCGTGGTGGCCGATGCCTCAGGCATCCCTCATCTTGCAGTGACAGTCGCGAGCGAGTGGCAGCGCGATAGGTTACTGAGCACGCTCAAAACCAGGTTCGGCGATGGACGACTTGTTGCTGATTTCACGGTCGTACGCGGCGCTCGTACCGATTGGTTTGACCATGTCGATACGTTACTCGTGTGCGGTGCCGAGTTAGTGCTGCGTGGTTTATTAATCAAGTTGGCAGGGGCTGCGGCAAGCGGCGGATGGCCTACTCGTTTGCGACAAGCTTTTGGGAGGCAGTGACTGATCACGACGTTCGATAGTGACGAGTGCGTGGATGTAGCGACTGAGCATTTCGCCGCGCGATGGTCGCGGCAATCGATGATAGTCATCCGTGGGCCGAACGACCTAGGACACGCGCTGAATGCACAGATATCGATTTCGGGCGCTCCAAGGGCCATGTTCCGGCATCGGCGATTGAGAATCTCGATGAATCTGCACCGCTATTAAAGGCTTGCGCCGATGCCGGACACCCGGCCAACTTCGAGATAGCGAGATGCATGGACTGCCTGGGTGACAGAAACGTGTTCATGAGGCTCGCGCGTAAGCGTGCAGAAGCATTCTTGGCTTGTGGCAGGTGGGACACCTGGCCGCGGGGATACGGGGTGGAAAAAACCATATCGAACGATTTAACAACCATTAGGAGATTTGAGAACCGTCGAATTGAATTTTCAGCTTAACCGTAAAAACTGTTAAGCCGCAGGCGATTTCTTGCGGACATCCTGTACTGAAGAGATTGATCATGAAGTTGCATATTAGGCGACCTCCTACCGCGGGCGCGGAGACTGGCGCAGTCGATGCGGCGTATGGGGCGATCGAAGTGTCGGAGTTGGCGGACGCTTTCGCGAGTGCCGTGCATACTGCCCAGCCGCTTAGACCAGTGGGTGCCGTACTACCCCAAGGCAGCTCTCGGGTGGTTCAGACTGCGGAAATCGCAGAAGTTGACGCAATGATGACCCGCGATGCCCTGACCACCCTGCGAACGTTGCAGACGTTTTCTTACGTCGTGGCGCTACTGTTGCACCGTACGGAGCTGTCGTACTACATCACGCTTAGCCAGGACGGACGGCTCTGGCGCGCGTTGAATGCGGCGGAATTTGAATCAGCGGAGGTGGCCTTTCGACATTTCGAGGAGCAGGCGGTACGTCTCGCAGACATTGAGTTGCGACGTACGCAGTTGGAAGCACAGAACGAGCACCTGGTCGCGATGATCGAGGAGTCGCAAGCGCAGGCGGAGCGGCTTCGCGCCGATCTCGACAATCATCTCGAGCAGGCACAGATTGTGAGTAACCGCCAACAGCAAGTTAGGAAGGAAGTGGCTCAACTCGAAGCACAGCGACTCGCGTCACAGGCGCAGCTAAACAAGACAGTTCGCCTCATTCAACAGCTCCGTACAACTAGCAATGAACGCATTCCCAATTTGACCGTTCGTCGAATAGATATCTGAACATTGCGGAGACGCATTGAACAACCGGATTGGCAACCGGGCGATACCTGGTCTCACAAATGTTGTGCGTGGTCGGCTTGGTGTCGGTTGCCATTCTACCCGTCGTTCGGCAATTGTACTCAGATGTAACGGGATAACGGAGGACAGATGTCGAGTGAGTCATTACAGACGCTCCAAGCGCAACTATCTGCGCTCGAGGCAAGGATTGCGGTGCGACGCGCGGCAATCCGGAACGATGTCGTCGAGCAGATCGTCAAGCTCATGCGGGAATATGAAATCACCGCGCGAGAGGTCGAAATACTGTTGAGCGTTGGGCAACGCAGGCGTATTCCACCACGATTTTGGGATCCCGATACGGGCGCGACGTGGTCAGGTCGCGGGAAGCGACCGCGTTGGATGCAAGGACGCGATCCGGAGGATTTTCGGCTCGAACCCGATAGCGAATCAGCCGGAGGGGATGCCGAAAAGAAAGAGGTATGAGCGCGGTGGATCGCGCGCGTAGCCAGTGGCGACGCGGTGGCGATGTCGATCCGACGAGATGAGGCACCGTCATCGTATCAATGACAATGAAAAGGGGGTATCAATGCCGTCTTGTTCGATCAGTCGTGCGGTGGTTCGGTGTGCGGTAATGGATGGAAATTCGGTTCGTCGGTATGAATTGGCCGATGCACTAGCAAAGTTTGGTTATATGACCGCAAAGCTAGATACGCGAGATGCGCTAGTGGAATATATGCGCGAAACCGTCGTTGATCTTGTTCTGGTGATGGAACCGACGCTTGACGAGTCGATCGCTCCGTGGGTCGAGCAATTCCGAAACGATCCTGCTTTTGCTGGAACGCCGTTGACCATCGTCGGAAGAGGGATTGAGAGTGAGATGGTCGCAGCCCTGATGGCTGGAGCAGATGTGTATCTTAACTGGCCCGTCTCGTATGAGCTGATCATTGCCCGACTCGGCGCTCTGTTACGTCGGGTCCGCAGACCTCATCTCAATTCAAGAAACCCGTCGCATGGTTCTTACATTTTTTTTTCCGGTAGTGACCGAGTCTGTCTCGGCCGGGAGCCGGTTCTGTTGACGAGAATGGAACATCGCGCCGCTCATTTGCTGTTTTCCCAGTACTTGTGTGTCGTCACATTTGAAGATCTGTGGCGCGCGATGTGGGAGGGTGTCTCGATGCAAAAGCCTCAACGGCACAACGTCTGCGTTCATATCTCACGCTTGCGCAGCAAGCTCAAGTTGAATGGCGAGTACGGTTACCGTCTCATATCGGTGCGTGGCGAAGGATACAAGCTGGTATCTGCGGGCCAACGAAAAAGTGATAGCGCGTTGTCTCTGTCGGTCAATTACTGATTGCGCGCCGCGCGCATCGACAAACGAGAAGTGAACTGCTCTAGGAATCCTGGACACAAATGAGTGTTAGTGTTTCGGAGGTAATTTTCCAAATAGGAACGGGAGATTGGCGATAAAGCGCAAGCAATGCTCAGTGGAGCAGATCGTGGCCGCGTTCAAGCAGGCTGAGCTGGGCATGCCGGTGGCGGATCTAGTATTGCTACGACGGAAAAGGGATGTCGGACGAGATTCCGTACTGTTCGCGCGTCATGCAATGTCTGTAGGGCCCGGAAGCTGATTTTTTGTTGCATTCCGCTACGCGGGCTCTCTATACTGGAGCCGTCTTCGCGGTATGTTGCGACGACGATCATGATCCGCAGCATAGCGGAGCAGGGAATCCACTTCGAAATCGTCGTGTGCCGTCTCGCGGCACGATTCGGCGTTCCTCCCATTTGAAGCAATAATCGCGACCCGCCTTCGCCGGTCGCGGTTTTCGTTCGCCTTGCGCGCGGTTCGCGCGCGTGGCCGTCGTCTGCGCGTCGATTCGGAAACGTGGTGCCCCGCGAAGTTGCGTATTTATTTCGCATTCCGTGATAAATGGCGATATCGAAAAAAGGGAATCAAAAGAGGGAAGCTTTTAAACCGCAAGGAGAATCCGTTTATGACGTATCCCGACATTCTTCGGACGTTGCACAGCCTGATTGCAGCGCCGCTCATCGAACAGACGCCGTCCTTTCTCGGCGAAGCGAAATGCGACGTGAGAGAGGCCGTCAACGCGTTGCTGCCGAATCTGCTCGCCGCAATCGTTCACCGGGGGCTGTCGAGCCCTTCGGAAGCCACTGCTTTGATGGCTGTGTTCGACTCGCCTCGTCTCGATCCGGCACTGCCGCAGGCGAATCTGGACAATTTCTTTTCCGGCGGTACGGTAACTGAATCGCACATGACGACAGGAACCGCGCTACTCGCCGAACTTTTCGGGGATCGCATCCACGACATGGAGCGCGCTACGGCGAGCCTGGCGAACCTCAAGCTCGGAAGCGGCAGGGCACTGCTTGCAATGGTCGCACCGTTCGCTTTCGCCGTTCTCCGACATGCGTGGATGACCAGTGAAGAGGGGGCCGACCGCGGGTCTCTTGTCCGCCTTCTGCACGCTCAGCGGCACGCCGTTCATCCGGCCCTGCAGGAGCGCTTTTTGTCGGCGCTCGGCATGCCGTCCGCGGCGACCTGGCTCGAATCGACCGCCGATCCCGACGCGGCTCTGACACGACCGCTCAGTGCGACCGCACAAACGCGCCTGGACGAAAGCAAGCGACGGCGTCGTGCGTTATGGTTGATCCTGTTGCTCTTGCTCGCCGTACTGCTCCTGCTTGCCTATTGCTCGCATCACACGCCTGACACAACCGAGAAGGCGGCGGCATCGGCCGTTCCCGCATCGTCGTCACAACCGGCATCGTCCGCAACTGCGACATCGACCGCTCCCGAACTCGACAAGGCCTCCGAATCCGCGGCGAGTTCGCCTGAAAGCGTGAAGCCACAGGCCGGCACGGCGCCGCCTTTGCTCGACGTTCGCTTCGGTTATGCCAGTGCCGCGCTGCCCGACGATTTCAAGCAGGCCGCTTCGGAATGGGTGGCTTACGCGAAGGATCACCCGGATGCCCTGTTCGAGGTGACGGGGTTCGCCGATGACACGGGCGGGCGAGCCTTGAACGAGCGCCTCGCGGACCGTCGCGCGGAAGCAGTCACGGCGGCGCTGGTGGCGGCCGGGGTCGATACGTCGCGGCTCTCGAAAGCTGTGTCCCGGATCGTGAGCCAGGCCACCGATGCCGCGGCGGCCCGGCACGCCGAGGTCCGACCGAAACCGTGACATGTATGCCGGCCTTCCCGGTTCGATCAGACCGGGCAAGCTGCATGTCGTGCTGCAACCGGCCATGGGCTGGGAAGGCGGGCAACTGTACGAGTTCGTTTTCAGCGAAACCCACTATGGCGAGCCAGATAACTTCTGTCCACCGGAAGACGTCGGTGGAGTGCCGGGATATGCCGACTTCCTCGAAGCGATCACCGATCCGACGCACGAGGAGCAGGACCAGCTCCTCGAGTGGTGTGGCGGTAGCTTCGATCTTGCCGCCTTCGATCTCGTGCTCGCGAATCAGCGGCTCTCAGAGGTCAAGTTCTGATCGTCACGACGGCCTCGGATGGACGCTTGTCATGAAGATATAAAAAATTCAAAGCCATCGAAAGCGTCAAGGTCTGGTGCAAGGTTCGCAATCCACCTTCAATCGGATTTTCTCAAATGACGCTGTAGCGTTCGCTTATGGACATTGAAGGCCTGGGCGACTACGGTGAACGGGCTGAAGTAATGAACGATGAAACTGTCGGGGCCGCACACGAACCATGGCGTGCCGAACAGGCAGTGGCCGTCAATCAGCGTTTCGTGCAGCAGGTCGTGTTCGCGCATTGCGTCAAGGAAAACGAATGGCGGCTGCTCGGGAAAAGAACCAGGTCGAGCGCGAATAACTTCCGTGGGCGGGACCGACCCGGACGGGGCATTGATTGAAGCACCGCCTCTGTTCGTGTGTAATGAGGTGTCCGAATGTGCTGCTGCCCCGTCGCTTTTTGTTGCATTCCATTGGAAAGACACTCTATACTTGAATCACGCATCACAGCGTCTCGTGTGTGCCCATTATGATCCGCAGCATAGCGGAGCAGGGAATCTACCTCGATATCGTCATGTGCCGTCTCGCGGCACGATTCGACGACTCATCCCGTTAAAGCCCTTGATGTGACCGATCTCCGTCGGTCGCGTTTCGCTCGTCCATACGCAGATTCGTGCGTGTGGTGGCCGGCTGTCGTCTGTTCAATGGATTTATTTCCGGATGTTGCACGCCGGTAATCGATTTATTCGTTTTGAAGTTTGGATTCGAATGGAAGAGCAATAAAAAAGAAATTTATACACCACCGCAAGGAGAAACTGTGTATGACGTATCCCGACATTCTTCGGACATTGCATAGCCTGATTGCGACGCAGATCAGTGAACAGGCCCCTCTGTTTCTCGGAGAGGCGAAGAGCGATGTGAAGGATGCAGTCGATTTGCTTCTGCCGAATCTTCTTGCGGCAATCGTCCAACGGGGGCTGGCCACCCTCTCGGGTGCCGATGCGCTCACGGCCGTGCTCGATTCGCCACGGTTGGACCGGTCGCTGGTGCGTACGAATCCGGACAATTTCTTTTCAGGTGGCGCGGTAACGGAAACCAACATGAAGGCCGGCTCGGCATTGCTCACCGAATTGTTCGGCGACCGTCTCCCCGCCATGGGCCACGCCGCGGCGAGCATGGGCCATCTCAAGGTGGAAAGCGGTCACGCGCTGCTTGCCATGATCGCGCCGTTTACGTTCGCCGTTCTTCGGCATGCGTGGGTAGCGGGTCCTGACGGTGCGAGCCGCGCTTCCCTCATTGGCCTTCTGCGCGCACAGCGGCAGGCAATTCACCCGAGGCTGCAGGACCGATTCCTGTTGGCGCTGGGCATTCCGTCTGCCGTGGTCTGGCTCGACTCGACCCTGGAGTCACAGGCGGCAGCGACGCGCCCCGTTACAGCGGCGCCCGCGCGGGGCGACGAGGAAGGCAGGCACCGGCATCGCGCGTGGTGGGCGATCCTGCTGTTGTTGCTCGTGCTCGCATCCTTGCTGACCCTTGCCTATTGCACGCATCGCTTCCCGGGTGCAGCGGACAAGACAGCGGCTACAACGGAGCCGGTGGTGTTGGTGACGCCGGCATCGTCGCCAGAACCGGCTTCATCCGCGCCTGCGTCGGCCGCTTCTGCGGCCGGCGCTGCATCCGAACCCGCGTCGAGCCTCGCCGCGGCCCCGAAGCTGGGTCCTGCTGCTGCGGCGCCGTTGCTCGAAGTTCGCTTCGGGTACGCCAGTGCCGCGTTACCTGTCGATTTCGTGCAGGCGGCCTCGGCATGGATCGCTTACGCGAAAGATCACGCGAATGCCACGTTCGAGGTGTCCGGGTTCGCAGACAACACCGGCGAACCGGCTTTGAACGAGCGGCTGGCGGACCGTCGTGCGGAGGCCGTCATGGCGGCACTGGTTGCGGCGGGAGCCGGCACGGCGCAACTGACCAAAGGGGCGTCTCAAGTCGTGAGCGAGACCGCCGACGCAGCCGCGGCCCGGCGCGCCGAGGTACGACCGAAACCGTGATATGCATATCCGATCCATGTTTCGAACCGGCGTGCTTGCCTGGTCGTTGGCCTGCGGAGCGTGCGCACTGGCGCCCACCGATGGCCCGGCAACACGCGACATCGTCGCCGAGCAGCAGTCGCAGGCGCGCATCAAGGTGGTCGACCTGACGCCGGACGCCGTCGGGCGGATGCGCATGCGCGACACACGTCGCACCTTCGCCGACCACTTCGAGCCCGCCCGGTCACGGACCGACGTGCTGGGACGCGGCGACATCGTGGCCATCACGATCTGGGAGGCTCCACCGGCGACGCTGTTCGGCAGCATGGACACGACCGGTTCGATGGCACCGGCCGCGGCGAAGGCCACCGCGTTGCCGGAGCAGACGATCGATTCGAACGGCAGGTTGATCGTGCCGTTCGCCGGCAGCATCGGCGCGGCCGGCATGACCATCCCTGAACTCGAATCGACGATTGTGAGCCGGCTGAAATCGAAGGCGAACGAACCGCAGGTGCTGGTCCGAATCGTACGCAACACGACGGCGGACGTGACGGTGGTGGGCGACGTGGGCAGCAGCATGCGCGTGCCATTGACGCCCAAGGGCGAGCGTTTGCTCGACGCCCTTGCGGCAGCCGGTGGTGTGCGGCAATCGGTAACCAAGATAACGGTGCAGATTACGCGGGGCGACCAGGTGTTTTCGATGCCGCTCGATGCGGTCATCCGCGATCCGCGCCAGAACATCGCGCTGCAGGCGGGTGATGTGGTCACGGCGCTCTACCAGCCGGTCAGCTTCATGGCGTTCGGCGCGACAGGCAAGAACGAGGAAATCGGCTTCGAGGGGCAGGGCATCTCGCTCGCGCAAGCCTTGGCGCGCTCGGGTGGCCTGCTCGATTCGAGAGCCGATGCGCGCGGTGTGTTCGTGTTTCGTCTCGAAGACGCGGCGTCACTGGCCGTTGCGCGAGACGAAGCCATGCCGGTCACCGCCGATGGGCGTGTGCCGGTGGTGTACCGCATCGACATGAAAGATCCGGCCAGCATGTTCATCGCGCAGCAGTTTTCCATGCGCGACAAGGACATGCTGTACGTATCGAATGCGCCCGTGGCCGACATACAGAAACTGGCCAACCTGTTCTATACGGTCGTATTTCCTGCGGTCAGCGTCGGCACGCAGTTCCGTTAGGCGGAGGCAACGGCATGGACATACCGGTCGGTTTTCCCGCGCAAGGCTCCCAAAGAACATACAGGTGGAATCCCAGCAAGATGCCGCGTTCGACTTCTTACAAGCTCACGCCTGCAAAGCTGCTGTTCGTGCTCACGGTCGTCATTCCGGTGACGGTCGCGGTCGTCTACTACGGCTTCATCGCAGCCGACGTGTACGTGTCGGAAAGCCGCTTTGTCGTGCGTAGCGAGCAACGCCAGCCGGGCGGTTCGCTGCTCGGTTCCTTCCTCGCGGAGAGCAGTCTGGGCCGCGCGCAGGACGATGCCTGGATCGTGAACGACTACGTCCTCTCGATGGATGCGCTCAAGGCCCTCGACCACGAAATCCAGCTTCGCAAACGGGTTGGCGATCCCCACGGAGACATCGTGAGCCGCTTTCCGCAGTTCGGCAGCGCGGATGCGACGTACGAAAAGTTCCTCGACTACTATCGGGATCGTATCGTTGCCGTGGTCCACGACAGCACGACCAGTATCACGACACTCAGGACCTCGGCCTTCGATCCGCGTTCGGCCCGCGATATCAACGAGCGCCTGCTGACGATGAGCGAGGCGCTCGTCAACGAACTCAACCGGCGTGCGCGCCAGGACGAGATGCAGTACGCGTCCGCGATGGTCCAGGAGGCCCAGGACCGCGTGAAGTCGGCGGCACTTGCATTGAGCGAATACCGCATGAGCTACGCCGTATTCGATCCGGACCGGCAGTCCGCCCTGCAGCTGCAACTGGTCGGCAAGCTGCAGGACGAGATGCTGGCTACCCGTGCGAGGCTTGCCGAGGTTGAATCGCTGTCTCCCGACAATCCGCAGATACGGCCGCTGAAAACCCGCATCGCGGCAATCGGATACGAGATGGCGGCAGTCTCCACCCAGGTGATGGGTAGGGGCGACGGCAGCTTCGCGGCAAGGAGCCGCGAGTTCGAGCGCCTGAGCATCGAGAAGCAGTTTGCCGAGCGGCAGCTCGCAAGCGCGCTCGCATTGCAGGAGCAGGCCCGCAGCGAGGTGGCGAAAAAGCAGCTCTATATCGCACGCGTCGTGCAACCGCGTCTGCCCGATGCCGCCGAAGAGCCGAAACGCCTGCGTGCCATTCTCATCGTGCTGACGATGGGGCTCGTGACATGGGGGCTGCTCGCGCTGCTGCTTTCCGGTATCCGTGAACACACGCTCGAGTAACACCCATGTTCGCCACTCCGTTTCGCGACTCCCTGGCCATTCAAACGCGCGTCATCGCGGCGTTGTTCATGCGCGAGATCATCACGCGCTTCGGAAGACACAACATCGGCTTTCTGTGGTTGTTCGTCGAACCCATGACGTTCACGCTCGGCATTGCGGGCCTGTGGTACATCACGCGGTCCACGCACGGTCATCACGTTCCCATCGTGGAATTCGCGCTGACCGGCTATTCGACCGTCCTGCTGTGGCGCAACTGCGCAACGCGCTGCGTGGGCGGTCTCACGCCCAACCTCAGCTTGCTGTTCCATCGCAACGTGAAGCCGATCGACGTCTTCCTTGCCCGCATCCTGCTCGAAGTGGCGGGCGCGACCTGTTCTTTCTATCTTCTCGCAATCGTGTTCCATGTGACGGGGCTCTCGGAGTTGCCCCAGCACGCCGGTCGCGTGATCGCCGCGTGGTTGCTGACCACGTATCTTTCCACGGGGCTCGGCGTGTTCGTGGGCGCGGTCAGCGAACTTTCCGAAATGGTGGAGCGCGTGTGGCACACCGTCACGTATCTGCTGTTTCCGTTTTCCGGCGCGGTATTCATGGTGGACTGGCTGCCGCCTGCCGCACGCGACGCGGTGCTGTTGCTGCCGTGGGTACATGGCGTCGAAATGCTGAGAAGCGGTTTCCTCGGTGAGGGTTACACGTGGCACTACAGCGTGGCGTACATGGTGACGGTCTCGTCGTTCCTGTTCCTCGCCGGGCTGCTGGTCCTGCGGCTCGTTCATCGGCGCGTGGAGGCGGGATGATCCAGCTCGACGGAGTGACGAAGATCTATCCGGCCCGCGGCGGGAGGAAGGTCGTTCTCGACGATGTGAACTTCGTGCTCGAAAGAGGGCAGAAGATCGGCATTCTCGGCCCGAACGGTGCAGGCAAGTCCACGTTGATCCGCCTGTTGGCGGGAGTCGAGCAGCCGACCAGCGGCGCCATCCGCCGTCATATGAGCCTCTCATGGCCACTCGCGTTCGGCGGCGCGTTCCAGAGCAGCCTGACCGGGCTCGACAACCTGCGCTTCATCTCGCGGGTGTACGGCTGCGACGAATCGAAGATGCGTGCATTCGTCGACGAGTTTTCCGGGCTGGGCCGTTACCTGCGCGAGCCGATCAAGGTCTACTCCAGCGGCATGCGCGCTCGGCTCGCGTTCGCGTTGTCGATCGCGGTGGAGTTCGACTGCTTTCTGATCGACGAGGTCATTGCGGTGGGCGACCAGCAGTTTCAGGAGCGCTGTCGCGAGGAGCTGTTCGTCAAGCGCGGCGACCGTTCGATGATCCTCGTCTCGCACGACCCCAATCTCATCCGTCAGCATTGCACGCTCGCGGCCGTGCTGAACGCGGGAAAGCTGACCGTCTGCGATTCGGTGGACGAGGCATGGGCGCGATATTGCGGCCAGCCGGTCAAGGAAACGGCGGCCGGCGACGGTGCCGACACTACAACTCAACCGGGGGAATGAGGGTGAAAGGCGACAAGCCAAAACTCGCTGTGATCAGTACGTATGACGAACTGTGCGGCATCGCCAGTTATGCGCGTGCCATCGTGCGGCAGCTGTCGCCGTGGTTCGACATCACGGTGTTCGACCTCGACCAGTACGTGTTTCGTCACCGCAGCCGCCGGATACGCAAGATGGCCAATCTGGAAATCGAGCGCATCTGCAAGGAGCTGAAGGGGTTCGATTGCGTCAATGTCCAGCTCGAGCACGGCATATTCGGGCGCAACAAGCGCGATGCGTACCGGCGTATCTGCCGGATCATTTCGGCAGCGCCGCAGCTTTGCATCACGTTCCATACCGTGTTCGAGAGCGAAGGGACCAACTGGAAGGCCGTGCGTGCCCTGCTGCGGGAGTTTGAGCTTGGCAAGGCGTGGTCGGAGATGATCGGCTCGCGGCAGGAAAGCAGTCTGCTCGGGCAGGGCATCTACAGTGCCATCCGGCGCGCGCAGTGGCGCAAGAATGTGAGCGTCGTGGTCCATACGCGCCGCGAGGCGAAGACGATGAAGCTCGTCGAGCGTATCTCGCACGTCCACGATCATCCGCTCGCCTACTACTCCGACGCGGACGCACAGGGCTACACGGCCAAGGCGACGCGCGACAGCTTTCCGTTGCTCGGCAGTCTCGGCAAGGACGACGTGCTGCTCGGCTGCTTCGGATTCACCGGCAGCTACAAGGGCATTGACACGGCGCTGCGCGCGCTGCACCTGCTTCCCGGCAACTATCACCTCGCCATTTTCGGCGGAGTGCATCCCGAGGCGATCCAGCAGGGCGTGCCGCTCGATCCCTACATCGCCGAACTGCTGAGGATCGTGAGCCCCGGGCGCAACTGGCTCGAGGACATCGGAACCGGGCACGGCAAGGCAATCAGTCTCACCACCTCGGTGGACGATCTGCTGCGCCTCGCGCGCACACGTCACGTTTCCGATATCTCGCGCCGCACCCACTTCATGGGCCCGATGAGCGATGAGCAGTTTCCGCACGCCATGGCGGTGTGTGATGCGGTGCTGCTGCCTTATCTGGAAGTTGGGCAGTCCGCTTCCGGTCCGATGTCGATGGCGGTCAATCTGAACCGTCCGGTCATCGCGACGCGCACGAAAACGTTCATGCAGTTTTCGCGCTACTACCCGGGCCGCGTCGAGCTCTTCGACATCGGCAACTACCTGCAGCTCAGCCAGATCATCGAGGCGGGCATGTTCAGAGGGAATGGCGTGCAGCGCATGGAGAACGAGCCGGACACATCGACCAACGTCGAGACGTACCGCAAAGCGTTGTTCGCCACGGCGGCGACGTGAGGCGGAAAACACCTATCAACGCGACAGGGAGAGCGTAATGGAACGCAGGGCAATCGTGACGGGTGTGAGCGGCCAGGATGGTGCGTATCTGGCGAAGCTGCTGCTCGAGAAGGGTTACAAGGTGTTCGGAACGTATCGCAGAACGAGTTCGGTGAACTTCTGGCGCCTGGCGGAACTGGGCATCGAAACGCATCCAAGGCTCGAGCTCGTCGAGTATGACCTCACGGACCTCGGCGCCAGCGTGCGCCTGCTGCAAAAGACCTGCGCCGACGAGGTCTACAACCTCGCGGCACAGAGCTTCGTCGGCGTGTCGTTCGAGCAGCCGGTCACCACTGCGGAAATCACCGGCATCGGCCCGCTGAATCTTCTCGAAGCGGTTCGTGTTGCGCGTCCCGAGGCGCGTTTCTACCAGGCCAGCACGTCGGAGATGTTCGGACACGTGCAGGCCGTGCCGCAAACCGAGAACACACCTTTTTATCCGCGCAGTCCCTATGGCGTAGCCAAGCTTTTTGCACACTGGATGACCGTCAATTATCGCGAAAGCTACAACCTCTTTGCGTCCAGCGGGATTCTTTTCAATCACGAGTCGCCGCTGCGCGGGCGCGAGTTCGTCACGCGCAAGGTGACGGATTCTTTCGCGAAGATGCGCCTGGGCAAGCTCGACGTGCTCGAACTCGGCAATCTCGATGCAAAGCGCGACTGGGGTTTCGCGCAGGAGTACGTGGAAGGGATGTGGCGCATGCTCCAGGCCAGTCGTCCGGATACCTACGTCCTTGCCACCGGCCGCACCGAGACGGTGCGTGACTTCGTCACGCTGGCAGCCCGTGCTGCGGGATTTCATCTCGAGTGGGAAGGCCGGGCACAGAACGAAGTGGGCATCGACGCGAAAACGGGCCACGTCGTCGTGCGCGTGAATCCGAGGTTCTACCGTCCGGCAGAAGTCGATCTGCTCATTGGCGATGCGACGAAGGCCGAACGCGAACTCGGCTGGAAGCCGACGATGACGCTCGAACAGCTGTGCCAGATGATGGTCGACGCCGACATCCGGCGCAACGAGAACGGGTACTCGTTTTGACGTTCGCTTCGTCCGCCTGAGCGTGGCATGGCCGGACGCACCGGCCGTGTTCGCGACAGGCAGGGGGCTCACGTCGTTGAGCGGCAGTTCCATTCGACTCGCTAACTTTGGGATTCCTATGAATACGCTTTTCGTGCTTTCGCTGAAAACCGTGCTGCTTACGGTGGTCATGTATCTCTCGGTGAGCGCGTTGGGATGCTCGCCCATCGTGTCTCTGGTGCTCGCGTCGATTCCGCTCGTATTCATGATGCTCAGCGTCTATACCGGGTTCGCCTTTCGGCTGGTGGCCTTCGTCTTTCTGGTTGCCTGTGCGAAGACCCTGATCGTGGGCGAAAACGTGACGGCTAAGCAGGCTGCCAGCGCGTTGAGGAGCGCGGCGAGCGACGTCAACGAAACGCTGCGTACCGTCAGGCCCTGAAAAGCGCATTCGTGGGCGCGCAGTGCCAGGGCGGCGATTCCTTCGTTGGGGACGAGCGAGATGATTCCGGGCGGTTGGTCGTATTTCAAAGACATGAACGTCCTGCTGCTGCAGGGACCGGTGGGGCCGTTCTTCCGGCGCTTGTCGAGGCGCTTGAAGGCTGCGGGCGCGCACGCCGTATACAAGGTCAACTTCAACGCTGGCGACTTGCTTTTCTTTCCGATGCGATCGATCAACTACACCGGATCTGGGGCCGACTGGCCCGTCTTCCTCGACACGCTCCTCGAGCAGGAGAAGATCGACACGGTACTCCTGTTCGGCGATTGTCGCGGCTATCACGCAACGGCAGCGGAATTGGCCCGATCGCGCTCGATCGAAGTGTGGGTGTTCGAGGAAGGCTATGTGCGACCGGACTTCGTCACCATGGAGCGGGACGGCACAAACGGGCATTCGCAGGTTCCGCGCAATGCCGGCTTCTACCAGTCCCTCGCCGAGCAACCGGACGTGCCGGAGCAACAGGTGGGCAACGTGTTCGCGTGGCTTGCGTTGTGGGGGGCTTTGTATTTTCTCGCGGGGTCGCTCGGCGCCGCGCTCTTGTATTAGCCGGGACTCGATCTGACAGGTAGTCGGGCCTACAAAGAACGAGCCATCAATGGGGGATGAGTTTCTCCTTGGCTAGTTCGAGCGAGTCGAGGAAAGTACGCATCGGCGTCTTGCC
>Ga0105240_10005978_pt1 | contig 18006 bp, 15 predicted proteins | sample KBSC54metaG_FD_80426 | JGI IMG/M metagenome (GOLD analysis project Ga0105240, IMG submission 80426) | Corn rhizosphere microbial communities from Kellogg Biological Station, Michigan, USA - KBS C5-4 metaG | ecosystem: Host-associated > Plants > Roots > Rhizosphere > Soil | place: Michigan, USA...
CGTTCATGGGCCGGCTAACGCACCTGGCTCAGCTACGCCTGAGCTGGTACATGGGGCTTTTTCAACTGCCTGGAAGCGGCTGGGTAGCCGCCGCCCGCGATCTCGCCCTCATCGACCACCTCTGGCGTCAGTGGTCGCCCGGCTTCTCGCTCGATCCTGCTCTCAAGGCGGAGCTACATGAGCACCTGCGGGCGAGCATGCCTGCGCCTCTAAAGTACTATCGTGCGATGTTGCGACCCGGCATGCTTGGCGCGATTCGCCGCATGTCTAAGCCGATCAAGGTGCCCCTGTTGCAGCTTTACGGTGCCAACGACGGCTGCATCCTCCCCGCGCAGGTTGACGACCAACGTCGGTTCGCCGCCCAGCATGCGATGGAGGTCGTCCCAGACGTCGGCCACTTCCTTCACATCGAGGCACCCGTGGCGATCGCGGAGCGGATCGCGGCATGGAGCCTTGCAACTTTAAGAAACGACACACATCTATAAAACAAATGGCCAAAGTGAAAAAAAAATATCGAGACGGGAACTAATTGAACAAGGGGAACTTGTTTTATCAGTTTTAGCTTTACCTTTTCCATTAACAGCATTTTTAAATTTTAAAGAAATGACAGACAATAAAAATTTTGACGTAATCATCGTTGGCGGAAGCTATGCAGGACTTTCGGCAGCAATGGCTTTGGGACGGGCATTAAGAACTGTTTTAATTATTGACAGCGGTTTGCCCTGTAACCGGCAAACACCTCATTCACATAACTTTATTACTCAGGACGGTGAAAAACCAAGCGTTATTGCGGAAATAGCAAAAGGACAGGTGTTAAAATACGACACGGTAAAATTCTTAACTGACCTTGCCGTTAATGGAACGAAAACTGATAAAGGCTTTGAGATTTCAACTCAATCGGGGAAAATATTTTCAGCTAAAAAACTCGTTTTTGCAACAGGTTTAAAAGACCTACTGCCAAACATTAAGGGATTTTCTGAATGTTGGGGAATTACGGTACTTCATTGCCCCTATTGCCACGGATATGAAGTAAAGGATCAAAAAACAGGGATTTTGGCAAATGGATATGCTGCATTTCATTTGGCCCGGCTCATTCGTAACTGGACAAAGGATTTAACCATATTTACCAATGGGAAATCGGAATTGACACAAGAGCAAACCGATGAAATCAAAAGACACAATATTTCAATAGTTGAACGGGAAATTACCTCGTTGAAACACGAAGACGGAGTTGTTGAAGAAATAATTTTTTCAGACAATTCAACTTTTCAATTAAAAGTTATCTATTCAAGACCTCCTTTTGAACAACATTGTAAAATCCCTGAAGCATTGGGCTGTGAACTGACGGAACAGGGGCTTATCAAAGTAGATACCTTTCAGAAAACAACAGTAGATAATATATTCGCTTGTGGAGACAATACAAATCCTCTACGTGCTGTATCATATGCGATATCAACAGGGAATAATACCGGAGTATTTTTAAATAACACTATGATAGAAGAAGATTTTTTAAAATAACAATAAAAGGTGCATATAACGCACGGGCATCAATATTTAAGCATCGCGCTGGTCAACTTTTGGAAACGGATCGACAATTAGTAGTTGATCCGCTTGGCAGAGGGTATTAGGATTTTATCGTCAATTATTTAAATGGTTCAATCCCAGTTTGGGGACAATAAAAATGAAGGCAACACGCCCACGTCCTGAGGCTAGGCTCAATTCGAACCAAATACCAGCATAATGCTTACAAATTAGCAATTGGCGACTCGTCGGCGCTCAGGAGTAAACTCATTTTGAGTGGATGCCTGTTTAAGGGTGGTTTCATACCGGGTGACCGTGCCAGGAGCAAACTCCTGGTTCACCAATGCTGCTACTTTACGGTTATGTTCTTCAAATACATCGAGTAGCATAACTGGCTTTTCCGATTTTCCCGAGAATCGGCTTTTGATCTTATCGGCAGTAAGTTCTTCGCCGATGTCTCTTAAGTAGCGGATAGTGTCATTGATTTTTAACTCAATGTCATCGAGCTCCGAGTTTATCTTACTGACTGAATAAATTTTACCTTTTGCCCTCTCCTCGCTAGGGTCCCAGTATTTTACTGGGATTTTGTCCGGTTGCAAGCTCGGCACGTTGCCCGTCACAGGTTATCCTTACATAAACCGGCACTTTTTCTTCTTTGGAATTTGCTCTCTTTTTTAAATAAAAGAGAATAGCTACATTTTTGATCATAAAAAGCTGTTAAAATGTTAAACAAATTTACCTCTGCAGCATAATTCCCACAAGATGTTCACTCACTAAACATCTTGTCAATTAATTACGAGCGTTCTGATGAGCACTTTTTTTTGTAGACACCTGCTCACCAGAATAATCAAAAGGGCGCAAATGACGCCAAAATGCAACAAAAAACCCCTCAGACGTAGCGTTTGAAGGGTTTTAGTAGTGTTTGAGACCGTTTTCGTGGAGCCGGAGGGATTCGAACTACTCCTACACCACTCTGATATTCAATATATTACAGTGATCAAATTTCTTACTCACCGAAACACTCACCATTGTCCAAATACCGATTGATTGCAAATCTTATGATATGAAAATATTAAATATTTCGATTTGAAACCAATAATAGTCCATTTTTTTTTGACCATCTGACCGCTATTTAAATTTAGAAACTGCCACCAAATTTTCAGCTGTTTATATTTCGCTAGGCAAATCAGTCGGTCGGTTTTATAAAGTCTTTTAATATTAATGATTGGAGCTAACTGCCATCTGTTTTTAAACTTTTGCCTTGTAAATAAGGCAGATAATACTGCTGATAAAATTGCTTTTTCGCATCCTTATAGTGGCTTACTGCACCCAGCCAACTCATCAATTTTATATAATACCAGGCAAAATCGATTTGAAATGGCTTAAAACCACTTCTGGCGCTTTTGGAAACAGATGATGGTTATTATGCCATTCACCGGCGACAAAGCCGGGCCATAACTGGTTGATAGATTTGTCCTTGTGGTTATAATCTGTACTCTCCTTCTGTTTATCCTTTACTTTGGCGTGACCTTCATAATTAAATGTGCGAACGCCAATTGCCCAAAATCCGGCTGCCCCAAATAAAGAGAATGCAAGCGCGTGCCCGCCGATAAGGTAGAAAGCCAAATACCACAATGACCAGTTGAGCACCCATGCAAAGATGGCGCGCCTTGGATTTACATAAGAACCCCAACGCTGGTACTGGGCATAAGTATTCGCCTTAACTCCCGTATGCTGCATCAGTCGGGTAATTCTGCTATAATCTTCCTGGCTCAGGTCTTTGGCAATTGGCTGGTGGTTCACGTCCGCTAAAAAACAATACAGGAAGCCGGCCTGTGCATTGTAAGGATCACCCGGCTGGTCAGACTTGGCATGATGCACCTGGTGCGAAATAGCGTAGATCTCTTCTGGTATGACGCTGATCGTCAGGTTCTGCGTTATAAACCGCCAGAATTTATTTTTAAATGTATAAGCCCCATGTGTACAATAGCGATGGTGCCAGATCGTACCATGCGTGCCCATGACAATCATTCCATAGATAAAGGCCACCAATATGGTCCACCAGCTCAGAAAGTATTTGTTGAACAGCACAAAAATGGAGCCAGGAATAAGACCTTCAACCAACTAAAAAATGGCAGCCAGTTTTTCCGGGTTTTGAAAACGTTCAGCCTGGAAAAGAATTCTGTGAGTATCTGTTTTGCAGAAGGCTTAACTAACGCCCCATCGTCATCCTTCCAACCGTAGGAAGGGCTTTGTAACACATGATCTAAAAATGGCATGTCTCAAAAAATTAAAAATAGCTGCAAAAAATTGTGAACAGATTTAGCGGCGCAGCCGGTTTGGATTGTAGGCAACTACATACTGCAGTTGATTTTTGGTCACGCTGGCAGCATCAATGGCATTTTCAGGAGTGTCCCGGTTCTGGCCAAGCGCCGCTTTAACAATGCGGAACATTTCTAATAAAATTTCCGGCACCACCCTGGTGGAAATGGTTGGATAATAGCTTTTTTCGATAGCCTCCTTTTCGGCGGCTGTAGCCTGACTAACCTTCCAGTATTCATCGGCTTTGAAGCCGTTTTCGCTGGCGATATTTTTTAAGTCAAAAAGATATTCTTTTGCTTGATATTCAATGGTTTGATTATTCATCTTATTTGTGCTTTTTGTTAGTAGAAATGACCTCTGTCTTAGCGATGGCCGATTTGCCCGCCTGGTAGTCAGACGGCGCTTTTTTGTTTGCCTCAGAAGGCAGCTTTTTCTTGTCCTTACTCATGATTTATTGTTTAATATGCTTGTCTTAAGGTAATGATCCGCATCCAGTGCATTAGTTTCATCACCGGGTAAACGGGGTCTATCTCGAACCATTTCTTGCCGAAATTTGCACTGTTGGGATGTTTGTGATGATTATTCTGAAACAATTCGCCCAACATCAAAAAGTCAAATGGGGTAGTGTTCTTTGATTTATCTTTATTATCAAAGTTCCGGTATCCATACTTGTGGCCGCACCAGTTCACGATAGCTCCATGTACAGGCCCCATCATAAAATGTATTGGTAACAAGAAAAACATCCACCAATGGGTCGCGAAAAAAATATAAAACGCGGTATAGGCCGCGCCAAACAGCAGCCTTGATAAAATGGAGGAACCTATGCGGTCGATGATTGGCCATTCAGGATAATGCCCAGGGAATTGTGCTTCAGGATTCTTTGTTCGCTTTACATAATCACCGAAAGTATTAATAGTCGATTTCATCATTTGAAAGATGTCGGTAAAAAAGTGCGGTGAATGCGGGTCTTTTTCTGTATCGCTAAAAGCATGATGCTGGCGATGCATCATGGCATATGCCCGCGGGTTTAAAAACGAGGTACCTTCAAAAAAATAGGCCATTAAATAAAATATGCGTTCCCAGAATTTATTTGTAGTAAACATCCGGTGTGAGGCATAGCGGTGCTGGAAAAAGGTTTGAAAGAATAATGATAGAAACCAATGCGTTATAAAGAAAATCAATATGATCATAAAAATTATATGATTAGTAGTAAACAACAGGCATGGCTTTTCCATGGCTGTTGCAGTAATGTTATTAAACAGAGAGGGTATGGTTCACTGTTGGCCTGAATTTGCCTGGAGAGACCAACGCGATAATGATTAAGCTGCGCTTGTAACTCACCAGGAAACGTTTGTGGGTTGTTGGGCCAGAAACAGCAGGTGCTTTGTACAATTGTCTTGAGAAACTTAGTATTAAACGGTTATTTCGCAGGTTTATTGCCTTGCCCCTTTTTGTGCTGATTTCTTTATTGAAATGCTCGATTGTTTGAGGATTGTGGCAATGCCTTGCTTTATAGACATGCGCTTACCAGGAGCTCAGGGCACCTTGCAAAACATTATAGGGTATTTGTTCATTGTATAGGAGTGCCAACTGCAGAAGGATGGACAAATTCAGCGGCAGATTATGCTGAAAAAACAGTTCCAAAAACATGTTGTTTATAGCCCCGCAAGCTGCGATGTTAATATTACTGTCTTTTATGAAATTGATTGTCATCATCTGCTTATGCCTGCTGCCCGTCGCTTTATTTGCACAGGATGCATCTAATATGATTCCCGGACAAGGTATTGTCAAGGATACCGCCAGGCAAACAGACCTGATCGATATAACAAAACAACTTTTTAATATAAATCCGCAAAAACCGAGAGTGCAAAGGGAAAAGAAGATCTATTTTTCGATTCTGCCCGTTCCTGGAACCGTTCCAGGCGGGGCCGGCCGGGCATTGATCACCAGCACCACCGCCGGAACCTACCTCGGGCCGCAAAGCACGACAAACCTTTCCAGCGCCACCTTTGCGCCTTACTGGAACCTGCACGGCCGATATGGTTTACCCTTACGCTCCAGTATCTGGCTGAAGGATAACACCTGGAATATACAGGGGGATATCCGATTCCTGGTTTATCCGCAGTATACATGGGGTCTTGGCAGCAGTCATGCTTACAGTGACAAGACGTTGGTCGACTATAATTATATACGATTCTATCAGAGTGCACTTAAACGCATTACCCCTTATTTCTTTGCCGGTTTGGGCTACAACCTGGATTATCACAACAACATCAAAAGTGATGATCCTGCAGTTGATCTGACACAGTTCACCGGATATGCCTATGGTACCCATGGCAGCTCGGTTTCCTCGGGATTAAGTCTGAACTTTTTATATGATACCCGTAACAATTCGATTAATCCGCTGCCGGGTGCCTACGCCAATGTTATATATCGGTTCAACCCGACATTTTTGGGGAGCAGTGATTACTGGCACTCCTTATATATTGATGTGAGAAAATATATATCCCTAAATCCGATTAACAAAAACCAGCAGAACACGCTGGCTTTCTGGTCATATTTTTGGACAGTATTGGGAAGCAGTGTGCCTTATCTGGATCTGCCTAGCATCGGCTGGGACCCGTATAATCGTTCAGGTGAGGGCATTGACCAGAACCGCTATCGCGGGAAATCATTGTTCTATTTTGAAAGCGAATACAGGCGTGATATTACCACAGACGGACTTTTAGGCTTTGTGGTTTTTACCAATATTAATACCGTGAGTGGTACAGGGACTTTGTTTAAATCCTGGCACCCCGCTGCCGGTTCCGGATTAAGAGTAAAATTCAACAAAGGTTCCAACACGAATATCGGAATTGATTATGCACTTAGTAAAGGGTATAGCGCCATCATATTGAATATAGGCGAGTCATTTTAATACAATAGAAAATGAAGGTGATAATACCCTGATCTTCTGGCGGATACTTAAAAAGCTTATCGTTGGTGATGAAATCCGGGAAATTAGGTTGATAGCCACTGAGCATTCAAGGCATCTATAGTAACAAGATGCATTTATCTTAGCTTGTTTGACAATTGGCCGCATGCGTGGATGTGTAATATTAAAAAAATCAGCCAATGTCTCCTTTGCGATTTTTAGTTCATGAGGTTAAGGCCTTTGACTTTACTAAATGAGCTTCAACGCAGCACCTTTATGTGCAGCAATGTGATCCGTTTTGTCACTCTTAATTTCATATTGCGGTTCATTTTTAGTTGCATGATGAGTATATCCTTTGTAATCAAAGTCGCTGGTATGAATTTTGACGATTTTCCCTGAAACATGCCCGGCCTCTGAATTCCAACTCACATGATCGTTTATCTTAAATTTATGAGCCATTTTCAAGTTGTTTTAGTTAATAAATTATAACGGTAGGTGCCGGGAAAACCTTTTCGGGGTACTTGCCGGTTTTTTAGAACCGAACTTAATGCCGGATGAAACGGGGGTTGACCACTAACATCATGATAATTGAATATGATTGACTGTTTCATGCTTTGATAGTTGAAAGGTGGTTAGGGGTGCTTAAATATTAGCGCAGCAAAATGGCGACATTTCCTGAGTGTAGATAATGTTAGAGAAATGAAGGCTATAGATAAGCCAGCGTCCCATTTTACCTAAAACAGGTGCTGATTTTTATGCCTGTTATTTATCAACTTTATACTTTAGATAACTCAAATTATCAGCAATTGTTTTTTATAATAATTTAATTGGATCAGGAAGGATCAATCATCATTATATTAAAAACTTAAAGCGATCAATAACGTTGCCCTTTTAGAGAGACTTAACAACTTAAGGTCTTAACTAAAACATACATGGCCATTTAGCACCCGCGTGTTAAAATCCAATTCCCAGCAATAATGTTTACCTGCTTTACTGAAGCCGAGCGCACAATAAAATTTCCGGATGACAGGCGCATGTTCATCGGTATTAATCAATATGCGCTTATTATACTCATTATTACCATGATGGCAACGGTAGGAGTTGCATGGATGCAATACCTGTTGTTTGGTTTACCGTCCGATCCTTCCCCGGCCTTGCCCGCAATAAATGCAACTGCCCCACAAGGGTTTCCGGTATGGCTATCGTTCAGCCACTGGATTAATTTCTTTTTTCTTGCACTCATTATCAGGAGTGGCTTATCTATTTTAGCGGATCACCCCCGTCTTTACTGGAACCGCGGCTGTTCACCCCATTCGGAGTGGATACGCTTTACACCCATAAAGGTGCCGGATGACCGGATTTATACCGCAAAAGAAGATGGAAGATATTTAAATCCGGTAGCGGGCTTGCCAGGTTATCGTCATTCAGTAGGAATAGCCAGGGCCTGGCATTTTATAACGGTTCCATTCTTTCTGCTTAATGGAGTGATATTTATGGGGTTCTTATTTTTTACTAACCAGTGGAAAAGGTTAGTTCCTGCATCCTGGCAGGTGTTCCCTGATTCATGGAATATCTTTGTCCATTATGCCACTTTACATATGCCTGTGGAACCCAATGGTTTTTATCATTTTAATGCATTGCAGCAAATCTCGTACTTCGCTGTAGTCTTTCTTCTGGCACCTGTTGCAATGCTTAGCGGGATGTCTATGTCTCCCGCCATTGAGAACAGGTTCCACTGGCTCCCCAAACTGTTTGGCAACCGCCAGGGCGCCCGCTCTGTTCACTTCCTGGTCATGCTGGCTTTTGTGGTCTTCATCATTATTCACGTGACTATGATAGCTGCAACAGGACTGACAAGGAATATGAATCATATTACGATTGATACTGATAACCCAGTGAATGATACGGGTTTGTATATCGGACTTGGCATTATTTTATTTACCGTCGCGTTCGGTTTCCTGGCTCACTGGATCTCCTGGCAAAGACCGCGTTCATTACAGCAAACCGAGGCCGTTATAAATGGTACTTTATGGCTTAACTCTATTAACAAACTTCAACCCAAAGTTTATTATAAGCAAAAAGATATCTCGCCTTATTTTTGGGTAAACGGCAAAATGCCCGAATCTGAAGACTGGCGCAGCCTGGCAGCTAATCATTTTAAAGATTTCAAACTTCATGTTGGCGGCCTTGTTGAAAATCCGGTTGAGCTATCATTGGAAGATTTAAAAAAAATGGGGACTGAACAAAATATCACCATGCACCATTGCATACAAGGATGGTCGGGTATTGCTGAATGGGGTGGCTTACAAATTAAAACGCTCGTAGAACTCGTTAAGCCCCATTCTTCTGCAACCACGGTAGCGTTTTATTCTTTTGGCGAAGGACTTTATGGGGGCCCTTATTATGATACACACAGTTTGGATAACTGCTTGAAACCAGAATCCATCCTGGCCTGGGAAATGAATTACCAGCCACTTCCCGAAAAATATGGAGCGCCGCTCAGGTTGCGCATTGAAAATCAGCTTGGATACAAAATGGTAAAATGGATCAATAAAATAGAATTTCTAGATACACATGAACATGTCGGTAAGGGCTTTGGCGGTAAAAATGAAGATGATGAATACTTTGATCTTCTGGCGGATACTTAGAAAAGCTTATCGCTGGTAATGAGCCCCCGATTAAATCCTGGAAATTACAATTTCACAAATTTACTTTCCCTAACTATGATACATGGACGAGGCGGCATTAAGTAGAGTACCGTTAAAACACGGGTTTGTATATTCATAACTTTTGGTTAAATTTGATGTTACCTAGAAGGGTAGAATTTCAAAACCTCTAATTTTAAATATTAGGGATCTATTTTTCTGCTTCTTTACCCTGCCGAATTTAAAAATGGCTTTTATGCCAGTGTCCGGTATCTGCTGCTTCTTTTATTGCTTATTATTCCAAGCGGAATAAATACAATTTAAATTCCTTTTGGGGTATGTTGATTACACACTATAAGTTTATCAACCCCAGGATTTCTACTTATTATAAACTCATGTTATGATACCAGACGAACCCAATCATATAATTGCCATAGGCGCTTCCGCAGGTGGCCTGGAAGAAATTAATTCATTTTTTGACCATACCCCACTGGACGGTGTTTCTTATGTAATCGTTCAGCATCTGTCTGCTGATTACAAAAGCCGGATGGTTGAATTGCTGGCACGACACAGCAAGTTAGTTGTTTTGGAAGCCGGGAATGGAATGACAGTGCAAAAGAACCAGGTTTACCTGATCCCCAACGATAAGTTTATGACTATACATAAGGGGAAACTCTATTTAACCGAAAAGGCAAAGGGGCAAAACGCTCACCTTACCATAAACACTTTTTTCAAGTCACTTGCGGCCGATCGTGGTAAAAAGGCTATCGGTGTCATTTTATCCGGTTTGGGCAGTGATGGTACCGAAGGCGTTAAGGCAATAAAAAAAGCGGGCGGTATGATAATTGCCCGTAACCCTGAAACCTCTGCATTTGGCAGTATGCCTTCTCATACTATTGCAACCGGATTGGTTGACTTTGTGCTGGAGCCTGAAGCTATGCCCAGTGCCATTGAAGATTATATAAAATATGGTGAAGAACCAACCGACAATATTAATGACGATGAGGGAAATATTAAGGCCATTATTGAACTGATCAGGGAAAAATCGCCTATGGATTTTACCGACTATAAATTAGCGACCATCTTTCGAAGAACAAAAAGAAGAGCTGCATATAATAATTTTAATACACTGGGGAGCTATCTTGAATTTCTGAGGGCTAACCCCGATGAAATTGAGGCGCTGGCAAAAGAGTTTTTAATCAGCGTAACTTCATTTTTTAGAGACAAGGAAGCTTTTGACCTGATACAAAAAAATATTTTACCCTCCATTATCGAAAAACTTGCTCCGGGAGAAGAGCTAAAAATGTGGGTTGCAGGCTGCGCCACGGGCGAAGAAGTATATTCGTTAGCAATATTGGCGGCAGAACAATTAAAAGAATCACGCAAGGATATTATTGTAAAGATTTTTGCTACAGACATTGATACCGTTGCTTTGGTACATGCAGGTAAGGGGGTATACCAGACCGGTATTGAAAAGAATATTTCGCCCGATCGCCTGGAAAAACATTTTTTAAAGGAGGGCAACAATTATAGAATAAAGCCCGACATACGAAAAATGGTGATCTTTGCTCAGCACGATCTGGTCAAAAACCCGCCATATTGCAATATGCATTTTATCAGCTGCCGTAATTTGCTGATCTATATGACACCGGCGTTGCAAAAGAAAGTATTCGCGTTGCTGCTTTTCGGTTTGAAAATGGATGGGTATTTATTTTTAGGCTCCAGCGAAAACCCCGGGCCTATAATCAAAAGCCTGGAAGTGATCAATAAAAAATGGAAGATCTATAGGAACCTGGAAACCCGAAGAAAGGTAAGTTTTGATGCGTTTTCTTTTCCGGAGCTGGCGGACGTTAAGCGCTCTGCATCATCCTCTGCCCAGGCAGAATCATTAAAAAATGCAAATAATATAGTAGCAGAGGCTATGCACGAAAGCATGGCCCGGGATTTGGACCAGCTTGTTGTTTGTGTTAATGAGAATAATGAGGTAATTAAATCTTACGGCGATACAAAAAAGTATTTGCTGCCCCAGCATTTTAATTCCAACCTGGCCGAACTTTTACCCAAACCACTTGCTGTTGCATTCAGTACTTTAAGTATAAATGCTTTAAAATTAAATAAAAAAAGCACAATCGACCGCATAAAAATTAAACAGGGTGACCTGATCCTGGAGGTAAACTTATCCGTCAGCCCTTTAACAATTAAAAAGGGAGAAAGAATGCTCATGGCAATCTTTACAGAAAATAAATTGTCAACTCAAAAAGAAGCTGATTTATCAGTGTTCGACGAAAAAATATATCACGACCAGTATACCCTTAACTTAGAAGAGCAAGTAAAGGATTTGAAAGATAAGTTGCAATCTACTGTCGAGCAGCTTGATGCGTCCAATGAGAATATGCAATCGTTCAACGAAGAATTACTATCTGCAAACGAAGAAATGCAAAGTACCAATGAAGAAATGCAATCAGTTAATGAAGAACTGGATACCATTAACACCGAATATCAATTAAAAAATAAAGAACTGGTAGAGATTAATGATGATTTGAACAATTATTTCAGAAGTAATATAAACGGGCAATTATTTATTAACAATGAGCTGCTGCTGATGAGGTTTTCTCCCGGGGCAGTTAAGTTAATTAATCTTCAGGATTCGGATATAGGCAGGCCTCTCAGTAATATTTCTACCAACATCAAAATGGAAAGCATGATTAACGATATCCATGAAGTGTTGGAAAAAGGAAATATTATTACTAAAGAAATTGAAACCAAAGATGGCAAATGGTACCAGATTATGACCATGCCATATGTGCAGCAGACGGAAAATAAAAATAACGGAGCGGTAATCACTTTTAATGATATTACAGAATTAAAAAAAGCACAGCAGGAACTTGACCACAAAAATACAGGCTTACTTCGTATCAATGCTGACCTGGATAATTTTGTACATACAGCCTCTCACGATCTGTTAGGGCCATTAAATAACATTGAACAGAGTATTGAGGTGATGAACCTGATAGATATTAGCGACCCCGAACTCAATCATTTTCTTAAAATTATCGATTCCTCAATTAAAAAATTCCGTGAGCTCGTTAATGAAATATCATCCGTTGCCAAACTGGAGAACGATATGATCGAATTGGAGATGATTGACCTGGAAGAGATCATCCACAATATTGAATGGAGCCTTGAAGATAAGATAAAGTTAACCGGAGCAGTGCTTACTAAAAACCTGGAAGTAAAACATATCTATTTTTCAAAAAAGAACCTGAGAAGCATATTTTATAATTTGATCTCTAATGCAATAAAGTTTAAAGGAGATATGCCCCCCGCGATAAAAATCCATACAAAAAAACAGGGTAACCATATTATACTAACTGTTCAGGATAATGGATTAGGTATCCCCAAAAACGGCATAGACCAGATTTTTAAAAAATATGGCAGGCTTAAGCCGGATATAGAAGGCCAGGGTATTGGCTTATTCCTGGCCAGGAAAATAATAGATGCAGCAGGCGGCAATATTACCGTTGAAAGTGAACCCGGAAAAGGCAGTAAGTTTATCATCCATTTTGTGGATGAACCTGGAAATCCACTAGCTGTCACTTCATTGAATTAATATCAACTTATTTACGATGTATAATGAACCCGAATGGATGAGCAATTGAGGCAAAATGTTGTAAAACAATTTGAACGGCTAAACCTGCAGCACAATCCTGAGTTACGGCAAGTTGTATCTTTTGCAGCCAATCTTTGTCAAACGCCGATTTCGTTAATCACCTTAATTGATAAAAATACCCAGTGGATCAAAGTAAAAAAGGGAATTAATCGGAACATAGACCGCATGCCACGGGAACTGTCCTTTTGTACCCAATTCATCAAAAGGAAAAACTTATTGATTATTGATGATACACAACTGGATAAACGCTTCAATACTCATCCATCTGTTACAGCGGCACCCCGGATCAGATTTTATGCCGGTGCACCGTTGATCACGCAAGATGGTCATTGCATAGGAAGCCTGTGCGTTATGGACTATAAACCGCATACGCTTACCGCTCAAGAGAAACTGATGTTTAAGATACTTTCCAAACATGCGATCAGTGTGATGGAACTTAAATTAAGCCTTGACCAGTTGGATAAAAGTTTAACCAGTTTAAAACAGATGAGGGAACATAAGGCCGGGAATGAAATTAAACTTCGGTCGATGTTTGAAAGCTTAACAGATTCTTATTTTTTATTAGGCGAAGAGGGAGAAATTATCGATTTTAACCGGGCTGCTTATAGTTTTGTTAAAAATAAATACGATGAACCGCTGTCAAATGGCCGAAAGATGATCGATTTCCTGACGCCTGCCTTTCATGCAGCATTCGCGCTTCATTACAGCAGGGCATTAAAAGGAACAAGTATGCAACTGGAGCGCCTTGCAGACTATGGACGCAAAGGGACCATCTGGTGGAATTGCGTATTTGAACCGGTAAGAAATGATAACGGAGATATCATTGGCGTAACCTATGTCATCAGGAACATCAATGACAGTAAGTTACATGAAAAAACGATCATTGATCAGAACCATTTATTGACCAGGATCGCACAAATACAGTCGCATGATTACCGCGGACCTGTTGCAAGCATACTGGGTTTGATGAACCTCATCAGGGAAGACGATTATGTAGCCTCACGGGAAGAATTAATAATGCTTAACGAGGCTACCGAGAGGCTGGATGAAAAGATACACGAAGTGGTGGATATGGTCTCGGAATTACAATTAAATAACTGATCATCGGCAATTGACTGATTTTTTAATTGAAAACATATGGGATGAGTCCTTGATTTATGTATATCAACACCCAAAATCCGGGAAAGCCGATTTGAAAAAGAACCGGATTACATGCAGAGAGATGAAAATTAGGATGGTATTCGAAACAAATCGCTGTAAATTGACTTGTTTATATATCCACCCAATAAGAATTCTTTTCTAATTCTACTCCCATTCATTAAAATCATGTTATGATTAAAGCGGACCCGCACCATATTATTGCCATTGGCGCCTCTGCCGGTGGTATGGAAGAGATAAATTCATTTTTTGATCACACGCCTTTAGATGGCGTATCCTATATAATTATCCAGCATTTATCACCCGATTTTAAAAGCAGAATGGTTGAGTTATTGGCCAAACATAGTAAACTTATTGTTGAGCAGGCTGAAAACGGCATGAAGGTGCAATGCAACCAGGTATACCTTATCCCAAGCGATAAATTCATGACCATAAAAGCCAATAAGTTGTATTTAACAGATAAAGAGAATATTAAAGGTCCCCATATGACCATTAATACATTTTTTAATTCGCTTGCAACTGATTATAGAAAAAAAGCCATTGGCATAGTTTTATCCGGATTAGGTACAGATGGCACTGAAGGCATAAAGTCTATTAAAAAAGCTGGTGGAATGATCATGGCAAGGAATCCTGAAACGTCAGAATTCAGCAGCATGCCTTCTCACGCGATAGCTACCGGCCTGGTAGATTTTATTTTGGAACCCGGCATGATGCCCGATACAATAGAAGATTATGTAAAGCATGAAAGAGGAGTGATAGCGGATGACCAGCATGACGAAAAACATCTGGCCTCAATTATTAACCTGATCAAAGAAGTATCCCCGCTTGATTTTACAGATTATAAACAAACCACAATATTAAGAAGGACTAAAAAAAGAGCTTCCTACGGCAATTTTACAACCCTGGAAAGTTATCTTAACTATTTGAGGACTTCGTCTGAAGAAGTAGAGGCATTGGCCAAGGAATTCCTGATCAGTGTTACTTCATTTTTTAGGGACAAAGAAGCATTTGACTTTATACAAACGGAGGTATTACCCCGTATTCTTAAACAGTTAGCGCCCGGTGAAGAACTGAAAATGTGGGTTGCGGGTTGCGCTACCGGGGAAGAGGTATATTCTATCGCCATATTGATTGCTGAACAGTTAAAAGGTGATTTTGAAGATACTGTAGTAAAAATCTTCGCCACCGATATTGATAGCGTTGCCCTGGCCTATGCAGGCAAGGGGGTATACAACGCGGGTATTAAAAAAAATGTGTCGGCTGAAAAGCTTGAAAAATATTTTATAAAAGAAGGGGAAGATTACCGAGTAAGCCCGGCGATACGCAAAATGGTGATCTTCGCGCATCATGACCTGGTGAAGAACCCGCCGTATTGCAATATGCATTTAATCAGTTGCCGTAACCTGCTTATTTACATGTCGCCGGTTTTACAGAAGAAAATATTTACCATGTTGCTTTTTGGGCTTAAAAAGGATGGCTATTTATTTTTAGGGTCCAGTGAAAACCCTATGCCAATCATTAAGAACCTTGAAGTGGTTCATAAAAAATGGAAGATCTATAAAAATCTGGAAACAAAACGGGGGCTCAGCTTTGACGCATTTTCATTGCCGGAACTGCTCGAGATCAAACGTACACCTTCACGACTTTTACCCGGTAATGTTTTTAAAGATTCTAACGATACGTTGGCTGAGGCAATAAATGCAAGCATGGCTAATAAGCTGGATTGCCTGATAATTTGTATTGATGAAAGCAACCATGTTATAAAATCTTATGGAGATACCACAAAATATTTACTTCAAAAGCATTTCACATCAAATCTTGCAGAGCTGTTACCAAAACCGCTGGCAGTCGCCTTTACTACATTGAGGAAAAAAGTTTTAAAGACGAAACAAAGCGTTACACTTAACGGAATAAAAATTAAACAGGGCCAGGTTGTTATTAATGTAAGCCTGTCGATAAATGTTTTAATTATAAAGGGACAGGAAAAACTACTATTGATAACATTTAGCAAGGATAAATTTGCCGAAACAACAAAGAAAGGTGCTGTATATAATGAAAAAATATATTTTGATCAATATACGGTGAACCTGGAGGAAGAACTGGAGGAATTAAAGCAAAAACTTCAATCTTCTTATGAACGGCTGGATTCGTACAATGAGAACATGCAGTCATTTAACGAGGAGTTGGTCTCGGCCAATGAAGAAATGCAAAGTACCAATGAAGAAATGCAATCGGTAAACGAGGAACTGCATACTATAAATTCAGACTATCAGTTAAAAAATAAAGAGCTCCTGGAAATTAATGACGATCTGAATAATTATTTCAGAAGCAATGTCAACGGGCAATTATTTATTGACAATGATCTGAGACTAATGAAATTTTCTCCGGGAACTGTAAAGCAGATCAACCTGCAGGAATCTGATATCGGAAGGCCCCTCAGTAATATTTCAACTAATATCAAATTTGAGACCATTTTAGATGATATTAAAAAAGTATTAACGGATGGGAATGTTATTACCAAAGAAATTGAGACCAACAATGGTAAATGGTATCAGATGATGACTATGCCTTACATACAGCAGGTGGATAATAAAAGGAATGGCGCTATTGTTACTTTTAATGATATAACAGAGTTAAAAAGCATACAACAGCAATTAGATATCAGTAATAAAATGCTTGAGATGGCCATAGATTCCGCCGAAATGGGCATGTGGTCTATAGACATTGAGACCCGTGAATTTATTCCATCCCCGCGTCTTAAAGAAATATTTGGCTTTTTCCCAGCCGAGGAAATGACATATGAAAAAGCCATAGCGCAAATTGATAGCGAATACCGATCATTAGTAACCGATGCAGTTGAAGCTAACATTAATGGTGGAAAGCGCTTTGACCTGGAATACCCCCTGCGTGGATTACACGATAACAAATTGCGCTGGGTGCGGGCTAACGGCAATGTCACTCTCGATCGTGAAGGTAAACCAAATTATTTCACAGGAGTTCTGCATGACATTACCACACTTAAGGAGGAGGATATTAGAAAAACTGATTTTATAGCTATGGCCAGCCATGAGCTAAGAACGCCGCTTACTTCATTGCAGGCTTATATACAAATGCTGGCTAGGCGGGCAGAAAAAGCCAGCGACGCTTTTGCACTTCCTACCCTAAGTAAGGCCACGGTACAAGTGAAAAAAATGGGCATCCTGATTAATGGCTTTTTAGACGCATCGAGTTTTGAAGCGGGTAAGACTTATCTTAATGAAGAGCATTTTGAAATGGCGGCCTTACTAAACGAAATATTAGAGGATTTGAGGCTGACAACCACAAGTCACAATTTCAAATTGGCATCCTGCGCCAACTTAGTTGTTAATGCAGACAGGGATAAAATAGGCCAGGTGATCAATAACTTTTTTAGTAACGCAATAAAGTATTCGCCAAGAGGAACCAACATTGAGATATCCTGCAAGAAAATTGAGGGAATGTTGCAAGTAAGCGTAAAAGATGAGGGTCAGGGCATTAGTGCCCCAGACCAGGAAAAGATATTTAACCGTTACTACCGGATTGAAAATGCGAGTACCCAACACATTGCGGGCTTTGGCTTGGGCCTATATTTGTCTGCTGAAATAATTTATCAGCATAATGGAAAAGTATGGGTGGAAAGTGAGATGGGCAAGGGATCAACATTTTACTTTAGTTTACCATTATTACAGCGGTAATAGTTTTATTCAATATTTACTTCCAAAAACGAATTCGCAAGAGAGCTCCACCAATGAGCATAA
>Ga0105240_10005979_pt1 | contig 18006 bp, 18 predicted proteins | sample KBSC54metaG_FD_80426 | JGI IMG/M metagenome (GOLD analysis project Ga0105240, IMG submission 80426) | Corn rhizosphere microbial communities from Kellogg Biological Station, Michigan, USA - KBS C5-4 metaG | ecosystem: Host-associated > Plants > Roots > Rhizosphere > Soil | place: Michigan, USA...
GTGGCTCACTCAATGGATCACGGGGCGGCTCCACCGTACCATCGTCATTCACCACCACATGCGGTTCGTCGTACTGGCGCTTGAGGTTTCCAATCGGATTGAACGGATCAAAAAGGCTGCTCATATGTACCGCATATATTTTACGCGAGATGCGCGAACCCAGCGAATGACGTAAACCGTCGCTATCCCCCAAATAATGGTGGCAAATACCGACATGCCAACCGCGAGCCACGAAGCATTCGCTACAACCATAAATGGAAGAGCAGCTAGCACCGATGCACCAGCAAACCACAGGGGCCACAACGCCGAGACCTCGGTATCTGGATTACGCCGCAGCCAGATGAGCGCCAATGCAATCACCAAAATTGGCAACCAGATAGCGCCAAATCTACTCGCCGACAACAGGTCAAGTACTAAACCGCCCCAGACTGCTAGTGCCACCGCTCGGCGAGTACTCACTTCAATGACGGTTGCCACCACGAGCACCGTCATTGGTTGGGGCGTTAACATCCTGGGAAGGATTGGCAAAATCGAGACGGCGAGCGAACACGTTATCAGGATTAACAGACCAACGATCAACCACTCAGCCAAGCCGCTACGTCGTTGCGTCACTGGTTCTCCGGCACTGGTTGACCAACGAACACAAGTTCAAGCTGATTGAAGTGCAACGGTGACTGAAGATGAATCGATTGCACAATACTCGATGGATTATGATCAGCCGTTGTGGCGGTCCCAACTGGAAGATCAGCCGGCACGGCACTGCCGAGCGCACTCGTTACCGCCGGTTCAGCGTTCGCCACGTGTGCATCGGCCGAAACTTGGGTCACCGTTAGGCCATTCAATCCACCTTGGAGTAGGCCTTGAGCTCGCGACGACGCAAAAACAACTGGCACCAAACTGTTACTGGAAGTAATTAGCTGAACACTGGCAGTGCGGCTCGAAACCCGTTGAACAATGCCAACCAGATAGCCGTTCGCAATAACTGGCGCACGCAGCTGAACGGAATCGTCCGATCCTTTATCGATCGTAAAGCTATCGAGAAAACTGGTTGGGGAGCGACCAATGACTTGGCTTGCGATTAACGATTGATCCCGATGCGCTGTTTCAAAATTTAGTGCTTGGCGTAGCGCATCGTTCTCTGATTTCAGCGAGGTCAGTTCGGCCACTTGAGCAGTTAGAGCGGTGTTGTCGGTAACGAGCTGGGCGTTTCGATTTCGCAAATCCTTAATTTGTTGAACCGCCACCCCAATCGACCGAACCGATTGGGCAAGGCCGACAAATGGGCGACTGATCGGCTGAACCACTGCACCAACCACCGTTCGAACTGGGCCAAGCGTCCGTTCGGTTAAGCCGAGCGCTAAGACGGCAATCAATACCGCAATGGCAACTGACCGAGTGGTCATGCCCCTCGCTGACTGGGTAAGAGCACTCCACGGAGTTCATCGATATCTTCAAGTACTACCCCCGTGCCGCGTACCACACAGGTGAGCGGATCGTCGGCAATTACCACTCGTGTGGCCGTGGCTTCGCTAATAAGTCGATCAAGTCGGCGCAGCAGCGCTCCGCCGCCAGCTAGCACAATGCCGCGATCAATAATGTCGGCCACGAGTTCGGGCGGTGTCGCCTCGATGGTCGCTTTAATCGCAGCAACAATGGCATTCACCGACTTACGCATGGCAACTCGAGCCTGTTCGTCGGTAATCATTACTTGCTTTGGTAGCCCAGTGACCAAGTCACGCCCTCGAATCGGCATTGACTCACCCTTGTCACGGTACGGTAACGCCGAACCAATCGTTACTTTCACTTCTTCGGCCATTCGATCACCAATTAAGAGCTTTAGCTCTTCTCGCGCAAATTCTTTAATATTCTCGGTCATTTCGTCGCCCGCAATCCGTAGACTTTGACTCGCAACAATGCCGCCCAAACTCAACATGGCAACTTCAGTTGTGCCACCGCCAATGTCAACAATAAAGCTGCCCGCTGCTTCTTGAATTGCTAATTGGGCTCCAATTGCCGCCGCCACGGGTTCTTCAATAAGGTACACTTCGCGCGCACCGGCATTCAGCGCCGCTTCTTCAACAGCTCGACGTTCGACTTCGGTAACGCCGTAAGGAATTCCAACCACAACCCGTGGCCGACGAATCAGTGCAAAATCACTCTCGTGGACTTTCCCAATAAAATACTTGAGCATCTGCTCGGTAACTTCAAAGTCAGACACAACACCATCAACCAGCGGGCGGATTGCCACAATGTGCGCTGGCGTTCGGCCAACCATTTTTCGCGCCTCTTCACCAATAGCCAATACTTGTTTCGTCAATTGGTTCACTGCGACCACTGACGGTTCGTTGATCACGATCCCCTTACCACGCACGTAAACGAGGGTGTTTGCAGTACCAAGATCGATGCCAATGTCATGACTAAACCGCCCAAAGAATCGATTGAACACCCTACTCCTTCGTTCTCGAATGCCTAGCGAGTCTACCGGTGGTACCGGCCCACGTCCATGCTACGAGGTCACAAAAATAGATCAGACTTATCCACAGTCTGGGGATAACTAGTTTAGGTACTTTGCAACGTTCGCGTTGTGTTCGGCCAAGGTAGTGGCAAAGTGCGCATGACCAGATTTGTCGGTAATGAAGTAAAAGTAATTGGTGGTTGCTGGGTGAACTGCGGCTGTGATTGAAGCCAGACCAGGGTTCGAAATTGGGCGTGGCGGAAGCCCTGGGGCAACGTAGGTGTTGTATGGCGAATCGAGCGAAAAATCACTGGTCGACAGCGCTGGCCACCACACGTCTTGCACACAGGCTTGAAACGACGTTGCACCACATTTAGCATTGGCGGCGGCGTAGGCAACGGTTGGGTTTGACTGGAGCGGCATACCCGCATTCACACGATTGAAGTAGACCGAGGCAACGCCAGCGCGGTCTTCGTCGAACTTGGCCTCGCGTTCCACAATTGAAGCCACGATTAACTGGTCGTAGGTTGGTGAAAGATCAGCTGTACGCGTGATGTAGTTTTGAAGCATACGCGTGAGTACGTCGTTGGCGGTGGCCGCTGCAGGAAAATCGTAGGTATCCGGGAATAAGAAACCTTCCAGGAATGTGTCGGACTTCAAATCGTACTGACTCGGTAGTGCTACTAGGCCTGGGTTATACCGAGCCGCGGCCAAAAAATCACTCGCGGATATCACTTGATTCTTTTCGAGCAACGCCGCAACTTCATTCACCCGCAAGCCTTCTGGAATCGTGACGCGGCGTTCAGTCACGGCGCCAGTCGTCAGCGGTTCAATATTACTGATTGGCCCACCGGCTCGACTTAACGTGTAGGTACCAGGGAGCAGTGCGCCATGAGTAACTCGCAAATACACATTCACCCACCAGGCAGACCGAATCACGCCGGCGCTTGCCAAACGGTCAGTAATCGCCTGTGTCCGTTCACCGCTGGCAACCACAAAGGTGAATGGCTCTGTTGAACCATTGAGTGGGGCAGTTACGTCGTGAATGCCCCAAGCTGCAACGCCGCCGCCAATGACTACAATGAGGGCAAGGCAAAGTAGTACCCACCGAAACCACCGCATTAGGCAAGCTCCGACGGGTGTTCGCGCAAGTACTGTTCAAGAATTAATGCGGCAGCAAGCGCGTCGTGGTCAGCTGTTTTACCACCGAGTCGTTCGGCTTCTTTACTGGTCAGCGCTTCGTCGGTGGTAAAGACTGATCGGGGCTGCAACCGTTCTCGTAACGCTTCAACAAAGATCATGATTGCCTGACCATGTTCACCGAGCGAACCATCGCGGCGATAGGGCAAGCCAACCACCACCACATCGGCATGGTGCTGGACTACTTCGTCTTGAATACGATCAATCGCAGCATCACGATCAACATACGAAAACGAACCAGCCGGTTCGGCAATAATGCCGGATTGACTGACGGCGAGACCAATCCGTTCTGATCCAACATCAAGTCCAAGAAATATCATTGGGCGTTGGCTTGAACGAAATGGAGTTGAATAGCACTCGCACGGAAGGGTAGCCATGGAAACCAGCCCGGACGAACATCGACCGATGCTTGTTGAATGGCACTCTGCTTTGCCAAAATTCCGGTTGCGGCCGATAACGATTTTCCCTGGAGCGATTTTGTAAGAGCCGTGGTATCAATCTCAGATGAAAGCTGGGTGGTCACCGCACTCGACAGCGCCAACGTACCAGCTGACCAATCGGTGTTGGTTGCCGAGGTTGTTACCTGATCAGCACTGGTTAATACCACCATTTTGCCAGCCGGTACTGATTGATTCAGTTGGGTGGCAACCGTTGAGCGGAACTGAGCGTCGTCAAAGACAATCGCTTCGTACTTTACGGTGAGCGCGTCGGACACATTGTCGCCTTCGTCGCCAACCTTGGCAGATGGCGTTTCAGTAACAACGCTCACTCGCGTGGCAGAATCGAGAACGGTCTTGCCGGTGAGTGATCCGGCGGCCGACTGCTTGGCTTGCGTGGTTGCATCATCGGTGGCCGACTGCTTGGCCTGGTCTAAGTCGGTCTGACTCACTACGTTTACCTGCTTCGACGTGCCGCCTGTAAAGGCTCCGGCTGCGGTGGCCGATACTTTGCTCTGCACACTACTGCTCACACCCTGCAGTGTCAGTGTTGTGCCGCTCGCAAGATTACCGGCGTCGCCAGGCGCGCTTGCCCCTACCGAACCGGTGGTGGTTCCCGGATTGACCACCACACTCCCCGATCCGTCGACACTCGCAGTGGCAGCAGGAATGGTTACATCAGCCGAAAGCGTGAACGTCAAACCGCTCGCGGTCATGGCCGTCCCCTTCGTGAGCTTGACCGATTGGCCGAGACCATTTGAAAAGTTGACGGTACCGCTGGCTGGCGTCCCCACATCTTTCTTGCCGGTGGTCGTAACACTCTTGGTGCTGGTACCAGTCGCCTCAACATGATCACCGCTCATGGTTTTGCCAGTTGAATCGCTGATGGACTGCTTTGACGTGTCGACCGTTACGTTTACCGTGGATTGATACGGTTCGGTGACAACGGTGAGGTTCACCGTGGCATGTGGCAAGTAGTACGCGCTTGCACCTGATGTTGCCAAGAGCGCTGCAATAGCCAAGCCAACTAATAACTTCCAACGGAGAGAGCCTTTCCGACGAACTTTGCCAGTTAGCTGTGGAGTGCTCGCTGCAACATACGATGGTATCTTCACCGGTTCCTCCACTGGTTCATGATGCGGTGGGGTAATTGGTTCTGGTTCGGGATCAACCTTGGGCATTGCTGGTGACTTCACCGCGGTTTCAACCAATGGGCGGGCGGCAAAGCCTAACGACGCAGCCAGCTTTGGCTGCCCGTGCTTTATTGGTTCTGGCTCTGCTGAACCCTCACCATAGTGGTGAACCGCCACACCTTGCTCGTCGGCTGATTCGGTTGGTCGCAAGTCTAGGTCAGCCGTTTCGGCATCGGCCGGTTTAGCGATTCGCGCTGATTCAATTGGCCGGCGATCCTTAACGCTGGCCAGAATGGGAATCCCCACCTGTCCAACCACGTGGCGACCAATGGGATCGGTGGTAATAATACCGAGCCGTTTCTTGGCTTTTTCGGCCGCTCGCTTGAGGAGCTTCACGTTGACGACGCTCGAAAGGAGCGCCGCACCAGCCGGCACGACTAAAACTACTTGTTCCGTGGTTTGCTGCTTCAGCTTATCGATAACCGAGGGAATTTCTTCGTCAACTTCGAGGTAGAGGATGTCGTCCATGGGATTAGGTCTATGGTAACGCGGACTGGGCTATGACTTCAACGATGACAAGATACGATTCAGCAGCTGCTGGCCAGGCGCTTCGGTGCCAACCAAACCAATTGCCAGGTTCGCCAACGCCATTGGGGTAATGTCCTGGGCCGTTCCAAGCGTTTTGGTGTCGTCAATTACGGTGGATACATCTGACGGTTTCATAACATGCACCCGTGGCTTTCTGGCAAACGGTAGTTCTTTGTACCAGTTCGTTTCGGCGAGCTGTTCAGTAATTTCCGGCAAGCCGCTGCCGCCGCCGCACAACAGAATTCGACTTGGTAACAGATCAAGGCTATCAAATTCTTCGAGCGTTAACTCGATTCCCTGCAACCACACGTCGGCATCCGATTTGAGAACCTTCGCCAGTTCGGCCATCGATTCCTTGGGTAATTCGCCCTTCGCGTAGGCCAACTTCTTTTCTTCGGCAGCTGCAAACGACAATCCAAGATCAGTCGCCACTCGCTTGGTAAACGCGCGACCTCCCAAAGCGAACATTTTGGTACCCACCACACCACCTTGGTTTACCACGGCTACGTCACTGGTACCACCGCCGATATCAATGAAGATGGCCGAAAATTCGAGCGACTCTTCTGGCCCCATTACCCGGGCTACGGCGTACGGTTCGGCAGCAATCGACAGTACGTCGAGCCCCAATTCGGCAGCGATGGTTTGCAAGGCACCAAGGTGCACAATGGGCGCAAAAGCGTTGTAAATACCCACGTGAATTTCCTTACCTTGAAAGCCCAGCGGATTGGTCACTTTGTAGCCGTCAATTCGCACGTCGACAATCGCTGAATTCACTAACCGAACATCAATCGCCTCGTGACCAGATTCCCAAGCCAAGAGCGATCGCGCCCGCTCAAAACTGCGTTGCTGCACCTGCTGCATGATCGACCGCAGTTCGTCCACGGTGAGTTCAGTATTTGGCGACTGACGCGTGTACTTAATAGTGGTAGTAGCGCCTTTCACCAATTCGCCGGCAATACCCATAATCACCTGATCGGGTAAAAATCCCGCTTGCTCGGCTGCCCGTTCCAGCGCGGCTTCACAGTTTTTGATCACGCCGCCGATGTCGGTGACGGTCCCGCTCTGCATATCCGACAACTTCTGGCGCTGACGCCCCACGCCAATCACGTGGGCAACGTCGCCATCGACACGAAAAATTAGGGCCTTTACGAATTCGGTCCCAATATCGAGCGCAATCGCGTGGTCACGTTTGGCGGTTTTACCCCCAAACATGCCAAATAGTGCCATGGCCCTCCTGGTTAGAGTGAGTATAGCAGCCGCTTGTTCCTGGTTGTACTGGATAACCGCTTCGAGTAGAATCACGCGGATTGGCGTTCGCGCTAATTGCACTCTTAATAGGAGGTGTGCCTTTGCACACAGAAGTTTCAGCCCACGAACGAATCATGGTCGCTCTTGATGTAGATACGGAACTTGAAGTCAGAACGATTGTTGAATGGTTGGTTGGTAAAGTTGGCTACTTCAAGATTGGCTCACAGCTGTTCACCCGCATGGGGCCAACCGCGGCCAAATTAGTGCGTCAGCTTGGTGGCAAAGTGTTTCTCGACCTCAAGTGGCACGATATCGAAAACACAGTGCAGCAAGCAGTGCGGGCTGCAACCGACCTCGACGTCGCGTTCTTCGATCTTCATACCTCAAACGCGCTCAAAACATTGCGATCTGCGAGCGCAGCCCGGGGTAGTGCTGCAGCGCTCGGCATCAGTGTACTCACCGATCTCGACGACAAAGAATCGAAGGCGATCTACCGCGACGACTGCCAAGCGACGGTCGCACGACTAACCAATCGAGCGCTTGAAGGCAACTTACAAGGCGTGGTCTGTTCGGTCCACGAAGCGAGTTTTATTCGCAAATTTCCCCCGAATGACCGACTACTAATTGTCACACCCGGAATCCGTCTCGACGGTGACAACCTTCACGACCAGAAACGCATTGCTTCTCCGCGTGCGGCGATTCTGGCCGGTGCCGACTATCTCGTCATCGGTCGAGCGCTCACCGAGGCAGGTGATCCGTTCGCTACCCTCGACCGGATTGTTACCGAAATCACTACCGCAACATTCGACCGTCTCTCGATCCGGTAAGGATCGCTATCATCACCCAACAACAAGAACGGGTGAGCGCAATCGCGCTCACCCGTTCTTTTTATCCTTGAGGATCCTACTCGACATCGGCTTTAATACGGCGAGTGCCAGCCGAAACAGATTCTTCTTTCAGAATCTTGAAGGTGCCAACTTCGCCGGTATGTTGCACGTGTGGGCCGCCACAGAATTCGATTGAAATTGCATCGTCGAGCGAATTGCCCATGTAGTACACCTTAGCTTCGGGCGGGTACTGTACGTGCGCAAAATGGAGCGCGCCGGTGGCTTTCGCTTCGGCAAGTGGAAGCACCACATGGTGGACGGGAACATCTTTTTGCACCGCATTGTTCACCCATTCAGTCACTTGCTGTTTTTGTTCATCGGTCAGTTTTTCGCCGTGAGTAAAATCGAACCGCAGCCGCTCGGCAGTAATGTCAGAACCTTTTTGGTGAACGTGATCGCCCAATACGGCGCGAAGGGCGGCTTGGAGTAAATGGGTGGCCGTGTGCAGCCGAGTTACCTTTTTGAGCTCAACTTCGTCGACGGCTTTCATTTCACCATTGTCCAAAATCAAACCATGGCCGCCAAACTTTTTCTCGGAGCCAATCTTCGATACATCGCGGTGCTTGTTCATTTGCGATTCAAAATCAGCGCTCCACTGGGCATGGTCAAGGTTGCCAGCTAATTCCTTTAGAATTTCATAGCTAATTTCACCAGGCAGGGCATGACTTTGAAATGCTAAGAACGCAAGCACTGCTAGATCTTGGCTGGGATCTTTTTTGTACGCATGTTCCAAAAACGTTTGGCCACGAGTTAGTTGCGATTCAAACTTTTGCTGCTCGGCAAGAAAAATGCTCGTAATGTGGGCTCGACGTTCCTCAAGGTGTGGGTACATGTCAGCATAGCTACCAACCACTGATTCAATTGCCAGCGCCCAATCAGAAAATTCAATGGTTCGGGCTGCTCGAACCACACGGCGAATCAGCCGGCGAAGCACGTAGCCACGGTCTTTGTTGGCTGGCTCAACCCCGTCGGCAATCATAAACACCGCGGCTCGAATGTGATCAACCACTAAGCGAACGTCGGGATTGGTGTGATCGTTTATAGGGCTGACAGCTTGCACCGTTGGCTGCAATAAATCAGTTTCATACACACTCGACAAGTTATTCACGGTCATGAGCACGCGTTCCAACCCAACGCCGGTATCAATATTTTTCTGAGCTAGCGGTTCGTAGGTTCCGGCTTCGGTCTTTTGGTACCCCATGAACACGTTGTTCCAAATTTCTACCCAGTGCTTGTCGGTTTCAGAACCAGGCAGACAATCAGTGCCACAGGATTCTGGGCTAACGTGCACGAAAATTTCGGTAGTTGGGCCGCACGGACCGGTCGAATGAACCGGGCCCCAAAAGTTGTCGTCAGCGAGTTCGGCAATGCGTTCCATACCCAACGCCTGCCAAGCAGCCTTCGCTTCTTCGTCGAGTGGTACGCCGCGAACGTCGTCACCACCAAAAATAGTCGCTGCCAATTTTTCTTTTGGAAACTTGAGCACCTGCGTAACAAACTGGTAACTCCAGTTAATGGCATCTTGTTTCCAGTAGTCGCCCAAGCTCCAATGACCGAGCATTTCAAAAACGGTCAGGTGGGTTGCATCACTGACTTCATCAACATCAGTGGTCCGCAGTGACCGCTGAATGTTCATGAGTCGAGTACCGGCAGGGTGCGCATCGCCCAAAAGGTATGGGATCAGGGGGTGCATACCGGCCGTCGTAAATAAGACCGACGTGTCGCGTTCGGGCACGAGCGGTGCTTGGCCGATTTGCACATGGCCACGTTCACCGTAAAACTTGAAAAAGGCGTCGCGGAGCTCTTGGTTCGTCATACCAGTGAATTGTACCCGACGATTACTTCTGAAGGAAGGTCACAACGGACGAAATAATTTTGTTCGAAAGCGAATCTGATGTGGCTGTAGTTGAACCATTTACCGACACGCTGACGGAAGTCGCTGGACTCAAACGATCGGCGTACAGTTCTTTGTACTTCTGAATGGCAGCTTTAACGTTCACCACGTAGTGCAGCGTTTCGGTCGGAATGGTGCTGCGCTCACCAGCAACGTCCGCATCACCCACCCCGCCACCGCCGTTATACCCAGCGAGCATGCCATCGATGTTCGAATTGTATCGGCCAGCCAACCCCTGCAAGTGGAAGGTGCCAAAGTTGATATTGGTTTCTGGGTCAAACAGATCGTTCACCTGGAAGTTCTTCAGGCCCAACTTATTGGCGATGCCCTGCGCCGTTGGTGGTGTGAGCTGCATTAACCCACGCGCACCAACTGGCGATACCGCGGTTGGATGAAAATGACTTTCAGAATAAATGACTCCCGCAACCAGAAACGGATCGAGTTGTCGTTCACTCGAGTACTTAATAATCAGGTTGTCGTATGCCAGCGGATAACTGACTTCGCCGATGATTCTTGGCAGCAATAAAAATGCGCCAAGCCCGAGGCCTGCAATGACGAGTACTGCCATAAACCAAAAGATTCTGCGGCGCATGCATGCAGCGTAGCAGAACTACTGTCGCGAAGGAATTGCTACTTTCTTGGCCGAGTGATGAGAATCGTTCGACCGGCAGTCAGTCGGTTGTTGTTTGCCTGCAAGAAAGCGACAACATCAGGCTGGTTCTTTGGCAAACCGTAGGTTTCAGTAAAATCTTCGACCGAATCATAGTGATTTTCGGTTTGGTCGTGGAGTTCTTGAACTACCGTCAGACTTGGACTGGCAATAACGGCTTGATAGGCCGCCAGTTTTTCAGCACGGTTGTCGCCATCGCTAATCCCGAACGCGCGCTCGGCATCATAGTACGAACCAGTTTGACCCAGTTCGAGCACCACAACGTAGCCGGCTGGTTTCACGACCCGAACCGCTTCATTCAACGCACTTGCCATACTTACAACCGGCACGTGGTGGAGCGAAAGCGTGAAAAAGACCACGTCGAACGAGTTATCGGCAAAGGGGAGGGCTTCGGCTGATCCAGCCACAAAAGTGGCATTCGGCAGCTGCCGTGCAGTTGCTGCAGCAATTTTTTCGGCGTTCGGATCGATGCCAGTGACTGAGGCACAGTACTGGGCAATTTCGGTTGTGCGCTTGCCATCACCGCAGCCAATATCAAGCGCAGCAGTTCCCGCAAGTGGAACCGCTGCTTCTATTTCGTGCACAAATTCGTGGTTAATTCGTTGCATTACCGCTTTGCTACCAAAGGTTTTCCGAGTGCTAAATACTCAATACCCAGAATTGGTAGATACTCAAACAGAGTCCACCATCGAATGATTATCCGCCCGCGGAAGAGAAGGTAGCCTTCAACTATCGCTGCGAGCGTCACCCAGCCAGCAATCTGCAATTTTTGAATGTCTAAAATATTGGTATTGACGCCCCGAATTGCTAGCCGCGTAGCGGCAACATACGCCACCACTGCTATGCAGCCGAGTTCAACATAGCTGCGGATACTCCCCGGATTGCCAAAGAACGCGAACACCTCAGACTGCGCTGTAGATCCGAATGCAAAATGCACAAACAGGGCAATGGTGAGCAAAAAACAAGAAACCAAAAACAAAATCAACCATCGGTACAAGATGATGCGAAGAACAATACGGAAGGTTGACGGTTTTTGAGTCATAGCTAGACGAAGTTGGTGCCCAGGGTGGGATTCGAACCCACAATCCCTCACGGGAAAGAGATTTTAAGTCTCTCGTGTATACCGTTCCACCACCTGGGCACAGAAAGTAGCTAACCGACGATCGCTTCGATCGGCGACATCGGCTGAATCATATCAGGAGCGAAGATCGCCGCAAACGGGGTAGCGGTACTGGTAACTACCCGCCATGTGCCGTCTGCGTCGAAAGCAATCGTGCCCGGAATCGAAAAACCAGCCGCTTTCTTTAGTCCGCCGCCACCGAATAGGTTAGCAACCCGAGCAACGTCAATCGAGTTCAGTTCAGTCCGCAGCGACGCTTTAATCAGGCCAATACTCGGCTCGATGCAAAGTAACGCGACTTTGGCTTCGGGTACATGATTAATAAGATTCACTGCGCCAGCAATATCTTCGGGTAGTGCGTCGCACAGTTCAAAGTCGTGGCGGGTAATGACCGATGCCACCACCCCGAGCGGTTCGTGGTAGCGAATTCGCTCCAGGGCAATCCCCCACAACTTGAGCGCGGTCGCCGACCGTACGTTGGCCACATGACGAGTAATGTCGCGGAGCCGACCACCAGCCAGCAAGAGTGTTGAAGCGATTTCGAGCACCCGCGGCGTGGTGTTTGAGTGGCGAAACCCGCCAGTGTCGTTGTAAATGCCGGCCAGAATGTTGGTTGCCGTCGCTTTGTCAATTGGCAAATGCTCGACCGTCAGAAACTCGTACACTAGTTCCGAAGCACTCGATGCATCGGTTGAAACAAGGTTAATCGTCGCCAACTTCTGCAAGTCGTTGCGCTGATGATGATCGATGTTAATTAAGCTGCCCTGATCACCGCCGAGTAAGCGCATTGCTTCCGGAAAACCAGTTCGGTTAATGTCGCCACAGTCGAGCGTAATAACCAGATCACCTTCGATCGGATTAAACTGGTCGGAAAAAGCTTCGAGCCCCGGAAGAAACCGAAACACGTACGGCGGTGCATCGTGACACACAGCAACCACCTGCTTGCCAACTGATTCAAGCGCTCGCTTTAAGGCGAGCGTTGAACCGAGTGCGTCGCCATCGGGATGCCGATGGGTTACCAGCACTACCCGATTGGCTTGGGCGATGCGTACTCGAGCAGCAGCGATCAGCGCAGGATCAAGCAATAGTCCAAACACGGAGTTCGTCTCCGACGAGGTCGGTGGCTTGAATTTTGAGTTTGGCCTGCGGTTCAACAGCGGTTCCAGTAAGATTCTTGGCATCTTCAGCCGTACCAATCACAACTACGCCGCGTGGTTCTAAGTTATTAAGCAAACTGGCAATAGAACGACGACGTTCAGCATCGGCATCTGACGGTGTCACCACGAGACTAATATCTTCGAGCGCGGTAATGGTGTCAGCCGATAACCGTGGGTGGGTTGGTTCAACCACGAGTACGTGCAGGCCATCGCCATGGAGGACGCCGTAGCCTTCGCCCACGTCGAATCCAACCGAACCCAAATCGTATTCCCCTGGCATTGAAATTTCATAGTCGCCAATTAAAAACCCGGTCGGTTTCAACTGAACCGTGGTGGAACTAAATTGAAGCGTAATGGCAGAATTCGTTCGCTGAATTGTCATGCGACCTCCAGTGCGATAAGAGAGGTATTGTATCGTGCTCGTTCAAGCAAGACAAGCGATCACAAATGCGCGCCATTGGCGCGCATTTGTTGCATTCGTTCTCAGATTACTCAGCCGTTGGTTCAACGTCGACTGGTTCTTTCTTTGTCTTTGTTTTCTTACTCTTGCCAGCTGGCACCAAGTTAATTCGGTGCTGGGCCATGTCAATTGACTTGACCATGAAGTCGGCTGGTTCGCCAGTTTTCACCACATCGGCCAGGCGTTCTTCGCCACTCAGACCGAATTCAGAAATGTGAGCGAGACCAAGCACATCAGGTGCAACTTCAACGAAAGCACCAAATGACGTTACTTTCGATACCGTTCCGGTAATTGGCTGGCCAATTTTGAGCGACGCCACTTTTTCAACCCATGGATCTGAGGTGAGCCGCTTCATTGAAAGGGACACTCGGCCACCGGTCACATCGGTAACAATCACGTCGACGCTGTCGCCAACGTTGAACAGTTCTCGAAGATTGGTGACTCGATCCCACGACACTTCGGAAATGTGCACGAGGCCTTCGACGTCGTTCACGCGAACGAACAGACCAAAATCAACGATACCCGTAATTGAGCCGGTGAGCTTTGTACCAATTGGCAGTTCGCCTGCGCGTTCTTCGGCCAACGCGTCGCCAGCCGCTTTTTCAGAAAAGATAAGCTTGTTTGCCCGAGGATCAAAGTTGATCACCTTGGCATCAAGCATGGTGCCAATGAGATCTTTCAGACGATGCTGAATTTGATCACGGTCGCCGCCAACCTTTGGATAGTGGGCTGTGGCAAGCTGGCTGACCGGCATGAAGCCTTCGATATTGCCGAATTCAACCAAGAGGCCGCCGCGGTTCGCATCTTTCACGCGAACGTTGACGGTTTCTTTCTTGGCAAACGCAGCTTCGAGCGCCGTTACATAGCGTTCACGATCAGCACGCTTGAGCGACAGCACGGCATAGCCGTCTTCATTCTCGGCAAGCAGCACGTACGCGGTGAGCGTATCGCCAATCTTCAGGCCGGCTGCGGTTGATGACAGTTCTCGTTCTGGGATAAAGCCAAGTGCAAAGCCTTTAATGTCGACGAGAATTCGCTGGCGACTCACTTGGAGCACCGTTGCGTCGACCATCTTGCCTTCACGAATTGGAATCAGCTCTTTGCCGGCAGCATCAACCAACGCTTGCATTGAGCCCTGGGCAGGGGCTGGCGTTTTTACTTCATCAGTCATTTTGGATATCTCCGACGCCTGCTACCGAGCAGTCCGTCCCTTTTTCGGTTTTGGCAGATACTGGTCACGCGCTTTATGCTCGCGCCATTCGATTCGTGCTGACTTGAGCACGAACTGACGGTACAGGACGAGCTGCGTGAACGAGGTGAGCGCCCAAAGGGCGATCAACCCCAGTACTGCTTGCATCGAGGCGTAGGGAATGCCCTCGTAGCGCACGAATGCAAGAAGGATCGCTATTGTGCCAAATACTCCTGTAAATTGCAAGCATCGACGGGTCCAATCCCATTCATATTCGGGCGTGCGAACACCTCGCCACCACAAAGCAATCATTCCGAGTAGCAACAAGACGCCAATACCGGCTTCGATTAAGGCCTCTTGGGATGGGGCGTAGAACACTGGCTGAAACAGGGTTTGACTAAATTGGGTAAGTAAATTCATGGGTCTTTTGGAATATCTGGTGGGCGCTGGGGGATTCGAACCCTCGACCTACTCGGTGTAAACGAGTCGCTCTAACCAACTGAGCTAAGCGCCCATAGTACGATACAAAATGGTGCCGGAGGTCAGAATCGAACTGACGACACCACCCTCTTCAGGGGCGTGCTCTACCACTGAGCTACTCCGGCAACAATACTGGTGCGGACGAGAGGACTTGAACCTCCACGGGATTGCTCCCACAGCCACCTCAAGGCTGCGCGTATACCAGTTCCGCCACGTCCGCATAACGCCAAGCTTGATCTTGCGTCGCGGCTGATTATACCCAAGGAACACATTTCATTCAACGGGGAAAGAAAAAGCCCCGAGCTTTGCTGACAAGTCAGCGAAGAGCGGGGCCGGGCGGCACCAACGTGGAAGCCGAGAGCTACTTCGACGTTGACGTCGTCGGGGATTGCCTTCAAAAAAGGCCAGGGTGATGAAGTATTGGTACGCATTCGTGCGGTTCTTCGGTGAGCGGATGAATCGTTGGTGGTTGATTGAGTGGTTGCGGTGGTATTGCAGTGGGTTCGGTGGACTGCGACGATATGGCATCGGTTGATTGAGGACTAGCAAGGCACTTATTCATGCGCATGCCAGGATGGGAAGGGTTTGGGGCAGTGGTGAGCAGTCGTGCTTGATTGCATCATCGACCTTGTCGAAGGTTTTGTGGCAATCACTACAGCCGACCGTTTCTTCGTTGTCATTCTCTACATCGAATGATCCGAAGTTTGAGTTAAACACCATGAGATCTTGCTGACGCTGCATGGTCAGCACCTCCTACCATTTTCTGGATTTACTTCATCAACGTTCGTGCTGAGGAAGTGACGGACTGCATCGGTTGGAAAGGGACCTTACCAAGTATCATACGTCGTCATACAATAGTCAATTGCGCATTCTTCCCTGAACACACAAACTTATCCACCTGAGCGCTACTGACCCTTCCATTCTTTCAGCACCCGTTCGTACGATTCTGGCGTAGTAATGTCGTACCATGGCGCGTCAAAGACAAAGCCGACGATCTCGCCTTTGTCTACCAATTGTGGAAATACCATTTCTTCAAGCGAAGCCGGTTTTGTTGCTACCAACGTTGCAAATATTGCTGGCTCCATCACAAATATTCCCGCGCTAATCAGCCGAGAATGTCCAGCCGTCTTCGGCTTTTCGGTAAAGCTCACCACTTTCGAACCCCGCAAACTCACCGCACCGGCTGCGGATGGATCGGCGTGTGACGTCACGGCCATCGTCACGAGTTTTTTGTGATTGGCGTGGAACTCAATGAGCTCTTGATAATCGATACTCGCCAGCACATCGCCATATAGTAGGAGAAACGGCTGCGTACCAATGACATTCTCAACGGCACTGAGCGAACCAGCGGTACCGGCTGGTTTTTTCAGCTGGACATACTGGATTTTGACACCGAACTTGGCGCCATCGCCAAAGTGCTGTTCAATTTTGTCGCCAAGATAGTCGACCGTTAAGACAATGTCGCGAATCCCTTGGTCTCGCAGCATATCAATCGTATGTTCTAAGAGCGGGCGCCCTTTTACCGGAATCAGAGCCTTTGGCAATTCGTAGGTGAACGGCCGAAGTTGCACACCGTTACCACCGCAAAGAATCACGGCCCGAGAAAGCTTGCCGCCAAGCTCCCGCGACAGGTAGTACTCAATGGCGTGTGATCGGTTGCGCAAGCGATACCCATCAATTCGACTATCAAGAAGGTCGACGAGGTCGCTGCGCAAAGTAATGGTGAGTCGTTCGCGTTCCATGGTCGGCCATTCTACCCAGCTACTCTGGGTCTGGCAACGCTGCTAGGCGCTAGACGATAGTCGAGAATTCGGGCATACTGCGCCTGGTTGTGGCAGCCACATGCGGATGTGGCGGAATGGCAGACGCGCTAGCTTCAGGAGCTAGTGGGAGCAATCCCGTGGAGGTTCGACTCCTCTCATCCGCACCAGTGTATACACAAAACAATTCCCTCGCTGAGCGAGGGAATTTTGTATCCGAAATCACTACACAACTGCTTAGCGATGAATGGTCCAGGTTTGAATATCGCCAAAGCGATCAGTTGGTACGAAGCCACTCCGTGAGACTGGCCCATGAACCGAAGTACTAATGGCAAAATTCAGTGGCGCGTCATCGAGTACCAACCACGGTTTCTGCTGATCAAGAATTTGAGCAAACTGCCCGTACAACTTTGCTCGCGCGTCAGCGTTCCCCGTTTTTCGCGCATTCTCGAGTAGGTGATCAGCGTCGACATTCGCAAAGTTCGCAAGATTGAAGCCCTTCGGCGTTCGTTGTGAGGAATGCCAGAAAGGATACGGGTCTGAATCTGGACCATAGTCGATGCCAAAAATCAGCACGTCGTAGTTGCGCGAAGGGATCCGCTGTTCTTCAATCTCCGCTGGCGACAGTACCGACAAATGAACGTCGACGTTCGCCGCATGCCAGTCAGAAATTAATGACTGAACATCTGGCGCAGCTGCAAGAGATTCAGTCGTGACCACATTGAGCGAAATGGCAGAGTCAAACTTTGCTCGATCAATCAATTTCTGGCGAGTGTTGGCATCTTTGAGCGGATCGTTATTCAGATTAAAAAAGGCAGCTGTTTTTCGTGGCAACGCTAGTTGATAGTTTGTATAGTCTTTTGGAATGGTTAAGCCGGTGGTGCTCGCAACGCCATCAACCACATGGCGATCCACCGCCTGCTGCAAGCTTTGAATAGTCGGGAATACTTCCAGGATAACTGTTTCGATCTTTGGCTGAGTTTCAACGTAATCTGGACGTGCCACAAGAGTCACATTCGTCTTATCACGACTCGTCACAATGTATGGCCCCAAGGGCACTAACGGTTTTGTGAACGAACCAATGAATGGCGCAAACGGCTGATTCAGTGTGACTCGAATTCCGTGATCATCAACTGACTCAACTTTTGCACCGGCAAACGGCGACGTTGGAATACTTGGATCAAGCGCTTTGAGCACGATTGACCGATCGACCGTTGGCTTCAGGGTAATATCGAACACCTTCGCATCATCGTGCTCTTGCCAGTCTTGGGCAAGCACACCCGTGAGCTTTCCGGAAGCGTCCGGGGCAATGATCGGTACATTCGTCA
>Ga0105240_10005981_pt1 | contig 18002 bp, 12 predicted proteins | sample KBSC54metaG_FD_80426 | JGI IMG/M metagenome (GOLD analysis project Ga0105240, IMG submission 80426) | Corn rhizosphere microbial communities from Kellogg Biological Station, Michigan, USA - KBS C5-4 metaG | ecosystem: Host-associated > Plants > Roots > Rhizosphere > Soil | place: Michigan, USA...
GGACTCACATTGAAATGCGGATCGGAGAGAAAAAGCGGGAGCATTAATGCCAAAGGCAAACCGGCAAAAACACAGGCATTGACGACAAATAAAGTTTTTTTTCCGAAAAAGCGGTAAAGCCCTACACCCACGGCATACATGACTAAATAGACGGTTAAAATTCCAGCAAACGCATAGATGGTGGTGCCAATGACGGCCGTAAAAATTCGCGTCCACAACACTTCGCAGGCCATAGACACAAAACCGGTTATGAAAAGCGCCAGTAACGCGGCGCGCGCTGACGAGGATACAGGAAATTTACTGGCTGCAGACATGTCTTCGGTCGCATTCAGAGAATCGGAAGATGCCTTGAAACTAATCATTAAAGCGCCGATGCTCACGGCCGATTGCAGCAACAGCCCACAGGCTAATGTTTTATGGAAGCCTAAAATTTCGATGAGGACATAGGGCGTTAATGTCGCTCCGCATAACGCGCCGATTAAATTGGCGAGATACAGCCAGCTGAAGCCATGGGTAATGTCTTGCCCGCTAGCCCGGGCGTAGGCTAACGCTGTAGGTGTCGTCGCCCCCAGCGCTAAACAAGGAATCACTAAAGAAAGTCCAATGGCGACAGCAGAGCCGGCCAGATAAAGAGGGGAAGCGCTTACACCAGAGAGTTGACCATCGAAGAACTTAAAGAGAACAGGGACTAACGATCCGCCTATGGCCGCGGTGCCTTCTAAGATTCCATATAAGGCCAAAAGGGATTTGGGACTGAATCGTCGCGCGCGAGGAGAATCTAACCAGCGCCCGCTCGCCCATGAGCCAAGCCCCAATCCCAGCATAAACACGGAAAGAACGACCGATAAAACGGGCGCGATAACCCCAAAATACCCCATCGCCAGACGCAACCACACGATTTGGTAAAGCAGGCTGCAAAACCCAGAAACAAAAAAGAAAATAGAAAACATCAAAAAATAAATGGCCCTGGCCGGACTCGAACCGGCACCCTCGTTACCAAGGGGCAGATTTTAAGTCTGCTGCGTCTGCCATTCCGCCACAGGGCCAAAAACGAGTACTAATTATTCCCGGTAATTAAGCGCGCGCCACGATTGCGCGTGATGTAATTCCAAGCCCACTGCATAAAGACCAGCAGGCGATCTTCAAATTCGGCGATGTACCACAAATGCACAAAGAGCCATGACAGCCAGGCCAATGTCCCATTAAAGCGAAATCCAGCAAAATTCGCTACTGCTGCTTTGCGACCGATCGTGGCCATGTCGCCTTTATGCAAATAATGAAAGGGTTTAATCGGACGCGCGTTTAATTTTTCGCCGATCACGTGCGCCACATAACGACCTTGCTGCATGGCCACGGGTGCCGTGCCGGGCAATGGCTTTCCTTCTGCATCGACAATCCACGCCATATCTCCCACGACATAGACATGCGGAAACCCAGGGAGCGATAGATCCGCCTGCACAGGCACTTTGGCCCCGCGCTGCAACGTGAGACCGGCTTGGGCCACTAGCTTCTGACCGAGCGGCGAGGCTTTAACGCCGGCCGCCCATAAAACGGTATGTGTGGGGATGCGCTTTTCGACATTTTTTTCGCGTACGGTAATGCTATCAGCGGTAATGCCCGTGACGGAAGTTTCGCGCATAAAATTGACGCCCAAGACTTTTAAGGCCTCTTCCGCTTTGGCTGATAGCTCAGGCGGATAGGGCGGAAGAACGCGCGGCACCGCATCAATTAATAGAATTTGCGCATGTTCCGTATGAATAGAACGAAATTCATTACGTAATGTATCGCCAGCAATCTCTCCTAAGGCCCCTGCTAACTCCACCCCCGTCGGGCCTGCGCCGACAACAACAAAGGTGAGCCAGGCCTTACGCGCCTCGGGATCTTTTTCTTTCTCCGCCGATTCAAACGCAAAAAGAATTTTACGACGCATTTCAATCGCATCTTCTAAGCTCTTTAAACCCGGCGCATGCTGAGCCCATTCGTCATGACCAAAAAAATTGTTTTCTGAGCCCGCTGCAACCACCAATGAATCATAAGCGAGCTCGCCATCTTTTAACCTCAGACGCTTATTTTTTAAATCCATATCCACAACCTCATCCAGCAACACATGCGCATTCGGATGCTTCTTAAGGATATAGCGTAAAGGGGAGGCAATATTGGCTGGCGATAACGCCGCCGTCGCTACTTGATACAACAGAGGCTGGAATAAATGAAAATTCCTCCGGTCGATGAGCGTGACTCGAACCGGAATTTTTTTTAGCGCGCGCGCGACATTCAATCCACCGAAGCCGCCGCCGATGATAACCACATGATGTTGGAGATTCATACGAGAACTTTCGTTCTATTATACGAATCCCTATTCGCTATAATCGTCTTACCGTCGGGAGGACAAAAACAATATGGCACCAAAAAACCCGTTATATACGCTCGGCATCGACATCGGTGGGACCAAAATTTTAGCCGTCCTTCTCGATGAGCGATTTCGCGTGGTCGCGAGCGTTAAATTAAAAACTAAACCGGAAAAAGGCGAAACTTTTTTTCTGACTTCGATTGATGAGGCGATTGAGCATCTTTTGCAAGAAGCGGGACTCCATACCAAAGCCGTGATCGGTGTGGGTATCGGGTGCCCCGGTTTTATTAATCCAAAAACGGGCGTGGTGATTGCCTCGGCCAATATTCCGTTTTTAAAAAATTATCCGCTCGCCGCGCAAATTCAACGTCGGTTGAAACTAAAGGCGGTAGTCGGCAATGATGTACAAACCGGTCTTTACGGGGAACATCAATTGGGCGCTGCACGCGGACGTCAACACGTGATTGGTATTTTTCTGGGAACGGGTATTGGCGGCTCTTTAATTTTAAATGGCCAGACTTATACAGGCTACTCGGGTGCGGCCGGTGAAGTGGGTCATGTTCTATTTGATGCGCATGGGCCGCTTTGTGGTTGCGGGAAAAAAGGCTGCGTCGAAGCGTTTGCCGGTCGTCTAGCGATCGCTTCAGAAGCCGCGGTAGCCGCAGCGCGTAATCGCGCTCCTTATTTAGCCAGTCAGAATGGGACCGATGTCCGCTTACTTAAAAGCGGCATGTTGGCCAAAGCCGCGGCGGCAGATCGTGTCATTGCCGATATCGTACGTGCCAAAGCGCGCATCGTGGGAACTTTAATGGCTAATCTTGTGAATATTTTAAATCCGGAAATGGTGGTATTGGGTGGTGGTTTAGTCGAAGCCATGCCGCGCTTAATTGTTCCCGAAGCAGAACGCGCCATGCGAGAGTTAGCGATTGGGGCCTCGGCACGGTACGTGAAGGTCACGGCCGCCAAGTTAGGGGATTATTCGGTGGCCATGGGCGCCGCCAAACGTGCGTGGGATCGGTATCATGGCGCCTGAAACAACCGCTCCGCGAGAGCCTATTGCGGTGATTGAAGTCGGCTCTAGCGCGATCCGCATGGTCATTGCCGAAGTTGGTCCCAAACTTAGTTTGCGAATTTTGGAAAACATGCAGAAGCCGGTTGGTTTTGGCAAAGACGTTTTTGCAACCGGCCGGGTGAGCGCCCCGGCTATCCGCTTAGGCATTGAGATTTTAGACAACTTTAAAAGCGTCTTAGAAAGTTATGGGGTCCGACGCTGGCATGCCATTGCCACGAGCGCCATTCGCGAAGCGGCCAACAAAGATAATTTCATCGATCAAGTATTTGTCCGCACCGGTATTGATGTTGAAGTGATCGAAGGCGCGGAAGAAAACCGCCTGGAACTGATTGCGGTTGAAAACGCGTTGGCAGGCCGTTTTGAATTTGATAAGAAAAACTGTCTGATTATGGAAGTCGGCACGGGCAGTACAGAAATTATTTTGACAGCCAAAGGCGAAGTCGCGCTGACACGCATGTTGCCGATCGGACCGTTACGGCTGCCAGAGCAAATCGTCGTCGGAAAAACGGATATCGCCACACTGCAGCGCTTGCTCAAGCGTCGGATTCATACGATTGCCGAAGAATTTCGCCGAGAGACTACCTTGCCTGAGGTCGATTCGTTCATCGCGCTGGGTGCGACAATGCGCTTTCTCTGCCGCCAATTCGAAGCCGAGCCTGACCAAACCCTGGCCAAACTTTCCAGCAAAAATTTTCATGAATTTATGAAAACAGCCAGCAAGCTTTCCGCGGATGAAATCTCGGAACGCTACGGCATGCCCTACACCGATGCGGAATCGTTGTATTCTTCGCTTTTGATTTATGCCAATTTCTTAGCGGAAACCAGCGCCACGGAAATTTTAGTGCCGATGGTGAGCATTCGCGATGGGTTGCTATTGGAAATGGCGCAGCTGGTTTCCGGCTACAAACGCACGGATCTATCCAAACAGGTGATTCATTCCGCTCGAAATTTGGCGAAAAAATACAAGACCGATGACGTGCATGCGGCGTTGGTGGTAGCCATCGCATTAAAACTTTTCGACACCCTAAAAGAGGACCATGGCCTGGGATCGCGCGAACGCCTGCTCCTGGAAGTGGCTGCCATTTTGCACGATATCGGCGTTTTTATTTCCCCCTCAAGCAATCACAAGCACAGTTGGTATCTCATTGAAGCGTCGGATATTTTTGGCTTGCGTAAAATTGATAAAGATATTGTGGCCAACGTGGTGCGCTACCATCGACGCTCGCCCCCCAAACTGACCCACGTTCCTTATGCCTCGCTGCCTCGGGCTGAGCGTGCGGTGGTGTCCAAACTCGCTTCGCTCTTGCGCGTGGCGGACGCTCTTGATGCCAGCCGCCAACAAAAATGCAAAGAATTTACCTGCGTTCAAGAGGCAGAAAACTGCACCATCTGGGTTCCCGAAGCGGTGGGTGATCTTACGCTGGAACGCCAATCGCTGGCGAAAAAGAGCGATATGCTGACCGATGTTTTAGGGTTAACGGTTCAAATTAAACAAGGAACGCCCCCCGCCGCGTAACGTTATGGATCGTTTTTTTAATCGTGAGCTTTCCGCGCTCGAATTTAATGCTCGTGTACTAACCGAGGCGATGGACCCGTCCAATCCGCTGATGGAACGTCTTAAATTTATGGGCATCGTTAGCTCAAACTTGGATGAATTTTTCATGGTGCGCGTCGCCAGTTTAAAAATCGATAAGCATCCGATCGATTCCGTCCGCGCCAAAGCCCATTCTTTAATGCAGCTGCGCAATGAATATTTTTTAAAAAAACTCTTGCCCGAATTTGAAAGCGCGGGCCTAACGCGCCTGCGTATGGAAACATTGAATGTTGTCCAACGCGAATATCTGACTACCTTTTTCCAAAAAGAAGTGCTGCCCGTGCTAACGCCCATCGCGCTAGATAGTGAACGGCCCTTACCGCTTTTGGCCAACTTGCACATTCATTTAGTCGTCAGCTTAGCGGAACCCGGGCATAAAAAACCCTCGCGCTTTGCCGTGGTCGAAATCCCACAAAAAGGGTTTCCCCGAATGATCTTTTTGCGCGGCGAAAAAGGGCATCCCTTTGTTTTGCTCGAAGATTTAGTACAAGCACAGGCCACCGAGCTTTTCCCCGGCTATGAAATTGTAGAAAGCGGCTTTATGTGTCTTACGCGCGGATCCGAACTGACTTTGGATGAAGAAAAAGACGAAGATTTTATGCGCATTATGGCGGCCGCGATCCGCGAACGCAGCGTGGGTATGGTGGTGCGCCTTGAAATTTCCGCATCGCAAAGCTGGCGCCCGATCCTTGAGAAAGCGCTAGGAGTTGATCCGGAAGATGTCATCGAAAATGTCGCCTGGCTCGATCTTAAAAATGCATCGCAGATTGCTTTTCAACCCGGATTCGAAAATCTTAAGCGTCCCGTTTGGGAACCGCGCGTCGTTCCCGATTTGGAACGGCATGCTGATGTGTGGGAATTGCTGCGGAAAAAGAATGTCTTGCTCTTTCATCCTTATGAATCATTTGACGGTGTCATTCGCTTTCTCGAAACAGCCGCCGATGATCCGGATGTTTTAGCTATTAAACAAACCCTTTATCGAACGGATAGCGATTCGCCCGTCTTACGTGCGCTGGAACGCGCGGCGGAAAAAGGCAAGCGCGTCACCGCAATGATCGAACTTAAAGCGCGTTTCGACGAAGCCAATAATATGGAATGGGCTAAGCGTTTAATGCAGGCTGGCGCCAGCGTTCTTTATGGTGTCGCGGGATTTAAAACCCATGCCAAGGCCTGCCTGGTCATTCGACGCGAAGCCGAAGGCATCCGTCGGTATGTGCATCTGAGCACGGGCAATTACAACAGTCGCACATCGCGCGTCTATTCCGATATCGGGATGATGAGTGCCGATGACGCGTTAGCCGCCGATGTCTCGGCCTTTTTCAACATGATTACCGGCGTTTCCCAACCGGTGGCATGGCAAAAAATCGCCGTCGCGCCTTACGGCTTACGCCACAAACTTTTACGCTTGATCCGACGCGAAACCTTACGCGCCGAAGGCGCTAAGCCCGGCGTGATCCGCGCCAAAATGAATTCGCTGGTGGATCCGGAATTAATTGAAGCGCTCTATAATGCTTCCTCCGCCGGTGTAGAAATCCAATTAAACGTGCGCGGGATTTGCTGTTTGCGACCCGGTGTGAAGGGGTTAAGTGAAACGATTTCTGTGGTCAGTATCGTGGATCAATTTTTAGAACATAGCCGTATCTTCTATTTTTCTAACGGCGGAGCCGATGACGTGTATTTATCCAGCGCCGATTGGATGCCGCGTAATTTAGATCGCCGACTCGAGCTCTTGTTTCCCATTGAAGACGCGACAAACAAAAAACAAATTCTGGAAACCTTAGACGTATACTTTAAAGACAACGTGAAAGCTTGGGTCTTGGGTTCCGATGGCCATTATCAACGCCTGGAGGCGACGGGAAAGAAAAAAATCCGCGCACAGGACGTGCTTTGTCAACGCGCCATCGATGAAGAAGACCATTTACATAAAAGTTTACCGCGCGAACTTAAGCCGCAAAAGCCAAAGCCGCTTTAATAACGTCATGGACCTTTACTTCCTACGTCACGCCATCGCCCTCGATCGATCCGCATGGAAAAAATCCGATGCGGAACGTCCACTCACCGAGAAGGGGCGAAAAAAAATGATCCAAAGTGCTAAGGGAATGAAGCATTTTGGAATAACGTTTGATTGGATATTAACCAGCCCCTATCGTCGAGCATATGACACTGCGCAGATAGTCGCCAAGGAATATAAAGCCGAAAAAAAACTGCGTTTAGCGCGCACCCTCATTCCCGATGGAGATCCTAAAGCGCTGATGCGCCATCTTGCTTTAGATTTTCGGACCTGGGAATCGATTCTCTTGGTTGGACACGAGCCGTACCTCTCCAAACTTATTGGCCTTTTGATTAGCGGCCATGACGTCACCATCAATTTTAAAAAAGGCGGGCTGTGTCTCCTTAAAGCCGATTCCCTCACCTATGGCTGTTGTGCCACCTTAGAAGCTTTTCTCACGCCAAAAATGTTAAAAAAATTGGGTTAGTCATGACGGAGAATAATTCCCACCTCGCATTAGAGACGGCATTGCAAAAGGCCCTCGAAGGAGAGGTGCGCTTTGATGCCGGCGCCAAAGCGCTGTATGCCACTGATGCCTCGAACTATCGGCATGTGCCTATAGGCGTTGTCTGGCCGAAGCATGAGGCCGACGTCTTACGCACCATCGACATATGTCGCGCCCATCAAGCGCCCCTTCTTTCCCGTGGGGCGGGAACTAGCCTCGCTGGGCAAACGTGCAATGCTGCGGTGATTATGGATTTCTCCAAGCATATGAACCATATCTTGGAAATTGATACGACGAAGCGCATCGCTATCGTTGAACCCGGGGTCATTCTAGATCACCTTCGCGCTGAAGCGGAAAAATATGGTCTCACTTTTGGACCCGATCCGGCCACGCATTCGCGCTGCACGTTGGGGGGCATGATCGGGAACAATTCGTGTGGCGTACATGCGTTGATGGCGGGAAAAACCGTGGACAATGTGGAGTCCCTAGATATTGTGACCTACGACGGTCAGCGCTTTACCGTAGGCGCCACCTCCGATGCGGATTATGAAGCGATTGTTCGTGAAGGTGGCGCGCGCGAAAAAATTTATTCCCGTTTGCGACGCTTGCGCGATGTTTATGCCGAGCGCATCCGCGCCCGTTATCCGCGTATCCCGCGCCGCGTTTCCGGTTACAACTTGGACGAACTTCTCCCCGAGCAAGGTTTTCATCTCGCGCGCGCCATTGTGGGGAGCGAAGGCACCTGTGTCACGGTTTTAAAAGCAACTCTTCGCCTAGTGCCCAGTCCTAAATCCCGAACGCTTTTAGTTTTAGGGTTTGCCAATGTCTATGACGCGGCCGATGCTGTCCCTCCGTTATTGAGGCACAAACCGATCGGACTCGAGGGCATGGATGTGGGCATGGTCATGCCGCTGAAACGCTATCAAGGCTATGACGGCCGGATCAGTCGGCTTCCGCCAGGCGAAGCCTGGTTATTAATGGAATTTGGTGGTGATACTTTAGAGGAATCTCAAGGCAAAGCGCGCGGATTGGTGGCGGCGCTTCAAACAACGACGCATCAGCCCTTGTCGCATAAATTATGCGAAGACAAACACGATACCGAAGAAATTTGGGCGATTCGTGAATCGGCTTTAGCGGCGACGGCCTTTATTCCTGGGCAACGCGATCGGCTTGAAGGATGGGAAGACACGGCGGTACCGCCGCCAAAATTAGGCGCCTACCTGCGCGATCTGCGCGCGCTCTATAACAAGTATGGGTATCAAGGAGCTTTCTACGGACATTTTGGTGATGGCTGCCTGCATACGCGCATTGATTTTGATTTAGATACCCCCGAAGGGCGCGCCAAAACTCGGCGCTTTCTCGATGAAGCAGCGGATTTAGTGGTTGGGTATGGCGGCTCTTTATCCGGCGAGCATGGCGACGGGCAAGCGCGCGCGGAACTCTTACCCAAAATGTTTGGCCCCGACATTGTTCAAGCGTTTCAAGAATTCAAAGCCATTTGGGATCCGAATAATCGTATGAATCCCGGCAAAATTGTTCATCCCCGCGGCATCCTGGATGACTTGCGTCTCGCCGATAACTTCCAACCGCAAAAGCCAGACACGCATTTTCATTATCCCGATGATCATGGGGGACTTGTTCGCGCCGTCCTGCGCTGTGTAGGCGTTGGAAAATGCCGCAAAGAAGAAGGCGGCCTGATGTGCCCCAGCTATCAAATCACGCGCAACGAAAAGGATTCGACACGCGGTCGCGCGCATTTACTTTTTGAAATGCTTAAAGGCGAGACTATTACCGAGGGATGGAAAAGCGAGGCAGTTAAAGATTCTCTGGATCTGTGTTTATCGTGCAAGGGCTGCAAAACAGAATGTCCGACGAACGTCGATATGGCCAGCTATAAAGCCGAATTCTTATCGCATTACTACAAAGGCCGTCTGCGCCCGCGTCAGGCTTATGTGTTCGGCTGGGTCATGTATGAGTTAAGAATGGGATCTTGGATGCCACGTTTAGCTAATTTTTTCACGCAAACGCCAATTTTAGCCGCCCTCCTACGCTGGGTAGCCGGCATCGCCCCTCAACGCCAAATACCTCCGCTCGCCCTTGAAACATTCCACGCCCTTTACAAAAAGAAGCCACTGGATACCGGCCTTCGCCGGTATAACGTCGGCGTCACCGCGGCTCCGCCCAAAGCACCTGTTCTCCTCTGGCCGGACACTTTCACGAATTATCTGCATCCAGAGATTGGGCAGGCTGCGGTTAAAGTTCTTGAGCATTTTGGATATACGGTGAAGCTCCCCCCCACGGGCCTTTGCTGTGGCCGCCCCCTTTATGACTATGGATTTTTACCGCAAGCAAAACGCCTCTTGAATGACATTCTTAGCGCGTTACGTTCGGATATCGAAGCCGGAATTCCCGTGATTGGGCTAGAGCCCAGCTGCGTGGCCGTCTTCCGGGATGAATTGATGAATTTGTTTCCCGAAAACCCCCTTGCTAAAAAACTCCAGCGGCAAACCTTTCTTTTAAGCGAATTCTTGCTCCAAAAAACAACTTTGGGGTCAGACACCAAAGTGTCAAAGATTGCATCGGGACCTTCCAACTCTGACACTTTGGTGTCTGACCCCAAAGACGTTTTGCTGCATACGCATTGCCACCAGAAATCGGTATTGACGGCTGGCGCCGATCGAGATCTGCTTGGGCACTTAGGGTTTCAAGTTCATGAACCTGAAAAAGGATGCTGCGGGATGGCGGGGTCTTTCGGTTTTGAAGCCGGTCATGAAAAAATATCAGACGCTCTCGGTGAGCGCGCCCTTTTGCCGGCGATTCGCCAGGCACATTCGCAAACACTCATCACAGCTAACGGGTTTTCTTGTCAAGAACAAATCCGCCAAGGCACAGGCGTTCGCCCACAACACATCGCGGAAATTATTTGGCATCGATTGAAAAATACATGAGGGGGAGGTCGCCAGCTGGCGACCCCTCCTATTGCCACCCTTTTTGTAATTGGTCCATGGCGTGATCGGCTGTGATGCCGATGGTTTCTTCGAACGCCTGATCGAACGATTCACCGGCGCGGAGTTTGGTCAGGCAGGTCGGAATCCAGGAATCGCCGCGCTCTTTGGCCACATTCATTACCAAAGCCTGGCCATATTGATAGGCCAAATACATGTCCAAGGCGTTTTTCTTTTTCTTAATGCTGTCATTCATTTTAGCCAGGGTCGGCACGGGATAGTCGCGGACGGTTTTACGAATTTTCTCTAACCGGTCCTCCTTCCAAAAGCTGTTGGACGTATCGAAATAGCCGTAGAATTCGGCCGTGCCCTCGACGAACCACAACGGCAACTCCTTCGGATAAAGCTGATACATAAAGGCATGCGTGAATTCATGCCGGCAGATAATACGGAAGAGGTCTTCGCCTCCAGCGATATCGTCAATGCGAACGCGCACCTTACCGTCCCGACGATCGAAGAAACCACCAATAAAGGGAGCGCGCCAGGCATCGACAAACTCTTGTCCCGTAAAAACAATGACTTCAATTTTTTTCGGCGGTTCTTCATTAAAGCGGGACGCTAAAAAATCATAGGCGCCATTCAGATGCTGCACGGCTTTCCAAGCATTATTCCGGTCTTCTCCGCCGTTGAATTTTAAAGTGAAATGCGAAAAATCCTGCGTCGTCATCATCTCGTCTTCGATGTAATGCCCACGCTTTTCCCAAAAATCTTTAAGTTTCGGATCGAGTTGCTCGGCCCGATCGCGCATGGCCTCCGCCTCTTCTTTTTTGCCGTCGCGTTCGAGCAAGAACGATTCGAGATGCAACGCTTGCGCGCAGCCTGGCTGACGATCGAGAGCACATTCTAAGGCGACTTTAGCGCAGCCAAAATCTTTGTAATCGAAACAACGCGCCGCTTTAGCGATCAACATTTTAGATTCGGGCGAACAGGTGGGGGCACTATCGTCATCAGAAAACCCGCGACTGGCTAGTGATAAGAGAGCGATGGATCCGATAAATAGGGGCCAACGATAATAAAACATGCGTTCAGTTTAGCTTTTTTGATATCTTCCGACGGATGATCTTCTTTGCAAACAATGACGCGCGGTAAAGTCCTGCTCGTTGGTGCAGGCCCTGGCGACCCGGGACTAATGACGGTGAAAGGCCAACGCTGGCTAGCCAAGGCCGATGTGATCGTCTATGACGCGCTGGTCGCGCCGCAGCTTTTAGATGGAGCGAAATCGGGCGCTCTGCGTCTCTATGTAGGAAAACGCGGATCACACCATTCGATGGAGCAGGCGCAAATTAACAGGCTCTTGATCCAGCATGCCCGTCGTGGACGTGTGGTCGTGCGGTTAAAAGGCGGCGACCCCTTTCTGTTTGGCCGGGGCGGAGAGGAGGCCGCCACACTTTTTGATCACCATATTCCTTTTGAAGTGATTCCCGGCGTCACTAGTGTCTCCGGTGTCTCTTGTTATGCGGGAATTCCCCTAACCGACCGGCGCTTAAGTTCCATGGTGACCTTGGTGACGGGTCATGAAGGCCTTGATAAAGAAAGCGCGGCCGTGCAATGGGAAAAAATTTCCCGCGCCAGCACATTAGTCATCTTTATGGGTGTGGATCAGTTGGAATCGATTACGCAACGTTTGCAGAATCATTATTGGAAACCGACCCTTCCCGCCGCGGTGATTCGTTGGGGGAGCACACCTCAGCAAGCGTTAGTCGAAGGCACATTGGGCGATATCGCCCAGAAGGCGCGCGACGCCAAGATGACCGCGCCAGCTTTAATTATCATTGGAAAAGTAGTCAGCTTGCGCAAGCATCTGCGCTGGTTTGACACGAAACCTCTGTTTGGAAAAAAAATTGTGCTTACGCGTGCCGTCGAACAAGCGCGTGAGTTCGCCCAACGACTTGAAGAGGCCGGAGCGGAAGTCATTGCATTTCCCACCATCCAAATCATGCCTCCGACCCATTGGAACGCCGCAGACGCCGCGCTAAAAAATCTAGCGGTATTTGACTGGCTTTTATTTACGAGCGTGAATGGAGTGATGGGCTTTTTCAACCGTCTGCGTTTTTTGGGCGGCGATGTGCGCGATCTAAAAGGCGTGCGTTTGGGTGCGATCGGACCCAAGACCAGCGCACGCGTCGCGGCGTATGGGCTGCACGTAGATGCCTTTCCCAGTGAATACCGTGCAGAAGCGTTGGCTGCGCGCCTAGGAAACGTTCGCGGGAAACACATTCTTTTAGCGCGCGCGCAAGAAGGACGCGATGTATTGCCGGACACCTTAAAAGCGCGCGGCGCCAAAGTAACCATTGCGCCCATGTATCGAACGGTTAAAACACGGAAGATTTCCGCTGCGGTTAAAAAGCGTCTCCTGGATGGAGACATAGACGCCGTGACATTCACGTCCTCTTCTACCGTCGATGGATTTGTGCGCCATTTTTCCACCTCAGACAGAAAGCGTATTTTTACACATACGCAGGCCGCGGCGATTGGGCCGATCACCGCCTCGACATTAAAAGCTCACGCTATTCGTCCGGCGATCCTAACCCCTCGGTATACGACGGAAGCATTAGCCCAAGCGCTGATAACTTACTTTCAAAGGAAAAATAAATAAACCATGTCTTCCTTACTCCCTGCTCCTGCATTTCCATTACTTTTTAAGATCTTGCACCGGTCTTTAAAACAAACCGGAGCATTACTCCTGAACCATTTTGACCGTCCAGGAAAAATTTCTTTCAAAAACGGAAGTCCTATCAATTTAGTGACCAAAGTAGACAAAGCGGCTGATGCCCTGATTCAAAAAATTATTCGCGCCGAATTTCCTGGTCATGATTTTTTGACGGAAGAATCTGAACCGACAATGCTCAATTCGCCCTATCGCTGGATCGTCGATCCCTTAGATGGAACGACCAACTATGCCCATCATTTTCCCCATGCCTGCGTTTCTATTGGCCTGGAATACCGTCAAAAGGGTGAAGGGCGTATCATTTTAGGCGGGGTCTATGATCCCTTTCGCGACGAACTTTTTTGGGCCGCCAAAGGAAAAGGCGCTTGGCTCGAACATGCGAACCGGCGAAAACGTATTCGCGTCTCGAAAACACCGACTCTACAGCAATCGCTTTTGATCACCGGTTTTCCATACGATCGGAATCAAAATATCGATCTCTACCTCAGCTATATCCGAGAATTCATGCTCGGCATTCAAGGCATCCGTCGGGCCGGCGCTTCGGCTTTGGATTTGTGTTGGGTCGCGTGCGGTCGCGTTGAGGGGTATTGGGAATGGCGATTAAAACCGTGGGACTGCGCGGCCGGCCAAATTATTGTTGAAGAAGCCGGGGGACGGCTTTCAGATTTTTCCGGACGGCCTTACAATTTATACGGAGAACAAACCTTAGCCAGCAATGGACTTGTTCATGCAGGAATCTTGAATGTCATGGAACGTCTTAAGCGCTGAGCGGAGGCGGCAGGTCTTGCAGGGCTTTTAATGAGGGTTCCACATCGGGAATAGTGATGGTAAACATGCTGCCTTTCCCCACTTCGGAATCCACGTGGATCTCGCCTTTATGCGCATCAATAATAAATTTAGCGACCGCCAGTCCTAAACCATAACCAGCAGCACGATCGCCCGGCCGGACCTGCTGGAACTTGTCAAAAATTCGCGATTGCGCTTCTTTCGGAATGCCGCGGCCCGTATCTTTAACTAAAAATTGTATCCGGCCGGATAGGCGCTGCGCTGAAACGGTAATCGTTCCGCCGCCCGGCGTAAATTTAATGGCATTGCCGACTAAATTATCAAAAACGCGTTCCAATAACTTGGGATCGGCGGAAACCGTGAGTCCCAACTCATCAGCGCCTTCAAAAACTAATTGCACATTTTTTTGCGTCGCATTTACACCAAAGGTCGCCTGCAGCCGTTTAAACAGATCGCTGACGGGAACCGCTTGCGTTTCCAAATCAATTTTCCCTTGTTCAAACCGCACGACATCTAAAATATCGGAGACCATCTGACTGAGACGTTGGCCGCCTTCCCGAGCAAGACGAATGTATTCCACCAATTTCGGCGACGCATCGTCCTTGACTTGCCGTTTCATTAAATCGAGATAGCCCATCACCGCCGATAAAGGTCCGCGCAAATCATGCGTAATACCCGACAACACTTGCTCTTGAACGTATTCCCATTGCTTCCGGAACGTAATATCACGAATGACCACGATAAAGCCATCGACACGATCATCCTGGGTTTGCACCGCCTCCACCCAAACGCGGTAGAGATGCTTGCCATCCGCCCAACTCACTTCCACTTCTTTTCCCAAGGTGCGTTGGTGACTGGCAAAAACCGGCTCAAGATACGGCTCGAGGAAACCGCGTGGAAGCTGCATCGCCCCTAAATTTCGTGTCTCCTTCCCCGCCTCTTGTTGAAGAGTCAAAAATACTTTTCCCAATTCATTGCCTAATTGCAACGCACCCTGTGAATTAAAAAAGAGAATTCCTTCGGGTAAAGATTCAATAAGTAATGAAACGAGTTTACGTTCCAGCGCTAGTTCACGCGGAAACGATTCGGCCTTTTTCCACTGCGGCATCAACCAGCGGAGCGTATGAACGACCGGGGATAAAGAAGCGAGTTTTTCTTTGGGGTCGCTGAGAGCGCCGTCTTTGCCGCGGATAAAACGATCCGCGCTTTGCGAAAAATCATCGAGGTCTTGTTTCCAGGACAAATTTTGAAGCGTGGTTGCCGCTCGCCAGGGAAGCGAGGCCATTCCCCCTAACACAAGAAGGCTAATTAAAAAGAAAAACAGCGGCGTGTAAAGCCAGAAGGCCGGTTCACTCAGAACAAACAACCAATCCGTCGTGTGGTTATCATGGTAAGTAGCCGCTTTTTTCCAGCGTTCTTGGCCTTCCATAGGAACCCATCCATCGATATTTCCATTGGCGGCTTCTGCCAATAAGCGCGTCAAAAAAGGTTGGATATCGCTTAAGTCTCCCTTAGAATAGATGGGCTTGCCGGAGCGGTCAAAAACATAAACCTCTAAATGCCAAAATTTCGCCTGCTCATCCAGCAACTGAAACAAGGTGGGATCTCTGTAGATGGCGACCAACACGCGGAAATCATCAATCGGGCGAACGACCGTCGTATAAAACGTATTTTTTACCAGAAGAAGCGGGCCTAAGGTCGTCTTATGGGTATTCAAAACATCCAGTTCAAGTGCCACGAGGCGCGGATCTAAAGTGGCCATGGTGGAAGGTAACGTAGGATGTTTCCAGTCTTGGCCTTTGTGATATTCCGTATCGTTAAAGAAGAGGGCGACTAAACTTCCCGAATCTTGACTGGCCAGGGCTTTGAGATCGGGCTTTTCACTCAAGGTCCAGTTGGCGACCTGATTTAAATGATACTGGCGCACCGTATCCATTTGGTCCGTAAGGCGATGAACCCATGTGGAGTGACGATCAAAAATAAAGCGACGCGTTTGGTAATAGTTCCAGCAAGCTAAGCCGACAATAGCGGCGATGCTAAAAGCTAATAAAGACCAAGCGAAAAGTTTAGATTTCTTCATTCCCTTTATTGTAGCCATCCGCTGTAAAGCGGTCATCATCCTAGTGTAAAAAAGCTGTAAAATAAAGCGATATTTCGACTACATTTATGTCTTTCCCTGCTCAACGTTTACGTCGTCTACGTTTGAACCGCCAGGTCCGGCACCGGTTAACAGAAACCGAGCTATCCCCACGTCGGCTTATCATGCCTTTTTTTGTCCGCACGGGACGCGGAATTAAGTCCCCGATTAAGGCCATGCCCGGACAATTCCAACGGTCCGTGGACGTGCTCGTAAAAGATATCGGAAAACTCCAGCACGAGGGGCTGCATTCCGTCCTATTATTTGGACTCCCTGTCCACAAAGACGCGCGTGGCTCCGAAGCCTATGCCCCCCATGGGATTACTCAACAAGCGGTGCGCCTCCTAAAAAAACGTTTCCCCGAACTTCTTGTGATCACCGATTTATGTTTCTGTGAATACACCTCGCATGGACATTGCGGGATTTTAAAAAAAGGCGTTGTTGATAATGATGCCACGTTAAAGTTGATCGCCAAAACCGCATTGAGCCAAGCCCGTGCGGGCGCGGATATTATTGCCCCCAGCGGCATGATGGACGGCATGATCGGCACGATTCGACATGCCCTAGATAACGCTGGATTTCAAAACACGTTGATCATGAGTTATGCGGCGAAATTCGCCTCCGCTTTTTATGGCCCTTTTCGGGAGGCCGCCGGCAGTACCCCGCAGTTTGGCGACCGCCGCAGCTATCAAATGAATCCGGCCAATATTCAAGAAGCGCTACGTGAAGTGGCTTTGGATGTCCAGGAAGGCGCTGATCTGGTGATGATAAAACCTGCGCTCGCCTATCTCGATCTCATTCGCCGCGTGCGCGAAGAAGTGAAGATTCCCGTCGTCGCCTACAACGTGTCCGGCGAATACAGCATGGTCAAAGCCGCGGCCGCACAAGGCTGGATCGATGGACCAAAGGTGACGCAAGAAATTCTATTAGGGATCCGTCGCGCAGGCGCCGATTGGATTATTTCTTATCACACGGAAGAGTTTCTTGGTTCCTGATTTTTATTATTTAGAATCCGACGGGCAAGTCTTTTTAGTTCGGCGCGGGAAGCGTTGGTCGTTTCCTAAAAATAAATCTGATTTACCCTGTACGTTTGTTCCGGTTTCTGTGATTCCACTTCCGCAAGGCCTTGTTTTATTCGCCAAGCCTATTCTGCTCCATCACCCGACGCATTGGTTCCACAAAGATCAACTCATTGGACGCAAAGACATCGATCCGCTCGTGCAACAAGCCGTCAATCGAACGTTGGCGCGCGGCGCGGCGAAAGTGGCGATCATTGAAAAGGGAAAAGTCCTCATGGTCAAAGCGGCGCGTGGCTATACCGAGGGCTATTGGAATTTACCGGGGGGTTTTATGGGTTACGGAGAACACCCGGAAGAAAGCGCCAAACGCGAAGCCTGGGAAGAAATTGGCGCCAAAGTTAAGTTGACACGCTTGTTGGGAATTTACACCGAAACATTCGCCAAAAGCGGGGGCTACATGATTAGTTTTGTCTATCTCGGTAAACGCCTCGGAAAAACATTGACGCCCCATCCCGAGGAGATCGCCGAACTGGCCTGGTTTCCGATTCGCGAGGCCATTCGTCACACCAACAATCCTTTTGCGCAAGCGGGCTTGCGGGATTACCTGAAGGACAATCGTTCTATTTATAAGTAGCGTTTACGGCGGAAGACGTCGGTTTCTAAAGAAGCGACGCGGTCCAAGAAAAGCGCACCATCCAAATGATCCAACTCATGCTGGAGCACAATCGCTTCAAATCCCTCAGCTTTAATTTCTAAACCATTTCCATAGCGGTCTTTGCCTTGCAGAACGATATGCGTCGCCCGACGGATATTCGCGGTGTAGTCCGGTACACTCAAACACCCCTCTCGCGACAAAAAGACACCCTGCTTATCCAA
>Ga0105240_10005983_pt1 | contig 17996 bp, 14 predicted proteins | sample KBSC54metaG_FD_80426 | JGI IMG/M metagenome (GOLD analysis project Ga0105240, IMG submission 80426) | Corn rhizosphere microbial communities from Kellogg Biological Station, Michigan, USA - KBS C5-4 metaG | ecosystem: Host-associated > Plants > Roots > Rhizosphere > Soil | place: Michigan, USA...
AGGCCGGTCGCGGCGAAGCTCTTCGAGGCCGCGTCCAGGATGATGGTGTGGGGGGCGATCTCCGGGACCAGCTCGGGCGGCGTGACGTGACGGACAGCCTCGGTGCTGCTGCCGCCCCCGAACACCAGCTGCCAGTACACCTGGTCGTAGCAGAGCCACAGCGGGCGGGCGCCCGCCCGCGCGCGGCGCTGGTTCTCCTCGACGACCGCCTCGCAGATCGCCCGTAGCTGCGCGGGGGCGATGGCGGTGCCGGTGGGGTTCAGCGGCGAGTTCAGCATCAGCAAACGCGCCACACCCAGGTGCGGGCGCAGGTCGGCCACCGTGGGGAAGAAGTTCGCCTCGGCGGTGACCGGCAGCTCGATGGCGCGCGCGCCGCTGAGATACACGTAGTGGTCGTTGTTCCACGACGGCACCGAGTAGAGGACGACGTCCCCCGGATCGACCAGCGTCATGAACGTGCCGTACAACAAGGGCCGTGCGCCGCCGGTGATCACCACCGATTCGACGGGGTACTTCAGGCCCAGCTTGCGGTCGTAAAAACGGGTCACCGCCTCGCGCAGGTTCAGCATGCCGTCCGAGGGCGGATAGTTCGTCTCCCCCTTGGCCAGCGCGTCGCGGACGCCCGTCAGCAGCGCGGCGGGGACCGGAAACTGCGCCGGGTCGAAGTCACCGACGGTCAGGTTGCAGATCGCGGCGCCCTTCGCCTTCATGGCCCGGATCTCGGCGGCGATGCGCAGGATCTGCGAGCCGGTCACGCCCTGCGCCAGCTTCGACAAGGATGCCTCGAGCGTGGCCGGATCTCCGAGGCGTGCGGTCAAGTCCATGCCGCAAGCTTACACCCGCCCCCCGGTCACGCGCCTCGCCCGCCCGCGGTTCCGGCCCGCCGCGCGCGCTAGAACGTCAGCGCCGCCGCGAAGTTCATGAACAGGCCCCCCGGCGTGACCGTCCCCAGCTGCACCGGGACGTCCGTCCGCGCCGGCACCGGTCCCTGGTTCGACGCCAGCGCGAGCGTGGTGCTGCCGGCCAGGGCGTAGCCGCCCTCCGCCGTGAGCCACAGCGTGAACACGTGTTCGCGGGGGCGGGCCAGCTGGCCCACGCGAAACGCCGCGCCCGCCGCCGCCTCCATCGCCAGCGCCCAGTGCGTCTGCGACAGCGTGGTGTTGGTGCCGTACTGGTTCGCGTTCAGGATCGAGGTCTCGGCCAGCCCCGCGTGCAATCGCACCGCCCCGGGGGCCAGGCGCCCGAAGACCGTCAGCCGCCGCCAGACGGTCCGGTGCGCGCCCAGCGACAGCGACAATCGATCGAGGTCCAGCGACGAGTCCGTCCCGCGCGCCCTGGACGCCGCCCTGCCGTGGTTCCACAGGGCGCCGATGGTCAGGCCGTCGTCGAGGGAACCGGTGATGCGGTAGCTGGCGGCCATCGTCAGCTCGGCCATCCAGCGATTCTCCGAGAAGGCATCGAAGCCACCGCCGCCCATCCGCTCGGAGCGCCCCCCCAGCGACAGCTCGAGGCCTACCGCCGGGCGATGCTCCGCCTGCACCAGCTCGGGCTGGACCTGCGCCCGGGCCAGCGGCGGCGCCGCGCAGCAGACGGCCGCCAGGGCGGCCAGGGACAAAGTGACATCAAGGCGCATCGGTTCCCTCCAGCAAGATCCCCGCGACGGCGGTGTGAGCGTCGGCGCCGCCGACGGCGGCCGCGTCGTAGACGGTGGCGCCCCAGGTCCCCTGCTGCGTCAGCGCGACCAGCGAGCGGGCCGCGTGCGCGGGATCGTCGGCGGCCGCGATCTCGAACAGGCTGGAGATCGGCCGCTCGTCGCGCATGTCCTGCGGGTGCAGGGTGACCAGATCGACGGACGCCAGCTGGGACGAGCCCTGCACGTACGCCCAGGCCCGGTCGCCCGTGGTGGACGGCAGCAGCGTCACGCCCGACGAGGCGGTCACGAACGGCGCGGCGGTGCGCGCCTGCAGGTCCAGCAGGAAGAACGTCGCCTGGCGGGTGCCCAGGATCTTCAGCTCGGGGTGGGCGCCCCCCACGTCGGTGACCGACACGACGCCCGCGGTGACGCCCACCGTCTCGACGCTGCGGTAGGGGCGACCGGCCACGCGCCCCAGCTCCCAGAAGGCCACGCCGCCGTTGCCGCTGCCGGCGCCGTTCCACAGCAGCGCGACGTCGACGGGCGCCACGCCCGTGCTGCCCGACTCGCCCGATTGCGCGGTGACCAGCGACAGCCGGCTGTACGCCGCGGGCAGCGCCACGTCCTGGGTCAAGCCGGTGGTGGGATCGACCAGCACCGCCTTCGTCGACTGGGGAACCATCACCGCCAGCGACAGCACCCCGGCGTCGGTCCGCACCCAGGCCATGTCGGTGGGCGTGCTGCCCACCGCGGTCAAGTTCAGCTCGGGGGAGAAGTCGCGCGCCGTCGCCGGCAGCATCGTCGCCACTACGACGTTGCCGTCGTCCTCGCGGATGGCCAGGCGCACGTCGTTCGGCCCCGGATCGCCGTCGCTGACCGCCACGCCCTGGGGATGCGCGGGCGTCGCGTCCTGCCCCGACGACAGCTGGATCGTGATCTCGGGCGCCGCCGGCTGCAGCAGGTCGACGACCGCCACGTCCTGCTCGGTCTCCACGATCAGCAGGCGCCGGGTGCCTCCGGGCAGCTCCAGCGGCTCCGTGAACGTGAACCGTTGCGGCTTTCCCCCGAAGCTGCGCAGCGTGTGCGAGACGGGGTTCACGCCCGGCGACGGCGGCTGCGTCAGATCGACCAGCAGCAGCTCGTTCGGGTTGCTGACCAGCTCGGTCGAGGAACCGCCGGCGTACAGCACCACCCACTGGCCGCGCGGGTCCAGCGCCAGCCCGTCCAGCGCCTGCGACAGCGGGTAGGTGGTCTGTCCGGCGGTGGTCACGATCTGCAGCGCCGGCGTCTGCGCCGTCTGGCCCGCAGGGGGCAGCTTCCCGTCGTCGCCCGCCGACACGACGAACAGCTTCGAACGGTCGGGCGCCAGCGTGGCGGCGCGATAGCCGCGCTGCAGGGGGACCGACCGCTCCCGCACGTTGCGCGCGGCGTCCGTCGTCAGCAGCACGACCCGTCCGGCAGAGGGGTCCGCGATCGCGACGGCGTCCGCCAGCGCGAACGGCTGCGCCCCGTCGACAGGCGCGTCCCAGAAGTCGGAGCGCGGCCCGCAGCCGACGGCGGCGAGCGACATCGCAAGACCCCAGAAGGCGATGCTCTTGCCCTTCATGGCGACACTCCGTCCACGACGCGCGCGCCCAGGTCGAAGCCGGTCAGCGTCTGCGGCGATCCCTGGTCGAACGGGATGAAGGTGATGCGGCCCTCGCTGTAGCTCTGCGCCACGTAGCCGCGGTTGGCGCCCGCCACCACGCCGGTGGCGATGGGCGGGCTGGCCAGCGCGATGCTGGTGACGTCCAGCGCCGGCACGCCGACCAGGTAGGCGCCGTAGGTGCGCATCTTCTGATCGCTGACGGTGATCAGCGCGTGGTCCGAGCCGGGCGCCCAGGCCACCGCCCCGGGCGGCGCCGTCGTCTCCTGGATCCTGCCTGCCCGGCTGCCATCCAGCGGGATGACGCTGAAGGCGTTGGCGATCACCGGCGTCGTGCCGGCGTCGACCGCGCCCGCATCCGCGCCCTTCACGCCCCCGTCGGACGGGCTGGCGCCCCCGCTGCCGCCCGCGCCCGACGTCGCGGCCGGCTGGCGGTGCAGCACCACGGCGAATTGCCCGTCCGGCGTGGGCACCACCGACAGCACCAGCGCGTGCACCCGAACCAGGCGGTACGTCCCGGTCGCCAGATCGACCACCACCAGCGTCTCGCTCTCGGCGGCGTTCGAGTACAGGATGGCCTGCGCGCCGTCGGGCGTGATGACCGCCGAGCCCACCACCTGCTCGGCGATCGTCTCGCTGGCGATGGTGGTCGGCTGCGCCGCCGCCGTGGCCAGCGGCAACACCGCCACCTGCGAGGTCTCGCGCACCACCGCCACCGCGCGCGTGCCGTCCGGCGTGACGTCCAGATCGGTGACCGCGCCCGACAAGGTGACGACGCCGGCCGTCCCCGCGTGCAGATCGACGATGCGCACGTCGGCGCTGCCCTCGCGGCGCACCATCGCCGTCCCCGTCGCGGTGACCGACACGTCCCGCGTGTCCGCGTCTTCCGTGGGATCGTCGGTCAGCGGGACGTCGCGCACGACGCGCACCGCCCCGCCGGCGACCGCGGGCAGGCCGATGACGGTCACCCCGTCGCCCGTCACGACGTACGCCTCGCTGCCGTCCGCCGAGAAGGTGATCGACACCGGGCGGTAGCCCACCGCCAGCGTGGTGGCCCGCGGGGACGCCGTGCGCAGATCGATCGCCGTCAGGTCCTGGAAGCCCTCCAGCGTGTCGTGCGCGCCCGCCGCCAGCGCGGCCTTCGAGTCGGTCCACGCCAGCGCGAAGTGACCATCCGCCGACACGGCCCAGGCGTTCGCCAGCGGCGCCAGGCCGGGGATCATCGTGCTGACCAGGCCGGTGGGCGCCGCCTGCATCAGCGTCGCGTCGTGCGACAGCACGTTCAGCACGATCACCTCGTCCGTCACGCCCGGCACCGTGGCCAGATACGTCGGCGCGTTGCCGGCCTCGACGGTCTTCACCGACACCGTCGCGGCGTCGACGTAGGCGACGCGGCCGCTGGTCGGGTTCGCCACCCAGACGTAGCGGCCCGTCGCCACCGGCACCTGGAACGAGGAATCGACCTCCTGCTCGGGCGGCAGCGAGGAGGCGTCGGGGTTGAACACGCCGGCGTCACTGGGCGAGCCGCTGCTGGAGCCGCCGGTGCCCCCGCCCTGATTGAAGCCGCCCTGCGAGCCGCCGTGTGCGGGTACCCCGCTGGTGTCGCTGGAACCGGAGCCGCCGTAGCCGCACCCGATCAGCCCCGTTAGCGGCAACACCAGCGCCGCGCGCGACAGGGCCCGCGCCCCGATGCACGCGCCGCGCGTCCTCGATGTGAGAGGTCTCATCGGACGGCAGCAGTCAGCAAGGCCCATGCCCCTTCGACCGCGGCGACTTTGCAGGCGCTTCGGCCGATGCGCCGGCCGCGCCGCCCGTCGTTTCCTGACACGGCTGCCGCGATCCCGTCGCGGTTTTCCGACGTCCGCTCACGGGGGCGCGACCTAGCCTCATCGGACAGGGGCGCCACCCCGCCGGCGGGCGCGGTCCCCGGAGACCGCGCCCGCCCCCCACCTCCCGATTCACTGATCGGCCCGAAGCGAGAACGCGGCCCGGGCGCCTTCTTCCCCGAAAAGGCGGGCCGCCCGACGGTCCGGTCGGGCCCTCGTGGTCCCGTTCCGGGGCCTCGCCCCCACCGGCGAACCGGGTTGCATACCAGACATTCATCCTCCATAAGAGACAGGTGTCCATCGACCGCGTCCGGCCAGGTTCTTCCGGGGGGCCCGCTTGAGCGCCGCCTTCACCCCCGTGCGCTCGCTGGCAGGGGGCGTGCTGGTCGGGGCCGCCGCCGCGTTGATGTTGCTGACCGCCGGCCGCATCGCCGGGATCACCGGCATCGTCGGGGGCGCGCTGCGGGCACGCGCCGGTGATGTGGCCTGGCGGCTGTGGTTCCTGCTCGGCCTGGTCGGCGCGGGTGTCGCCGTGGGGGGGCTGTGGCCGGCGGCGTTCGCCGGCCAGCTCGCCCGCCCCGGATGGTGGTCGGCGGGGGCCGGTCTGCTGGTCGGCTTCGGCACGCGGCTGGGCAACGGGTGCACCAGCGGACACGGTGTGTGCGGGGTCGCGCGGCTGTCGCGGCGCTCGCTGGTGGCCACTGCCGTCTTCATGCTCACCGGCGTGCTCACCGTGTTCGTCGTCCGACACGCGGGGGGCAAGCGGTGAGTCGGCGAGTCACGGTGGCGGCGCTGATGCTGGTCGCCGGCGCGCTGTTCGGCGTCGGTCTGGCCCTGTCGGGCATGACCCAACCGGCGAAGGTGGTCGGCTTCCTCGACGTGCTGGGCGACTGGGACCCCAGCCTGGCGTTCGTCATGCTGGGCGCGCTGGCGGTCTACGCCGGCGCCTATCACGGCGTGGCCGTGAAGATGGTGCGCCCCAGCCACGCGGCGCGCTTCGACCTTCCCAGGCTGTCCTCGATCGACGGGCCCTTGCTGGTGGGCGCGGCCATCTTCGGCGTCGGCTGGGGGCTGGGCGGGTTCTGTCCGGGACCGGCCCTGGTGGCGTTCGGGGCCGGCGGCGCGGCGGCGCTGTGGTTCGTGCCGGCGATGGTGCTGGGCATGCTGCTCCACCAGCTTCTGCGGCCGCGGTTCGACCCGTGAGGGGCCGCGGCTGCTCAGCGAGCGTTACTGCCAGAGCGGTGGCCATCGCCGTACTGGTGCACTAGTTTTTCAGCCACCATGGCGCGAGACGCTGCTTCGGGATTCATGGACTTCGGCTGGGGCATCTGGGCCGCGATCCTGGGCAGCGTGGTGTTCGTCGCGCTGTTCCTGGGGCCCGGGATGTGGAGCTCGTCGACCGAGTTCCTGTTCGTGACGCTGTGGCGGCAATGGCGCGAACGCCGCCGGGAGCGGCGCCAGGAACGACGAACCTCGGCCGATCATCCCCCGCCGCCGGCAACCTGAGGGGGGCAGCGACGGCGCCCAGGACTGGCCAAAGGCCCCGGTCGGGTTCATCTTGGCCAGGATGAGGCACTTCTCGAGGATGTCGTCCTTTGCGCTGGCCGTGGGGCTGGCATCGGTGTCAGGCGTGGGTCGCGCCGCGCCGCCGGCTCCCCCGCCGCCCGTGCTGGTCCCGGCGCCCTCGCTGTGGGGCGATCACTTCCAGGTCGATCTGACCTTGCTGGACCTGGGCGGCGCGCCGCTGGTTCACAAGCAGTTCGACATGGCGCTGGGCCAGACCCAGACGGTCAGCGAGAACCATCAGGGCCGGACCACCACGGTGGACGCCACCTTCAGCGCCGGCGATCGTGTGGGATGTGTCGCCACGAAGCTGGTGGTCGTGGACCGCCGGATCGACGCCACGGGACAGTTCGGACGCACCGACTGGAGCAGCACCGTGCAAAGCTGCGATCGCAACCCGCTGACCGTAGGCCACGCCGATCAGGTCCGCGTGCGCTTCAGCCTGAAGCCGGCCGAGGGAAAGCCGGGCCCCGCCCGCAGCAGCAAGTGAGACGGGCGGAGCGACCGGGGCGGTCTTGGACGGTCTCAGGCGATCGACCGGTGCTCGACGACCGAGTCCTCGTCGGACTCGGAGCGACGCAGCTTGTAGCCCATGCCCCGCACCGCCTCCAGCAGATCGCCCGCCCGCCCCAGCTTCCCGCGCAGGTTGAGGATGTGCGTATCGACGGTCCGTCCCCGCCCCACGTGGCGGTAACCCCACACGCGCGTCAGCAGCTCCTCGCGCGAGAAGACGACGCCCGCGCGCTCGGCCAGGAACCGCAGCAGCTGGAACTCGTACGGCGTCAGCTTCAGGGGCCGGCCCTCGTGGCTGGCCTGCAACGACACGCAGTCCAGCACGAACCCGCCGTGCTTCACGACGCGGCCGCCCTGCCCCATCACCTCGCGCCAGCCCAGCTGTCGCAACCGCGCCGACAGCTCGCGCGGCACGATCGGCATCAGCACGAAGTCGTCGGCGCCGATCTCGGGGTCCAGCCCCGCCACTCGCGACACGTCCACGCACAGCAGCACGCGCGTCCCCACCAGCGAGTCCATGGCGCGCAGCCGCTTGATGGCGTCGCGCCCGATCTCCAGGTGGCTGCCCGCCTCGATGACCACCACGTCGGCGCGCAGCGCGCGCGTCCGGATCTCTCCCAGGTCGTAGCCGGTGACGACGACCTCGTAACCCAGGCTGCGAATGATCCCCGCCGGCGAATCGACCTGGTTCGCCCTCAGACCGGGATCGAGGGTCACCACGATTGCGTGCTGCTTTTCTGAACCCGACGCCATGAAGAGGTCCTGAGCCGTGAGAAGACCCAGGTAGGAATCCAGTGTAGGAGCCGCCCGTTGCCGGCTGATTTCTAACGGATAAATCTTCGGTAACTTGCCGAGGACTTCAGCGGGCTTCGGGGTCGTCGTCGGAAACGACGCGGCTACCTAGCGGCGGGGACGGCCTTTTCTTGACGGGTGCTTGCCCCCGCTCGCGCGCGACTTCTTCTCTGCCCGGCTTCGCCCGCGGCGCGCCTCGGCCGGCGCTTGCTTGTCGCCGGCGCGCCCGGCGCGGCGGCCCCGCCGGGGATCGTCCTTCGTCGCGGGGTGGGCGCCCGCCGTGTGGCCACGCCCCGCCGCCCGACGCCGCTCGCGCTCGCCGTGCTCGTGCAGCGCCAGATCGATCTTGCGACGAACGACGCTGACCGACTGCACCTCGACCTTCACCGTGTCGCCCAGCGCGAACGTGCGGCCGGTGCGACGGCCCACCAGACGCGCCGTCACCTCGTCGAACAGGTAATAGTCGTCCGACAGCGCCTCCACCCGCACCAGGCCTTCGATGAACGGCTGGTCGATGACGACGAAGATGCCGAACCCCATCACGCCCGAGATGGTCCCCTCGAACACGTCGCCGATGCGGTCGCGCATGAAGTAGGCGCGATAGATGTCCACCACCTCGCGCTCCGCCTCCATGGCGGTCCGCTCGGAGAACGACGCCTCGGACGCCATCTGCTGCAGCTGGCCCTTGTCGGGCGGGGCCTTGTCCCGGGCCGCCTTCCACCCGCCCGAGGGCTTGCCCAGCGTGGCCAGGCGGATCTTCAGCAGGCGGTGATCGATCAGGTCCGGATAGCGGCGGATGGGCGACGTGAAGTGCAGGTAGTCGCGCGAGGCCAGCCCGAAGTGGCCCACGTTGTTGACGTCGTAGGTGGCCTGCTTCAGCGAGCGCAGCAGCGCGAACGACAGCGCCTTCTCGGCGGAGTGGCCGCGCAGCCGCTCCAGCACCTGGCGCAGGCCCTTGGGCGTCCGCGCCGCGTCGACGTCGATCATGATGCCGTAGTGCTCGGCCAGCTGCGAGAAAAACTCGAGCCGATCGGGATCGGGCGCGTCGTGGATGCGCCACACGGTGTCCTCGTGCCGCTCGCTGAACGAGCGCGCCACCGCCTCGTTGGCCGCCAGCATGAACTCCTCGATCATCGAGTAGGCCTGGCGCTCGCCCGGGTCCCGGCGCGACTTGCGGATGTCGCGCACCAGCCGCGGATCGTCGTGGTCCAGCTCGACGTAGGGCTCGGGCAGATCGAAGTCCAGCGAGCCACGCAGCAGCCGCTGGGCGCGCAGCTGCCGCGACAGCGAGTCCATGTGGCGCAGCGCCGGCAGGAACGGCTCGTACTTCTTGCGCTTGCCGCGCGTGTCGCCCCCCAGCGCCGCCGCCACGCCCGGATAGTCCAGGCGCGCCTGCGAATGGATGACCGCCGCCATGAAGTCGGTGGCGACCACCTCGGCGTTGTGGTCGTAGTCGATGCGCACCACCATGGCCAGCCGGTCCTCCTCGGGCACCAGCGAGCACAGATGCGCCGACAGCGCCTCGGGCAGCATGGGGATGGCGCGGTTGGGCAGGTACAGGCTGCAGCCGCGCTTGCGCGCCTCGGCGTCCAGCGCCGTCCCCTCGCGCACGTAGTGGGACACGTCGGCCACCGCCACCCACAGCCGCGTGCCACCGGAGTCCAGCCGCTCCACGGCGACCGCGTCGTCGAAGTCGCGCGCGGTCTCGGGATCGATGGTGGTGAACGGGACGTGGCGCAGATCGGCGCGATCGGCGCGGTCGGCCTCCGTCACGCTGGACGGAAAGGCCTGGGCCTGGCGCTCGACGGCGTCGGGGAAGGTGTCCTCGACGTTCGCCACCGCCAGCACCTTCTCGACCTCGGTGCGCGGATCGTCGGGATCGCCCAGCACGCGCAGCACGCGCGCCTCCATGGGACCGTCCGGCGTCACCGGGTACTGCACGATCTCGGCGACCACGGCCTTGCCCAGCTCGGTGGTGACCATCGCGTCGGCGCCGATCAGCCCCACCTCGCCCAGGATGCGGGGATCATCGGCCTGCAGCACGATGCGCTTCCCCGCGCGGGCCAGCTGGCCGGTGATCTTGGCGCGACCACGCTGGGTCACCCGCACCACGCGCCCCTCGATGCCGCGGGCGGCGGGCCAGGCGTCGACCTCGACGGTGTCGCCGTCCATGGCGGTGCCGCGGTTGCGTGCCGGCACGTGCACGTCTTCGGAGTTGTCGGTGGGTACGACGAAGCCGTATCCCACCGGATGCACCTTGATCCGGCCGGTCAATCGTCGCATCGCGCTGGGGCGCGGCGAGCCTTCGCCCGTCGAATCGTAATCGTTATCTGAACCTGACAATGGAAAAGAAACCTTTCATCTATCGAGGAGCTCGGCGGGCGCCCTGGCTGACGACCTGGTCGTCTTGCTCGGTGAAGCGCCTCGCCCTCCCCCCGCGCCCCACGCCAACTTTCGGTCGAGCGTCATCGGGGCAGGTAATGGGGCCCGTGTCTCAAGGAGCGTTGGTCGCCGGGCCCGCGGGCGCGCGCAACGCATACAATTTCTTGTCGTCTGAGCCGACGTAGATCGTCCCGTCGGCGGCCAGGATGGGGGAGCTATCGACGTCGCCGTCCAGCTCGACCGACCAGCGAAGGCGACCGTCTGCCTCGAGGGCATACACCCGATCGTCCTGTGAACCGAACAAAACCGCACCCTTCACATCAACCAGAGGAGACGAGACGATACGATCCCCCGTCCGGAACGTCCAGGCCAACGTGCCGTCCAGCTTGATCGCGTAGAGCTGTGCGTCGAACGCGCCCACCAGCACGTACCCCAGCGGAGACAGCGCCGCCGACGCGCGCACGTCGCCGCCGGTGGTGAACGCCCAGCGTAACGAGCCGTCGAAGCCCAGCGCGTAGACCTTGCGATCGTCCGAACCCACGTAGATCGTGCCGTCCTCGCCCACGACCGGGCTGGACTCGACGTCGCCGCCGGTGCGGAAGTCCCAGCGCTTGATGCCGTCGGGGCCCACGGCGTAGATGAGGTCGTCCTGACACCCCGCCACCACCATGCCGTCGGGCAACACGGCCGGCGCCGACGAGACGTGACCGCCCGTCGCGAACCGCCACCGCAACGTCCCGTCGGGGTTGATGGCGTAGATGCCGTCGCCGCCCGTGTAGATGACACCGTCCGGCCCGATCGTCGGGCCGGCGTCCACGTCGCAACGGCTGGCCTCGGGCCCCACCCCCACGCGCTGCGGACATGAGCCGACCTGGAAGCTCCACAGCGGCTTCTGCGCCGGGCCGATGGCGTACAGGTGATCGTCATCGGAGCCGATGTACGTCGTGCCGTCGTGCCCGATCGCGGGCGAGCTGAAGATGATGTCGGTCGTGGGGAACGACCAGCGCAGCAACCCGTCGCGGCCGGCGGCGTACAGATGCCCGTCGTGGGACGCGAACAGCACCGTCCCGTCATCCATCAGGGCCGGCGACGACGTGATGGGGCCACCCGTCAGGTAGGTCCAGGCGACCGTCGGCTTCTTCAACGGGATCGTGTAAGGCGACCGGCCGCGGTGCAGTGGACCGAGGCGGAACATGCCGCGCGCCGGCTCGGCCGTGCCGTTCGACAGCGCCGCCAGCACCGCCGGTGGGGGCGCGACGGGCGCGGGTCCCATGGTGGCGCCCCCGCGCTGCGCGGGCGGGTTCGCCCACACGCAGTGGCCACGCTCGCAGACCCGCGACAGCTTGCAGTCCTTGTCGGACTGACAGACGCTGGGTTCGACGTGCGCGCAGGTCGACAACGCGAACGTGCCAGCGACCAGCGCGGCGACGAGGAGCGTTCTGAAAAGGCAGTCCCGGATGGGGCCCAGAGTACGGGAACGCGCGGCGCCTCGCAAGAAGATGAGAGGCGCCGCCACGTGGTAAGCTCGCGTGGTGCCTCGTCTCGCGTCGGCGCTGAGAGCATCCACGCTGGTGACGCTGGCCGGGGTGGTCCTGGTCGCCTCCTGTCGAGAGGCCGCCTGGCCGACGCCTTCACGAGAGGCGGCGGGCGCCGGTGGCGGCTCGGCATCGGGCGCCGGTGTAGCGGCCGCGCGCCGCGAAGCGAGCGGCGACGGCGAACCGGCGCTGGGCAGCGACGGTGGTGGCTCCGGTCGCTCGCCGGCGGCGCTGACCAGCATCGCCGCGCCGGGCGCGATTGCGCCGGCCGGCGGGCGCCTGCCCGCCGTCTCTCCAGCGCCGGCCGGCGGGCGCCTGCCCGCCGTCTCTCCAACGCCGGCCGGCGGGCGCCTGCCCGCCGTCTCTCCAACGCCGGCCGGCGGGCGCCTGCCCGCCGTCCCTTCGACGCCGGCCACCGCGGCCCGCGTGCGGCACGTCATCATCATCAGCGAGGACGGCCTGCGGCCCGACGCCCTGCTGCTGGCGCACGGCCCGGTGATGGCGGAGGTGATGAAGCACGCCGCCTATTCCCTGACGGCGATGACGATCCGGCACGCGTCGACCCTGCCCTCGCACGGCGCCATGCTCTCGGGCTTCGACGAAGAGGCGCACGGCGTCTCCTGGAACACCTGGCGCCCCGGACGCGGGTCCATCCTGGTGCCGACCATCTTCGATGCCGCGGGACGCGCCGGCCAAAGCTCGGCCGCGTTCGTCGGCAAGCAGAAGCTGGAGCACGTGATCCCGCCCGCGTCGGTCGGTCTGTTCTCGCGTCCGGGGTTCCTCTGCCACGCCGTCAGCCACGCCGCGGCCCAGTACTTCGTGGAGCGGCGGCCCACGGTGGAGTTCGTCCACTTCGCCGATCCCGACGAGATCGGCCATCACCAGGGATGGATGTCCGACGAGCAGATCCAGGCCATCCGTGGCGCCGATCAGTGCGTGGCCAACATGATCGACGCCGTTCACCGCGCCGGCGCCGACGCGGACACGCTGTTCATCCTGTCCGCCGATCACGGCGGGCACGGCAAGAACCACACGGGGCGCATCAAGGAGGACCGCCTGATCCCTTGGATCGCCTGGGGGGCCGGCATCCACCCGCACAAGCTGGCGTCGCCGGTCAGCACCATGGACACCGCGGCCACGGCGCTGTGGGCGCTGGGCTTGCCTCGCCCGCTGACGATGGAAGGCCACCCCGTCGAGGAGGCGTTCGGCGACTGAAGCGTCCGCTAGCCGCGATATCTCGGACGCGCCTCGCTTAGAAGAAGTTGAACCCCAAGTTGACGGCGCCGCTGGTCCAGGTCTCGCCGCTGTAGAAGCCGGTGATCCACTGGCCCGCGAGCTCGAACGACCAGTTGTAGCCCTGCAGCAGCTCGAACCCGGCGCTGGCGGTCAGGCCAAAGCCGACCTTCGCCGCGAAGGCGTCGCCGTCGTTGAAGGCAGCCCGGATGTTGCCCAGGCCAGCCCCGCCGCGAACGAAGAACTTGCGCGTCAGGAAGACCTGCAGGCCGAGATCGTACAGCGTTTGATCGTAGGCCACGTTGTTGCCGTAGATGTCGTTGTCGCTGGCGGCGGCGCCGTTGACCTCGATCAGGAACAGCACGCGCGGCGCCAGCCCGAAGCCCAGCCGCAACGAGTAGCCAACGGCCGCGTTGGAGGTGGTGCCGGCGCCCGTGTCGTAGTGGAGCGACGCAAAGCCCAACGAGCCCCCCAGCATGAAGGGCCGCTCCAGCGTGTAGGCGGGCGGCGGCGGCGGCGGCGGATAGTAGTTGTAGCGCCGGCCGTAGTAGCGGGGCGGCGGCGGCGGCGGATAGTAGTAACGGGGCGGCGGCGCGGCGTAACCGGCGGGGGGCTGCTGCTGGTACCCCGGCGGCGGTCCATAACCGGGCGGGTATTCGCCGGGCTGTTCCGGATTCGGCTGGGGTTGGGCCTGCGCCTGTTCCGGCGGGGGCGGCGGCGGGTACTGCGGTGGTTCGGCCTCGATCTGGGGCGGGGACGAGGCGGGCTGTTGCGCGCGCGCGCCACTGTGAATGGCGAGAACGGCCAGGCTCGCCAGCCCAGAAATGAATGCAGCTTTCGTGGCCTTCATGGTGCTCCTCATGGGGGGTCTTCCCTCGTCACTGCGGTCTCACTGCGATAACCGTGCCTGCTGGAAGCGCTCCCCGGGGCTCTACGCGATCGGTTCAGGCCGAAAATAAACCATGCGCCCAGCACCGTCGAGGTTAACGGTGCCGGCGTGCGGCGCGTGCGGCGCCGGTCACGGCCACACGCACCACCAGGTCAGAACCGTCGCAGCGGTGGCTCGCCCGGGCTCGCCTCCGGCGCGGGCACGGCCGCCAGCCGCCGTACCCGTGCCAGCTCGAGGTCGGGCTCGATCACCTTGCGCACCATGACCGGCACCCGGGTTCCCGAGCGCAGGGCCCGGCGTTGCGGGGGCTCGCGGCCCGAGTGCGACGGCGCGCTGGGATCGAGGCGACGCGACAGCCGGCCCACCACCTCGACGACGTCGCCGGGAGCGATCGCGATCTCGGCCGCGCGGACCTTCCGATCGCGCAACCTCAGGTGCGTCAAGAATGGATGGTCGATCTCCAGCAGGGTGGTGCTCTGAAACTGGACACGTCGATCGTCTGGAAACCGATCGATCACCATGCCCCCCGTGACCTCGACCCAGATCGGCTCGTCGGTCCCGTCGTCGATCAGGAAGTCGAACGCCACCTCGTGAAAGAACGAACGTGCCAGCGGCGGCCTGCCCAGCCGGAAGCGGGTCAGCGACCACACCACGGCGCGCGAATCCATCAGCGACGTGGTGGCGCGCTTGCCCAGCACCACCCCGCGCACGGCGACCGCCCGGCGATCCGGCACCCCGCGCAGCTCGAACACCCGGAAGCGGCGCTGGCGTGAGATCAACCGGTGCAGCCGATTCGCCAATCGCACGCCGATGGGCGGCGCCGCCGAGGAGAGGGCCAGCCCCACCGCCCCCGCCGCGAGCGCGAACGAGAAGTTCGCCGCCCCCACCATCGCGGCCACGCCCCACAGGCCGCAGGCCGCCCCCGCCGCCGCCATACCGGCGGTGACGGTGCGAACGCCGCGCGGAAACGCCACCCACCGGGCGACCGGGCCGCCGATGCGCGTGAGCGCCGTATCACCCTCTTGCTCCAGCACCGCCCCGCGCCGCGCTCGCAGGTCCAGGAAGCGCGCCACGCCGTGATCGAAGCGCGCCTCCAGCCAGCCGCGCACGCCGCCGCGCACGCCCCGCCGGCGTCGCACCACCAGGCCGGTGCTCTCGCCGGGCACGGCCTCCTCGACGACGGCGCCGTCGCCCGTGGCGATCAGCGCGCCTTCCCCCTCGGGCGCGGGGTGCGGTGATTCAGCCATGCGCCCTCGCTCGGCCAGGCCAGTCACCCGTCAACGGCGTCGACCTCACGCCCGGCGATCTTAGCGCGTCGCCGCCGCGGTTTCTGGCCATACGCAGAAGTCTTCCCGGGCGACCGCGCATTTCTTCGTGTGCACTTCGTGCGCGATTGCCCACACCACCGCAGGTCCATGGCCCCCTGTCCGACGAATCTTCGGTGGCGAAGCCCGCATAGGCTACAATTGCGGCGGCGCATGGCCCCAAGCGCGGACCCCAAAGCAGCGTTGGAGCATCTGCTCAACGCCGCCCGTGGCAGTAGACGCCGGTTCCTCGTGGGGATCGCCGACGCTGAAGAGCGGCATCGTATCGCCGCGATCCTGGCCGACGAGGGCGTGGTCGACGAGGCGACGTCCACGACGTCGGCGCTGCAACGCCTGGCCGACGAGTCGTTCGACATGGCCTTTCTGGCGGCCCCACGGCCGGACGACGCGCCGGGGACGAAGGATCCCCTGGCCACCTGGCGGGAGCTCCGCCCTTTCTCGGACGTGGTCCTGATCGCGCCGAGCGATCCGGTGCTGTGCGCGCAGGCGTTCGGACGCGAGGTGGCCGCCGTGTTCCCGCGCCCCCTGCCCGAGGTGGACGTGCTGCTGCGCGCCCACGTGAAGAGGCTGGTGGCGTCGCGGCAGGTGCGCACGCGCGGCCAGCTGGTGCTGAACGCCTTCATCGGCGTGCGCGCCGCGCTCGAGAAGTCGCACCCCGAGATGACGTCGGCCCTGTCCGAGCTGCTGGCGACCGCGCGCTCCGAGCCCGGCATCGCGGTGCTGGGCGCCAGCGACCTGGCCCGGTACCTGGGAGGGCCCAGCGCCGTCATCGCCCCCGACGCGCTGGTGGCCAGCCTGACCGCCGCGGGCTCGATGGAGAAGACGACCGAGGAGGCGCGAGAGCGCGTGCCCGGCGCGGCCCTGATCCTGGTCGACGACACGCCCTCCGAGGAGCGCCTGCGCGACGCCATCTACGGCGGCGTGCGCGCCTACCTGCCGCGCAGCGAGGTGTCCCTGCTGGGGCGCATCGCCGCGTCGGTGGCGGCGCGGCGGCGCGCCGAATCGGTGGGGCTGGGCCTGGCCGAGTGCCTGACCCGGTTCGGCGTGCTGTCGGGCGAGCAGACCACGCACAATCCCGCCACCAACGACGACGTGGACGCCAGCCTGATCGCTGCCGCCAGCGGCAACAAGCCCGCGCCTCCCATCGTGCCCACCGGCCACGAGGTGCTGGTGGTCGACGACGAGGCCGTCGTCCTGACCGTCCTGCGCGAGGCGCTGCGGCGCGGCGGATACCGCGTCACCACGGCCGCCTCGGCCGAGGAGGCCATCGATCTGATGCAGAAGCGCCAGTTCGATCTGGTGCTGACCGACAAGAACCTGCCCGGCGCGTCCGGTCTGGACGTGCTTCGCGCGGCCCGGGCGCTCGATCCGGCGCCCGCCACCGTCCTGATCACGGGTTACTCGTCGCTCGACTCGGCGGTCGAGGCCATGGACACCGGCGCCCACGACTACATCGAGAAGCCGATCCGCGACGTCGAGGACCTGCGCGCGCGGGTGCGGCGCGCCCTGACCCGCCGCGACGAACAGCTGGCGCGGCCGCGCGTCACGCAGACGGGACGGGCCGGGCGCGTGCTGCTGGTCGAGGCCGAGGGCGCGCGGCGCCGCCTGATCGCCGACTACCTGGGCCGGAACTACGTCGTCATCGCGGCGGAGGACGGAGACGACGCCCTCCGCCGGCTGCAGCAGGAGCACTTCGATCTGGTGCTGGCCGATCGCCACCTGCCCGGCGTCTCCGGACTGCGGGTCATCGAGCACGCGCGACGCCTGCTGCCCCACTGCGCGTCCGTCCTCTACACCGCCTATCCCTCTTACAAGTCAGTGAAGGAGGCGTTCGCCAGCGGGGTCGACGCCTACCTGGTCAGGCCCAGCGAGGATCTGAAGAAGCTGGGCGAGAAGGTGAGCGAAGCGCTGGGCGGTCGCGGCGGCATCTTGCTCGGCTAAAAAGCTTCATCACTTCGTGCCGATCCTGTTAGGGTTGACGGCCTCACACGCGCAGGGTCGCGTCAGGTCGTCCATGAGGATCGCGTTCACCCACAACCTTCGTCTGACGGACAGCGAAGAGGAAGCCGAGTTCGACACCGTCGAGACCGTGGACGCCATCGCGGACGGCCTGCGGGCAGGCGGGCACGACGTCGAGAAGGTCGAGGTGACCGGACCGGCGTCGCACCTGGCGGCGCGGATCGAGTCGATCGGACCGGATCTGATCTTCAACACCGCCGAGGGCCGGCGCGGGCGCGCCCGCGAGGCCTTCTATCCGGCGCTGTTCGAGGAGCTGGGCTTTCCCTACACGGGCTCGGACGCCTACGTCCTGACCGTGACGCTGGACAAGTGGCTGACCAAGCTGGTGCTGGAGCGGCAAGGCATCGACACGCCCCGGGCCCGCCTGGTGACGCCCGAGGATCTGCGGCGCATGAAGGAGCCCGGCACGCTGGGCCTGGCCATGCCCGTCATCGTCAAGCCCAACTACGAGGGCTCGTCGAAGGGCATCGGTGACGACGCCGTGGCGCGGGACGCCCGCCAGCTGGGCGAGATGCTGCCGCGCGCGGTGCGCAATTACCCGAGCGGCGTGCTGGTCGAGGAGTTCGTGCCCGGCACCGATGTCACGGTGCCTTTCCTGGAAGGGTACGGCGACGACGGCGTGCTGCTGCCCGTCGACTACG
>Ga0105240_10005985_pt1 | contig 17993 bp, 16 predicted proteins | sample KBSC54metaG_FD_80426 | JGI IMG/M metagenome (GOLD analysis project Ga0105240, IMG submission 80426) | Corn rhizosphere microbial communities from Kellogg Biological Station, Michigan, USA - KBS C5-4 metaG | ecosystem: Host-associated > Plants > Roots > Rhizosphere > Soil | place: Michigan, USA...
CCGCCCTTGGGAATCGGCAATCGGGAAGGGGGAATCGTGGGAATGGGGAATCGGCCTCCCCGCTGCCACTCCCATCCGCCCGTACTTTTGTTGATTCTTCTCCAGCTCCCGATTCCCCATTCCAACGATTCCCCATTCCCGATTGCCGATTCCCCAAATCCCGATTCCCGATTCCCGATTCCCGATTCCCATGCATGGTCTCAAAGGTGAACGCGTCCTCATGCGCATCCACATCGGAGAGCGCGACAAGTATCGCGGCAAGCCGTTGTATCAGGCCATCGTCGAGATGCTCCGGGCGCGCCACTACGCCGGCGCCACGGTGTTCCGCGCGATCATGGGATTTGGCGCGAGCGCGCACCTGCGCACGGATCGCGTCGAAACGCTCTCGCTCGATCTGCCGGTGATCGTGGAATGCGTGGAGACGGAGGAGCAGATCGAGGCGATTCTCCCGGAGCTCGATGCGATGATCGGAGGCGGGCTGATCACGCTCGAGCGGGCCAGAGTCATCATGTATCGTCCCGATCTTCCGCCCGAACGCCGGTCGGGGAGCTGGCCGGTGGACGTCAGCGGCAAGTGGAAGTCGTAGTGCAATCGGCGTCGGGCGCGCCTCTCCTTGACCATCGCGCGCGTCACTCGTCATCTTGCGAACGGACGACAATCAACGGGCGATGGAGTTCGCCATGAACCGCTGCGAACCGGCAGCTGATGACTCCTGCGTGGCACCGCGCGCAGGGGTCTTTTTGTGTCCCGTGCGCACGTTCACCGACCTTTTCACCAGCGCACTCTCATGGTGTGGTTCATCGCGGTTGGCAGCGCCGCCGGCGGCGCCCTTCGATACCTGCTCGGACTGTTCATTCAGCAGCGCCTGGGCGGGACGTTTCCCCTCGGAACGCTGGTCATCAACGTCTCGGGCTCGTTGCTGCTCGGATTCCTGCTGCACTATGCGCTGGCCACTCCTGCCATCAGTCCGGAGCTGCGCGGCCTGCTCACCTCCGGCTTTTGCGGCGGCTACACCACGTTCTCCACGTTCAGTTACGAGTCGCTGAGCATGCTGGAGGAGGGCGACTATCGCCACGCCGCGCTCTATATCGCGCTGAGCATTCTGGTCTCGCTCGCCGGCGTGTATCTGGGCATTACGCTGGCGCGTGAAACGCTCGCCCTGCGAGAGCGCATGTGATGGTGCCTGCACCGCTCCAGCGAGCGGTGCCAGCCGACTTCACCTCAACCTTCACGTAGCATGGCTGTCACGCCCAACATTCCCAGATGACCATTCGTTCCGGGTCCCCAGTGCCAGCCGCGAGCGGAGCCGCGCGCCGCACGCTCTCGCAGGGCAGCGCCATCCGCTTCGTCATCTTCCTGGGCCTGGTGAGCCTCTTCGCCGACATGACGTACGAAGGCGGACGCAGCATCACCGGACCATACCTCGAACTGCTCGGCGCGAGCGCAACGGTCGTCGGCGTCGTCGCGGGGATTGGTGAACTGCTCGGCTACGGCCTGCGCCTGGCGTCGGGGTACCTGAGCGACAGGACCGGCCGCTACTGGACCATTACGATCGTGGGCTACGCGATCAACGTGCTCGCCATTCCGGCGCTTGCCCTCACCGGCAACTGGCCGGCCGCGGTGGCGCTGATGATGCTCGAGCGTACGGGCAAGGCAGTCCGCAAACCTGCGCGCGATGCGATGCTCGCCCACGCGTCGAGCGAGATGGGACGCGGCTGGGGCTTCGGACTGCACGAAGCCATGGACCAGACGGGGGCGCTCATTGGCCCGCTCATCGTGGCGCTGGTACTGCATGCACGCGGCGGCCAGTATCGCGTGGCGTTCGCCGTGCTGATCGTGCCGGCGCTGCTCGCGGTGACCGTGCTGCTGATGGCTCGCGCGCAATATCCACGGCCGGCCGATCTCGAAGTGAAACACGCCGAGTTCCAGACCAGAGGCGTTCCGCACACCTTCTGGATGTACGCGGTGGGAAGCGCCCTCATTGCCGCCGGGTACGCCGATTTCCCCCTCATCGCGTATCACTTTGCCAAGGCGTCCATCGTGACGCCGGCGGGGATTCCGATTCTCTATGCGGTTGCCATGGGCACAGCCGGCATTACGGCGCTCGCGGCGGGACGATTGTTCGACCGCGTCGGTCTCCCCGTCCTGATTGGCGCGGCCGCGCTCGCGGCGGCATTCGCGCCGCTCGTTTTCCTGGGCGGCGTCACCCTCGCCGTGGCCGGTATGGTGCTCTGGGGGATCGGCATGGGCGTGCAGGACTCGATTCTGCGGGCCGCGCTCGCCGCCATGGTTGCCGCAGATCGCCGCGCGGCCGCATACGGTGTCTTCGATACGGTCTTCGGCGGCGCGTGGTTTGTGGGCAGCGCCCTCATGGGCGTACTCTACGACCGCTCGCGTCTTGCGCTCGTCGCATTTTCCGTCGTCGCGCAACTCGCCGCACTTCCCGTTCTGTTCCTTGTCGCGCGGCAGATGCGTCGCACGAGTTCGCCGGGCAGCCGGTAAGAACGCTCAGCCTCCCGCAAGCAGTCTCGCGATAGCCGTGAATTCCGCGTGCAGTTCGTCCATTGCGGGGTCCACGACACTCGCCGCTGCCGGGTTCACCGCTCCGTAGCCCCGCAGCATGGTCGCGTAGCTGTCCTCGATGCGGAGCAGCTCGGCGGTGACGATGGCCCGGATGGCCCGCTTGCGCGATGCTTCTCGAGGCTCGATTCCGAGACGCCTGCCGATTACGCGAACTTTCTCACGCACGATCGCGAGGCGCGCCCGCAGCGGGTCTACCGCGCCGGGAGGCAAATCGTCGGCCCAGCGTGTCAGCTCTCGTGCGGGCTCCGACTCAGTGCGGGCAAGGCGCTCCATCTCGGCCAGCGAGTCCTCCATCATGGCGAGCAGCACGGCGAAGTGATTGCGCTGCGGCTTGTTGAGAAGGGCCATGTGGGGCATGGGGGACAAGATAAGACCACGGACCCAACGCGGTGAGCGTGAGGCAGCGAGGCGTGCACCAATATTGCCCAGCTCAGCGGCCCGTGAGTCATCTGACCCTCGCACGCTGCCCAAGGCCTCCGCACTCTGATGTGCTGCGCTCACGCGCAACATCTCGTCGCGTGGTTGCGACATCAGACCGCAACCGCCGGAAACGATCGTGCGACCTGAAACGCATGAAGTGCCCTATTCGCAAGGAGATGATTAGTCTTGGCTCATGAACTTTCCATCGCTTCAAAATCTGCACTGCGGCACGATTAGTGAGTTGGAGGGTGAGAAGCTGTCGCATTGTTCTTTGCCCGCGCGGGACTCCGGTCCTGTCGGGCGCCGGTTCAGTTCGCGAGGTGCGTGATGCTCCCAACTCCAAGAAAGGACGTGATTTTCAAGCGGTTGCGCGATGGGGCGGTGGTCTACCATTGCGCTGACGAGATCTACTTCGGGCTGAACGCCGAAGGCGCTCGCCTGTGGGAACTGTTGCCGCCCAACTCGGCCACGTTCGAGGAAATCGTTGACCGCATGGCCGCCGAGCATCCGGAAATGGATCCCGCGCTCATTCGCTCGGATGCCGAGGAATTGTTCGAGGCGCTCGAGAAGTTCGGTTTGATCACAACGCCGCCGGCCCGCGCAGCGTGAGCGCACTGCTGGGCGTGTTCGGCGCACCCGGGGCCGCGGCGGATCCGCGGCAGGCGGCCCGCATGCTTGGCGCCATGGCGTCGCGCGGTGCCGACTGCTCGGCGGTTCGCCGTATCGGGACCGTGGTGCTCGCCGCGGCGCGACATGCCTGGGAGCTTGATGCGGCGCTCTCCGGTTCCGTGACCGTCGTTCAGCAGGACGATGTCGCCGTCGCCGCCGACGCCTCGCTCTTCTATCGCACCGATCTCGTTCGCAAGCTGCGCGAGCGCGGCGTCCGCCCTCTGGGAGATTCGCCGAGTCAGCTCATTCTGTCGGCATATCTGGCGTGGGGAGTGGATTGCGCGCGGGAGCTCGAAGGGGACTTCGCCTTCGTTGTCTGGGACGCGCGAACGCGTTCGGTCTTCGCTGCCCGTGACTTCACCGGAAAGCGTCCGCTGTTCTACGCGCAGGTGGGCGACGGCCTGCTGGTCGCATCCTCCATCGTGGCTCTGGAAGCGCACCCGGAGTGTCCCAGGGAGCTGGATCTGGCCGTGCTCGCGGAAGAGGTTGGCGCGCTCACCGGCTCGGAGACGGACACGTGCTGGAAGGGAATCCAGCGGCTGGCGCCGGGGCACTCATTGCGGTGGCGGGCCGGAGAGCCGGTGCACACCGCGGCGTGGTGGCCGGTGCCTGAGTTCTCCGATAGCGGCGGCGCGTCCTTTGATGACGCGGCGGCCGAGCTGCGTACCTTGCTGCTGGCGGCAATGAACGAACGGATGGCGGCCACGGGTCCCACGGCGCTCTGTCTGAGCGGCGGGTGGGACTCGCCGTCGCTCTTTGGCGTGGGGCGGGAATTGCTGCGCTCCGCCGGCGACACGACGCGCCGACTGGAGCCCATCTCCATCAGCTTTCCGCCGGGCGATCCAGGGCGCGAAGATGATGTGATCTCGAGCATTGTCGCGTATTGGAAGGCGGACACCGCGTGGCTGCGGTCGGACGACATTCCTCCGCTCGATGATCTTCTCGAACGCGCCTCGCGTCGGGAGGAACCCTTTCCGCACCCGTTCGAACTGATGAACCGCGCACTGGCGCGCACGGGTCGCTCGCTGGGCAGCCGGATCGTGCTGGACGGCAATGGCGGTGATCAGCTCTTCCAGGTGTCCACGGCCTATCTGACCGATTTGTTCAGCTCCGGCAAATGGCCCAGCCTGGCACGGGAGTGGCAGGCTATGGGAGGTGGGGGATGGCGGAGTCTGCTTGGTCAGACCGTGCTGCCATCTTTGCCACCAGGGGTCCTGCACCGAATGGCCGGAGTGGGTGGCAAGGCAGTCCGTTCGGCGATGCTGGAGCGCCGGCCTCCACCGTGGATGAGCGAACGGTTCGTGCGTGAACACCGGCTGCTCGAACGTGAACGATCGCACGTGCCCGCGCGTGGAGACCGCAGTCACTCGGCTTACGAGACGGCGTGGCAGCTCACGAGACCGCTTGTTGGTCGCATGACCGCGCTGCTGGGGACGTTCGCAATGGAAGAGGGGGTGGAACACCGATCTCCGTTCACCGACTCGCGCGTGTTGGCATTCGCCGCCTCGCGTCCGGTGACAGACCGGCGCTCCGGCCGGGAAACCAAGCGGCTGCTCCGCCATGCGGTGAAGGGGTTGTTGCCGGAGGCGGTGCTCGCGCCGCGCCCGTATCGCACCGGAAGCCCCATCCGGTATCTCACGAGCGCGATCCGGAGCGCGATGCCGTCGCTGATCGAGCGGACCATGAAGGAGCCGATCCTGGGTGATCTCGGCATTCTGGATCCGAAGGCGTTTCGGCAGTCCTGGGATGACAGTGTAAGGCAGGACGATCAGAACCTGTGCGTGTCGCTCTATCTGACCATGGAAGTCGAACTCTGGTTGCGCGCTCGTGCGGCGCATGATGCTGGTGAAGTACGTCGGTCGCAATCGGCCGGTACACGACTGGCCATTGTCAGTTGAAGCTGTGCGAAGGCGGCGCGGCCACGAGGGTCGCGTCACCACCGGGTACCGTATCGCCCGGGATTTTAACAAGGAGGGCCTTTGATGTATTCAGCACCTCGCGTGGAGCGCTTCGGAACTCTGCGTGATCTCACGCAGGGCAAAAGCGACCCGGGCTGGGACCTGTCCGTTGGAATTGGCGAGGACGCCAATCAGCCCAGCGGTTGCACCGCCAACGCCGCCCCCGGCTCCGCCGCGGCCTGCATCGGCGGACGCTCCTGACAACTGAAGGTGGCGGAAGATCCAGGATTCGGGTCTTCCGCCACACTCGGTCTCCCTTCTGCATGCCTGACTATTCCGTGTACGGCGGATCTCTGCGTTCGGAGATCCCGTTTTCATTCTTGCCCGTCGCCACAGAAGCCCCGCGCTGGTATTTCCGGCGCGCGCCGGGCGCGGTGCCGCTCCGGGCTGGCGAGGAGCTGGGCGAAGACCGCGTCGATGGTGCGCTTCACGTGCGCCTCTATCGGAGCGAGGAGGGCTTCCGCCTCGTGTACGACGACACCGGCACGTTCGACGTGAACGCGGCCGGCACGCACATTGACTGGTTCGAAGCACCTGGTGCCGTCATGGAGGCCGTGCAGCTCGACGTATTGGGCCGCGTGCTGCCCACCGCCATGTATGCTGCCGGTGCGCTCTGTCTGCATGGCAGCGCTGTGCAACTGGAGAGCGGTGCGGTGGCGTTTCTCGCACCCAAGGGACATGGCAAGTCCACCCTGGCGCACGCCCTGGTGGGTGCGGGGGCACGACTCCTGTCCGATGACGTTGTTCCCATCGATCTCGACGACGCGCCGCGCATGCGCCCTGGCGTCGCGCATGTTCGTCTGCTGCGGGACTCTGCGCGGCACCTGCGCGTCGGCGACGGACATCCCACGGGAGCCGGCGGCAAGCTGGTGATCGGGCCGGGGGACCTGTTCGATGTGGCGAATGCGCCCCTGCCGGTTGCCGCGCTCTACCGGCTGCAGCCCGTGCATGCCGACAGTGCCGGGCAGGCGGCGGCTCGCACGCGCCTGACCGGCGTTGCCGCCGCCATGGCGGTGCTCGCGCAGGTGCGGCTCGCGCGTCTGCTGGGTGGGATCGAGGCGCCGGCGTTGCTCGATCGCGCGTCGTGTCTGGCCGAACGCGTCCCGGTGTTCACACTGAACGTCGCCCGCGATTTTCAGCGACTGCCTGACGTCGTGGCGCAGGTGCTCGACTGGCACGGCGGCGCCCCGGCAAGGCGGGAATTCGTCGCGACGTGACGGTCACCCTCACACGGCCGGGCGCGCCAGCGCAGATTACCCGCGTGAACGACAGCGCCACCATGGTTCGGGTTGACGGCCTGACCAAACGATTTCCGGTCCGACGTGGATGGATGGAGACCATTCGCCATCCCGTTGCGCGCCAACACGCCACCGCGCTCGCCGGCGTGACGTTCACGGTAGAGCGCAGCGAATTCTTTGGCCTGCTCGGTGAGAACGGCGCGGGCAAGACGACACTGTTCAAGATTCTCGCCTCGCTCATCGTGCCGGATGCCGGCACCGTGACCGTGAACGGGCTGGACGTGGTGAAAGACAGCGCGCGCGTGCGCGGCCTCCTCGCGCCGGTCATCGCGGACGAGCGCAGTCTGAACTGGCGATTGTCCGCGCGGGAGAATCTCCGGCTCTTCGCCGCGCTGCACAATCTGCACGGCGCCGCCGGCGAGCAGCGGGTGAATGAACTGATGGAGATCACGGGCATCGCCGACACGGGCAGCAAGATGGTCGGACAGTTCTCCTCGGGCATGAAGCAGCGGCTGCTCATCGCGCGCGCGCTGCTCTCGCGCCCCTCGGTACTCCTGCTGGATGAGCCCACGCGCAGCCTCGACCCGCTTGGCGCACGACGCTTCCGCGAATTTCTTCGCGACGAGATCGTGGCGCGACAGCGGTGCACGGTGCTCATTGCCACCCACCGGGCAGAAGAAGCGCTCGAGTTGTGCGACCGGATCGCGATTCTCGATCGCGGCGTCGTGCGCGCCGTCGGCACGCCGACCGAGCTCGCCAGCCGGATCGTGGGCGAGCGCTACTACCTGTGGACACTGGCGCCATCGCACCCCGCACTGGCCTGTCTCGCCGCGCAGGGCACCGTTACGAACGTCGTGACCGGCGAGCGTGACGAGGATGGGTGGACACGCGTGCAACTGGAGATTCCGGGAGGCCCGCGCACGGCGAGCGACGTGATCGCCGCGCTGGCCGCGGAGCACATGCCCATCGCGTCGTTCGAGCGTGTTCGCCTTCCGCTGGCGGAGCTCATCGAGCGCATCGTGGCCAATCGCGGCACGGTGATGGCCGATGCATAAGATATTCGCCCTGGTGCGGGCGTCGTGGCTGGTGGGCGCGAGCTATCGCATGGCGATCATCACGTCGTTCGGGTCGCTCATCGTAACCGTCGTGCCTGTGTTCTACATCGCGCGTGCGCTGCAGCCCATGATGGGCAAGGTGGTGCAGGGGCAGGGCGGGGATTTCTTCGGCTTCGTGCTGGTGGGCATGGTCGCGTTCATGTTCATCGGCATTGCGGTCGGCACGTTGCCTGGCATCATCAGCGGCAGCGTGAGCTCGGGCACGCTGGAGGCGTATCTCACCACGCCGTCGTCGCTGCCCACGGTACTCGCGGGACTCATGTCGTACGACTTTCTCTGGTCATTCGCGCGGGCGGTCGTGCTGGTCATCACCGGCGCGATACTTGGCGCGCACATCGCGTGGGGCAAGTCGCTCCTGGCCATTGGCATCCTCGCGCTCATCGTGCTCTCGTATCTGCCGTTCGGCATTCTGGGTGCGTCGCTGATGCTCTGGTTCCGCACCACGGGGCCGCTCCCCAAGGCGGTGATCGGGCTCTCGGGCTTTCTGGGTGGCGTGTACTATCCGACGCACGTGATCCCGTCGTGGCTGCATTCGGTGTCGTCGGCGATCCCGCTCACATATGGTCTGCGGGCGCTGCGCCGCGTGATGCTCGAGGGGAAGCCCTTGAGTGCGGTGGCGCCGGACCTCGGCATCCTGATGCTCTTCATTGTGGGATTGTGCGCGCTCAGCGTGCTGGCGTTTTCGCGCGCACTGCACGACGCCAAGCGGACAGGGTCGCTGGCGCAGTACTAGGGGGGGCGCGCGATCTGCCACGTCGCGAACTGCGTCACACAGCTACCTGGCAGCCGCACTGCCAAACACAAGCGAGACGCTCGATCGTCGCGCTCAACTTGTGCTCGAGGTTCGCTACGCCGTCCGCAACGATTTGTCAGGACTCGCGCGGCGAGGAGATCGTGAACCGGAACCCGTCAGGGTCGCGGAGCCGGAAGGCGCGCTTTCCCGCCACGGCGATCGGCTCCGTCTCGAGCACGCCTCCGCGCACCTTGATCCGCGCGGCGAGCTCGTCGATGTCCTGGGCCGTCGATACCTGCAGCGAGAAGCCCTCGCCTTTGGCCCGGTCGAGTCCCTTCGCGCCGTCGTCCTGCACAAGCAGGATCTCCACACCCCCGGCGTTGAGAGCGATCGCTATCAGCCGCTCGTCGCGACGGTACTCCCGGGCAACGGCGAAGCCCACCACGTCGCGATACCACGCCACGCTCGCCGAGAGGTCGCGGACAGTCAGCGAGGCTTCGAGGCTCCGGGCGACGAGAACGTCGGTGGGAACAGCCGGTGGGGGAGAACCACTGGGCATGAGAGGATTCCTTGCAGCCGAGTTGTTGCGACCTGGGGTCGTGGGCGAGATCTAATCGTGTATTTCTGCACAGCGTAGCTCAACTCCCCGCCGTCGAACGCCTTCGCGGCTGGCGACGCGCTCCCGGCTGTGGAGCGTGTCCGAAATCCAGCCTGCCGCGTTACTCCCTACCTCGCCGTCACCGGCTCCTGCCGTGCACCGTGGCACACAACACAGCGGACGCTCCCGTGGCGTAGCACCGGGCGACAGGGCGCGCATGGACCGGATCACTCCCGCCGTCGCGCGAGGCGAGCTGCACGACGCGCGACGAATTGAATCGCGTCCAGCGCGCGACTTCGCCGCGCACGTCAATGTGCGCGAACGGTCCGCTGGGGCCCATGGCGTCGTACAGACCAAGGCCGCCCGAGAGTTCCGGGTGCGCATGTTCCACGCGCTCCACTGATTCCTCGATCACGCGCACGTCGCGCGCGTCCACCCGGCCGTCGTGATTCAGGTCATCCATGCGCCCATCGTGGTTGGCGTCGATGATGATGTCCGCCGCGTCGCCATACTGGTGCCGGCTCTCACGCGCCCGGCCGCTCGCGTCGCCCAGCGCGAAGTTGTACGATGGCGTGCGGAACCCCGACAGCACCACCACGTGCGATGTGGGCACGCCGCGCCGCGCGAGGTCCTGCAGCACGAGTTCCAGCTTGTCGAGCAGCGCGGCGCGCAACACGACGTACTTGGGCCACACGCCGGGCTGGTCATGCGTGAGGAAGTCGCGTAGTGTGAAATGCGCCGAGATTCGCGTGTCCTCGTTGGCCGGCGTGACCTCCACGAAGCCCAGCGGGTTGGCGTACGCCGCGGAGCGCACCGTGTGCAATTCCGCCGGCCAGTAGCCCATCTGGTAGCGTCCAACGAACGAGCCGAGTTTCCGGGAGAAGTCGATGCGCTGGATAACGGAAAACGGGACGCCGTCCACACCTCCAGGCACCGCGAGCACACCGTCGTGTGCTGCGCTGGCGGCGCCCGGCAGTTCCACGAAGTCGCCGGCGCCCACAAAGCTGGCGCGCAGGGCACCACTCAGGCCGAGCGCGGTGTCCCCGAGCGCGAGAACCGGAGCCGGTTCGGCGGACGGCGGTTGCAGTTCGGCGCCGGTGGCCGGCACGCGCCAGCGCAGGACTTGCGCCGCATCGGCGGCGCGGGCGCGCGCGACGGATGCCGCCAAGACAGAAGCGACCCCAACGGTGAGCGCCGTAGTGGCGCACCAGCGAAACGGCAGACGGGAGATCACATTGCATGGACGCACCGGCTGAAACCCGGGTCACCGCGCCATCGTACGGCGGCATGAGGAGGTGGAACATGATCGGACTGCTCGGACTGGCGGCCACTGTTGCCGCGATCATTCTGGGGTATGCGAATGCGCGGCGCTTCGTTCGCACGCGCCTTCGTTACGTGGATGCGATACAACGCAAGCTCGCGCCGTGGGCCGCGGGAGCTGCCGCAGCGGTGGTCGTGACCCCGCTGGCCTGGTTGCTGCCTGCCGTGGGCATTGGCTCGGTTGTGCTGTTTGGAGTCGCCATTGGAACTGGCGTCGCCCATGGTGCGCGCGACGTTCGCCGCGCCGAGACCGGGCTGCTCCGGCCGTGATGGCGAGAGCAAGTCAAATGAAGTAACTGTCCCCCGGGATGGCGACGATCGCCGCCATTCCGGGGGACTTGCCTATTGCGTGCCGGCTTTTGGCGCGTACTTTTGCCGTCGCGGCCTCTCGCAACGCTCTCATGCGGGCCGCGATCCCACCCTCGCAGGAGGAATCTGCCATCCACCCTTGTATGCGCGGCACCATCCGAATCACCCTAACCCACAGCACGAACCCGTCCTGCCGCAATTTCGTTCGCGGTAGCCTGCTCCGTCGTATTGACTGGAGCCCGGCCAACCGCGCGACACCGTGCAGCATCCGCCTTCCGACATTATCAGGAGGACTGTAATGCCATTGACCGTTGGCGCACCGAACCGGACATCACTATTCCGTGTTCGGACGCGCGGCAAGCCGCAAATTCTGCTGCGTACCCTGTTCATCGCGGGCGCCGCGAGCGTGATGCTCACGGCCGCCGCCGCGGCGCAGGGTGTCGTGGCTGGCACTGTCACCGATGCCGACTCGCATCAGCCCGTGGTCGGCGCACAGGTGAGCATTCCCAATACGACGCTCGGCAGTCTGACGGATGAACATGGGCATTTCCACATCGGAAGCGTCCGGGGGACGACGACCCAACTGATTGCCCGGCGCATCGGCTATGAGTCGCTGATGCGGAGCGTCACGGTGGGCGACACGACCATCAGCCTCGTGCTCACCTCGCGTCCCATGAGCCTCAGCGAAGTGGTCGTGACGGGAACGCCGGGCGGCGCGACGAAGCGCGAGATCGGCAACGCGGTGACGACGGTGGACGCCGCCGCCATCACGAAGATTGCGCCGGTGCAGAGTTTCCAGCAGCTCATCGCCGGACGCGCGCCGAACGTGACGATCATGCCGGGAACCGGCGAGATCGGTTCCGGTGCCAAGATCCGCGTCCGCGGCACATCGAGCCTGGGCCTGGGTCAGGTGCCGCTCATGTACGCCGACGGCGTGCGCATGGACAACGACCAGTCGACCGGGCCGGAAAACCAGGCGTTCGGCGCCCAGACGATCTCGCGCTGGAACGACATTGATCCCGAAGACATCGAACGCGTCGAGATCATCAAGGGTCCCTCCGCCGCGACGCTCTATGGTACCGAAGCGTCCAATGGCGTGCTGCAGATCCTCACCAAGACGGGCCAGTCCGGCCCCACCCAGTACAGCTTCAGCGTGCAGCAGGGCGCGAACTGGTTCATGAATCCGCAGGGCCGGTTCCCGACGAACTACGACATCGTGGGCGGGAACATCGAGTCCATCGATTATGCGCAGCTCAATCAGGCGTACAAGAACAAGACGGGTGACAACATCTTCAACAACGGCTGGGATCAGAAGTATCATCTCGGCATCTCGGGCGGCAGCGACAAGATGCAGTACTACTTCGCCGGCGTCCGTGAACTGAACAATGGTGTGGAACCGTCGAACTGGCTCGATCGGACCAGCGGCCGCGCCAACGTCACCGCTACACCCTCCGACAAGTTCAAGGTCTCCGCGCACCTGAGCTACATCACGGGACGCACGCACGTCTCGCCGGAAGCCGGATACGGCGGTCGCATGTGGACCACCTACCTTATGGATCCGGCAACGGTCTCCGATCCCAACTACATCGGCTTCGGCAGCAACCTGCCGTACCAGTACGACCAGGTCTATGACATGTACCAGGACATCAACCGGTTTACCGGCAGTGTCCAGATCACGAACGATCCCTGGTCATGGTTCTCGCACCGGCTCACGATTGGCGCGGATCAGGTGAACTCCATGGACGTCGAAGGTGCGAACCGCGTGGACTCGCTCGTGAACGCGGTGGGGTCCGATGCGCTGGGCTATCGCTTTCAGACGAACAACACCGATGCCTTCCGCACGTTCGACTACTCCGCAACGGCCAAGTTCAACGCCACGAAGGAGCTGAACTTCGCGACGTCGGTGGGCGCACAGTACTACACCAAGCGGTATGAATACGTCATGGGCGGCGGCTACATCTTTGCGGCGCAGGGGCTGCAGTCTGTCGGCTCGCTCACGCAGGGACTCACGCAAGGGCAGGACGTGACGGAGAACCGCACGCTCGGTTACTACGCGCAGGAGCAGATCGCGTGGAAGGACCGGCGCTATTTCACCCTGGCCCTGCGGTCGGACAAGAACAGCGCGTTTGGCGTGAACTACGGTCGCGCGTACTATCCGAAGGCCAGCGTCTCCTGGGTGCTGAGCGACGAGCCGTTCTGGCATGCGTCGTGGATGAATTCGTTCCGCTTCCGCGCGGCGTACGGCGAGACCGGCCAGCAGCCGAACCAGTTCGATGCACTGCGCACATACGCGCCCACGGTTGGCCCTGGCGATCAGCCGGCGCTGACGCCGCTCTCGCTGGGTAATGCGAGCCTGGGCCCGGAGCGCGGGAAGGAATTCGAAACCGGCTTCGAGGCCAGCATGTTCCACGACCGGCTCGGCCTGGAGTTCACGTACTACAACAAGCGCACGACCAATGCGATCCTGGATCGGCAGGTCGCGCCGTCCGTGGGCTTCGCGCTCGACCAGTTCGTGAACGCGGGACAGGTGAGCAACAAGGGTGTGGAAGGGGTGCTCCGCGCCACGCCCGTTCAAGGCGATGTCCTGACCTGGGATGCCAGCTTCAGCATGTCGTACAACAAGAACAACATCGACAACCTGGGAATTCCGGGCGTGGACTTCATCACGCCGGGCACGTACCAGCGTGATCAGGCCGGCTACCCGGTGGGCGCGTGGTTCGAGCGCAAGGTCGTGAGCGCCACGATCGATCCGGACGGCACCGCCAGCAACATCATGTGCGACAACGGCCAGGGCGGTACGGTGGACTGCGCCGACGCGCCGAAGGTCTATCTGGGCAACAGCATTCCGAGCACGGAAGGTGCCTTCACCAGCACCATCACGCTCTGGGGCAAGCTCAAGCTGTACGGCCTGGTGGACTTCCAGCTCAATCAGCAGAAGCTGGATGGCAACCGCCGCATCGTGTGCTATTTCGAAATCGGCGGACTCTGCAAGGACATCGTGGACCCGCAGCACGCCGATCCGATCGTGCTCGCGTCCTTCCAGGAAAGCTATCCCGGCTTTCTCATCGTGAATTCCAGCTTCGCGAAGCTGCGCGAGATTTCCGCGTCGTATTCGCTGCCGGAGACGTTTGCGTCACGACTGCATGCGTCGGCAGCCTCCATCACGGTGGCGGGGCGCAATCTGCATACGTGGACGGACTATAAGGGACTCGAGCCCGAGGCGCAGTTCCTGGGCAGCGGGACTCGTGGCTCGGGCAGCTCGTGGGAGCAGACGGCGCTGCCGATTCTCTCCTCGTTCGTTGCCACGCTGAACATCACCTTCTAGACGACCACCACCTCATACCGACGAAACGATATGCCATTCCAGATTCAGCCAGGCGCGGTGCATCGCTCGCGACGGGGAGCCAGGTTCCTCGGGGCCGCGGTCGTGCTTGCCACGCTCATGGCGTGTGACAGTTTGCTCAACGTCTCATCGCCGAGCCGCATTCCGGCGAAGCCCATCGAGACGGCATCGAACTCGGTGCTGCTCGCGAGCGGCGCCGAGGCGGACTTTGACTGTGCGCTCGGGTCGTTCATTGTCGTTGGCGGCGAACTGACGGATGAATTCGAAGACGCCACGGAAACGGCAGCCCGCTGGATCGTTGACAGACGGGCCGTTCCCTCCGATAACGGCGAGCTCTACGCCGCTGACGATTGCGACGGCGGCGGAACCTACATTCCCATTAACCGCGCCCGCGAGTCCGCGGACAATCTCATCCGCATTCTCAGCGCCGCAACCGATGCAGACATGCCCGCCGGCGTGAGCCGGGATTCGCTCATCGGCGTCATGTCGGCGTACGCCGGCTATGCACGTGTCATGCTGGGCGAGATGTTCTGCAGCTCGGTGATCTCGACGCTCAATCCCGACGGCACCATCACCTTCGGGAGCGAGCTGACTCCGGCGCAGATGTTCGCGTCGGCCGATTCGATGTTCACGGCGGCGATTGCCGCGGCGCAGGCAGATGGCGATCAGACGACATTGAACATGGCCTACGTCGGCCGGGCGCGAACGCGGCTCGATCTGGGCGACTACGCCGCGGCTGCCGCGGATGCCGAGCTGGTGCCGGCCTCGTTCAACTTCAAGGTGGACGAGTCCACGATCAACTCACGGCGCACGAACCGGATCTGGGCGGAGAGCAATCTCGGCTCGACGGCGTCGTCCGTGGGGCCGCGCTATCAGAACATGCGCTATCCGGCCACCGCGGGCGGTACGCTCGATCCGCGCGTCAAGGCGGTGCAGCTCAACGCGCCACCACTCAGCAACGGCCTGGTGCAGTGGGCACAGCTCAAGTACGCGGATGGGGCTACCGCCATTCCGGTCGCGCGCGCAGCGGAAGCGCAGCTCATCATTGCGGAAGCCGACGTACGGGGCGGTGACGTGAATGGCGCGATCGGCATCATCAACGATCTGCACGCCGCCGCGGGGCTGCCGGACTATTCAGGCCCCACGGATCAGGCATCGGTCCTCAACGCGGTGATTGACGAACGGAGCCGGGAACTGTTCCTCGAAGGCCAGCGCCTGGGCGACGTGATCCGCAACAACATTCAGCTCGATCCTCCGGAAGGCACGGCATACCGGAACGGCGGTAAATACGGGCCGTCCGGCAACAAGCTCTGCCTCCTGCTCCCTGACAACGAAAGACAGGGGAACCCGAACTTCTGAGGGACGGTGATTGGTAGCTGGTAGCTGGTAGCTGGTAAAGGAATGCAACGGGGCAGCCCTATGGGCTGCCCCGTTGCCTTTACCAGCCACCAGCTACCAGCTACCGCATGTTCCCCTTCATCGCCTCGGCGAATTCGCTCGTTTTGAGCAGCGTCGCGCCGGTCATGGCGCGTTCGAAATCATAGGTGACTCGCTTCTGCGCGATGGTCTTTTCCAGCGAGGCCACGACGAGGTCGGCCGCCTCGCCCCAGCCCATGTAGCGGAACATCATCTCGCCACTCAGGATGAGCGAACCGGGATTCACCTTGTCTTGCCCCGCGTAGCGTGGCGCGGTGCCGTGCGTCGCCTCGAAGATGGCGTGACCGGTGCGGTAGTTGATGTTGGCGCCGGGCGCGATGCCGATGCCGCCGACCTGCGCGGCGAGCGCGTCGGAGATGTAGTCGCCGTTGAGATTGGGCGTGGCGATCACACTGTACTCCGCGGGGCGGAGCAGAATCTGCTGCAGAAAGTTGTCCGCGATCACGTCCTTGATCACCGTGCCGCCGGGGAGCTTGAGCCAGGGGCCGCCATCCAGCTCGGTCGCGCCGTACGCCTCGCGCGCCAGCTCGTAGCCCCAGTCGCGGAAGGCGCCCTCGGTGTACTTCATGATGTTGCCCTTGTGCACCAGCGTCACGCTGGGGCAGTGCTGCGCGATGGCGTAGTCGATCGCCGCAGCCACGAGCCGCTTGGTGCCTTCCTCGGAAATCGGCTTGATGCCGATGCCGCTCGTCTCCGGAAAGCGGATGTTGTGCACGCCCAGCTCGCGCTGCAGAAAGTCGATGAGCTTGCGCGCCTCGGGGCTCTGAGCCTTGTACTCGATGCCGGCGTAAATGTCTTCGGTGTTCTCGCGGAAGATGATCATGTTCACGTGCTGCGGCTCTTTCACGGGGCTCGGCACGCCGGTGAACCAGCGCACGGGTCGGACGCAGGCGTAGAGATCGAGCTGCTGGCGCAGTGTTACGTTGAGCGAGCGAAAGCCGCCGCCCACGGGAGTCGTCAGCGGCCCCTTGATGGCGACGAGGTGGTGTCTGATAGCGGTGAGTGTGTCATCCGGGAGCCAGCTGTTGAGCGTGTTCTTCGCCTTTTCCCCCGCGAGCACCTCGAACCACACGATGCGGCGTGCACCGCCGTATGACTTGCGCACCGCGGCATCAAACACCAATTGTGCGGCACGCCAGATGTCCGGACCAATGCCGTCGCCCTCGATGAACGGGATGATCGGCTCCGCCGGCACCTGGAGCACACCGTCCTTCATGGTGATCGTTTCGCCCCCTGTGGGTGGGGTGAGGTTCCTGTATTCGGGCATGGTGGAGGTCGTCATGGCGATGATCCAATGGAGTCGAGGTGTGTCGCTGGGCGTCGTGGTACGTCTCTCAAAGTTACCCGGACGGAGATGAACGGCAACGGCGGCACCGAGCGCGTGGCACGCGCCATTTACGATGCGTTCGATGCGTATCACGCCGAATTCCGCGCCATCACGCGCCGCGGGAAGGGACGCTTCGAGCGCCGCGACTGGCACGGCATTCTCGATGACTCGCGCGAACGACTGGCCTGCTACACGGCGCATCTGCAGCCGGCGCTGCAGCGCGTGCGCGGCATGCTGGGCGCCGACGCGACCGATGTCCCGACCTGGCAGGAGATCCGCTGGATGCATTCCGCGCTCATCGTGGACCGCGAGGATTACGAGCTGGCGGAGACCTTCTTCAACTCCGTCACGCGACGCATCTTCGCCACGGTGGGCGTGAACGAACGCGTGGAATACGTCCTGTCGGACACCAATCCGGAGGACGATGACGAGAGCGAGTCGCGCGCCTGGCGCACGTATCCCCGCGGGCGGAGCACGGCGGAGCTCGTCTGCCGGGTGCTCACCAGCTGCGCCTGGAGCACGCCGTGGGCGGACCTGGACGGCGACTGCGCGGCGGTGGCGGAACGGATCGACGCGGAAACGCGCCAGGCATGGGGGACGGACGCCTTCGACGGCATCGAGATGCTCGCCTGTCCCTTCGTGCGCAACAAGGCGGCGTACCTCGTGGGCCGCCTCTTCCGCGGCAACCGGATGCTGCCGTTGATGCTGCCGCTGCTCAACGACGCGCGCGGCATTCGCGTGGATGCCGTCCTGCTTTCGTCGAACGAGGTGAGCATCGTCTTCGGCTTCAGCTGGTCGTATTTCCTGGCCGACGTCCAGTGTCCGCGCGCGACGGTGGAGTTCCTCGCGACGCTCATGCCGCTCAAGCGGGTGGACGAACTGTACAACGCCATTGGCTACACGAAGCACGGGAAGACGGAGCTCTACCGCACGCTCGTGAAGC
>Ga0105240_10005989_pt1 | contig 17981 bp, 21 predicted proteins | sample KBSC54metaG_FD_80426 | JGI IMG/M metagenome (GOLD analysis project Ga0105240, IMG submission 80426) | Corn rhizosphere microbial communities from Kellogg Biological Station, Michigan, USA - KBS C5-4 metaG | ecosystem: Host-associated > Plants > Roots > Rhizosphere > Soil | place: Michigan, USA...
CCTCTCTTTTTAAACCGCCGTCAAATCGGGTAGTATTAAGGCTTTACTAACAACGCCAAACCACATGCTGCCGACAATCAAACGTATTCAACGGGTGGTGAACGCCGCGGGCCTGGACGTAGTCCGATATCCCCCGGGTGACTGGGTTACAGCCCGATATACGCTCAGCAATATCCTAACGAAGCTCGATATCAACTGTGTGCTGGACGTCGGAGGAAACGAAGGGCAGTTCGGATGTCAGCTGCGTGACCTTGGCTATCGCGGCCACATTATTTCCTTCGAGCCCGTTCGTGCCATGTTCGAGGTGCTTGCGGAGTGCGCCGAAAAACGCGGCCCGTGGAAATCTTTCAACTATGCTTTGGGGCGCTCCGAAGGTAAGGCGGAAATTCATGTTGCCGCGGGCGACACATTTAGCTCTTTCCTCCAGCCACGGGCAGACTCGTTGGCGAGGTTCCCCGAGAATCGCGTGGTGAGGTCGGAGGAAGTCGCCGTACATCGCCTCGATTCTGTTTTGGACCGGTGTCTCGAGGGAATACTCAAGCCGCGCATATATCTAAAAATCGATACACAGGGCTTCGACCTGGAAGTGCTGGCAGGCGCTTCCGGCATCATCGATCGGATTCTGGCTCTGCAAACTGAAGTTTCCTTCCGGCCAATTTACGATGCGAGCCCCAGTTACGTCAGTTCATTGGATGCATGCCAGTCGCTTGGATTCCAGGTTGTTGACTTCATCCCGGTGACGCGGGACAGCGACGGGCTTTGCGCCGTCGAGATGGATTGCGTAATGGCCAGGCCCGCTTAAACTCATGGTTGTTCGATTCGCGACCGGGCGCCAGATATTGGATTGCAGATGAGTGCGCCGCTTCCCATTTCGGTAATCATTCCCCATCACAATCGCTCGGAATTACTGGGCACCGCGCTTAAATCCATACTTGGCCAGACGTGTCCGCCGTCCGAGATTATTGTTGTGGACGACTGCTCCGCTCCGCCGCATCGGGAGGCAATTCGCGCCTGGTCGTCGCACACGCGCATAATTTTTCTTGACCCCGGCGGCGGCCCCGCAAAGGCCAGAAATGCCGGTATCGAAGTTGCGAGTCAGGATTGGGTAGCCTTTCTGGACGATGATGACGAATGGCTTCCTGAGAAACTGGCAATGCAATGGAAGGTTCTAAATGCCGATTTGTCCCTCTCAGCCGTGGTGGGAGCCCCCGTCATCGTGTCGGACACGCGTGAGCCCTGGACAATGGTGTCCCATTCCCCCGAGATCTTAACGCTCGCCGCGGCACTGGAAGACAACGCGGCATTCATTCAAACGGCCCTCGTCAAAACCGCCACCATTCGGGCCTTAAAGGGATTCGACACGAATCTGCTTTGCCTCGAAGACCAGGATTTTTGGATCCGCTTCACGGCTGCCGGGTTTCGATGCCGTAACGATGGTGTTCCGGTGATGATCTTGAATCGTCGAAGAATAAAGCGCTTGAGCACGTATTGGCGGCGCTGTATCGAATCGCAATTCAAAGTGATCGCCAAGCATGAGCATCTGTACGTCACCGAATTTGGACCCGGGGCCGCGAAACGCGCGCGTTCGAAAGCCATTTCACGGGCAGGGCTTGAATCGGGCGGAATCGTGGGCAGGGTGCTGTTCGCAACCGGGTGTGTCTATGGGGGAGATCTGCGGCGATTGCTGACTCTGCTTTCCACCGGAAAAATGCCAATTATTCCTTATGGCGTGACGGAAAACTCCGACAGCCGGGCTCCAAAAACGCGGACATTGCCTTGAGCTCGTACCTGTGGATTATCGATTTTACGTATTCCTCCCGCCATCACAACGGCGGCCTGGTGCGCTATTTCAACTATTCACAGGAACTTATTTCGGCGGGTCACTCCGTCACGTTTGCAATTGTGATTGAGAGAGACCGGGAGCAGTCTTTGGAATGGATGCGGTCTCTTCGGGACAAGGGGGTTTGCTCCGACTTTTACGAGTTGCTTGTCGAGACGCCTGGCTGGAACAGAATGGCCTCGCTGCTGTTGCCGCTTTCACTGGAGCGGTTCGCAATTCGCGACTTTCGGCGCCAGGCAATTTCCGCCATCGGCAATCTTATCCGCACCAGTTCACCTGACGTTCTCATAGTCTCGAGTGTTCGCTTCATCTACACCGCATGGGAGTGCTCGCAGTGCATCAGGATCGGAGATTTTTGCGATTCTCTTGCCTTGTTTTACTGGCGCGACCTGAAGCTTGCGATCTCTCGAGGTTCCTTCCGCGCGGCCTCGCACCGATTGCCGGATTTGCTGGTCTGGTTCTTTCGCGAGTGGAACGTTTCCAGAAAGTATGATGCCAACATTTTTGTCTCGCCTGTGGACAAACGGATTTTTGACGTCATGGCTCGCTCTTCGGCCAGGAATCTGCTGTTAAGCAACGGTGTCCGTTTTGAAAATTCGTCGTCTGGCGTTGCCAAGATCCCGCATCGACTGATTTTTTCCGGCGTAATGGATTTCGCACCCAATTACGACAGCGCCTTATGGTTTCTCGAACACGTTTTTCCGCTCGTGCTGGCAAAGATTCCGGATGCGGTGTTCGTCGTAGCGGGCGGAAACCCTCATCCGAGTTTGCTGGCCCAAGTTGGGCCGAACGTGCAGGTCACCGGCTTTGTTGAGGATCTGGCGCGCGAAATTGCCATCAGTTCACTTTACGTCGCACCGATGAAGAGTGGAAGTGGCTTCAAGAACAAAGTTGCGGAAGCGATCGCAAGCGGCACATGGGTAATTGGCACACCAATGGCCGTGGAATTTCTCCCCGCTCCCCTTCGGGAACTGATCCCGGTCCACGATGATGCCGGTGAACTGGCCTCCGAAATCTGCAGCTTTTTCGACGATCCCGCGCCTTCCCTGGCGAAACTCCGACAGCTTCGGCGTGTGCTCGAAGATCAGTTTTCATGGCGGGCCCGGGCCGAAGAACTTCATACGAAGGTGCAGTCAATTATGACCCGCTCCGCTTAAAACGCGCCTCGCGCCGGGGACCACTATCCCCGGCGCGGCGGCGCACGTTACTGTAAGGCCGGCGGAACCACCAAAAGGTCCGGTTCGCTTTGCGATACAACCTGGTCGCCGGATAGATATTGGATCTGAAACCAGTGACCACCCTGTCGGTCATCTACCTGAATGGGGCAAGCCTGCGCTGTTCCGCATCCGAAAGTGGTTACCAGCCCTGATGGAGCGGTAACCACTATTCGGGCAGAATCCGCCGATCCCCGGTTCAGGCTCATGTACACGGTCCGCATCTTCGGCGCCGCCAGGCCGCCCAATCGAACCGCGGGCCATTGATGAGCCATGCCCATACCGAAAAAGAATCCGGTCCATTTGTAACCTCCAAGAGATCCATCGGAATCTTCATCCCGCACAAAATTGGCGTCCGAATAGACGTTATCGGCTGTGTAATTTGGGTTTCCCCAGATCGAGCCATAAACCAGGTCTCCCCATTTCTTGCTTTCGGGCGTCGGATTTGACTCGTACTGAACTCTGAGAGCGGAATTCGCCTCAGCAGCCAGCACCCGCGCAGCGCGCACACTTCCGGGATCGAACCCCGAATCACATATCGGCGTTCGGCTTGCAAATGCACTGCCCGCCGGAGGCGTCGTCTGCGGTTCACAAGCCTGATAGATTCGCCCGTAGTGCAGTCCGTTGCTCACGGGATCGTAACCCACATCGTGAACCCAGCCGGCGGCTTGAGATGCGAGCGCTGCGAAATTTGAAGAAACGGTGGCGTCGGCCACCAGCGAGGCGAACTTGAGTTCCGTAGTCTTAATTCCCATCATGAAAGGTTGCTGACCGTACCCCGCCAGCAAGCCTTCCCACGCGTAGGCATTGGATTCGCTTGGGCCATCCCACGGTCTGTTCAGCGTAACCTGTCCCGGGTTGTTCCAAGTGCAAGCCCATTCCCTGGTAAGCTGCGCATCGTTATTGCTTGTGCCGATGGTCATTTTCCCATCGTTATTCTCAACTACGTACGAGAACGTGCCGGAATCTCCTGGCCAGAGCGCACCCAGCGTGGCGGTGCCGTCGGGGTTGATGTGGAACTCAAAGAAAGAAACATACGGTTGCCCATCGGACGTTGCGTTAATTACAATTTTGTTCCCCGCAACGAAGCTTCCGTCCGCGGGTATCGCGATAGCTGAATTCTTTGTGACCTCCACCTTACCGCTGGCTATTCCATAACACATGGCGGGCGGCAGGTTCGTGCCTGTGACAGTATCGCTTCCATTGGTCAAGGTGAGAGGGCCGAATTGCCGATCCCAAAGTGCCCCGTGAGCCCAAGAGTTGTCAGATCGCCTGCAACGGTTTTCTCTGTCGTAAATGGAATTTAACCCCGCCATCCAAACGGACCGCTGACCGGGATCCGGGTCAAACCCTGCCGCAAGGGCAAGCCACGAAGAAAGGTACGATGAATCGCGCGTATCGAAGGTATTGCAGTCGAGGCTCCCAATTGACCCCCGCGTGGCGAATCCCCTGAGATCGGGCCAGGTTGCGTGCCCCGGATGCGATCCGTCGAGGATAGCCGAAGCGAACCCTCCTATCACACCCCCGCCAAGTCGCAGCGGAAGTCCGCCGACATCGCCGCCCGCGACGACGGGCGACCTCACGAAATAGTCCCCGATTGCGCGCGCCGTCTGCAGCGCAAAATCCCAGCCGGAACGGTAATAGAGTGCCCGGTGAGCCAGATCCTCACCATAGAAATTCGCCCCAAACCCTCCGGCATATCCCAAACCATCCATGTAACTGTATTGCTTTCCGTTCTGGGGTCCATTCGTGCTCAGACCAAGCAGGTCAGTGCCATTGATAACGTAAAGTTCCGTTTCCGACTCACATCCCGCAATCCCGTAGTAAGTTTGCGCGTCGCTCCCGTCCGCGCTGCGGGCGTAATGGAGCGTGGCAAACCGGTTATCTGCCTGGATAATGGAATAGCTGAATGTCCCCGCATCCGCGTCCGCCGGATACGGTCGCGAAAGCACCAGGTGGGCGGGGTCGACAATTTGGGAAACGTACGCGTAGAACACATAAGGCGTGCCGCCGCTCCGAGTCGCTGACACGCGCATTCCCACATTGTTCGGATAGATTCCGTTTGCCTGGCTCCAACTCGTCCCCGTTCCCGCGGCGTTCGCCGTGCCCGGTGACAGCGTGACAGAACCGCTGCTGTAAACAATGGGACCTCCCGGCCCGGCCCCCGCGGGGCACAATTGCGACAGGAAATTCGTTCCGGAGCCCTGCACCCGCATCTGCCATACCTGAGTGCCCGCCGGCCACGACTGAGCCTTCACCCGATAGCTTTCCCCCTGTGGATTGGCCTGCCCGCGGCCGTCGTAGCACACGGTCAAAGTTGCGGGTCCCCTGCTTGCGGATGCCGCGCAGATCCGAACATCTTCCCTTCCGCGGTAGCCTGGTCCGATGAGTATTCGCGTTGGGAGTGTCGAAAGATCGATTTTTGACGCATCCGCCACAGATATGGTGGTGCTTGAAGCATCGGCGATATCAGCCGTAAGCGTTGTTACCAGCGGGCCAGTGCCCCCGGCGTATATGTAACTGACCGTCCCCTCCAGCGCCTGCTCCCACGAGGGAGGATTCCAGCCCTGCGCTTTATACGCCGCGGATCTCAGACGCGTAGCGGTTATCGCGCGTTCATCGGCAAAGCCCCATGGATTTTTCCCGAACGCTATCATCGGCCCGAATAATTTATCGACATTAGGGTCGGCATTGATAACCACTCCATTGTCATCGGTTGCAACTGCGCCCACATCCAGTGTTGAGGTGGTCGCGGTTCCATTTGCGTCTGTCACCCGAACGGAAAATGTGTACGTTCCAAAAATGAGGCCACTGATGCTCGGCGTTGCCGACGTGCGGTCAGCCCAAATCACCTGGGTCGGCCCCTTCGTCTGCTGCCAGTACGAAGAAACTGCCGAACTTCCGTCCGCCAGTGAGTAACTTGCGGTCGAGTCCAGGCGCGCTGAGTAGCCGGCTCGAAGCGACACCCAGTTTGACCACGGCGGAGCCCCGTACGTCTTGGCAACGGCGAACGCCGTCTGGTTCGGCGTGGTTGCGTACGAAGCCCCGGAGCCGCTCACATTGTGGTTGTGGCCACTTGAATCCCTTAGACTACCGTCGAACTTCAGTTCCGTCCAATCCCCGCCGTCTGCTGTGGTTGGAGGTTTACTGCCAAGTGGTAGAACAGTCAAAGCGATCCGAAGGAAGCCCAGGTCGACATTTGCCCCAAGGCCAATATCGCCTCCCCCGGCGCCTGGAACGTAGTTTCTCGAAACCCCGAAAGGCAGAATGTGACTCTTGTAGGCAGTGCCGTCGAAATTCCATAGCTCACAAGTGAATCGTTTGCTCGCGGTATCGCGCTGCACGCGAACGAGTACATTCGTCAGGCCCGCTGTCGGAACCTGACATGGCGCCCCGCCGTCGCCCAAATCCCAAAGATCCGCCAGATTCAGGGAACCGTCGGGATATATCGTTCCGACTAAGCCCACGCCACTCAGATAGAAGAATTTGTACCCGAATTGGTCCGGAGGCGCAGCGGTAAAATCGTGCAATTGAAACTCGAGCCTCCAGGATTGAGCGAAGGAGAGCCCGGGATCGTTCAGTTTCAGAACTGGCTGGCCCGTTCGCAACACGAGTGATTGACCGGCATTCATCGTCAACGGCAACAGCCCGACCGCGAGGATGAGCAACCATCTGCATGCTCCTTTTCTGCGCGCCATCAACCGGTCCGGGTCCGTTTGGCTCCCATTCGAACGCCCCTCTTGAAATTTAGTCATCATATTTTCCTCGGTTTGCTCGAACTACATCAAAAAGGCAACTGCGGGAGCTATGCCCAGAAACCCGCTGTCACTCGTCAGTGCGCCGAGTGTTGAGGGCATCGCCATAGAAGCTCCAGTGCCGGTCGCGGGATTGGCCGCGATTCCGGACCGAACTGTTCCATCCAAATTAAGCAGGATCTGAAACAACCAACTTCCTCCGCCGGCGGCGTGAAGCGAAGTGTTTGTGTTGTCCACGGCCCACGCAAAATAATAAACCTTGCCAGCCGCTAACAAGTGGGGCGAGTCAAACAGCAAATGCAGCGCTCCGCTAGCCGAAACCGCGGTAGCCTGCTGTCCGACCAAATCCCCGGATTCAGTGTAAATTGCCGCCGCTAACCCGCAAGGGCAACCTGAGAAGCCAGAAACATAGTAGGTCGTTGACGCTATGGCCATGTCGTTTGAAGGAACGAACATACTTACTTTCACTACATTTGCCTGCGGTGAACTCGTGCTTCCCGCATCTACAGGAAATCCGAACGGAAAATAGTACGCTCCAGCGGCAAGGGTGGCAGAGGCGCCGGAACCCGGTAACCCCGCGGGGCCGGCTGGGCCGACCGGACCGACGGGACCCGCAGGGCCAATCGGTCCAGTAGCACCGCCCCCGCTGCTACCTGAGGTGGTTACGGTCACTTCTCCCATGAGGCGAAAAACATTCCCGTCATACCAGAGTTGGTAAAGCCGGCCATTCAGAATCTCGCCGGCGACCGGATCGGTGGTTCCATCCGGCTCTTCGACAGGTCGCGCTCCAAGAAGGTCTACGTTCAGCGTGGTAGCGCCGCCTGAGCCGTCGACGTTTGGCTTCCAATGCAAAATCATCCCTGTTGAGTACGTTCTCAAAGTGGGTGCCAGTGAACAGGAGTAGTCCGCGGGCGAACTCGGATCTGCCACTGAATTGCAGAACAGCGCCGAGCCAGTCTGTTCTCCTGCCCGAGTCTGAGCGAGCGAGGTATCAAGCATGGCCTGGACGGAAATCTCTTGCCCCGTGTCGCTTATAGACCACAACAACCCCGCTCCGGTGGATAAGTCCAGAACCGATCTGGTGCCAACGGCAATACCAGCGTTCTTAACTACTGTGGGCGAGGGACCCGCGCCGGATTCCAACGTCCAAGTCCCGGAGGCGGTGCAGCCAAAACTGTTCTGGCCGTCCGGCGCGCCTGTCAGGAAAAACATTTGCCCGACGCTGCAGCGCGATGGCAGTATGGTGCCTGTAGTGAATGGTTTAGTGGATTGAGCGGCGCTGAAGTCCACCGATTTCGTTTGCGTTCGTAGGTCGATCTGAGTTTGACCATTGGACAGGGCGGTCCCGACCACAATGATCCAGACCGCGCGGATGCTTGCTCTCATGCCCGAATGCTAAAAGACCCGGGTTTTCAATACGCCTGCCCGGTACACGAAACAAACTCCACAGCTTGCGTATGTTCTTAGGATACTAGGACTTCCCGAAATATAAAAATATTTGTAATCTTTGTGACCGTCTTGCAGGACCGTGATCTGTATTTTGCGGATGCCGATGATGTCGATCAGCAATCCGAACTGAGACCGATCGATATTACGACGGTAGTTTGGATCGCTGATCGGCATTAGGATTGGAACGCTGATCGCCATCCCCGGAATCCGCATATTTGGCAGCCTGAGGAGGCAACTATGCCCGACCTGTCCACTTCCGATGAATAAGCAGAAAGGAGTCAAGGCCGCCCGGCGTTCCTGACGGGAATTGTGAATATGCTGATTGAGCGCCACTGCGGCGGCACACCGTGTGATTTCGATCCTCGGAAGCTGACCACGGTGACAAGGGCGGAAAGCCAGTCCGAACGTTGGCAAGACGAGTTGACGGCGCTTTCCCGAAATCGATCAACCCTATCGCGGTGTCGGAAATTAAAAGAATATTACTACACAATCACGTTCGGCAGTCGGGTGCGGCATGCGGGCGCTATAAAAAAGAATTGGTGGAGGCGGGGGGAGTCGAACTTTTCGCCGGTATTGAAAACACGCAACTTGCTGATTTTGCGACTGCGCCGATTGCGGGTTTTGCATCGTTTGCGCGGTAGGTGGCACGATTTGGCACGATTTTCGAGCCGTCCACCAGGGGAACCGCAGTTTGTGGCCCCCGCGGTAAAATGGCGGATGAACGCAGTTTCGCGCCTCTGGCAATATACAAGATGATGGACAGGGAACACATTATCGCCAAACTTCGCGAGCACGAAGCAGAGCTGAAAAGCGCGGGGCTCCAGCACCTTTCACTGTTTGGTTCGTATGCGCGCGGAACGGGTGTTCAATCTGTGTCCGACGTGGATGTTCTCGTTGATTTCGACCACGCCAAGCGCTTGACCCTGTTCTCATTGGCAGGCCTCCGGTTACGCATTGTGGATATTCTGGAGATGCCGGTCGATTTGACGGATCGTCGCACATTGAAGGAACAGGTGAAGGCCCGCGCAGAGCGGGAAGCTGTCCTTGTCTTTTAAAGACCCCATCCAACCTCTCCGCGATATCCTCGAAAGCGCCCTGAGCATCGAGGACTTCACTCTCGGCATGAGTTTCGAGCAGTTCCGCGAAGACCCGAAGACGGTCGCTGCCGTGGAACGGAAATTTCTGTTCATCGGCGAGGCGGCTGTGCGCCTGGGGCGCGAAGCCCCAGTTATTGTGGCGGACGTGCCATGGCGGCAAATCCGCGATCTGGGTAACCTGCTCCGCCACGACTACGACAAGGTCGATCTGGAAATCATCTGGCAGACAATTACGGACGATCTGCCGCCCTTAAAAGCCGCTGTTTTGAAGGCGCTGCAGTCGCCTCCAGCCACTCCGAGCGCTCCTGGGTCATCCTGAGTCGGGCCGCTCATGCGGCCCGCGCAGTATTCCGACGCCCCAACCGTTTTTCCTGGCCGAACATCGACCGTAATCATCGAATTGTCGTCCTTGAGTTTCTCCTCCCGGGCATTTCGGTCCAACCCAAATCGCAGTTGCTCCCGTTCGGAGGGTGCGTGCGCAAGATTCACGAGTACGTTGCCAGTATGCGATTCACTCTTCCTCTGTTCCACCCGTGGGCTTATGCGCCGCCTGGCGGATTGTGAAACAGCTGCTTCGCCACCTATTCGGCGAAAGTGATCCACTGGGAATTACCGGCTGACCTCGGTTCATGCAAAATCGACGGGAAATGTGCTCTATCCACGAACATCCCATCGAGCCCGCCGAGTCAATCCGGTGCCTGCCATCAGGTAATGCTGAGCCCGCCGTCAACCGTGATCACTTGCCCGGTGATCCAGTTTGCTACGTCTGACGCCAGCAACACGATCCAGGCCGCCACGTCATCGCGTATTCCTCTACGTTCCAGTGGAATGCGCCTCCGCTCCTGAGCTTTGACCGACTCTGCCTGTTCGTCGGAAAGCCCCATCCTCTCCCTGAGAAACTCCGTTTCCGTCGGGTCCGCAGCCACTGCATTGACTCGCATCCGATGATTAGCAAGTTCCAGTGCCCAGCAGCGCGTCATGTGCTCGAGAGCAGCTTTGCTTGCCGCATAGTGGGAAAGCGCCGCGGCGGCCTTATGCCCGAAGGTACTGGAAACGTTGACAATGTTGCCTCCCGTTGCCTTCAGATGTGGAAGCGCTGCCCTTACCAATAGCGATGGACCGAAAACATTTACCGCAAATATCTCGGTTATCGCCATCAAGGTCACATTCTCAACCGGCAAAATGGCTCCGGCTCCGGCGTTGTTGACTAATACATCGAGCCGTCCCCAACGCTCGATGACTGTGTCGATCAATCTCGGTGCATCATCGGGATTTGCCGCATCTGCAACAACGAAATCCAAATGCTCCCGACCCTCTGTTAGAGTCTTCAGTGGTTCGGCACGGCGGCCCGTCACGACCACCTTTGCTCCGGACTCGGCCAAGCGAAGCGCCACTGCTCGTCCTATTCCGGCACCGGCTCCGGAAATGATCACAACTTTGTCTTTCAGGGAATTCATAGGCCACCGTCATGAATTTTGAAGCTGCCATCAAAGAACGCGCGCCCAGCTCGGGGGGGGCAGGCGCGCAGCCTAACGCAGTTCGAACACGACTCTTCATCGGGAGCACGCCTCGGCGGAGGTCAGACCCTCGATAAGCCGCGCCTCCACCTCGTCAAGATATGTCTGCTCCTGACTTGCAAGCTGTTCGTAGTACTCATCTGTCTGAGCTTGCGTGTTTTCGTCGTTATTCTTTTGTGACTGACATGATGATTACTTCTCCACAACCAACACTGGGGCGCTCTTGTCCTTTGCCAGGAACACGAGGAATTTCGCCGGCTTCGTTTTGCTCGCGTTGCGCCTAACAAGGTGAATATCGTTGGGGCCTTCATAGAAGGTCTGCCCCGGCGTCAGGGTGATCTCCTTTCCGCCTTTCACCTGCATCACGATAGAACCCTCCAGCACGTAAATGAACCCGTGCGCATGATGGCGATGAACAGGGTCCGAAGCGCCAGGCGGATACTCGACGGCAATCATCAGACCTTCCTTGCCGGGGAGTTCCGCCAAGTCCTTCGACAGGAGCGGACTTACGCTGGCATCCTGCGCCTTCACGCCGCTATCCATGCCGAGGATGAGGACATTGATGCCGTGATAACGTTTGTCTGTGATGGGATTGAAGGGCGCCTGCGGTCCGCCGGTTTTTTCCGGGTCCCACGGGCGAATCCATGGCTTGATGCCTTTTTCAAGCTCAGTGATAATACGGTCGGCGAACTCCTGAACGGGATCGCGGCGGGGCGAATCGGGTATGGGCCGTGGACTCCTCGGTCGCGTGGAATGCCGAATTTTTGCGGCACTGCCAAGACAAGTTCGTGATCGGGAACTGCGTTTGCGCTTGCGAGTTTTGCGGGGTGTCGTCACGCTTGCCTCTTTCGTGTTCGTGAGCCCCAATTGCGGGGGCGAAAGAGGGCCGTCCTGCCGCCGATCAAAGCGCAGCGGTCATAGGATGTTGGGGTAACTGCTCCGCCCCAAGGCACAGCCTGTCGGCGGGGGAGGGGAGCCAAGATCCGTCATTGACGGCAAGCGGCGGCGGCTTACAGTGCCTTCGCCCGTCCGATTTGGGCGGCAGGAAACAGGAAAAATGAGCGAACCGACACCACACCAGTGAACAGCGCGGTCGTGGCTGACTCCTACGTCCTGGAATGCGGTTCTCAGAACAGTCTTGACTGCGACGGTTGAGCAGGGGGGCTCGTCCGGACGTGCAGGCTGTGGCTTTCGCTCAGGCATCTTCTGGAGGCGGTGGGCACCTGCGGCGAAGCTTGAATCGCGGGCACGACAGGTTATGATTGCGGTCGCATGGAGAAAGATATCGCTTCAAAGCTGAATTGCGAGCTCGCAGACCCGATCACATCTGAGAGGCAAGTTGTGTATATCCTCGTGGAGCTTCGAAAACTTCTGGAGCTTAAGGGCACGCTGGATGATTACTGGACGCTGAAACTATGCTGCGACTGGGCCGTACATCCCGCGCTCGACAGGGCCACAGCACAAGTCATAGTGTCTCGTTTCGATAATTATGAAGCAAAATATCGACGAGAGAGTGTGGGTGTGTGTCAGGCAGAAATGCCGGAGCTGACAGATTTTGTCGAACACAAGGCGTTCCGGAACGAATTAGTGGCTGCGTGTCAGCGTTATGCCGTTTCCACAGACGGATTTATTGACGACGACTGGTGGAGGTCATTCCTGGTGCACTATACCGAAGTCATTAGAGATTGTCCTTTTTGCTTCGGCGTCCAATTCAACCTCTTCTTCAATAAGGCGAGAGACGAGAGCCCTGGCTGCTTCGAGCCCTTCCCGGACGGCTATGAGGAGTTGGTAGGTCGAGGATTTTGTTGGCGTGAGTTCCGAGGGTGTTCCGAGGCTGGAGGACTGATCCCCCAGAAGCGCCCTGACTTGCTCGCGATGAAGGTCGTCGAGAGCCAGCCCGTGCATCGTAAGCAATACCGCGGCGCTAACGCCTATCCGGTTACCTTCGTATTGCGAAACTGTGTTAGGCGCGACTCCAAGCCGAGTGGAGAAAACCGTCATGTTTTCCCCTCTGGACTTTCGAATGGCGCGAACCAACGCGGCCGCCCTTGGTGCCATCTTTTTCATTTGGGGTCAACACCTTTCGTGTGCTTGTCAACCTGCCTGAACTCGGCGACTGTAGGGGCAGCGTCTTTGGTGTACTCCGCGAGAAGGTCGCGGCTCTTGTCGGGCTCGTTGGAGAGGAACAGGTTATCGCTCGGATCTGGCAGGTTTGGCCCGCGTCTGAAGCTGAATCGGGCGTCATCCGTCACCTGCAACAGCGATCGGTACAGATACTCGCAAAGGCCGATGTATCGGGCCTGATTCTCGTCTGAGAGACTGCGGGCGCGGAGCTTGTTCAGCATCAGGATCGAGGCGTCCCAGTTGCTCTGAACCCGGAGCATAGTGCGGTGATCTTCGTCCACGTCGGCGAACGGCTGGGTGTTTTGGGAATCGCGCAGCTTCTTGTTTGCGTCAACTGCTGCCTTCTTAGCGTTGTCACGTTCCTGCCGAGCGGCCTTCAGAGATTGCTCGGCGTTGTTCACCCTGTCCTGCAGCGTTTCGAACTTCTGGTTCTGAAGTTGGATCGCGGCTTGGATCGATTGAGCGTTGGCCTTGGTCAGGGCGAAGGCGTCGTCGCCGATCAGAAGCCTGCCGTCTTCTGTTTCGATGGGTGCGAGCCTCCGATATGCTTCACGCGAGATTCGGACGATAGCTTTCGTCTTAAAGAAGAGCGGTCCGAACTCGTTAAGATCGGCGATCATTCTGTCCGCTGTGTCCTTGCTGATGTCAAAGACTCCGCAGACCTCTTCCCATGTCAGGCCTTCCTTTTTGTAGACGGCTCCGTCTTTTATGCTTCGAAGACTCTCTGCCAACAAAAGGTTGGAAAGTGTCGAATGGATCAGATGGCCCTTGGCTTCCCCGATCGCCGCGAAAAGACGGTCGCGTTGACTTAGTTCAGTTGCCGCCGAGAGTACTGCAACGTCCACATGCTCAAGTGAGGTTTTGCCGCTGGTTGCGGCATCTGAAACGACTAACGCTTTTGTTTTCATCTGCACCCCTTTACTTTTCGGGCCGCAAGTTGCGGCATTTTCAATTACTAGAGACTTCCAAAATCGACCGCGAACCCGAGCACCTTCCGGCCAAGTACGTAGGCGGGCCGGCCATTGCTGCTGACTCGCTCCAGCCATCCCAATTGGGAGAGTTTTGAGAGGTATCTGTGTGCCTTTACCCGATCCCAACCGGGGCATTTAGCCAGGACACAGCCGTCCATGCGACCGAGTTCGCGGGTCTTTTCGACGACAAAGAACGCAAGCTCAACGCTCTTCATCAGGCGGCTTCTTTCAGTCGCGGGAAAAGCGACTTGGGCAGCCCGATTTCCGTCACCATTCGCCTGACGAGCGGTTGGGGGCAGCGTCTGCCTTGCACGATGTCGCAGAGGTATTGCTTTGAGATACCCAGCTTGCTGGCGACTTCGACCTGTGACAGCCCGCGCTTGAGAAGCTCGATTTTGAAGTTGGTACTATGCTTTAGCTTCATACTCGTACGTCTGTGCAAATGTTATCGCATAACATTCGTGTTTGTAAATAACATTTCCATTCCGTAACGGCGTAGTGTGCGTTTTCACTACCCGGAATTCGAGTTGAAGCTGGTCGGAGGCTTATTGTCGGCGGGTGATTTGGTGCGGGAGGTTCGAAAGTCGCGCGGCGAAACGATGGTTCAGTTCGCGGCCCAGCTGGGGTTGCGGCACAGCACTATAAGCCAGTACGAAGCCGGGAACGTTGCGCCAAGCGCGTCCGTTCTGATGAACATGTACCGACTCGCGGTTAATGCCGGACAGAAGGCAAGGATTCGGGCGCTTTTAGGCGAGAGCGGCGCGAGCCTTCTCGACAAAGAAGATGCGTTTCAAGTGGCGGCTTCGAAACTGAACGCGGAGTTCCAGCAGATACTGGCCGATGTAAAGACAAGCCCTGCCGCCCGTGATCGCTTCCGAAAACTCGCGGTTGAGATCATCGCCAGGCCTTCTGGTGTTCCTATGTGGCTCTGCGATCTGATGCAGATATGGCTTCGAGTCGAAGATAATCCCGAGGCGCTTCGCCAGTTCGAGGAAGTCGCGCACTCCGCGAGATTGAAACTCGCAAATTTCGAGCGACAAAATAGCGCGAAACGATAGGCCTGTGGCTGACACTATCCGGGAAGAAGGGTTCCACTAATGATGATTTGTAAGAGTTGCGGATCTATTGAGCAAAAGGCCAAACGTGCAATGGTCGGAAGCGCGTGGCTGGAATTGGGCTTGTTCTGTCTCGGAATCATCCCCGGAATCATCTATGGAATGTGGCGTCTGACCGCCTCGAAAAAGAAGCTGTGCCCTGTGTGCGGCTCCGAAGAGATTGTCGGCCTCTCGACGCCAATTGGACAGAAGCTTCAGCGAGAACTGTCCGCGAATCAACCAGCGTAGTGCTTGCTACTTCAGCAGTTCCCCACCAGCCCGCGATTCCAGCGTTCGACTGATTAGCTGGACCATCTTCACTTTCCCCGGAAAACCACTGCCATATACATCGGGAACTCCAGCGCTTTGTCTGAGGATGGTACCGAAGCCAGAGTTGTTAACGGAGGCGGAAATCACGCTCCTCTCGGCAATCGCCACCAGGCTATATTCAGACGGATAGTTCTTGGCTTGAACCTTGTTGCCATCGAGCGTGTAACCAGCCGGGATTGCTGCCTCCATTCCACCTGTGAACAGTTGGAACTCGATTCCGTAAATGTTCTTCAGCGCTGTAGGCTCGATCCCTTTTGAAAGAGAAAGCTGAATTACGACCAGCTTGTCCTCCTTGTAATAGAGCGCGACATCTGAGAACCCTTCCACGGCTTTGAAGACTTGCTTCCGAAGGTTCTTGTGGTTGAGGCCGCTCTCGAACCATCTCGAAATTCGATGAATGAAGAGCCTGTCTGGTTTGTCTGAAACGGGCGTTCCCAGTTCTTGGGAGGCCTGAGAAGGCGTCGTAATGTTGAGGGTCAGATTGTGCCATGCGTCTGGTCGTGGCCCATCCGCCGCAAATGACGGCACAGATAAAAGCACGGCAATCGAGATAACGAATAGATGGGCTGGTTTCATTTCCTGTTAAGTGTACCGAAGGTCTGCATCCATGCGGTGACTACCTCGACGACCAGCGGCAAAACCATTCCATTCCCAAGGGCCTTCAGCCTCACTACTCGTTCCGCTTCGTGGGCGAGCAGCGGGATCGCGGAGCGCATCGCAGGACGGCGACGGGAACGCCCATCAGCCATGCCACGAATTCCGTATTCAGCGAACCCGACGCGACGATAGTTTCCTTTGGGATCGGGACCGATGAGCGTCCAGTCTTCCCATGGGTTGCGACGGCGATGGCTCGAATGGCGTTTAGGTTTCGACTGTTCCCCGGCTGGTGACTGGTCACGAAGCTCAGCGAAGTCGGCGTGGGCCAGCTGCTGATCGCGACAGACGCCGTGATGGCTACGGCATCGTCGTTGAGGTTGTTCCTGCCGTCCGGTCGCGTGTATCGGTGCAGGTGTCCGGGTCGCGCGTCGTTGGCAAGCGGTGTTATCCAACCCGCGAGATTCTGCCGCCCAGAAGAGCCGGTTGCGGATGTGCGGCGCGTTGACGCTGCAAGCCGGGAGATCGACCGCCCGGCTGGAGTAACCTTCCGCCGCCAGATCAGATTGAACTCCGTCGAACCAACCATAGCCAGGCGCGCCCGCAACCTGTTCTCCCATGACGACAGCGGGCCGGCCGCCGCGAATGAGTCTACAGAAGTCTGGCCAAAGGTGCCTTGGATCGGCTGTTCCGCGATGTCGGCCAGCAGATGAGAATGGCTGACAGGGGCAGGAGCCGGTCCAGATGGGGCGGTTGTCTTCCCATCCCGCTTGTCTGAGCGCGAGCGCCCAGCCCGCGTACCCGGCGAAGAAGTGACATTGCGTGTAGCCCGCGAGATCTGCGGGCGTGACTTCTTTAATGGAGCGTTCATCGACGTGTCCTTTCGGGATCAGACCTTCTTCGATGAGGTTTCTGATCCAATTGTGCTGGCTTCTTTTCCCATTCGTTGTAGTAGGTCATAAAGCGTTCGAGGCGCTACACGGGGAGCGCCTCCAGAATTTTTTCCACGCGGGTGGCCGTGGTCTCGCAGTGGCGTTCGTCGATCTCAACGCCGATGGCGCGACGTCCCATTTCAGCGGCGGCTTGCAGGACGGGGCCGCTGCCGCAGAAGGGGTCGAGCACGAGCTCGGCCGGCGCGGAGGATTTGGCGAGGATCGCGCGGAAAAGCCCGACCGGTTTCACTGTCGGGTGGATGGGGTCGCGTGAACCCTGCCAGTCGTAGCGGAAGATGGCGCGCGGTCGCGGGCCGAAGAGCGGGCGGCGCCCTTTGTTGGCATAGACAATCGCTTCCCAGTTGTTGGCGTAGCCTGCTGAGAGATCGCCGCGCGAACCGGCGTTGCCTTTGTCCCAGACGATAGGGTTCTTGACGTTCCAGTATTCAGCTACGGCGTCGATGGCCTCGCCGATCCGCATGGGCGCGGCGAATATGTAGCAGTGACGATTGGGGCTAAGGAGGCGATCAATCAGCGGGAGCGTGCCGCGAAGGGCGTTCAGATCGTCGTCGTCGGCGATGCTCTTGGCGAGGCTTTCGCGGGTCGAAGTGCTTCGATAGGAGATGCCGTATGGCGGATCGGTCAGGAGAAGGTCGACGGATTCGGGGCAGAGCAGGGGCAGGATGTCTTCAGCGGGCGAGTGGTAGAGGGTGATTCCGGCGCGTTCGAAATAGGGCTTCATTCAGTTGGTATGGAAGATTGTCTCTCCCGTACCGGCCCTTTGGGAATCGGGAGATCACCTACCACCGTTCTGACTGGGGATAGTTCAGGCGCGCGGCGCGGATTCTAACGCCACAGTGTTACTTGTCGTGTAACCGTGCGGCCTCCGTGAACTTGGAAAGACCCGGAATCTACCCGGTTTCCCGTACAGTTCCCCTTGGGATGCAATCCAGCGGATCGCACTGGAATGGCCGAGTTACGGACGGCGGCGTATCACCCGCGAGTTGCATCGCCGCGGATGGGAGGTGAACTGGAAACGGGTCTATCGGCTGATGGGCGAGGAC
>Ga0105240_10005990_pt1 | contig 17979 bp, 10 predicted proteins | sample KBSC54metaG_FD_80426 | JGI IMG/M metagenome (GOLD analysis project Ga0105240, IMG submission 80426) | Corn rhizosphere microbial communities from Kellogg Biological Station, Michigan, USA - KBS C5-4 metaG | ecosystem: Host-associated > Plants > Roots > Rhizosphere > Soil | place: Michigan, USA...
AAGTTCGTCACGCGATACTGAAGGTAGTCGTACTTTTGCGCTGCCCACGGCACGTTTGAGCTGGATAGGATTGGCCGTGTTGACGCTGGTCGGCGCGACAATGACCTTGCTGCCGCGGGCGCAGGCGCAAATCGTGGCTGACCCTAATGCACCCCGCAATCAGCAGCCGGTTGTCGTGAATACCGCCAATGGCGTGCCGCAGGTCAATATTCAGACGCCGAGCGCGGCGGGCGTGTCGCGCAATACCTATAGCCAGTTCGATGTCCAGCGTAACGGCGCCGTCCTGAACAACTCCCGATCCGACGTGCAGACCCAACTGGGGGGCTGGATTCAGCGCAATCCCAATCTGGCCAACGGCACTGCTCGCGTCATTCTTAATGAAGTCAATTCCAGCAATCCAAGCTACTTACGCGGATTCGTGGAGGTTGCAGGGGACCGCGCCCAGGTCATTATCGCCAATCCGTCAGGAGTGACCTGCGACGGATGCGGCTTCATCAATTCAGCGCGTACTACCCTTACCACCGGCGAAGTCATCATGAACGGCGGTAATCTTGACGGTTATGTCGTGCGTGGCGGACGAGTCAGGATCGAAGGGGCCGGACTGAACGATGCTCAGTCCGACTATACCGAGATCATTGCGCGCGCCACCGAAGTAAACGCAGGTATCTGGGCGAAGGAATTGCATGTGACCGCGGGGACCAATCGGGTCAATGCGGATCACACGCAAGTGACGCCCATCGCAGCGCAGGATGCTGCGCCGGCGTTCGGCGTCGATGTGGCGCAGCTAGGTGGAATGTATGCCAACAAGATTTTCCTTGTGGGTACCGAATCTGGCGTGGGCATGCGCAATGCCGGCAATATCGGTGCCGCCATTGGTGAGGTCTCGCTGACGGCTGACGGTCGGATTGAAAATAGCGGCACCCTGAACGCTCAGGACAAGATACGCATCCAATCGGCGGGCGTGGCCGCGGGCTCCGCCCATGGTGTGGTCAACACAGGCAGCATCACCGCAGCAACGTCCGAGGTTACCCTGAGCACCGACGGCCGAATCGACAATGGAGGTTCGGTGACGGCCCAGACCTCCATCCGCGCCACAGGGCAGGAGGTGCACAACAGTGGAACGTTGAGCGCAGCAGGAAGTGCAATCGACGTCGTCGCCAATGGAAAGGTCGACAACAGCGGCGCCATTCTTGCCCAGACCGATGTTCGCCTTACAAGCACTGATGTCAACAATGCCGGCAGCGTTGCGGCCGCCAACGGCGACGTTACCGTTGCCGCAAGTGGTGCTGTCGACAATAGCGGTTCGATGACTGCTCAGAGCAATATCAATATCACGGCGCAATTGCAGAGTCCGAATGGAAGTCCTGCGTTGCGCAATGACGGTACCTTGAGTGCAGTCAACGGAAGCATTGCAGTCAATACCAGCGGAGGTATTGATAACGCGGGCAGCATGGTCGCGCGCAATGATGTACGTCTGGATTTGTCCGGCGCTACCGGTGCGCCAGCCAATGTGAACAACCGTGGCAGTATGAGCGCGATCCAGGGGCAGGTAAAGATCAATGCGGACGGCAGCATCGACAATGCCGGTTCCATGATTGGCCAGGCAGCGATTGACATTGCTGCACGCCACATAGGGGCGGCTGCGGGGCAGGCAGGCCTGCGCAATGGCGGCACGATCAGCGTGGCCGGTGGTGCCATCTCCCTTGCGATTACCGGCGCTGTCGATAATGGCGGAAAAATTCTTGCCAGAGATGGCGTAGCTATGCGTATTGCAAGCGGATCGGGAAGCAATGGTATTAATGGTCGCTATGGTTTGCGCAATACGGGGGACATTGGCGCGAGCGCCGGCACCATCCAACTGAATGTCGATGGCGGCGTGAGCAATACGGGCGCTGTGATGGGCAAGAATGGCGTGATCATTGCGGCGCGCAATACATCCGGCCAGCAGTTCGCCGGCGGCCAGTTTGATATCGACAACAGCGGCAGTATTCAGGCAACCGATGGCCAGGCGCAATTGGGCGCTGACGGACGCGTCACCAACAGCGGTACGATCACGGCAACGCAGGCGATAGACGTTGATGCCGCCAATCTTGCCCGCGGCACGTTTGCAGGAAGCGACATGGCCGTAACCAACAACGGCACCATCACTGCCACGGCGGGCGCATCGACGCTGAATGCCAACGGCGGCATACGCAACAGTGGCACTATTGCCGCACAAAGCGACGTGAACCTGACAGCGCGCAACGCGGGCGCATCGCTGTACAACGAAGGAAAGATCCAGGCTTCTAGCGGCACAGCATCGCTGATCGCCGATGGACAACTGAGCAACACGGGGACAGGTACCATCACAGCGAAGACTCTGAGCATTTCTGCGCAAGATGTAGTGAACGACGGTAGCATCGGTGCCCAGGCGGCTGCTTCGTTGGCTTCTCGCAGCGGCTTCCGCCAATCCTCGGCGGCCGCCTTCGCCGCCAACGGCAATATGATATTGAACCTGGCCGGCAACTATTCCAACGCCGGACAATTGCGAGCAGGAACGCTGTCGTTGTCTGCGGCCCAGATCAGTAATCTCAATACGGCAGCAATTCAGGCGGACTCGATCACCATCAACGGTAGCGGTACCCTTACCAATGCTGGTGAAATTAGTTCGAGGAACCTGCTCGATATTACCGCGCCGACCGTCGACAACACAGGCGTTATTCTGGGTGGCGATCTGGTCGTGCACGCACAGACGTTGAACAATACCGGCAACAATGCTTTGCTGGGTGGCGGCAACAGCATGTCGCTGTGGGTGACGAATGCTCTTTCAAATCGCAACAATGCGGTCATTTACAGCGCCGGCAGCATGGCGATCGGCGCCAATGACCAACGTGATGCAAACGGTCTGGTAAACGGCACGGCGCAGATCACGAACGAAGATTCGATCATCGAGGCTGGCGGCAACATGGAACTGGCGGCTGTCAGTTTGCGCAATACCCGCAGCGGCGTGGCGGTGAGCACGGTGCAGACGCTCGATGAGTCATACACGATGAGAACTCCTTCGTGGTGGCACAACGGCGCCAATCAAATGTACTACAAGCCCGACTCATCGAACTTCAACGCCTATGAAATCTTGTACGTCAATCCGGCCGACGTGTTGGAGACCAAGAACATCATCACGCCTGACGGTTACGTGATCGGTCGGGCAGTTATCAGGACGCATGCCGACGATAGTGTTTTCTATAAAGGGATTTCTGCTAACTGGGCCATATTCGGACAGATCAGCCGCGGGAGTGCTACGGACGGTACGCGCGTGGTGTATTTCAATGCACAAACCGCCAATGTCAGTAATCCTGACAAGGTCGCAGGAGGAGATGATCCGCGCGATGGCCGCAGCGACGTTAACTGGGAACCCATGCCCGCGTACTCCAACCAGTACGGGAATTGCACGACGAACTGCATCAGGTTCGTGGCGGAACAGGATTACACCGATCCCAACACCATCTTCAGCCGCGATACGCAACGCTATCTCGCGCAACAACACGATTCGCTGGAGCTCATCCGGAATGCCCATCACACGGCCACCGAAGACAGGCTGGCGAGCGGGGCTGGCGCAATTGCGGAGATTCGCGCCGGCGGTAACGCACGTATCAACATCGGCCAGTCGTTGAGCAACGAATTCAGTAATATTGTCGTTAACGGCAGCTTGTGGTTGGGCGGAGCTAACGCAAACATCGCCAATCTTGGGCAAACCTTGTATCGCCGGCACAGCTTTGACGGCACCTTCACGACGACAGGGGGCGTTGTCACTGCCTACAGCATGCCGGATATCTCCGAAGTGATTGGTACAACTCAGGGAGCGATTGTAGCCAACGGTGGCGTCACCATCGTAGCGAACAATTTCAGCAATGCCGATCTTTCCGCAGGCAGTGCTGCCAATATTCGTAACGATATTGCTCCGGCTACCGGAAGTGGTCAGCCGATCGGCGGCATGCTGGGGAGCGTCGCCACACGCCCCGGTAGCAATGCGCCAACCGGCGGCACGCTGCCTTCGGGGGCGGGCCTTCCGACGATGAGCGGATTCCCCGCCGGCGCGCTCTTTCCGCAAAACGGAAGTGTACCGGTACCGATTCGGCCGGGCGTACTATTCCAGCCGTCTGCCAGCGGTAGCTACCTGCTGGAAACGCGTTCGCAGTTCACCGACCATCGCACGTGGTTGAGCAGCGACTATCTGCTGACCGCGCTGAATGTGGATCCAAGCACGGTGCAGAAGCGCCTGGGTGACGGCTACTATGAGCAACGCCTAGTGCGGGAGCAGATTGCACAGCTCACCGGCAAGGTCACCGGCGCCGCCAGCGACGATAGTCAATATCAAAAGTTACTTAGCAATGGTGTCAGCACAGCACAAGCCTGGAACTTGCGCCCCGGCGTAGAGCTGACACCTGACCAGGTTAGTCATCTGACCAGCGATATCGTCTGGCTGGTCAGCCAAACCGTTACGTTGCCAGATGGTAGTACCCAGGATGTCTTGGTGCCGCGCGTCTATCTGGCGCATCTGGACGACAGTGCGCTTCAGAACACCGGCGCCCTGGTCAGTGGTTCTAACGTCACCATCCAGGCCGCCAACATCACCAACAAAGGCGGCATGATCGATGGTCGCGCCGACGGTACGGGACGTACAGTGCTGGTCGCTTCAAACGATCTGGCCAATCTGGGCGGCAGCATTCGCGGCGACGACATCGTCATCAGCGCGGGTGGCAGTGTCCGCAACGAAACTCTTACCGTCCAGCAGACTTATGCGAATGGCCAGACTAGCGGCAGCTTTACTTCTCTTTCAAATGCAGCCGATATTACGGCCGGAAAAAATCTGACAATCACTGCCGGAGTAGATATCAACAACGTCGGGGCTGCGCTGACAAGCGGACGATCTGGCGATGCTGGTGCAGGCGCTCTCACCTTGAACGCCGGACGTGACATCAATCTGAGCACGGTTAAGACCGGCAGTACCTATGACATCAATTTCAATGGCTATGTCGGGCACGACAAGAGCACCAATAACGTTGGCGCAACGGTAAGTGCTGGCGGCGATCTCAAGATCGTCGCACAACGAGATGTCAGTATGACTGCGGCCCAAGTCGCTATTGGCACAGATGGTAGTGGTAGCGGCTCAATCCTGGCGGGTCGTTCCGTTACGATTGGTGCTGCTCTTAATGAGTCCGAATCAGTAAGGACTCGCTCCCAATCCCGTTCTTTTGCGCAATTTGAAAGCCAAGCCATAGATGTGGTCGCTAGCCAGATAGGCGCTGCTGATGGACTCAGCATCAAGGCAGGCGTGCTGGAAAACGCAGATGTAAAAATCGCCGCTAGCAACATTAGTGCGGGCAAGGAGCTCAGCGTTGCTGCTAGCGGAAATATCAACGTCGTATCTGAGGATGCGTTCCGTAGTTATAGCGAATATGCCACGAGCTCGTCCAAGAGCTTCTTATCTAGCAGGAGTAGTACTGGCTACGGGAAACAAGCTTATTCGGATGCCGTTGGTAGCAACCTGAGTGGGGACAGTGTCGTAATTCAGGCGGGGAAAGACCTGAACATCATCGGCAGCAATATCGTATCAAACGCAGATACCACGCTCTCCGCAGTCAATAACGTGACGATTTCTGCCGCTGCCGAAAGATTCGAAGAAGTCCACCAATATAGCGAGAAAAAATCCGGTTTTGGCGCTAGTTTCGGTGCTGGTGTCGCCAGCATTGGTTACAGTAAAACTAGTGCCAACGGTGAGAGTAGTTCGGAGATGGTGACTCAGCAAGGGTCAACCATTGTCTCCCTCAATGGAAATACACAAATTCAGGCGGGTCAGCAATTGCGCGTCACTGCCTCCGATATCGGTGCCGGTAACAACCTCACGCTGATTGGAAAAAGCATCGATCTTAGTGCTGCACAAAACACCAGCGTCGAGCACAGCACGCAAGAGAGCAGCTCTAGTGGTTTCTCGGTTGGAATAACGTATAACCCTCTCGCAGCCTTCAAAAATGCCTATCAGCAAAGCGCTCGCGGCAACCCCAGCACCAGCTTCCTCGGACAGGCCACGAAACGTGCCGATGCCACGGCCGATGGTGTTTCGGCCGCTACCACGGCTGTTGTAGTGCAAGCCGGATCACGCAGCGCTAACAGCAACCAGGACTATGCCACCAGCAGCGCCAAGGTCAGCACTCTCACGGCCGGTAATAACCTGACTCTGCTTGCTACCGACGGCAGTATCACCAGCCAGGGCACTGCGATGAGTGCGGCAGGCGACGCCTTGTTGATCGCAAAAGACAACATCACGCTCGATGTCGCGCGCAGCTATGAAACTCAGGGGCAGACCAACATCGCCAAAGGCTGGAGTCTGGACAATCGCGGCACCTTGCCGGTCGGGATGTTCAACAACAATGGCAAGGGCGACGGCACCACCACTACCGTCATGGGCACCAGTCTTTCGGCTGGCCGCACTGCCTCGCTGTCGACGACCCAAGGCGACATCACCCTCACTGCCGCCAATTTGGTCACCAATGGTGATCTCAGTATCAGCGCGGCCAAGAACCTCACCATCCAAAGCGGCCAGGACATTCTGGCTAATGCTAATAAGAGCAACAATCAGGCAATTGGTAAGGTCGTTGTCTCCGACACTGAGCGCTTCTCGGGCTACCACACCGAGAAGAATCAGGACGACAACAGCGGCGTCACCCAGATCGACAGCAATGTTGGCAGCTTGCAAGGCAACGTCAATCTGCGTGCCGGTGATAGCTATACCCAGACCGCTAGCAACGTTCTGGCAGCCAACAACATAGACATCAATGCCAAGGCTATCACCATCAACACGGCTGACAACACCGGCAGCAATAATCAAAACAGCGACAGCCTCAAAATCGGCGCATTCGCGCGCATCAGCTCACCGCTGATTGACCTGGCCAACAACATCGAGAATGCCAAGAAGTCTGATGGCCGCCTTCAGGCCATGCAAAGCCTGGCGGCGGCAGCGAATGGTTACCAGGCGGTGAGTGCCGCGACCGGTGGCAGCGGCGACCTGATCAAGGGTGAAGTCGGGGTCGGCTTCGCTACCGCCGACAGCGAAGACCACACTCGCTATACGCAGGCCCAGGGAAGCACCATCCAAGGTGGTGGCAACGTCACCCTTACGAGTACTGAGGGTGATATCCACGCCACCGGAGCCAGCGTCGCAGCCGGCAGCACCCTGACCCTGGATTCAGCACGCGAAATTCTGCTCGATGCCGCTCGGAGTACTGTCGTCAGCAATGGCGACAACCACAGCGCTGGTGCCGAAATCGGCGTTGGCTTCTCGGTTGGCGCCAAAACCGGTGTCTACGCCTACATCAGTGCCAACATCGGTAACGGCCGTTACGACTACAACGCGCTCACCAACAGCAACACGCAATTGAGCGGCGATACCGTCGCTCTCAAATCGCAAGGCGACACGACGCTCAAAGGTGCCACCGTCCATGCAGATACCATCAATGCTCTCACCGGCGGAAAGCTGACGATTGAATCAGTGCAAGACCAGATCACGCAGCATAGTGAGCAGAGTAGTGTCGGTGGTCGCGTGCAGATCTCCTTCGGGACTGCCTGGGAAGCTTCCGGCAGCCTGTCGCAATCAACTGCCAACGGCAGCAGCAGCTTTGTGAATCAACAGTCGGGCCTGTTCGCCGGCAACGGTGGCTACCACGTCGTCGCCGACACCATCGCCCTGAAAGGCGGCGCCATTGCCAGTAGCAATGCAGGGAATTCGGATCTGAGCACTAAATCGATCAGCTTCGAGGACATCACCAACAAGATGGAATACTCGGCGGATACGATGAGTGTTTCGGGAAGTTTTGGTGGCAGCCTTAAAAAGGCCGATAGCACGGGCGGCACCTCAACACAAAATGCCAGCGAGGCTGGCGCAACGCCACAGGATAGCAAGGGTGCCCCAAGTCCTAATTTGACTCCCGGCATCATGTTGCAAGATAGCGTTAGCGCCAGTTCTACCACTTACGGGACTTTAACCGACGGCAAGATCACCGTCGGTGGCCAAGCCACGAGCAGCGCCGCCGGTCTTGGGGCACACACCGATTTGGCGACGGCGCATACCGCAATTGAGGCCTTGCCGGACTTACGAAACGTGATGAAGGAACAGCAGGCCATGGCCGCGGCTGCAAATACGGTGATTGCTACAAGCGCGCAAATTGCCGGAGATATTGCCAACTCGTTGAAGAAGGCAGCGACTGAACGGGGCGATGAAGAAGCTGCGAAGAACTGGGGCCCGACAGGCGACTACACGCGTGATCTCAAGACAATAACAGCAGTGTTGGTCGGTGGTCTCGCGGGGCAGAGCACAGGACAATTGGCAGCCAGCGCGAGCGCTCCCTATCTCGCGAATGCCATCGGCGAATACTTCTCGCAAAAGGGGAATGAAAACAAGACTGCACAGGTATTAAGCCACGCGGTGCTAGGCGGCATCCTCGCCGCTGCCAATGGAGGTAGTGCAGGCGCTGGTGCTGTTGCTGGCGCCGCGGGGGAGTTAGCTGCAGAGGCGATCACCCGGGAATTGTATCCGGATGCCTATGATGCGGACGGTAAATTCCATCCGGAAAAACTCACAGCCAGTCAACTTAATACCGTGATTGCCTTATCGACCGCAGCAGGTATGGCCTTAGGAGGAGTGACTGGTGGAACCACACTTGATACGGTTGTTGGCGGGAATATAGCAGCAAATGCGGCAACGAATAATTTTTTGACCGTCAAGGAAGTCGGCGAGAAGCAGAGCGCGCTTAAAAAATGTAATGGAGATTCAAAATGCACTAGCGATGTTGAAAGAAAATATGATCGGATTTCTTATCTCAATACTGCCAATGGAATGAATCAAGGGGTCATGTCCGTAGACATATTGAAGAGTGATCGTCAAGACCTGCAGCAGTTGCTGCAAAATGGATGTGCGCTGCCTGCGGCGTGCTATACGGATGTTAAAAATAGTATTGATCAAATCAATGCCTTGATAGATTCGGAACCGAGCAGGATTGCAGTATCGAATGCAATTGACTTTGCTAGGATTGGCGTTAATATCGTCGCACCGATTGGTTTAGGATTTATCGATTGGGTTCTTGCGGCAAGAAGTGCGGTTCCTGAGTTGGCATTGCTTAAGGGAGCAAATAGTGGAGACACTATTGCTAATGTACGAGCAATAAGCGCAGAAGCAGCCAATGCGCCCTTCTTGGCAAAAGGATGGAATCCTCCTTATGATTTAGGATCACAAGTCAGGACTTTCACAACAACCAGTGATATTGAATTTGTTCGTGTTTCTACGATAGATAATCCACAGGGCGCATTCTTAGTACGCGCAGATGAAATTGCGGGGTTGACGCCTCAGCAAATTCAACAGTATTTGGCATTACCTAAAGTGCCTACGCAGATTGCTAATGTAACCGTTCCCGCAGGAACAGATATGCAAGTTGGTCGGGTTGCCGCTCAACCGAATTTTGGTGTCGCTAGCAAAGGCGGTACTCAATATCAATTAATGAGTTCCATTCCTAGTAAAAGTTTTGGTACGCCGAGGCCTATAAAATGATTTCATATATTGAGCTGAATGAGACTTCAAAGAAAATTGATTTACCTGATGGTTTAAGTCTGGTGATATTGGATCGGCTGGGGAAGGAGAGTATTTTTGGTCCGATTGAATGCGCCAGAAATATTTTTCTTGTTGATGTGACTATGAAAGTAGTTTGGCAAGTACATACCGACTTTGATGCAAATAGCGGGCCTTTTACGAATATTTTTCTAGATGAGAATATAGTCAAGGGTTATCGATGGGATGGTGGAATGTATGAGATTGATTTGAAAAATGGTAAAGGGATTCCTACGTTATTGATGAAGTGATAACCGGGAACGAGATCTGCAAGATGATATCCGTGCGCCGCAAGCGGAACGTCGCTACCGCTCCTTCGTTACTGGAGCACTGAATATAAATTCAAAGCAACTTAACTCTTAAGTGGCAGCAATCCTATGTTGCTGAGCCAACGGCGACCGCTCTATCCTCCGAAGAAGTTGCAAGTTGATTCTTCTACGAATTGGCTAAGTCGTTTTTTCGACGGAAGTAATTTCATAGACTACGTTCATCGCTACTGTAGCGACGGGAATATTAATAGATCTACTCAGGCGGATTGAACGTCCGCAACCGCCATAAACGGGCGTTTTATTTTAAAATTTGGCGGACAGCTAAGAACGGCCAAACTCAGCAAAAAAAGAACAGCTGAGATAAGCCTAGTCCTAAAGGGGGACTAGGCTTTTTTATGCGTTTAGTGTCAATTGCAGTTGCGTAGTTCTTGCAGACGGAAGTCGGACCGCTTCGCCCAGCCCAGAATTTTTCCAGCATTTGGATTGTCTTCTGTAAATCCCGGAGTCTCTTTCAACTGAATAAAACCATTGGACTCTTTGGCAACCGTATAGCCATTCATCGATTTGAGTAGCACTTTGTCGCTAGCGTCGGCAGGGGACGTGTAGATATACACTGGGTTCTTGAATTGCAAATTGCCATTCTGCGCTGCTTTAGTTTGTGGAAAAACGCACTGTCCGACACTGCTGGCAGCGTTGGCAGAGATTGAATTCAATATGCCGATGGCGGCGATGATGATTAATTTTTTCATAGAAACCTTCTTTTAGAGAGAGTTAGTTATTCCGAACTAGTCTGAGGAGATAAGAGTTTCGTTCTGCCGAGGCGTCATAAATGCAGAACATGTTGTTGCCACATTGGCGGTCGACCTGATTTGCCCACGTCTCGTGTTCTCGCTGTAGTTGTTGTTTCTGTTGTTGATTGAGCTTGGGCGAGCGCATGAGATATTGAAAGTTCTGCTTAATCCCACTGAGATTTGTTTCTATAGCGCTTTGATAGCAACTCTGCATTTCTTGATTGGAGCGCCGGCTATCGCAATAGCCGTTGCCCGCAAAGGCATACGGTAAAGCTGCGAAGAACAGAACGAGAGCTGAAAGGATTTGTTTCATGCCGATGTTATCCCTGCATGCGGATCAAGACCAACACGACAAAAATCCCCAGAACGATGAATTTGTTCTTCTTAGGAAGGGTTTGAAGTTTGCCTTTTTTGACAAAATAGATCTCGCCAGTGAAAGCAATCACCAGGAACAGCGGCATGAATAAGACGACGCTAGCGATCGCGAACCAGAGCTTGCGATACCAGGGCACCTGGTCGTAGCTCGTATAGGTACTTGCAGCGCTACTGGTTGTAGATCGCGCTGCGCCGCATTGGGGACAACTTGGGGCGCTTTCATGAATTTGATGGGCGCAGTGAGGACAGGAAATGAGTGAACTCATTGGGTATCTCCGGATAAGGTTTATTAAAGGCTGCCGAAGCAGATAAGAAGGGCTAGTACGGATAAGGTGATCGAGACAATGGACAGGGTGCGGCCGGGTTTGCCTTGATGGAGTGAGATTCCCGCCAGGGCAATGCTGATGACAGTCAGGAAAGCGATGCCGATTACTTGATCTTTATCATGAGGATTAAAGTCAAAACTGCCTAGAAAGCCGAAGCCACCGATGATGATGGCGACTATCGACATCCAACTGACTTTTGATGGAGCGCTGTTATTGGTTTGTAATGCGCCGCACTGTGGGCAGTGAGGCGCGCTCTCATGAATCTGTTTGCCGCAGCCGCGACAGAAAATCGTGCCCATGTATCTGTTCCTTGCGAAGAGTTATTGTTGACGCAATAAGTCGTTAAATTTTTCAATAAATGACTTATTGTGTTATTTTATATTAACGTAATGCATCATTCCACGGTTGACGCAAAAAGTTGACACTTCACGTTCATATGAAATGACGGAGAGTGTCATGAAGCGGGATGTGGAAAAATCCGAAAAGCAGCTAGCTCAGATCGTTGGGGCGCTAATCGCTGCTCGAAGAAAAGCCAAGGGACTAACTCAGGCACAACTTGCGGAACAAATGGAAATAGAGAAAGAAACGGTCAGTCGAATGGAGACGGGCATTATTTCTCCGACGCTGACCCGTTTGGCACAAATGGCCAAATTTTTGGATTGCGATATAAGTGATCTTGTCCAAGCCCATTCACCAGAATTAGCTAACCGAGCCATTACGTTGTTATCTCGAATGGAAAATCTGAGCGAAGGCCAGCAAGAGATAGTCATGCAGCTGTTAGGAAAGGTTGTTACTGCGATGGGTAAGTTGAATCAAAGAGATGGCAAAGTTGTTGAAAAGTTTTTAAGCGAAATCCTGTAGAAGTGATCAGAAGCGATAACTGCCATAGCCTGAAAACAGGGATGGTTCCTGAGCAAGGTAATAGATGTACAGATTTTCCTATCAATAAAAATGCCCGGTGAGTAGAACTCAACCGGGCTTTATGACGTTTACGGGCTTATTGCACCAACAGCATCGCTTGACCCAAGGACTTTTGCTTAAGAATTGCTCCTGCACCGAACCAAGCTGAATCTAAGCGATTGTCTTGATTACGAGCACGACGCTCGTGGTCAACGAATTCGGTAACCGCATTCAGTAGACCAAATACAGTTCCCTTGGCCGAGCTCAATTCCGCACCACGTCCTCCGCCGCTATACAACTCCATTACCTTTTTCATCGCACGGCCGTTCACCGTATTTGGAGAGCTGGCGATTTCATTGAACAAGCGCCGTATGAAATACTCTGCTTCTTGATGCGTAACCTTGCGCTCAGAGAGTGTTTTCATGCGATAGATGAAGCGATCCCAGCTGGACACAGAGATGTTTAGCTGTTTTTTTACTGTTTCCGCGTTAAATGCAGTGGAGTGAGGTACTTTGATTGAACCTGTACCATTGGTGAGCGCGACGGCCAGAGTGTTGTTGCAGACGACTCGTACACTGGTAAATTGCGCCGTGGTCGCCAAGGTGCCATCGCAAGCCGTCGCCAGCAGTAGGTAGCCATTGACTACGTCGGTGCGCTTGATTGCTGCTGACTGATTGGTCTTGGCCAAAGCCCAGACCTTTCGTCCGCCTTTTAGTACCCCGGCTGTTTCCAGCTCGAAGCCACCTGCTTCCGTCAAATCCCGGTAGAACTCCAAGATTTCACGAGGTTGCACCACCTGGTAGCGACTTGAGACGACCGACAAAGCTTCCTCTGTGTCAGAACGAAACAGGACCTTATGATCTGGATACAGTACGCTGGTCTTCTCCTGGCTATGAAAATACACCGGTGACTGACGAATCTTCCAGTCCATGCCGGCTTGTTGCGCCCAGACTTCAATGGGTTGCTTCTCTGTGAGGCGGTTTCCCAAGCCATGCCAGGGCGGTGCATTTGTATAAGCCATGTTGCTGATGAGATGTGTCATGTTGCTATTCCTTATAAAAGACAATGCCACTTCGATACGCTTTGCAAACAGCGATCGAGATGGCTAGTCGAGTTGAATTGAGTGGTGAGACGAAAATGATGGCGGAGCTATTCCGTTGCTACACTGAAGGTGTGATCGCATTCTAGGCATTGGTAGTTTTGCAGGACGTTTGTATCGATCAGGTCGCCTAGGGCGACGCCAGCTATGCCGCCTGCGGTACCACCGATGAGGCAGCCGATAATGGCCCCGGCTAGGCCGCCTAGGGCGATGCCGGCAGGGCCCACCAGTACGCCTACCGTAGCGCCAGCTTCGGCACCGGTGAATGCGCCAGATAAGCTGGCGGTAGCACCGGCAAGAGTGCCGATTGTGCCACCGGCCTTTTTGCCGTAGTCCTTGGCGGTGATATGTCTGGACTCGCAGAGGGGGCAAGAGACTGCTGTCATGGACGCTCCCCAGTAGTGCACTTTGTGTCGGCTGCCAAAAACCGGAATAAGAAAAGATTAGAAAATGTGTACATATATCTCCTAGCTGGATGGGATTGAGCTTCCAGAGATGAATGGTCATCCATCTCATTAAGAGTGATATGTAGCTGAAATTTTATAGAATGAGAATAAAGTCGGACAATGGAAATGACTGGGTAAGTCATCCAGAAGACTTCTGAAAACCTTGATTGAGATGGAAAATGACTGCTTCCGCAACACGTATCTATATCGGGGAACCAATAGAGCACCGTTCAGAGCACAACTGTCTTTTGGCGGTTTGCGAAGAATTAATGATGGACAACAGTTGGTCGTGCATCTTTGCGAATTTTCATTTAGGCGGAAGGCAGATTGATCTTGCCGTGTTCACCGCGACTACAACGCTGGTAATTGAAGCTAAGGGTTACTCGCTTCCGGTACAAGGTCAAATCAATGGGCAATGGATCCAAAAGGGGCCTTATGGGACCAAGCGCCTTGGCAACGCATATAACCAAGCTTTGAACGCTAAAAATGCGCTACGTGACGCTATAAGTGCAAGCTTCAAAATTGATGGATATCCCAATGCGGCGGTTGTGATTTCTCCCTCTGTACCTCATGGGTCAGAGTTAACTGGTGGTGATTTTAAGGTTGCAGTCGGAGATATTCATCTACTAAAACAGCTTATTGCACGTCCGTCAGGTGCCCTCTTAACTTCAGATTTATGTGAGGCTCTCGCAGCCAAATTGAAATTGGAGCAGGTATCGAGTAGTGATGCCGCACTGAGCCAAGAGATTTTATCGGCCGATAGATTATGCAACGAGTACGTAAAATCTTTTCGAGACTTTTATAGTCCCTACGCTTCTGAGCTAGTGGGTGACCGATATGAGTATGGCGATAATGAAGTATGTGTTTCGGACATTCATTCAATGATAGCGAAGGGCCAAGAGGCCGTTTTAATTAGCGGCCCATCCGGGTGTGGAAAGACCCTCCTTTCAACTTCTTGCGCTGTCGCTTGCAGTACTAAAGGCAATATTCCGATATTTGTCGTCGCCAAAGATTTTTCGGGACAATTTCAAGCACTGTTGGATAAAGAGGTGGCTTTACTTCACGTCCGTACTGCGATTGATATTATTCGAGCCGCCGCGATAGCGGGAAAGCGTGTCATTCTGTTTATGGATGGGTACAACGAGTGCTCTGAAGCACTCCAGGCCGCACTAACGAGAAGCCTGAAGGCGTTTTCTTTGCGGTACGACGCGGGGATCGTCATGACCACTCAAACGCGCATCACGCGCCCTGATCTGCTCGTTCTTAATACTGTCATCGTAAAAAGGCCCTCGGATAAACTTAAAGAGGCATTGGCGAAAATAGAAAAAGATGAAGTTAAATCTGCGAATCTCAGCAGTCTTCTTCAGGCTGCGACTTCCGGGCTGGAAGCATCTATTATCGGAAAGGTTGGTTCTTCTTTATCTGCGGGAGCAAGTAGGTTCGCTCTTTTTCTAGGCTATGCAAGAAATCGACTTGGGATAAGCGCGTCCGAAGGTGTGCGTCTATTGATGTCTTTGGCAGGTATGCTGGTACAACAATCTCGCTTCAGCATCTCTGTTCATGAATTTTCCCGCCTCTCTGATTCTCTCAACATCGGAAGAGACACCGCCCTGAAATTGTCACAGTCTCGACTTTTGCAAGAAAGAGGGGATAGAGTCAGTTTTATTCATGAATTATATTTTGCGGCCTTTGCTGCCGAGGCAGCGGTCAGAGCTGCAGGTAGCAGCTTGCCATCTATGCGAGAAGCCATCGTTTCCCCCCGACTCAATTCTTCAAAGGTCTTTATGCTTGGAGCCATTGAAGACGATTTGCTATTGATTCAGCTTCTCGACAGTTGTGAGGATCAGGATTTGATCGCGGCCTGTGGGCGAGGCGAATGTGGCTCTGTCGCACAAGTTATCATAAATCGAAAAATAGACGAGTTGTTGAAATCCATGCTTGTCGAGGCTCAAGGAATCCAATTTTTTATACAGGATGAGGGTTGGCATGGCGTAAATATAGATCCCAGCTCCCTTCGGGAAGATCTAAAGAATTTTCATCTCTATCTTCCGGCTATCGCCCATTGCCTGATGTCTGGCTGCTATCAGGACCTTGTTATGGCAGCTTGTCAGTACGTCGATACAGCTATCAATGCCTTCTCGCTAAAGCATGCCGCCGAGGCTAAGTCGAAGAAAATTCCTCTTCGACACTCTTCCTTTTCAGCGGCATATGTAATGCATCAACAGGCTGCAATATCGAAGCTTGTGAGCTTTGTTCATAGTGGCAGCCTATCGATCCGCAGCATGGTTACACCTGAGTTTGAGACCGTGCTAAGTGAAAAATGGCTTCAAGCAGAGACATCCGGACAGTTTTATTTTCTCATCTGTATAACGAAGTTCACGAAGTATCAGATCGAGGCTGCTGTTCACATAGCGAAGTTGATGCCGAATATCAGAAAATATCCTTATCACTTACAGCTCGACTTGATCGATTTTTCTCGATACCTCCGGGAAGCGCGTGAACCTTATCGTTTGCAGATCATCGATGCTTTGCAAGACTCCTTAGATAAGCTTGGAGTGATGATGAACACGATGATCTTTGAGGCGCTTCGTGCATTAGGAGCGTTGGAGGAAGAAGAATGGGATCATCTTCCCGTCATTCGCCAGGAAATTGACGACGTTTTAAATTCGACTGGGTTCGAATCTGATGAAATGGCGTGGGGTCTATATTCCAGGCAATTTGATCATCCGTTCGAGGCTTCATACTGGGAAGAAATTCAAGAATTGAAGGAGCAGAAAAAGAAATTATTGCTGACAAAAGCATGCCGCGGAGCAGAAGCGCCTTATCTCACGTTTCTCGGAATACTAATAAAACAATTAGCCGATTTTGGAGATCGTGATTCCGCATCTGCTATTTCGAAATGGACTGTGCTTCCAGACAAGAAGAGCTTTATGCCCCAAGACGCCGTAGAGGTCTTTGTTCGTGCTCACGAAGCGCTTGGGCATCTTGGTGTATCTCTTCCTGAATTTCGCGGAGATCCAGTGACTGCTGTAGATCACGCGTTACTTGCATGCGGAGAGCTCTGCTATTGGTCTTGTCGACGAGATATTGAAACCTCGGACATTTCTAAATACACGGCATCTGCACGCGGCACCCTGCTAGTCCATTCTCAATGTGCAGGCGCGTCTGCGCTAAATACAGTGACATCTTCTGTGCGCTCAATGGAGCCGGAACATAGATCTATTGTTCTGAAATATCCTGAGATGGCAGCTATGATTTGCAGAGAAGCACTCAAGAAAATTGATTCGCAGATGCCATATTTTGAACACTCGTTTATAAGCGATACCGTTAACACGGCCGTTTTTTCTATTCAAGTACTCGGGGAGTGTGGCGACATCAATGACTTATTATCGCTCAGAGAGTTTTCTGACAACGAGCTATACGGAGTCAGCGCTCTCCGTGCCATAAAACAAATAGAAGACCGAGTGCGTTCCTAATCTCCAAAAGTACAAATTAAATAGTCGGAGGCATCTCGTTAAACTAGGGAAGCATTGATGAAGCAATTTTTTGCAGATCACATTGATCAAATGGATTTAGCGCTAGACCAGCTAGCGCTGCGAGATAGGAATTTTGATCGCTTCGCAATAATGCTGATCGACAATCTGGTCGAAGTCACCTTACATCAGTACGCTGAAGATCAGAAAGCAAAAAGCAACACTGGCTGGTCGAATAAGGCGGCGACAGATCCGAAAATAGAGGCCGCGTTGGGCCCTCGTTTTGATGCCAAACTGCAGTTGGCGCAAAGTACCGGCTTGATATCGAACGATATTTGCGAAAGCATCAGGTGTTTACACGTGTTTAGGAATACCGCGTATCACCGCGGACTACGGCATGAGGGGATACTTCATTCGCTAGCTCTTTTTTATTTTAAAAATGCGTGTACGGTCCTTGAGGGATATTCGCCACTTTTTTGGTCCAGTAGCAGCCGGGATCAGATCTCTCATCGCGCGATGAAGTATTTAGGTAACATCGATTTCTTTAACCCGCGTGAGGCGTTTATGTCAGCGTAGAAGCGTCTTCGAGAGGTCGCGGAATCGATGGAAGACTCTCTTGTCTGTGATCTGCACGCGGATATGAAAGAATCTATTGATCTCATTGAG
>Ga0105240_10005991_pt1 | contig 17977 bp, 14 predicted proteins | sample KBSC54metaG_FD_80426 | JGI IMG/M metagenome (GOLD analysis project Ga0105240, IMG submission 80426) | Corn rhizosphere microbial communities from Kellogg Biological Station, Michigan, USA - KBS C5-4 metaG | ecosystem: Host-associated > Plants > Roots > Rhizosphere > Soil | place: Michigan, USA...
AAGATCAACGAGAAAACGATCAGCGTAAAGATTACGATGTACAGCCGGTTGTAGGTGATTGCCAGCGCGTCGTTCAACCGCAGCGATCCACTCATCCAGTCAGGCGTCACAACCGACCGGTTCAGCGCCGAAAAAATCGAGCGAACCGTCTGCTGCAGAATGAGGCTCACGCCGAACGTCGCCAGCAGGGTTTCCAGTGGTCTTCCGTAAAGAAATCGGATAATGGTGCGCTCCATTAGAATTCCCACCAAGCCCGCCACCATAAAGGCAGCCGGAATCGCCACCAGTATCGAAAGGCCGATGTGCCCGGGCATGGCCGCCTGGACCGCATAGGTTGTGTACGCGCCAAGCATCATCAGCTCGCCGTGAGCCATGTTGATGACGCCCATAACGCCGAATGTGATGGCCAGCCCGATGGCGATCAAAACCAGTACCGATCCCAGGCTTAGCCCAAAGAACAGTGTCTCGATGCCTGAATAGAAGCCGCGCCACTGATCGATGGTCGCCACGGCTGTGGCGGCGGCCTGCCGCACCTTATCGTCCTTTTCGGCGAAGCTCCCGTCAGGGGATTTCTCGATCAGGAGCGCCAGTTTGTTGCGCACGTCCTGGCTGACGCTTTTCTTAAGCGTGGCGATCGCTTCGAGGCGCGCCCCAGTGTCCGACCCGTCTAGCGCGGCCAGCGCCAGGCCTGTGGCTATTTCTTTCTTGACACTGGCATTCGTTTCCACACCGATTCGCTCGCGTAGAATCGCCACAGTCCCCTCGTCCAGCGACCGCAACATGTCGCGTACGGCTTCCAGCCGCACAGATACGTCGGGGCTCGCCAAAGCAAAGTGCGCGACGGTGGTTCTTAAGGTGCGCCTCAAACCATTATTAGTTCCGATTTTGGTAAGGCTGTCCGCGGGGGCCGATCCGGCATCCTTCAGCGAGAGCGGATCGATTAAATCAAGGGGATCGCCTTCGGCTGACTTGGCGATAAAAACTTTCTGGTCAGCGTTCCTGAAATACAGCCGGTCGTCCAGAAACGCTGTCAGAACTGAGCGAATGCTAGGATGACCGCCTTGGCTCAGCCGTTCGACAATGCTTGCCTTGTCTGCATAGGACGCCTCCCGCAGCTCCCCGAGCGTGGACAGGAAAGTTGGGTCATTCGAAGACTGGGCGTGCGCGGGAACTACGCTCCAAAGGGCAAGCAGCAGCACCAAGAGCCGCTGCCCGCCCGTCGGAATATCTCTCATTACTTGTAGTTCTGTCCGGAACACTTCTTCGTGGTCTTATTATAGTTTCCACACTTCAGCGTCACCCAATCCGCTTCAATGTCCTTGCTGCCCGGCAGGAAGTCGGACCAGGCATCGCCCGGCACTGTCCCAGCGGATTTCCAAACCACATTAAACTGTCCGTCCGCTTTCACCTCGCCGATGTACACCGGCTTAGTAATGTGATGATTCGGCAAGACCTTGGCGATGCCGCCGGTCAAGTTCGGCGTTTCCAAGCCGGGAAGCGCGGCGAGCACTTTCTCCACGTCGGTCGATTTGGCTTTCTCCACGGCCTTCACCCACAGATTAAAGCCGATGTAGTGCGCTTCCATCGGATCATTGGTGGTCCGTTTCTGGTTCTTGATGAACGTGTGCCACTGATTGATGAACGCGGTATTAGACGGCGTCTTGATGCTTTCGAAATAGTTCCAGGCCGCCAGGTGGCCGACAAGCGGTTTGGCGTCGAGACCCGACAGCTCCTCCTCGCCCACCGAGAAGGCGACTACCGGAATATCTTCCGCCGAAACCTTCTGGTTGCCAAGCTCTTTGTAGAACGGTACGTTAGCGTCTCCATTAATAGTAGACACCACCGCGGTCTTCTTCCCGGCCGAGCCGAACTTCTTGATGGCGGCTACGCGCGTCTGCCAGTCGGAGAAACCGAAGGGCGTGTAGTTGATCGAGATATCCGCGGCCTTTACGCCTTTCGCCAGCAGGTACGCCTCCAGGATCTTGTTCGTCGTGCGGGGGTACACGTAGTCCGTCCCTTCCAACACCCACCGCTTCACGCCGACTTCCTTCATCAGGTAGTCCACCGCGGGGATGGCCTGCTGGTTGGGCGCAGCGCCGGTATAGATGACGTTTTTCGACGACTCTTCCCCTTCGTACTGAACTGGGTAGAAGAGCAGACCGTTGTCCTTTTCGAAAACCGGAAGTACCGACTTCCTGGAAACCGAAGTCCAGCATCCGAACACCACGGCGACTTTGTCTTTTTCGAGCAACTGCGCCGCCTTCTCGGCGAAAAGCGGCCAGTCCGATGCTGGATCGACCACCACCGGCTCAAGCTTCTTACCCAGCAAGCCGCCCTTTTTGTTCTGGGCATCAATCATCATCAGGATAGTGTCCTTCAACGTCGTTTCGCTGATGGCCATCGTGCCTGACAGCGAATGCAGCACGCCCACTTTGATGGTGTCCTGGGCGGCCGCGACATTAGAGAATGCGATCCCCGCAATCACTAGCGAAGCGGTCATAAACGATGCTCTAGGTTTCATAAGTTAACTCCTTGATTCTGAAATTTGAGGACCGATACCTTAGATCTGGACCTGCAGGCCGATTCCGAGCTGCCAGAAATTCGGATTCAGCCTGTTAAATCTGGTGTCCTTGTAGAACGTCATCACGCGTGCGTTGAACTGTTTGATGACGTAGTTAAAATTCGCTTCGGTAGTCTTCTGGGTGATGAAAAGTTTCTGCCCCATGGACTCCGCCTTCGCGAACTTGCCGAGGATCTCGAACTTACCCATGCCTACCGGTTTCGGAAAGAGGAAACTTCCCAGAGCATATGCGCCCTGACTTTTGGCGGCGCCCGGTAAATAACCACCCAGACCGTTGTAGCTGGCATACTCGGCTTCGACCGAAAACGCACCGCCGTTCAGTACTTTCTTTTCAAGAAGGAAATCGACAGTCGTCGCAGTGTGGCCGGATTGAACCTGGGTTGCCCCGCCGATCGCCAGCAGGTTCTTATCGCCGTAATACGTTCCGTTCAGGTAGTAGCCTTCCTCTGCATCCCAGAAATCGAGCTGGACGCGAGCAGCTCCTATAACGTCCGGATTCCCATCCGCGGACTTGCCGTCGAAAGCGCCAGCCGACACCTTCATCTTGACTTTCTTGCCAAAGTCGCCCCAATAGGCGACGCCGTTGTCGCGGCCTTGAAAGACCGAGGGATGACCGTTCTGAATGGCATCCGTGTACACCGCCCACTCATGGGCGTAAAACGGTCCGTAAAGATTCGCACGGTCGCTGGGCTCCAGGAAGCGGCCGGCCCAGATGTTGAACTTGCGGGAAAATTCGAAACGAGCCACTGCGTCCAGCACGGCCAAGTGGTCGCTGGAACTGTCATAGTCGGTATTGAACATGAACTTGATCTTTTCAGTGGCAGATCCGTTCACGTACAACCTGGCGTCGTTAACCAGAAATTGATCGGTGGAATTGCCGCCGTCCGGCTCGGTATGCACATAGCTGGTTCTCAATCCGCCGCCAATCGTGACGGGACCAAGTGTGACCTGCGCGCGCGACGGCGGAGCAGCCACCAGCAAACCCAGCAGCAAGAGCAATACTGGGGCGCATCGTCGCGCATTGAACATCCGTTCAGTGCGGACAAATCGTCTAAGCATGTGTGAATCTTCTCCTGTGGGCGCACGAAGCGCCTGTTGTGATTTGGTTCGTGCTCGAACTTAAACCCAACGAGGGGAGCGTCAGCGGTAAGAGGGCGACACATGTCTGCAAACGTGTGTCGGGCTCAACCAGCGAACGAATTAGACGCGGACGAAGCGCCTATGTTCATCGTCTAAAGAAAACGTGTCTTTAGATTGAATTGGAGTATATCACGCTGGTCCGAACAAGGCCCATAGATAATTCTGATGGACACCCCAAAGGACTTGCATACCGCCAGCCAGGCGCACGCCGTAAAACGAAAAAACGGGGAAAGGACCGCAGCCCTTGTCCCCGTTCGATGTTACGGAATGCTGATCGCGCTATCGTTGCCTACTACTGTGCGATGCCATAGCCGAAAAGTAGCATATTCCCGCTGGATTCACTGAATTGGATTCCGGCTCTGCCGACGGTCGAAGTGCCACCAATGGATCCGTTCGGCGGGGTGAGCACGAAATTCAAGACCAGTGAGGCTCCCGAGGTGGAGGGTACAGTCGTGGTCGACGTGGTGCCCGTTGACGTCGTTAGCGTGGTGGTTGAGCCGTTGGTTATCGTCATCGAACCTGTGCAATCCGGATTGACGGTGTACGAGCCCGTGAATTGCAGGAAGCCCAGGGAACTCTGCGTACCGGTCGATGGAAGGATGTTTCCATTTCCGTCGAAAACAACGCGGCCGAACAAGAAGAACGGAACTTGGGTTTGTGCTCCTGAAGTAGCGGTTCCCGTGGTTGTTGTTCCCGTCCCCGTACCCGTTGTGGTTCCGGTTCCTGTCCCGGTTGTGGTTCCGGTTCCCGTCCCGGTTGTCGTTCCAGTCCCGGTACCGGTTCCTGTTGTTCCAGTACCCGTACCCGTGCCGGTTGTCGTTCCAGTCCCGGTACCGGTTCCCGTTGTTCCAGTGCCCGTACCCGTGCCGGTTGTCGACGTTCCAGTTCCAGTGGTTGTACCAACGCTGGCAACTCTGACTCCCGTGCCGATTATCGCGTACGACCCCATCAGGTTCCCCACACTGCAAGTATTAGATAAAGAACGCACCAGCTTGACGAGAACGCTCGACTCAAACAATCCGCTCGAAGAGCTGGACGATCCTGATCCGGTGGTGGCGCCGCCGGTGGACGTGCTGGTCGGAATGGGGGCTCCGGTGGTGACGGATATATTCTGCAGAACACCGAGATCGATCTCCGCTCCGTTATTCAGTACGATTCCTTGCAGAGTGGTCGGAGTCTTGTTGTTCCCAAACGCGTCGGTCAATGTTACGGTAATCGTGCAGTCCGTGTTCAATACATAGGTTCCGACAATGGTAGTCGCCGCGGACTGGGCGTTCGCAGCACTGAGAACGTTCCCGTTTCCGTCAAGGAAGAGAGTTCCCGATGAAGCGAACGGCGTGTTCGCGGAAACCCCGGATAACAATTGTCCTACTCCCGAGTTAGAAAATGTCGCTGTTGTCGTGGCCGCGTTGGTGCCAGTGGTCGTCCCAGTCCCCGTGGTGGTTCCAGTCCCCGTGGTGGTTCCGGTCCCCGTGGTGGTTCCAGTTCCCGTGGTGGTTCCGGTCCCCGTGGTGGTTCCGGTGCCGGTTGTACCGGAGAGCAAAGAACCTGGAGCACCGTTGCCGATCACAGAGAAGGAATAGTAACCTCCTACCGAAACTCCCCTCGATAGATTCAGTTCCTGAATCTGGCATGTTTGTCCCAAGCCTACCGTGGCGCACGCTGCCGCGCCGAGACATAGAGTCGTAAGTCGTGAAAGCCGCTTAAGCCGCATCTAAAGTTCTCCCTAAATGAAAATTTTCCCAGTGCTAACGAATGAACTGAACATCGGAAATCGCCAGGTACTTAAAACGTGCCAATCCCTGAGATACCGGGACGAATTCTCTCGCATATTTAGAGTCGCGGCCGGAAGACCTGTTTCTGATGAGGTTTATCAGTTTGCGCACTTCTCTTCGGCCGTAACCGGCCAGGGATCCGATGGTTGGCGGAACGACTTCCCGGAAGCTTCGCGCGGAAATCGCACGTTTTCGCGAAGATTGAGCGAAACGAAGCGGAACGCCCTGTATCTCCCCTGTGGACCGGCGTAATGCGTCCAATCCGGCTCTTGGACTCCTCCTTGGCCGGGCAATGGATAAGCCGGTCCCTTATACATGAAGGAGACGGGGGCGATCCGAAACAATGGGATTGGACGGTTCCCCGTTGCTTTTGGTCCGATCTTTGGACTCAAAAACCTCCTACGCTGTTTCCAAGCGAGCCCCTGACTTTCATCCCAACTGGCAGACAAACTGCAAACGGCTGAAAAGAAAGCTGCCCGGAACGTTCTGCCCGACAAAGCACGTGATCAAGCAGCTGAACTCTTCTTCCAAACGGCACGTCGTTGAAGCCGTCCGAAAGTGGTTCTGGCCAGGCTATACCACCGGGGAAGAGGTTCTCCTTCCAAAAGAGCAAGCGGCAATTATTTCCGCGGCAACGAAGGAAAAGCTTGGGGAGGAAATCCCGACGGTAGCGTAAAGCGGCCACTCTCTGACTCCGGACACTCCCAAAGGACTGAAACAGCGGGCGGCCCGGTCGAAAGATCACTAACCGCCCGGGCGCCAGAGCAAGAGCAAAATCTTGCCGCGCCCTCTTATTTCGTCGGCCAGCGAATTGCTCCTACCTGGCCACATGGATTTTCCCGCTTTACTCAAGGATTCGTACGCTCGCTGGAAAAGTCATCAGGCCGCAAAAATGGGCGCATCGCTGGCTTACTATACTGTGATCTCGCTCGCTCCTTTGGTGATTATCGTCATCGGTATCGCCGGGTTAGTCTTCGGCGCGGACGCCGCACGCCAAGGACTGCTTAGCCAGGTAGAGGCACTGGTGGGTCCCGATGGCGCAAAGATGATCGGCACCATGATAACCAGCGCCCCAAAACCGAGCAGCGGCATTCTGGGGGCGGCAATCGGCATTTTGACGTTGCTGCTGGGCGCTTCCGGGGTATTTTCCGAGCTGCGGGACTCCCTCAACAAAATCTGGGATGCGAAACCTGCACCCGCGAGCGGCGTATGGGGAAGGATTCGCGAATACTTCCTCACCTTTGGCATGGTCTTAGGAATCGGATTTCTGCTCCTCGTATCGCTGCTCTTGAGCGCGGCGGTGGCCGCGTGGGGGAAGTTCGTCGGCAACTCCTTCCAGCTACCCGCGCTCGGACTGGAAGGCGCCAACTTCCTGGTATCGATCGTCGTCATCACGCTCCTGTTTGCGGGGATCTACCGGTTTCTTCCGGAAGAACGCCTGCCCTGGAGCGATCTGTGGATCGGTTCAGTGGGGACAGCATTACTCTTCCTGCTGGGGAAGTTTCTCCTCGGTTTGTATTTGGGACGCGCGAGCGTGGGTTCCGCATACGGCGCCGCCGGATCACTCATCGTACTTCTCGTCTGGATTTATTACACAGCCCAACTATTCTTCTTTGGGGCTGAATTCACCCGCACCTATTCCGAAAAACATGGATCTAAGCGCCTGAGTTCTACACCGCAGGTTCGCGCGGCTGCCTAGCGGCAATCTGGACCCACGCCAGAGTTGAACTTCATGAAACACTCGTTTGTCCGAAAGCGTCCCCAGTGGGACACTATAATCGATGCCAAAATCTAAGATTCCAACCTCTTCACCCACCAATAAAAAGGGTCCGGCCGAGACCCATCAGAAAGCGAACGGATCCGCAGCAGCGCTTACGACCAACCAAGGAACGCGAATCTCCGACGATCAGAATTCTTTGAAAGCTGGGGGCCGTGGCCCCACTCTTCTTGAAGACTTCATCCTTCGCGAAAAGATTACTCATTTTGATCATGAGCGCATTCCGGAACGCATCGTTCACGCCCGCGGCTCTGCCGCCCATGGCTATTTCCAGGCCTACAAATCGATGCGCCACGTTACCAGCGCCGCTTTTCTGAACGATCCCAAGATTAAGACGCCGGTGTTCGCCCGCTTCTCCACCGTGGCGGGTGGCGCAGGGTCGGTCGACCTTCCGCGCGACGTCCGAGGTTTCGCCGTAAAATTCTATACGCAAGAAGGGAATTTCGATTTAGTCGGCAATAATATCCCGGTCTTCTTCATTCAGGACGCAATGAAGTTCCCGGACTTGGTCCACTCCGTGAAGATGGAGCCGGATCGGGGATTTCCGCAAGCTGGATCCGCCCACGATACGTTTTGGGACTTCGTCTCCCTGATGCCCGAGTCGCTGCACATGATCATGTGGGCTATGTCCGATCGTGCCATCCCCCGCTCGCTGCGGATGATGGAAGGTTTCGGCGTCAACACGTACCGGTTGGTGAATAGCGCCGGTGATGCTCACTTCGTAAAGTTCCACTGGCGTCCCACGATTGGCAACTCTTCCGTTCTGTGGGACGAAGCCATGAAGATCAGCGGCGCCGATCCCGATTTCCATCGCCGCGATCTTTGGGAAGCTATCGGTTCGGGCGCCTTCCCGGCCTGGGAGCTCGGCTTACAGATTATGGATCAGAAGACAGCCGACTCTCTGGATTTCGACGTGTTGGACGCCACCAAGATTATTCCGGAAGAAATTGTTCCTCTGGAGATGGTGGGCAAGATGGTTCTGGACCGAAATCCGGACAACTTCTTCGCGGAAACCGAGCAGGTGGCCTTCTGCCCAGCGAATATAGTCCCGGGAATCGACTTCTCCGAGGATCCGCTGCTGCAAGGTCGTCTCTTCTCTTACCTGGACACGCAGCTTATCCGGCTCGGTGGTCCCAACTTCCATCAAATTCCGATCAACCGCCCCAAGTGCCCCTTCGCCAACCTGCAGCGCGACGGCCACATGCAAACTGAAGTCCATAAGGGTCGGGTCTCCTATGAACCCAATAGCCTCGATCTTCGCGGCCCGCGAGAAACCGATGAACGCTCCTTCCGAAGCGCTCCCGTCGCCGTCGATGGAGCGAAGTCGCGGCTGCGACCGGATTCGTTTGCCGATCACTATTCCCAGGCGCGGCTGTTCTTCCGGTCGATCACGCCTCCCGAGCAGCGCCATGTCATTAAAGCACTGATATTTGAGCTAGGGAAGGTGCAAACGCTATCCATTCGCAAACTGATGCTGGGGCATCTCAACATCATCGATTCTCAACTTGGCAAGACTGTCGCGGACGGCCTGGGCATGAACGGACAAGCCGATAACGTCACGCCCGCACGCAAACCAATGGACCTGAATCCGAGTCCTGCGCTGCGTCTCTATCGGACTGCTCCGACGCTGGCGGGACGTAAAGTAGGCCTCCTGCTCGGTGCCGGATTCGATTCAAAGCTCCTGAAGTCTCTCACGGCGGCGATTAAGAAAGAGGGAGCCACCGCGGTGCTTATCGCTCCGAAAGTCGGTGGCGTCGCAGATAGCGCGGGCAACAATCAACCCGCGGATCAGGCTCTCAACACTTCGCCCTCGATCATGTTCGATGCTGTGGCCATCCTGGCAGGCAATGAGGGGGACGCCGGATTGTCGCAGAATCCAGACGCGCTGGGCTTCCTGATGGATGCCTTCCGTCACTTGAAGGTGATCGGCTGCGCGGGAATTCCTCAGCTCATGGCCAAGACCAGCTTAAAAGATCAGCCGGGGATCCTGACATTGAAGAACGCCACCGAGTTTGTGGACCTGGCTCGCAAGGGCCGGATTTGGGAACGCGAATCCGACCAGGCTTTCTAGCAAGACAAGTTTAGGCAGCCTGCGAAAGCGGGCTGCCTACGCTCTTAGTCGAAGGTGCCTTTCCAACTCCACCCGTCCGACGGGCGTTTGATGTCGATCATGCGAAGCCGGTGATCTTCCGGATTCCGCCCCGGCGATCCGATGACGATGACATGGTCGCCCGGTCTCAGCGTGTCGCGCTGGACGCCCTTGCTGCCCAACTGAGCGCCCGCGCCCCATTCCACGGCCCACGTGATGGCATTGCCCTTCGCGTCCTTGGATGACAACTGGAGGAACGAGTGGGGGTTTCGATATAGGAACTGCAGCACGTCCGCCTCGATGGTCACTTTTTGATCCTCAAGGTAGGTAGATGCAAACGAGTGATGGGCATAAGCCTTAACGCCCAGAATGGTCACCCCTGCGAAGATGAGACCGAATAGTTTACTTTTCAAGCTGCCTCCTACGTTCTGCATTATATCTGAACTGTGCGCTACCCGTGGGCAGCCCTAGTTGGCTCCTGCGTTAGCGCAGTTTTTCGGGCACTTGGCCGGAAGTTTGAACTTATCTTTGATCTTGTCGCGAAACTCCGGATACATGGTCTCCGCTCCGCCCAGGGAGGCTTCCTCCGGAATACCGTAGAGCTTGGTCATTTCGTCCACAAAAGGATTCTTGCCGGGAAGATAGTGCGGAACCCTGCCCGACTCGACCCCTTCATCCCCGACGATGCACGGCGGCCCCCCGATGGCGACCGGGTTGGTGGACAAATTATAGGACCGCGTCAGGATATAGGGCTCCGTCAGATACACCGGATCCTCCATGAACAACGCCACCGTCAACAAATCTCCGTGCCTCAGAAAATGCGTCGTGATGGTGGCCTGGTCGCTGCTCGGCGCACCGTTGCGGCGAATGTAGCCGGTTTTAATATGCGTCGTGGTCGCGATCAATTCGTTGCCGTTCCAAACGCCCGTAGTGAAGCCGGTCTGATCGTGGGGAGCATTCTTGCCGGGATGCGGACGGCCGTCCATCCAGATCGTCATGGGCGCACGCGTCTCCCACGCGCCGACGATCCAGGCCTGGACCTTACCCGTGATCGGATCCGGTACGGCCCACATCCTGAGACTGAACGGTCCGGCGGCAATATGCCACTGGGTTTGGAACCAGCAGATGCGCTCCGGCATGGAAATGATCGATTGCGAAAAACTCAAGGCTTTGGCGCGTCCGGCTTCATTGAAGGGGAGTCCCGCCCAGTCGACTGGATTGGGACCGCCGCCGCGCTCGAGCGCGTCCTCGTGATTAATAGAAGCCCAGGATCCGGACAGGTCGATCTCCGCCATTGCGGGAAAGCTTACGCACAACAACGCCGCCAAACCGATTCTTGCTTTATTGAGGTTCATGTCCGATCTCCTTGCTTACCATTTGGCCGAGCATGCGGTGGGATTCCATTTGGCATCGCTCGACTCTTTCTTGTACTGGGAAGTGATTACAAAGGGCTGGCGCAGATACATGGGGTCGGTTGTGATGATCGTCACTACCATCAACGGATCGCCGTTGGGCTCCTTGATCAGATCATAGTATTCCGTGAGCGTGGTGTTCTCGCTGTACGGCACACCGTTCTTGCGCAGAAAGCCAGCTTTGAGATGGGAGGTCATCACTTTCAGCGATCCATCGGTTGCTCCCCGCCCGCCGCCGCGCTCCCATTCGGCCGTGGAATCTCCCTGCAGCGTGGCGGGAAGACCTGCAGCCGGTTTCCAATTGCCGAAATGAAAAATACGGGTTTGCTTGCCGGCGTCACTGTCCATGCGAAGCGTCTGGTCATCCTGCCAGGTGATGTGAAGGCGTCCCGGCACGCGCAACAGCGCCGGCGCTCCATAGGATTTGCATACATCGCCGGAGGCTTCCTCCTTGGCGGGATCCCAGGTGTCGGCGACCTTGCGCGCTTCCGGCGTCATCGGAACACCTTGGTAATCGCCTTGAGTGGGCGTGACCATGCGGTAGCGCCAATCCTCCGTGATTATCGAAACCCAATAGCCGGTTGGATCAAAAACCGCTCCCGCCTTGGCAGTCTGCGGCGTCGCGGCGCCTCCGCCCCGTCCACCTCTACCCTGAGCATAGAGGCCGGATTGCATCATCAGGGATCCCATCGTCAACAGCGTCAATATCCCGCTTGAAGTTATCTGTCTTCTTTGCATGGTGTCCCTATTTCTTCGCAGTCAAACTCTTGTAAACCGACTCGATAAACGAGTTGGTGACTCCCTCTTGCGTACCGTAGCGAGTCTCATACGGCAGGGCAGGATGCGCAGCTTTGATTTGATCGAGCGTCTTCCCCTCCTTGATCAAATCGGCGATCACATCGCGGATAAGCACCACCATGTCGCGGTAGTCCACCACTTCCATCTGCTCGCACAGCCGCCCATGCCCAGGAATCACATACGTCCCGACATCCTTATAGATGTAAGGGGTCGGTGCAATCGTCAAGTCGATCAATTTATTCAGGGCATCGATTTCGCCCTGAATGCTGCCGCCGTTGGCAAGGTCGATTACCGGAAAGCGGGTGGTGTCCATCACATTTCCGGCAACTACTACATCCGACCGGCGGAACAACACAAAACTGTCGGCATCGCTGTGGGCAGCGGGCTGGTACAGAATCTCGAGCCCCTCATCATTCATGCGCAGGGCCTTGCGCTGCTGGAGGAAAGCCTCGGTGGGCCACGCATCTCCGGGATAGGACGGCTTGGCGTCCCGAGCGCTCATCCTGTTCAGGATGCTTTGATGCGCAAGAATCGACGCAGCCCCGCCATTGGTCATTGTGCCGGCCACTCCCGCGTTGCCGAGTGCATTGGTGAAAATGGTGAATCCGGATTTGGCAAGCTTTTCGTTGCCGCCCACGGAATCCGCGTCGGCGTTGGCGTCGATCACGTACCGGATAGGCAGGTTGGTCAACTTCTTGATGGCGGCCAGGACCTGATCGGTCGCATTGGCGGCGCCCGAGTTTACCAAGACGACGCCGTCGGAACCGATCTGCACGCCGATGTTTCCGCCAGCCCCGGCGATCATATAAAAGTTCGGCCGAACCTGCACAACGTCAAGCCCGCCGCTTTCCGTATCGGCCGCCCGGATTGAGAACATCCCGAACATCACCACAGCGCCGGCCACGGTTCCGCGTATTAGTCCGTTTGTGAGAATTCGCTGCACTGTCTTATTCCATCCTGTTCCTTATTCTTGTATCATCAAGCCGACGCTCCGCGCCCGCTCCTGCCCGACAATTCAGGCCGGATTTTAGACGACGAGATAGTAACATACGGCCTGTATGCCCGGCAATCGGCGGCAAGGTCGGCCGCTATGAGCGCGCTTCGGCGTGATGCCGGACGTCTATCCCTTTAACCAGGAAGAGCACGTCCTCGGCGATGTTGGTGGAGTGGTCCGCAATCCTCTCCAGGCTTCTGGTAATCTCCATCAGATTGAGTGCTTGGGGAATGTTTTGCGGCTGTTTTTCCATGAAGCTCACCAGTTCGTGGTAGGACGCTGTGCGGAGACTATCCACGGCGTCGTCCGAAGCCAGCACGCTGCGAGCCATATCCGCATCGTTGGCGACGAAAGCGTCCAGACTTTTGCGCACCATGGATTCCACCAGCGCGGACATATGGCGGATGTCCATCATCGGCTTGATTACCGGATCGCCGAGCAAGGAAATGGCCCGCTGCCCGATGTGAACTGACAAATCCCCCATGCGCTCCAGATCGGTGTTGATTTTGAGCGCGGCCACCACCAGGCGCAAATCGGCCGCCAGGGGCTGCTGCGTAGCCAGAAGATTTATGGCGAACTCGTCGATTTCGATTTGAAGCTGGTTGATGCGCGCCTCATCGCGGAAGACCTGCTCAGCCGCACCGCGGTCCTTTTCGGTGACCGCCGTTACGCCTCGCTGGACGGCTGCTTCCACCAGTGAGCTCATTTCGAGCAGCTTGCCTTTGAGCTGTTCTAGCTCCTCTTCGAAGTGGCGCACAATTTTAACTCCCCCGCATCTTCAACCGAAGCGGCCCGTAATGTAGTCTTCCGTTTCCTTCCTGGACGGGTTTTTGAAGATCACCGTAGTGTTGTCGAATTCGATCAGCTTCCCCATCAAAAAGAATCCGGTGAAGTCGGCTACGCGTGCGGCCTGCTGCATGTTGTGGGTCACGATCACGATGGTACAACTGTCTTTGAGCTGGAAGATCAGGTCCTCGATCTTGGCGGTCGCTATTGGATCCAGAGCCGAGCAAGGCTCATCCAGGAGCAGGACTTCAGGGTTCACTGCCAGGGCCCGTGCAATACACAGCCGCTGCTGCTGGCCTCCCGAAAGCCCGTTAGCCGATTCGTGCAACTTGTCCTTGACCTCGTCCCACAGGGCTGCGCGCCGGAGGCTCTGTTCCACGTGATCCCTCATTCCGGACCGGCTCAGCGATCCATTGATCCGCGGGCCGTAGGCGATGTTGTCGAAGATCGACTTAGGAAAGGGATTGGGCCTCTGAAATACCATGCCGACGCGCCTGCGCAGCTCGGACACTTCCATCTTGAAGATGTCCTCTCCATCGAGCAGAATTTCGCCCTCCACACGGCTGTTCCGAATGGTTTCGTTCATCCGGTTCAGCGCCCGCAGGAAAGTAGACTTGCCACATCCGGAGGGTCCGATAAACGCCGTTACTTTCTTGTCGTAGACCTGCATCGAGATTCCGTGCAGGGCCTGGAATGATCCATAGTGGAAAACCAGATTGGTCGCGCTGAGCTTGGATTGTTGCTCCGGAGCTGCCGTGGTTTCCTCGGCCATCGGCAAAGGAAATGCCTGGGTTCTCATTTGAACCCCGGAAATCTGAGTGGAACTGGGCGCCATGCGACTCATCTGACTACATGCCCTCGTTTCGATAGAACCATGCGCGCGAAGACATTGATCGCGAGCACTAGCATCAGCAGAACGAAACCGGCGGACCAGGCCTGCTGTTTCCAGTCCGCATACGGCGAGATGGCATAGGTGTAGATCATCACCGGCAGCGCGGCGGTCGGCTGGTTCCATCCCGGACTCCAGTAGCGATTACTGAAGCTGGTGAACAACAGCGGCGCGGTCTCGCCAGCCACGCGTGCGAGATTCAGCATGATGCCCGTCAGGAGTCCGGCTTTAGCGGCCGGAATCACTACTGTGAGAATCGTCCTGGCCTTGGAAGCTCCCAGGGCCATGGCGCCCTCGCGCAGGGACAGCGGCACAGCGCGCAAAAAATCCTCCGAACTGCGGGTCGCGATCGGGATCATCATGATGCCTAAGGCAACTCCGCCCGACAACGTGGAGAAGTGCTTTTGCGGCAACACCAGGACCGTATACGCGAAAATGCCGATCACGATCGACGGCACGCCGTTTAGCAAGTCGGTCGTGTAGCGCACCACGAAGGAAAACTTGGATCCTCCGAATTCAGCCAAGTACACTCCGGCCAGGAATCCGATCGGTACGCCGATACAGGTGGCCACCAGCAGCAGCTTGGCGCTGCCCAACAGTGCATTCGCCATGCCCCCGCCCGTTTCCCCCACGGGCTTCGGCAACTGAGTGAAGAAGTCCCAGGTCAGGCTCCTGCCGCCATTGATAAACAGATAGCCGAGGATGAATAAAAGCATGCCCACCGCAAATAGTGTGCAGATGCCCGTGAGGCTGAGCATCACATAATTGACGATTTTCCGGCGCAAGGTGAGCCTCATCGGTTAGCCCGCTCCCCTTCGGGTCGTGGACAACACCAGTAAGCGGGCCAGACCGTTGATGACGATAGTCAGGCCGAACAGGACCAGAGCTAACTCGATCAGTGTGTGCTGGTACAACTCACCCGTCGCCTCGGCGAATTCATTCGCGATCACCGCGGCCATCGAATAACCGGGCGCAAACAGCGAAGTATGGATCTCGGGTTGGTTGCCGATCACCATGGTTACCGCCATGGTTTCTCCCAAGGCTCGGGCCAGTGCCAGGAAAATCGAGCCCATGATGCCCTTTTTTGCAAATGGAAGAACCACGTTCCACGTGGTTTCCCAGCGCGTCGCGCCCAGCGCGAGCGCCCCGTCGCGTTGCTCGGTCGGCACCGCCAGAATCACCTCCCGCGAAATCGAAATGATGAAGGGGATGATCATGACTGTCAGCACCACGCCCGCCGCGAACAGGCTCTGCCCGTAAAATGGCCCGCTGAACAACGGCGTCCAGCCCAGCAGCCCGCGCAGAAAGGGCTCCGCGGCTTTCAGCATCGGTATCAGCACGAAGATCCCCAGCAATCCATAGATCACGCTGGGGACGGCCGCCAGCAATTCGATCAGGAAGGTGAGCGCATTCGAAATCTTGGTGGGCGCGAGCTCTGCCAGGAAGATCGCCGCCCCCACGCCCAGTGGAATCCCCATCAACAATGCCAGCGTGGAGGTCACTACCGTGCCATAAATGAAAGGCAATGCGCCAAAACGCTCCCCGGTTGGGTCCCAGACGTTGCTGGTCAGAAACGACCAGCCGAACTGGCGGCGCGCAACACTTGAATTCGTAAACAGCTCGAACACCAGCAGCGCCGTGATGGCGAGAATAGTCATCGCGCATGTCAGCGTGATGACATACGCAATATCGTCTCCGCTGCGCAGACGCTGCCAGAAAGCCGACCCGCGCCCCGAAGAGCGGGTCTCAAACGCAGTGGGTGCGGTCACAGACATTGGTTGTATCTAACAAACATTTACTGGATCTTGTCGATGGCCTTCACTTCTTTAGCCAGGACTACCTGGGGCAACGGGGCATAAGACAGCGCTGGGGTCATTTTCTGGCCGTCCGCCAGCATCCAAGCGAGGAAATCCTTGATGGCTTTCTTCTTCGCGGGATCGGCGATTTTCGAGGGAATCAGCAGCCAGGTAAAGCTCGAGATGGGATAGACTCCCTTGCCCGGCGCGTTGCTGATCGACACGCGAAAATCCTCCGGCATGTCCTTCATCCCGGCGGCAGCCGCCGTCACACTGGCCAGACTAGCCTGGATAAACTCACCTGCGGCGTTCCTCACCTTCCCATACGTCATCTTGTTTTGAATGGCGTAGATCAACTCCACATATCCGATGGAGTTCGCCGTCTGCTGGATCGATCCGGAGACGCCCTCATTTCCTTTTCCGGCCAACCCGACCGGCCAGGTCACCGAGTTCGCCCGGCCCACCTTCATCTCCCATTCCTTGCTGACCTTGGACAGATAGTCCGCCCAGATGTAGGTAGTGCCGCTGCCCTCGGCGCGATGAACGACTACGATATTGCTCGATGGCAGCTTCACGCCGGGGTTAGCCGTAGCGATTTGCGGATCGTTCCACTTGGTGATCTTGCCCAGGAAGATTCCCGCCAGCGCCTCTCCGGTGAAGTTGATAGATCCGCTGACGCCGGGGATGTTATAGGTCGGCACCACGGCCCCCATAACCGTCGGGAAGTGCAGGATCGCCGCCCCCCGCTTGTCCTGGAAGGCCTTAATCTGCATGTCGGTCATGGGCCCATCGCTGGCGCCGAAGTCGACAGTTGCAGCAGTCACCTGCTGGATGCCGCCGCCCGATCCGATGGATTGATAGTTGATAGATACGTTCGGGAACTTCTTGTGAAATTCATCGAACCACTTGGAATACATCGGGTAGGGGAACGTCGCCCCGGCCGCGTTGATCAGAAGCTGTTGCGCACAAGCTACCGTTCCAACAGCCGCCACCAGCGCACTCAGGATTGCAGTTCTTCGAATCATTTTTCAGCCTCCTAATCATCCCAATCTTGTGTTACAGAAAGATTACTGTCAGGGGTAGGCTCTGGAGCCCGCCCAGTCGCTTGTTAGATCAGTACTTAATCGTAGGTGCACTGCCAGGCAGAACATACCGAAGATTGAACCAAACCGCGGTTTCATGAGCGTTCTTTGGTGAATTCGGTGCGACATACCAGGGATTGCGAACGAAGTAGGCATATTGCGCCATGTATTGCAGAGCACCGTACTTGCCGTCGCGCCACAGAGTGTGGGTGTACCCCGCCGTGATTTCCTGAATGCTGCGATTCTGGCTGTTGGGCGATCCAGTATAGCCGTATCCGATCCGCGATCCATTGGTATCCAGGGCTGTGTTCCGGCCGGCATAAACCCCACCGTAATAGATGTAAGGCGCGATGTTCTTGATGGTCGCCTCGAATCCCGTAACTGTCGAGGCCGAATGCATCAATGAAGGACTACCGTCCGCGCGAACGATAAAGTTCGGTACCGCTCCGAACAGATACCGGCCGGAACCATCGCTATAGAAGTTGTTGGTAACGAATCGGAAGTTCTTGACCACTTCGGTATTGATCGCAAAAGTTACGCCACCACCGGCTTTGGTGAAGTATGTATTGGTGTTGGGGTTAAACAATTTGACGGTACTTTCTACGCCGCCCACTTCAAAATGGAATCGGGAAGATGGTTCGATCACGAGCTTGGCGAGGATGTCCGGATGAACGTTCGGGGTGGTTCGGTCGTTGTTCACTGAGTTATCCAGCTCGGCATTATAGATAGTCGCCAAAGCCGCGGGCAAAGTCGGAACGCCGCCCCCACCGGAACCGCCGAAGTACTGCGTGGAGTTTTCCAGGGCCACGCCGAAGGTGACTTTGTTACTGGGATGGCCGATGACGCGGATGCCCGGTA